>Ga0187784_10001957_pt1 | contig 16432 bp, 17 predicted proteins | sample 1015_SJ02_MP15_2_FD_132964 | JGI IMG/M metagenome (GOLD analysis project Ga0187784, IMG submission 132964) | Tropical peat soil microbial communities from peatlands in Department of Meta, Colombia - 1015_SJ02_MP15_20_MG | ecosystem: Environmental > Terrestrial > Soil > Wetlands > Peat | place...
CCGGCTACGCGCCGTCCCTCGTGGACGACCATCACGACGGTGAAACCCTTCTGCTGATTGGCGAGTGCACGCGACTTCAGCCAATTGTCGAGCGCCGGCTTCCCGCAAGAGAAGCCGGATACGTCATGCAGCGCGTTTAGGGCCTCGGGTTCAGAGAGGCTCAAGGCGTCGTCCGTTCAGCGCGAACTGCCTTCCCACGGCGCCCTGCGCCTGAGCAGGTCGACAAGTTCGGCTACCGGCTGCGCGGGAGCCGAGATCGCCGCAGCAAAGGCCTTGAAGCTGGTTGGCGACATCCGGATCGGCGCGCCCTCAAGGATCGCCTCTTCGGCGGCGCGAACGGCTGCCTCGCGCACGAAATCAGTACGCGACCGGCCGCGCAGGCTCGCTGCACGATCGATGATCGCAATGTCCGATGCGGGCAGGCGCATCGACAGCGGGTGATCTTTTTTGACGCTACGGGGCATCTCTTGGGTTCGCGCACCAACTCTAGCGCAATGTAGCGCAAATTGCAATACGGCGCGTAACGCCCATCAACGCAAACGGCCCGGGCGACGCCGGGCCGTATCGCGAAAGCCTCCTGCCGATCGGCGGTCAGATTTCCTCGTCGCCGACGTCCATCTCGGGCTCGGGCCGCTCCTCCGGCGGAGCCAGGCCTTCCAGGCCCTTCAGCAGCTCCTCCTCGGTCATGCGGTCGGCCGTGACCTCGGTGTCGTCGGCATCGACGCTGCCGCCGGCCGAGCCGATCAGCGGCACCGGCTCGACCTCGGGCTCATCGACCTCGACATACTTCTGCAAGGTGTGAATCAGGTCTTCCTTCAGGTCGCCCGGCGAGATGGTCCGCTCGGCGATCTCGCGTAGCGCGACGACCGGGTTCTTGTCGTTGTCGCGATCGATCGTGAGCTGCGCGCCGGAGGAAACGAGGCGCGCGCGATGGCTCGCGAGCAGCACGAGGTCGAAACGGTTTTCAACCTTATCGATGCAATCTTCCACGGTGACACGGGCCATTGGCGCGCCGCTCCTGACGAAAATGTATGCGGATTTAGCGGTTACGTATTCCGCGCGCGCAAAAAGCGCAAGGAAAACTTCGGTCTCCAACATTGGGGCTTGGCGACCCATCGGCCCTCTGTTAGGCAGGCCTTCGAGGAGTCGGCGTCCGGTATCAACCACCAAATCCGTGGATTGCGTGTACCGAGCCGGCCTCCGACGGCACCGATTTACCAATGCCGGTGGACATTTCCGAGATGAGCGGTCGGCGTAGCGCCGCCCGCGCCATTGATTAACGAGAGAGCCCCATGGCCGTACCTTCCGAGAAAATCGCGCTGTTCATCGACGGCGCCAATCTCTACGCGACCGCCAAGACGCTGGGTTTTGACATCGATTACAAGCGCTTACTGCGCGAGTTCCAGTCGCGTGGCTACCTGTTGCGCGCCTTCTACTACACCGCCGTGATCGAGGATCAGGAGTATTCTTCGATCCGGCCGCTGATCGATTGGCTCGATTACAACGGCTACACGGTCGTCACCAAGGCTACCAAGGAGTTCGTCGATCAGTCCGGGCGACGCAAGGTCAAGGGCAACATGGATATCGAGCTTGCGGTCAACGCGATGGAGATCGCGCCGCATGTCGACCATATCGTGCTGTTCTCCGGCGACGGCGATTTCCGCTCGCTGGTCGAGGCGATCCAGCGCAAGGGTGTCCGCGTGACCGTGGTTTCGACGATCTCGACGCAACCGCCGATGGTGGCGGACGAGTTGCGCCGCCAAGCCGATGTGTTCCTCGACATCATCGAGCTGCAGGGCAAGATCGGCCGCGATCCGGGCGATCGCCCGGCGCGCGAGCCGCGCGGCGAGCGCGGCCACCATACGCCGCAATTCCTGCAGCGCCCGGCCGCGCCGCAACGGGCTGGCGCCGCCGATGAGTTCGACGACGAGGACTAAGCCCGACAAGCGGAAAGGCGCGGCGGACGCGCTGGCGGCCGAGCCACCGCGCGATTGCCCGCTCTGCCCGCGCCTGGTTGCCTTCCGCCAGCAATGGCGCAAGCGCGAGCCGGACTGGTTCAATGCCCCGGTGCACTCGTTCGGGCCGATCGATGCGCGCCTCCTGGTGGTCGGCCTCGCGCCCGGGCTGCGCGGCGCGAACCGCACCGGGCGCCCCTTCACCGGCGACTATGCGGGCGACCTCCTCTACGCGACGCTGTCCGCCTTCGGTTTTGCGCGCGGCAAGTTCGACGCCCGCCCGGATGACGGGCTGACGCTGCGCGATGCGCGCATCACCAATGCGGTGCACTGCGTGCCGCCCGAGAACAAGCCGACGCCCGCCGAGATCACCACCTGCCGCGAGGCTTATCTCGCGCAGCGGATTGCCGCGATGCCGAAGCTGCGCGCGATCGTCGCGCTCGGCCGCATCGCGCACGACTCGACCCTGCGCGCACTGTCCTGCCGCCTCGCGGACGCGCCGTTCCGGCACGGTGCGCGGCACAGGGTGGGCAAACTCGCACTGTTCGACAGCTACCATTGCTCGCGCTACAACACGAACACCGGCGTGCTCACCGACGCGATGTTCCGTGCGGTCTTTGCACGTGTGCGCGCCTATCTGGATGAATAAGTATATCAAGGCTTTGGCGTCATTTCCCGCGGTAGGAAATGAATTCCAGCAATGACCCGTCCGGATCGCGGAAATAGACGCTGACCCCCTCGCCTTTCGCGCCATGGCGGACGACCGGTCCGAGCTCGACCGCGACGCCGCAAGCCGCAAGATGCGCGGCCGCGTCCGCGATCGGGCCTCCCCATTCGAAGCACAGATCGCTGTTGCCCGGCCGCACCGGGTCGCGCGCGACCGGCGCCGCGTCGACGCCCGGACCGTGCAGGTTGAGTTGCGTGTCGCCGAAGCGGTAGACAGATCCGGCACCGCGCCGAATGACCTCCGCGCCGAGCACGCGGGCGTAGAAGTCATTCGAGCGCGCCCAGTCCGAGACGTGCACGACACAGTGATCGAGCTTCACCGACGGCGTCATAAAGTTCCTCTAGTTGTCCGGTTCCCTGCAACGAGTCGCGGGAACACGGTGTTTCTAACCGCGAGGGGGCCGTGATGGCGCCCATTCTCACAAGGAACCGAAGTCATGAACAGACGCGAAAGCCTCAAGCTCATTCTCGGCTCGGCCGCGCTTGCGAGCCAGTCCGTCGCAAGCTTCGCGCAGGCACAAGCGCAACCGGCGCCCGCAGCGGAAGGTCCCTTCAAGCTGCCGCCGCTCGGCTATGCGTTCGACGCGCTCGAGCCGCATATCGATGCGCAGACCATGATGATCCATCACGACCGTCATCACGGGGCCTACGTCGCCGCGCTCAACGGCTTCGCCAAGCAGGTGCCCGAGCTCGGCACCACGCCGATCGAGAAGACGCTGCTCGACGCGGCCTATATCCCGCTCACGATCCAGCAGGGGGTGAAGAACAATCTCGGCGGCCACTGGAACCACACGTTCTTCTGGGAGCTGATGACGCCGGGCGGCGCGAAAGAGCCCTCGCGCGAGCTGAAGGCCGCGATCGAAGGCGCCTGGAAGGACGTCGATGACTTCAAGGAAAAGCTGAGCGCCGCCGGTCTCGGACGCTTCGGCTCCGGCTGGGCGTGGCTGGTCGTCAACAAGGACAGGAAGCCGGAGCTGATCACGACCGCCAACCAGGATACGCCGGTCGCCCTCGGCGCCAAGGCCGTCATCGGGGTCGATGTCTGGGAGCACGCCTATTACCTCAAATACCAGAACCGCCGCGGCGAGTACCTCAAGGCCTGGTGGAACACGGTGAACTGGGACAAGGCGTCGGAGAATTTCAAGAAGGCGATGGCGTAGCCAGAGCATGATCCCGAAAATGCCTGCCCCGGACTTGATCCGGGGTGTGTAGCGGTTTTCGGAAAAGATCATGCTCCACCAAAAAGCAACGGCCCGCCGCGTGGGCTGCGGCGGGCCGAAGGATCTGCTGACTTCAGTCGTTCAACCTTGCGGGGAGACACTCGAACGACCGCGATCAGCCGACCAAGCCAAGCGCGTCTTCCCTCGCTCAATCGATCCAGGCGATGTCGGTGAGCGTGCCGGTGATGCCTTCGAGCTTGCCGGCCGCCGTCGCCTTTCCGGTCTTGAGGTCGACCGCGTAGAGCGTGTTGCCGGTCACCAGCCAGGCGGCATTGTCCTCGCCGTGCGCCACGATGTTGAACGCGACCGGCCCCTCGAGCTTGATGCCGAGCATGCCGACGGTGTTGAGGATGCCGTCGTTCGGGGGCGCCTGGGTGAGCAGATGGCCGGCCGCATCGATATCATAGAGCGCGGTCGCGGCGGGCTTCGGATTGGAGGAGTTGGTGTAGGCGCCTGCGATCACGTTCGGCACCTTGCCGGCCTGCGCGTCGCCGTCCTTGTATTTCAGCGCGCCGTCGACGATCGCCTTGCCGTCATCGACATTGACCCGCAGGTTGACGCCTTCCGAGGTGATGATGCGCATGCGATCCGCGACCGGATTGAAGTCGACCGTCACGGTCACGCCACTCTTCAGCGTCTCGGACAGCTTGCTCTTCATCGTGGCAGCGCCCGACTTCGGATCGACGGTGTAGATGCCGCCGTCCTGACTCACCGCATAGAGCATGCCGTCGGACGGACGCACGTCGATCCCGACGATGCCGGCCGCGCCCTTGATTTCGGCCTTGCCGGTGACTTTCCGGGTCGTGGGGTCGACCCAGACCAGGGTCTTGCCGTCGACCAGTCCGATAATCGAGGCCGCCGAAGCCGCGTGGCTGACGACCAGCGAAGCAACGAGCGCGCCCGCGAGCGCGAGGGTTTTGCTGTGCATGAATGCTCCCGTCTCTAGCTTTGACGAATGGACCGGGAATGCCCCCGGCGATGACGGGACGAGGTACGACGCACGCGGCGCGCGGTTGCAGGCGAGCGGTGCGACGCGGTCACGACCGCGTGAGCGGCGGCGCGGGCTTTCGGCCTGAAAGAGGAGAAGCCTGCGGCGCGGTCCGCGCGCTCGGCGGCTTCTCCCGCTGCACGCGTTCCCGCTTCCCCGGGCTGAGGGCTCTGGCGCCGGTCGTGGCGCACAACTAGTCTGGCGCGGATCACCCCCATGTGGCGGACATGTGGCGGATCCTCGCACCGGAGAAGGCCCACATCGTGCAGATATTGCGGGGTCAGTCGCGCTCCATCGGCCCGCGCGGCGAATGCGACCGAAGGGACGCCGCGAGGAGGCTATCCATCCGCACCGCAATCGCCGCCGTGGCGGTTGTGCTTGGCAGTTCCGCCGCCGCGGCGGCGGACATCAAGCCCGCCGTCGTGTTCGACCTTGGCGGCAAGTTCGACAAGTCCTTCAATGAAGGGGTCTATGTCGGGGCCGAGAGGTTCAAGGCCGAGACCAAGCTCAACTACGTGGGCTTCGAGGTGACCAACGAGACGCAGTTCGAGCAGGCGCACCGCCGGTTCGCCCAGCGCGGTCAGGATCCGATCATCGGCGTGGGCTTCAACCAGGCGAACCCGGTCGAGAAGGTCGCGAAGGAATTCCCGAAGGTCCGCTTCACCATTATCGACGGTGTGGTGAACCTGCCGAACGTGCAATCGGTGCTGTTCAAGGAACATGAGGGTTCGTTCCTGGTCGGCCTTCTTGCCGCCATGGCGTCGAAGACCGGCAAGGTGGGCTTCGTCGGCGGAATGGATATTCCGCTCATCCGCAAATTCGCGTGCGGCTTCGAACAAGGCATCAAGTATGCGGACCCGAAGGCCGAGCTGATCCAGAACATGACCGGAACCACGCCGGCAGCCTGGAACGACCCGGCGCGCGGCGGCGAGCTCGCCAAGGGCCAATCCGATCGCGGCGTTGACGTGATCTATGCCGCTGCGGGCGCGACCGGCAACGGCGTGCTGCAGGCCGCAAAGGATCGCGGCATGCTCGCGATCGGGGTCGACTCCAACCAGAACCACCTGTACCCCGGCACGATGCTGACCTCGATGGTGAAACGCGTCGATCTTGCGGCCTATGCAAGCTTCAAGGCGGCGATGGACGGCTCCTGGCAGCCGGGCATCTCGGTGCTCGGCCTCAAGGAGGGCGGCGTCGATTGGGCACTCGACCAGTACAACGAAAAACTGATCACTCCGGAGATGAAAGCGAGGGTCGAGCAGGCCAAGGCCGACATCATCGCGGGCAAGATCAAGGTGCATGACTACATGAGCAACAACAGCTGCGTCGATTGATCGGCGCCGGACACGCATGCCGACCGAGGCTGCTCCAGGCGCTGCTGCGGCGATCGAGCTGCGCTCGATCAGCAAGTCGTTCGGCGCGGTGCGTGCGAATCGCAACGTGTCGCTGACCGTCGCGCGCGGATCGATCACCGGCATCATCGGCGAGAACGGCGCCGGCAAGTCGACGCTGATGAGCATCCTCTACGGTCTTTACGAGGCCGACAGCGGCGAGATTCTCATCGACGGCACGCCGGTGGCAATCCGCAATCCGCGCGACGCGCTCCGCCACGGCGTCGGCATGGTGCACCAGCATTTCATGCTGGTGGACACGTTCACGGTCCTGGAAAACGTCGTGCTGGGCGCGGAGTCGGGCCCGCTGCTGCGTCAAAGCGTGGGTCCGGCCCGCAGCGAGATCGAGCGGCTCGGCCGCGAATACGCGCTCGGCGTCAATCCGGACGCGCTGGTCAGCGACCTGCCGGTCGGCGAGCAGCAACGCGTCGAGATCGTGAAGGTGCTCTACCGCGGCGCCCGCATCCTGATCCTCGACGAGCCGAGCGCGGTGCTGACCCCACAGGAGACCGACCAGCTGTTCGGCATCCTGCGGACGCTGCGCGCGAGCGGCGTCACCGTGATCCTGATCAGCCACAAGCTGCGCGAGATCATGGCGGTGACCGACACTGTCCATGTGATGCGCGGCGGCGAGGTCGTGGCACGGCGCAAGACCAGTGAAACGAGCCGCGAGGAGCTTGCGGAGCTGATGGTCGGCCGCAAGGTCCGGCTCGAGCTCGACAAGGCTGCGCCGAAGCCCGGCGGCCCGGCTCTTGTCGCGGAGGGGATCGGCCTGCGCGATGCGCGCGGCGTTACCGTGCTCGACCGGATCGACCTCACGCTGCGCGCCGGCGAGATCGTCGGAATCGCAGGCGTCTCCGGCAATGGCCAGAGCGAGCTGCTCGACGTGCTCGCCGGCATACGCCCGCCGACGACTGGCCGCCTTGTCGTCGGTCGGCGCGAGATCACGGCCGCGCGCCCGGCCGATCCAGCCGAGATGCGCGCGCTTGGACTTGCGCATGTGCCCGAGGATCGTCTGCGCTACGCGCTGATCGGCGCATTTGAGGCGAACGAGACTTCCGTTCTCGGCTACCACAAGGACGCGCCGTTCAGCGGCGCGATCCTGCTCGACCGTAACGCCATCTCGCATCACTGTGTCGCGCTGATGGAGCGCTTCGACGTCCGCCCGCGGCGTCCCGCGCTGCACAGCGCCAATTTTTCCGGCGGCAACCAGCAGAAGCTCGTGCTCGCGCGCGAGATCGCGCCCGCCCCGCGCATCCTGCTGGTCGGGCAACCGACACGCGGCGTCGACATCGGGGCGATCGAGCTCATTCATCGTCAGCTCGTCGCGATCCGCGACTCCGGTTGCGCCGTGCTGGTCGTGTCGGCCGAGCTGGACGAGGTGATGTCGCTCGCCGACCGCATTCTGGTGATGTGCGGTGGCCGCATCGTCGGCGAGCTTGCCGGCGCGGAGGCCGACGAGCGCAAGCTTGGCCGCATGATGGCCAACATCTGGACTGCGCCCGGCGCGGACGCGGCCGCGCGCGCACCGTCATGAGCGCCCGACGCAGGTCGCTGCCACGCTGGATCGAGGTCGGGGTGATCCCGATCGTCAATGTCGCCATCGCGTTCCTGATCGCGGGTCTCGTCGTGCTGTTGATCGGCGCCAACCCGCTCGAAGCGGTCCGCATCCTCGTCTACGGCGCCTTCGGCTACCCGGAGGCGATCGGCTACACGCTCTACTACGCCACCAACTTCATCTTTACCGGTTTGGCGGTTGCGCTCGCATTTCATGCCGGGCTGTTCAACATCGGCGGCGAGGGCCAGGCCTATATTGGCGGCCTCGGGGTCGGCCTGGTCCTGCTGGCATTCGACACCACCCTGCCGCCGCCGCTGCTGATCCCGCTTGCGATCATCGCGGCCGCGGCATTCGGCGCCGCATGGGCGGCGGTGCCGGCGTGTCTGCAGGCCTACCGCGGCAGCCACATCGTCATCACCACCATCATGTTCAACTTCATCGCGTCCGCGCTGATGGTCTATCTGCTCGTGAACGTGCTGATCGCGCCGGGATCGATGTCGCCGGAGACGCGCGAGTTCGCCGCGGGTGGGCAGCTGCCCTTTATTCACGACCTGCTCGCGTCTGCCGGCATCGAGATGGCGAGCTCGCCACTCAACGTCGCGATCTTCCTGGCCATCGGCTGCTGCGTGCTCGCCTGGGTGTTCCTCTGGCACACGCCATGGGGTTTCGAGTTCCGCGCGACCGGGTACAACGCGCAGGCGGCAGCCTATGCCGGCATCAAGCTGCGCCGCGTCACCCTCCTGGCGATGTGCCTCTCGGGCGCGCTCGCCGGACTGGTCGGCGTCAACGAGATCGCCGGCGTCCATCACCGCCTGATCCTGAATTTCGCCGCCGGCTACGGCTTCGGCGGCATCGCGGTCGCGCTGATGGGCCGCAACCATCCGCTCGGCGTGATCCTGGCGAGCCTGCTGTTCGGCGCGCTCTATCAGGGCGGCGCGGAGCTCGCCTTCGAAATCCCCGCGATCACGAAGGAGACCGTGGTGGTGATCCAGGGACTTGTGATCCTGTTTTGCGGCGCACTCGCGAACCTGCCGCGCGCCCCGCTCGCGAGCCTGCTCGCCCTTGTGCGCCGCGGCCGCCCGGCCCTCGCGGGGGAAACCTGATGGAGGACTGGCTGACGCTCGCCGTGCTGCTGCTGGCCGCGACCTTGCGCGTCGCGACTCCACTGATCCTGTGCGCACTCGGCGCGCTGTTCTGCGAGCGCTCCGGCCTGATCGACATCGGGCTCGAGGGTAAGATGCTCGCCGCCGCGTTCGCCGCCGCGGCTGCCGCCGCGGTGACGCACTCGGCGCTCGCCGGCCTCGGCGCCGGGCTCCTGACCGCGCTCGCGCTCGCGCTGCTGCACGGCTATGCCTGCATCACCCATCGCGGCAATCAGGTGGTAAGCGGCGTCGCGATCAACATCCTGGCCGCGGGCCTGACGATCGTGTTCGGCATGGCGTGGTTCAAACAGGGCGGTCAGACGCCATCGCTGCCCCCGGAAGCGCGCTTCATGCCGATCGTGTGGCCGGGCGCGTCCGCCATCCGCTCGGTGCCGATCGTCGGGCCGCTCTATGCCAACCTGATCAGCGGCCATAATCTGATTGTCTACGCCGCATTGCTCGCCGCCCCGCTGGTGCATTGGATCGTGATGAGCACGCGCTTCGGACTGCGGCTGCGCGCGGTCGGCGAAGCGCCGCTTGCCGTCGATGCCGCCGGCGTCTCGGTTTCCTGGCTGCGCTACCGCGCCTTGATCATCTGCGGCTTGATGACCGGCATCGCCGGGACCTATCTCTCGATCGCGCAGAATGCCGCCTTCAGCCGCGACATGACCGCCGGACAGGGCTTCATCGCGCTCGCGGCGCTGATCTTCGGCAAATGGAAGCCGTTCCCGGTGTTCGGCGCGTGTCTGATGTTCGGGTTGTTCGACGCGGCATCGATCCGCCTGCAAGGCGTGCGGATCGGCGGACTCGGCGAGGTGCCGGTGCAGCTCATCCAGGTCCTGCCCTACGTGCTGACGGTGGTGATGCTCGCGGGTTTCATCGGCGGTGCGGTCGCGCCCAAGGCAATCGGCGTGCCGTACGAGAAGGAGCACTGAATGCCGAGCGCGGAGATAATGACCACGCCATGACGACGGCGGTTGCACAGTGCGTCGGCCTGATCCGCGGCCGCGCGCGGGGGTTGACGCCGCGCGTCGGCATCGTGCTCGGCACCGGCTTTAGCGACTATGCCGATGCGATCGACAAAGTCGCAGCATTCTCCTACGACGAATTGCCAGGCTTTCCCGCGGCGGGTGTCGCCGGGCATCCCGGACAGTTGCTGCTTGGCCGCATCGGCGGCACGCCGGTCGCGCTGCTGGCCGGCCGCGTCCACTACTATGAGCACGGCCGCTGCGACGGCATGAAGGTGCCGCTGCGCACGCTTGCGCGCCTCGGCTGCGATACGCTGATTCTCACCAATTCGGCCGGCAGTCTGCGCCTCGATATGGGCCCCGGCAGCGTGATGCTGGTCAGCGACCACATCAACTTCACCGGCCAATCGCCGCTGTTCGGCGAGACCGGAAACGACCGATTCGTCGACATGGTCGGCGCCTACGATGCGGCGAGCGCGCAGCGCCTCATGGAGATCGCGGCAACGCGCGGGATCCGGCTGCACCGTGGCGTCTACCTCTGGTTCTGCGGTCCGAGCTTCGAGACGCCGGCCGAGATCCGCGCGGCGGCCATGCTCGGCGCCGACGCGGTCGGCATGTCGACCGTTCCCGAGGTGATCCTGGCGCGCCACGCCGGCATGAAAGTCGTCGCGCTGTCGGGCATCACCAACTTCGGCGCAGGCATGGGCAGCGAACCGATGAGCCACGAGGCAACGCTCAGCGTCTCCCGCCTTGCGTCCGATGTAGTACGCAGACTGCTCAATGAATTCGTCACGGGCATGAAGAACGCGTGATGTTGCCGCAAGAGATCATCCGAAAGAAGCGCGACGGCGTCGCGCTCTCGGACGATGAGATCGCATTTGTCGCACGCGGCATCGCGGACGGCGCGCTGAGCGAAGCGCAGATCGCGGCCTTTGCGATGGCGGTGCTGTTCCGTGACATGACGACAGACGAGCGCGTTGCGTTCACGCGCGGCTTGATGGCGTCGGGCACCATCCTGCGCTGGGACGATCTCAAGGAGCGCGGTCCGGTGCTCGACAAGCATTCGAGCGGCGGTGTCGGCGACAAGGTGAGCCTCGTGCTCGCCCCGCTGGTCGCGGCCTGCGGCGGATTTGTTCCGATGATCTCCGGCCGCGGGCTCGGCCATACCGGCGGCACGGTCGACAAGCTTTCGGCCGTCCCGGGCTACCGCACCGATCCGGATATCGCGACGTTCCGCCGCGTCGTCCGCGAGGTCGGATGCGCGATCATCGGCCAGACCGATGATCTCGCCCCCGCCGATCGCAGACTCTACGCGATACGCGACGTGACCGGCACGGTGGAGTCGATCCCGCTCATGGCCGCGTCGATCCTGTCGAAGAAGCTCGCCGAAGGGCTCGACGGCCTCGTGATGGACGTGAAGACGGGCTGCGGCGCGTTCCTTGCCGATCCGCTGACGGCGCGCGCGCTTGCAGAGGCGATCGTCGCGATCGCAAGCCGCGCCGGCGTGCCGACCGTCGCTCTGATCACCGACATGGACGCCGTGCTGGGGCACGCGGTCGGCAACGCGCTCGAGGTTGCCGAGGCGGTCGACTATTTGACCGGCCGGGCGCGCGATCCGCGCCTGCACGAGATCACGCTCGCGCTCGCGGCCGAGATGCTGCGGCTCGGTGGTCTCGTGGCGACCATTGCCGAAGGCCGCGTGCTGGCGCAGGCGCGTCTCGACGACGGCGGCGCGGCGGAAACCTTTGCCCGCATGGCCGCCGCGCTTGGCGGCCCGCCGGATTTCGTCGCCCGCCACGACGCCTGTCTGCCACGTGCGCCCATCATCCGCGCCTGCCCGGCGCAGCAGGCCGGCTTCGTCGCCGACATGGATGCGCGCCAGATCGGCATCGCGGCGATCATGCTCGGCGGCGGGCGGCGGCGGGCGAGCGATCCGATCGATCCCGGGATAGCGAAGGCCCGCCTCGCATGAGCCGCGCCTTCATCCTGGTGATGGACTCGGTCGGCATCGGCTCGGCGCCGGACGCCGAGCGCTATGGCGATGCCGGCGCCGACACGCTCGGTCATATCGCGCTCGCCTGCCGCGATGGGCGCGGCGACCGGCCGGGTCTGCGCGCCGGACCGTTGCGGCTGCCAAATCTTGCCCGTCTCGGCCTCGGGCGCGCCGCGGCCGGGGCGCAGGGGAGCATTCTACCCGGACTGGAGCCGCCGGTCCGCATCGAGGGCGCCTATGGCAGCGCCGCGGAGCAAAGCGCCGGCAAGGATACGCCGAGCGGCCATTGGGAGATCGCCGGCTTGCCGGTGCCGTTCCAATGGGGCGTGTTCCCGCGCACGCAGCCGTGCTTCCCTGCCGCGCTCGTTGCTGCGCTGATCACGCGTTGCCGCCTGCCCGGCATCCTCGGCAATTGCCACGCCTCCGGTACGCAGATCATCCGCGAGCTCGGCGAAGCACACATCCGCACCGGCAAACCGATCTGCTACACGTCCGCCGACTCGGTATTTCAGGTCGCCGCGCACGAGACGCATTTCGGCCTCGAGCGGCTCTATGCGGTCTGTGCGGTGGCGCGCGAGCTGGTCGACCCGCTCAATATCGGCCGCGTCATCGCGCGTCCCTTCGTCGGCGAAAGCGCCGAAAGCTTCCGGCGCACCGCCAATCGCAGGGATTTGACGACGCCGCCGCATGGCGAGACGCTGCTCGACCGGCTGACCGCCGCCGGCGGTAGCGTGGTCGCGATCGGCAAGATCGCCGACATTTTCGCGCAGCGCGGCGTGACGCGCGCGGTCGCCGCCAAGGACAATTCGGCGGTGTTCGATGCCATTCTGGCCGAAGTCGATCGGGCGCCCGACCACAGCCTCGTGTTCGCGAACTTCGTCGATTTCGATACCCTCTACGGCCACCGGCGCGACGTGCCGGGCTACGCGCGCGCGCTCGAGCTCTTCGATGCGTGGCTGCCGGACCTGCGCGAGCGTCTGCGTCCGGGTGACCTCGCGCTGATCACCGCCGATCACGGATGCGATCCGACCTGGCAGGGCAGCGATCACACCCGCGAGCTCGTTCCGATGCTGTGGCTGGGTCCGGGGGTCGCGGCGCGCGACCTCGGCCGGCGCCGTACCTTCGCCGACATGGGGCAGACGATCGCGCGCCATCTTGGACTTGCACCTCTCGCCTACGGGCAAGATTGCCTCGCGACGTGACCAGGATGGGCAGGCGCGCTAGCCCTTCTGGCGCAGCAGGCGGCCCTTCTCGCGCGCCCAGTCGCGCTTCTTCTCGGTCTCGCGCTTGTCGTGCAGCTTCTTGCCGCGCGCAAGCGCGAGCTCGACCTTGGCCCGGCCCTTGTCGTTGAAATAGAGCTTCAGCGGCACCAAGGTCATGCCCTCGCGCTCGACCGCGCCGATCAGCCTGTTGATCTGGCGCTTGTGCAACAACAGCTTGCGCGCGCGCTTCGGCGCGTGATTGAAGCGCCCGGCCTGCAGGTATTCGGTGATGTTGGAATTGATCAACCAGATCTCGCCGCGCCGCGCGTCCGCGTAGGATTCGGCAATCGCCGCCTTGCCGGAGCGCAGCGATTTGACCTCGCTGCCGGTCAGCGCGATGCCGGCCTCGAACTTCTCGCCGATCTCGTAGTTGAAGCGCGCCTTGCGGTTCTCGGCGACGATCTTGTTGTTGGGGTCCCGCTTCGCCGCCATCGGCTCTCACGATTTCCCGAAACAGACGGCGGAGAACTTCTTCAACGGCTCGGCGATGCCGGTGAGCGGGACCTGGCGCTCGTTCTTGTCGACTTTGATGGTCAACGGTCCCTTGCTGTACAGCAGCGGGAACAGCTCGCTGCGCACCAGGCCCAGAGCGCGCGAGTCGATGTTGGTCTCGTAGCTGAACGCCGCCTGGCCGCTCGCATTGTCCAGCCCGGGCTCGCCGCGCACGGTGTATTTCATCTTGCCGGTGGTGAGCTGCATCGTGAGGATGCCGCCATGCGGCTTCACGCCGTCCATCAGCCCGGTCGAATACATGCCGAACTCCTCGCTGTCGCGCATGCAGGCGATGATGAGCGCGCGCGGGCCGTTCGCCTCGGCCGCGTAGCTGATGATTGCCTGCTTCGGCTTCGAGACGTCGACCGACCAGCCGGCCGGAATGTCGTCGGCTGCCGTCGCGGGACCCGTCAGGGCCAAAATGGCAGCCGCCGTTGCCAGGTAACCGTTTGTTTTGATTGCCATATCCGGAACCATCGCGAATCCGGTCGCGCCTCCCGGGCAGGGTCGCGACTCGAAGATGTGAGCTTTCTAGTTTGGGCGCCCGATGCGGGCAAGCCGAGTGGTGGCGCGCGATTCCGGCGCCGCCATGGCAACGTGCTTAGTGGCGCATGATCTTTCCGACCTGCCTTCGCCCGCCGAAGCTGCGACGAACACGAAAGTTGGTGCGACGGCTTCGCGCAGGCGGGAAACCGCTGCACACCCCGGATCAGGTCCGGGGCAGGCATTTTCGGGATCATGCGCTAATTGATCAGCCCGGCGTGGACCATGGCCTCGCGCACGGCGGCGCGCGCCTTCTCGGAAGCCGGCACCATCGGCAGGCGCACCTCGTCGGAGCACTTTCCGATCAGCGACATCGCGTATTTGACCGGCGCCGGGCTCGTCTCGATGAACAGGTTCACGTGCAGCGGCGCGAGCTTGTCCTGAACTTTGAGCGCGGCCGCGAAGTCGCCGCGCCCGCAAGCCGCCTGGAATTCGGCGCAGAGCCGCGGCGCGACGTTCGACGTCACCGAGATGCAGCCATGGCCGCCATGAGCGTTGAAGCCGAGCGCCGTGATGTCCTCGCCGGAGAGCTGGTTGAAATCGGTTCCGCACGCCGCGCGCTGCTGCGACACGCGCGTCATGTTCGCGGTCGCATCCTTCACGCCGGCGATGTTCTTGAGCTCGAACAGCCGCTTCATGGTGTCGACCGACATGTCGATCACCGAGCGTGGCGGGATGTTGTAGATGATGATCGGGATGCCGATCGCGTCGTTGATCGCCTTGAAGTGCTGGTACATGCCCTCCTGGGTCGGCTTGTTGTAATAGGGCGTGACCACCAGCACGGCATCGGCCCCGGCCTTCTCGGCGTGCTGCGCGAGCTCGATCGCCTCGCGCGTCGAGTTCGAGCCGGCGCCGGCGACGACCGGCACGCGTCCCGCGGCCTGGTCGACGCACCACTCGACGACCTGATTGTGCTCCTCATGCGAAAGCGTCGGGCTCTCGCCGGTGGTCCCGACCGGCACCAGACCGTTCGTCCCTTCGCCGATCTGCCAGTCCACGATGTCGCGAAATGCCTTCTCGTCGACCGCACCCTTGCGGAACGGCGTGACCAGCGCGGTGAATGATCCTCGAAACTTCGTCTTGGCGGTCATCCTGCGCTCCCTTGGTCCGTTCCCTCGTCCATCCGCGCGGCGCGCCGGCCGCACAGTTAATCAACGTACCGCCTGCGGCGGCGGGAAGGAAGTCTCGTCGGGGCGAAAGTGGCGCCCGCTAGCGCATATCCCGGAAAAGTGGATACCGGTTTTCCGAAAGGGATATGCGCCAATGCAAGAGTCGGGAGCGCATCCCGATTCCTCCCAATCGGGATGCGCTCTCGGGCACGCGTGGCACGCGTATCCGCAATGATCCCAGGCAGTTCCGGATGTTCTGCCCCGCTTTCGCCGCGGTTCGCCGGCAGGGTCGGGCCGGGCCGGGTTAACAATTCCTCAATCGGATTCGGCGGAAAACTGGCGCACGCGACCCTCTTGGCCCATGATTTTCGGCCAAAGGGCCTCTAAGAACGATGCTTCGGGTGCGGCTCGGAAGGGCCGCACAAGGGACGGTGGGATGACCTCCAGGCGCAGCCTGCGGCGCTGGCTCTTGGACTGTGTGACCGTGGCCCTCGCGGCGGCCGCGCTCATGACGCCGTCGATAGCAGCCTTCGCGGAGGAGAAGCCCGCGACCGCGGTCACCGACAAGGCCAAGCTTGGCAAGAGCAAGGCCGACAAGACCGCAACCGCGAAGGCCACCAACACCAAGAAGACGGCCGTCGCCAAGAAGGCTGCCAAGCCGGCCTCCAAGAACGAGACGAAGGTCGCGACGAAGGCCGCGTCCAAGCCTGCCAAGCCGATCGCCGCCAGCGGGGCGCCGCTGCCGCGCCCCCGCCCCGGCATGATGCTCGCGTCAGCGCCCAATCCGCCGACCGGCCACCTGCTCACGCCGACGAACATTCTTCCCACCGCGAGCTTCTCACCGCTGACGCCGGCTGTCGCCGCAACCGCCCCGGCGGAGGAGCTCCGGGCGTTCCCCTCGGGCGCGCCGCCGATCGCGAAGGCGCTCGCGCTTCCGCCGGCGCCGCTGCGTTCGACCGACAGCGCCTCGACCCCGCGCACCGACTTCGATCTCGCCAAGCAGGCGATCGATCTGGTGCGCCGCGGCAAGACCGGCGACGCCACGACCATCGCGAAGGGCATCTCCGACCCGCTCGCCCGCAAGC
>Ga0187784_10001958_pt1 | contig 16427 bp, 14 predicted proteins | sample 1015_SJ02_MP15_2_FD_132964 | JGI IMG/M metagenome (GOLD analysis project Ga0187784, IMG submission 132964) | Tropical peat soil microbial communities from peatlands in Department of Meta, Colombia - 1015_SJ02_MP15_20_MG | ecosystem: Environmental > Terrestrial > Soil > Wetlands > Peat | place...
GTTCATGACGCCGAAGATGAGCGAGAAGCCGACCGCCGCAAGCGAATAGAGGCCGCCGAGCACCAGCCCGTCGGCGATCGTCTGCAGGATCAGCGACATGGTCCGCCGGACGCCAAAGTCGTCAAGACCGCGCGGCCGCGCCGTTTCGGCACGGCCGCCATCGGTGCGCGGCCGGCCATCAGGTCTTGTCGGCCCATTTCGGCGACGGATAGATCAGCGGCTTGGTCTGCGCCGCGGCCGGAAACACCAGCTCGACGATGCCGCCCTGCACCTGCCCGATCGCGGGTCCAAGCAGGACGGGATCGCCGTCGCCCTCGGGGGTGAACTTGACCCGGCCATAGAGCGTCTGCACGTCGATCTTGGCGAGCGCGTCGCGCACCGCCGCGGGCTTCACGCTGCCGGCCGCCTTCATCGCCTCGAGGTAGGTTACGATGCAGGCCGCGCCGCCCGCGCAATGATAGGCGAGCGGCCGCGTATTGTTGGCGCGGTAGTATTCGGCGAACTTCGCCGCGCTGCCGAAATACGGATCCCGGTACGGCGCGCGCTCGTCCCAGTAAATCTGCACCGCGATCGCGGTCGCGAACTTGCCGAGCGTCTCGCGATAGGTGGTGAGCTGCGGTCCGAGCGTCTGGTAGAGCAGCGAGACATTGGTGTTGCTCGCTGCCATCTGGCGCGCGATCAAAAGCGAATCGGCATCGTGCGTGGTGCAAATGAGAATATCGGGCGTCTTCGCGCGCACCGAGGCGAGCACGCTCGAAACATCGGTGATCGTCTCCGGCAGCTGATAGGTCTCGAGAACGTTGAAGCCGGCGGCCTTGCAGTCCTTGATCGCGCCTTCCGCATTGGTCTTGGAGAAGGCGTCATTGGTCATGATGACCGAAATGCTCTGCGGACGCGGCTGCATCGTCTTGAAGAACTCGACCGACGAGATGAACTGCCGCGACGCGCGCGGAAACATCCCGAACATGTATTTGTACCCTTGCGTGAAGATCTGGTCGGAGCCGCCGCCGGCCTGCACCATCGGCCGCTCCGCGCGCTCGGTGATCGCGGCGGTCGGCAGCACGATGTTGCTGCCGAACGAGCCAAGGAAGAAATCGACGCCGTCATCGACCAGCCGCTGCACCAGCGTGGTCGCACGGGCCGGATCGCTGGCGTCGTCGACCAGGCGCAGCTCGAGCTGATATTTCTGTCCCCCGATCTCGACCCCGCCCATCACCTCGTTGACGTATTTGACCGCCGTCAGGTAGCCGTTTTGCACGTTGAGCCCGGTCTCGGCCGCGCGTCCGCTCGCCGGCACCGAGCCGCCGAACACGATCTTGGCAGCTTGCGCGCGCGCAACGCGCGGCGCGCCGAGTGCCGCCGTGGCGCCGATCATGCCGATGACCTTTCGCCGGTCCGGGGTTCTCATCGCCTCACTCCTCTTGCTTCGCCGGCGCGGTGCTCGACCGCCTCATATGCATGGGGCAAATCTACGCTTGCGCGGCCGGGGCTGACAACACGCGCGACGCGCGCGTTCAGCGCTCAGGCTCAGCTTCGATCGCCCGGAACGGCGCCTCGCGGATGCGGAGAAATTCGGCAAGCGGCATTTCCTTCAGCATGCGCATCCAGCGGCGCCCCTCCTCGCCGGCATGCAGCGATGCCGTCGTCTCCATGTTGTAGGCCCAGGAGCCCTGCAATCCGGCGGCGAGTTGCTGGTGGTTGAGGGCCGCCTTGGCGAACTTGATCGCCGGCAGCGGCACGCGCGCGAGCTTGCGCGCGAGCTTGCGCGCCTCCGGCATCAGCCGCTCGCGCGGCACGGCGCGGTTGATCAGGTGGATGCGCTCGGCTTCGCGCGCATCGATCATGTCGCCGGTGTACATGAGATAGCGCGTGTGCCGCATCGGCACGAGCCACGGCATCATCAAGGACGGCGGCGCGGAAGCGTGCCGCACCTCCGGCTCGCCGAACAGCGCATCTTCCGCCGCAATGGCGAGATCGCAGCACATCATCAGCTCAAGCCCACCCGCAAGCGCGTAGCCGTTGACCGCTGCCACGATCGGGATCGGCGCGGCGTAGATGTTCATGAGCTTCGCGCAATTGGCGGCGATGTTGTCGCGCCAGCCCTCGACGTCGAGCTCGAAGTCGTCCGAGTTGAGATCGTAGCCGGTGGTGAAGGCGCGCCCTGCCCCGGTCAGGATCACGGCGTTGATCTTCGCATCGCGCGCCGCGAGCGCGACCGCCGCGTCGAGCTCCTCGATCAGGTCGCCATTCATCGAGTTGAGCTTGTCCGGCCGGTTGAGCGTGATGGTCGCGAACGCGTCGGTCGCGTCACGCTCGAACAGAATGGTCTTGTAGGTCATGGCACGTTTTCCTGGGTCGCTTCCTTCTCGGGAACGATGACGTCGGCCGCCGGGCTCTGCGCGAACAGCGCCTCGACGAGCGCAGACCGGCGCCGCAGGCCGAGCGCCTGGTTGAGCGCGCCCTTGTCGCTCATCTCTTCGGCAGCCGGCGGCGCGCTGTCTATCACGGCGCGCGCAACAGCCGTGCTCGAGGCGCGGTTGCGGGCGTTGTGGCGCGCGAGGCATTCGGCGAGCGCGGAACGGATGCGCGGATCGGTCGCAAGCGCAGCCGCGTCACCCGCCGCGCCGAGCATCGTGGCGCACTCCTTCGCGTCGAGAAACAGGATCACGCCGAGCCGGTCGCGATCATGGCCGGCGACAAGCAGGTCGCGCACGAGCGGCGTGAGCGCGGCGAGCAAGGCGAGCCGCAGCGGCCCGACCGAGACCCAGCTTCCGCTCGCCAGCTTGAAGTCCTCGCCGATCCGGCCGTCGAAGAGAAGACCGGCCGCAGGATTTGCCGGATCGAGCAAGCGCGCCGCGTCCCCGGTGCGGAAAAATCCTTCTTCGTCGAACGCGGCCGCGGTGCGCGCGGCGTCGCGCCAATAGGCGGCCGTGACCATCGGACCCTTGATGCGCACCTCGCGCTTGTCGCCCTCCGGCACGAGGCGCATCGTCATCCCCGGGATCGGCAGGCCGACGATGCGCGGATCGCCGATCTTGAAGTGCACGAGGCAAATGGTCGAGCCGGCCTCGGTCGTTCCATAGCCCGAAACCAGCGCAATGCTGCGCCCCGTCGCGGCGGCGCCGCGCGCAACGAGCGCCTCGAGCCGCCGCCATAGATCGTTGCTCAGCCCGGCGCCGGCAAAGAAGATCAGCTCGAGGCGCGCGAAAAAGCGCTGCAGCAGCGCATGGTCGCTTTCGAGCCGTGCCGCGAGCAGCGCGAGGCCGCGCGGAACATTGAGATGGATCGTCGGCGCAACCGCGCGGATGTTCGCGATCGAGCGCTCGAAGCCTTCCGGCGTCGGCGCCCCGTCATCGATATAATAGCTGCCGCCGAACCAGAGCGCCTTGTGGAGATTGTCGTTGCCGCCGAAGGTGTGGTGCCACGGCAACCAGTCGAGGATCACCGGCGGCGCTCGGGTAAGGAAAGGCCAGACGCCCGCATAAGCCTCCTGGTTCGTGGCGATCATGCCCTGGGTCACCTCGACGCCTTTCGGCGCACCGGTTGATCCCGAGGTAAGGAACACGGCCGCCAGCGTATCGGCGTGGAGCGATGCCTCGGCTTCGGCGATCTGCCGCGCGACCTCCCCGCCTTCAGCCTGCGCCAGGAACGCATCGTCGAGCACGACGAGCGGCGGCGCGTCGTCCCGCGGCATCGCGGCAACGAGGTCGGCGCAGGCCGGAGACAACGCGACCAGTCCGGGCGTGAACATCTCGATGAGGGCGCGCCACCGCGCCGGGCCGGCGAGGCGCAGCGCGTTCGGTGACGCAGGTACGAAAGGGATGCCGGCGCGCAGCGCCGCGAGCCGCAGCACGCCCTGCGCGCATGAGGCCGCGCCGAGAATGAGGATCGGGCGGTCGCGGCCGAGCCGCCGACCCGAGAGCTGCGCCCCGATCGCGGCCGAGAGCCGGTCGGCGGCGCGATAGCTCAGTGTGCGCCAGCCTGCGCCGGCGCGCTCGGCCAGAAAGACGCGCTCCGGCGCGACATTCGCCCAATGGCGCAACCGCTCGTGCGCGAGCGCGAGCGGGCGCGGAAGCGAAAGCGGCGAGGCAAGCTCGAGGCCGCCATTGGCCAGCAGGCGACAATCGACACGCGCAGGCGCGAACCGATCGGCCTGCGGCCGCGAAGCATCGGCGCGCTCGGTCATTCACGACACTGGCGGCATGGGCCGTGATTTTGCAAGCCCGTTGCGTCCCCTCTCCGGCTTCGGCCTATTGCGGTCGTATTCATATGATTGTACGGAGCGAGCACGTTTCATCATTCGGCCGGTCAATCAGCAGCGCCAAAATGGCAGAACGCAAGACCAGGGTCGCCATCCTGTTCGGCGGGCGATCCGCCGAGCATGACGTCTCACGGGCATCCGCCGCAAACGTGCTGCGCTCGCTCGATCCGGACCGCTATGAGGCCACCCTGATCGGCATCGCGAGAGATGGTCGCTGGCTGCTCGCGGATGCTGGCAACGGTGCCGGCACCGGCGCGGCCGCGCTCGAAATTCCCGATGACGGGCCGCAGCTGACGCTGCTGCCGGGCGGACACGGCCGGGCGTTGATCCTCGAGCGCAACACAACGGGAATGCGCGAGCTCCCGCCGTTCGATCTCTTCTTCCCGGTGCTGCATGGCCCAAATGGCGAGGACGGAACGGTTCAGGGCGCCCTGCAACTGTCCGATGTGGCCTATGTCGGCTCCGGCGTCATGGGATCGGCCGCCGCGATGGACAAGGACGTCGCCAAGCGGCTCATGCGTGACGCCGGGCTGCCGATCTTGCCCTATGTCGCGATGTCGGCTGCGTCTCCAATCTCCTATGCGGACGCGGTCAGCACGGTTGGTTCGCCGGAACTCTTTGTCAAGCCGGCCAATATGGGCTCATCGGTCGGCGTTTCGCGGGCGCGCAACGCCGATGAGTTTGACGCCTGCTGCAAGCTCGCCTTGCGCTTCGATCGCAAGATCCTGATCGAGCGCAGCGCAGCGCCGGTGCGCGAGATCGAGTGCTCCGTGTTGGAAGATGCCAATGGCGACATCCGAGCGTCTCGGCTCGGCGAGATCGTGCCGGCCGGAAAGCACGGCTTCTATTCGTACGAATCCAAGTATCTCGACGCAAACGGCGCCGCGCTGCTGGTTCCGGCAGATCTTCCGCCTACGCTTTCCGAGCACATCAGGGGGCTCGCAATCAAGACGTTCAGCGTGCTGTGCTGCGAAGGGATGGCGCGCGTCGACTTCTTTCTCAGCGGCGAGCAGGCCTTCGTGAACGAGGCGAACACGCTTCCCGGCTTCACCAATATCAGCATGTACCCGAAGCTGTGGGAGGCGAGCGGGCTGCCCCAATCCGAGCTGATGAATGTCTTGATCGGCCATGCGCTCGCGCGTCACCAGGCTTCCAGGGGCCTCGCGTTCCGGCGCGACTAGGCTGAGCGGTCGCTCGCCGTTCAGTCGATGCTTGGCGAGGGTCCGACGTCAGCTGCCAAACCGCGCTGGTCCCGGCCTTGGTCATCGATTCGATTCCACCAGCCGCCCCCGAGCGCCTGGAATAAGGCCACCACGTCCATGTACCGGGTCGCATGTGCGGTCACCAAGCTCAACCGTGTGGCCAATAGAAGCTGCACGGATGTGACGACGTCGATGCCGCTTGGCGCGGAGTCGTCGTCACCCTTTGGGCACGGATTTTTCTTGCCGGCTGCTTCCGCCTTCTCGGCGTCCGGGTCCGCTGAATCCGGGCCCCCGGGCGTTCGGATCTCTTTTCGATCTGTCGCTTCATCAGCCAGTTTGTCGCGGAGCCGTTTTGAATCCGCTTGGCAGACTCTATTCCACCACGCGCCAAAAACCTGGCCGACCCGGCGTGCAGCCTCGGGATCGTCCGCGGCAATGTATTTCAGTTTGGCTTCCCCCGGCTCGTCTTGCCCGTCATATCCGACGAACCCCGCCACCGTCAGGCAGAGATTCTCTCTTGCGTCGGTTGTCCCCTTGAGTGCGATCTTCTCGGACTTGCCATCAAGCTCGACGGCTTGCAGCACGTCTGCGACATTCTGAAACGCCGTGCTCACCGTGCTACGGTATTGCTCCGCCGCCTGCTCGAGGCCCGCCTCGGCGGCGCGTTGCCGCTGCGCGAGCGTAAAGCCATCGAAGAGGGTCTGGGTCACGCTGCCGGCGATGGTCCAGAATTGGAACTGCGGCGCGGAGCTCGCGAGATTGCCGAATTGGCTGCTGCTGCGGCCGAGATTTCCAGTGAGATTGAACAGCGGCAGCCGGTTTGCGACTGCGACACCGACCAGGGCGCCCGCAGCGTGCAGATTGGCTTGCGCAGCACGCACGTCGGGCCGTTGCCAGACGAGCCGCGATGGCAGCGCGAGCGGCAGGTCACGCGGAAGGTGGATTCGCTTCAAAGAGAACCGCTCGGGCAGAACGGCGCCAGGATATTGCGGCGGTCAGTGCCGCCAGCAGATCGCGTTGCGCGGCGAGCTGTTTCCGCAAGAGCGGGACCGTCTGCTGCGCCTGGTCAATGGCCGCACGCAGGGCCGACCAATCCCGCAGGGAGGCCGAACAAAAACTGGCGGCAGCCCCTTCACCTTCTGCAAGCGTTCGCAGATCTCCGATGACTTCGCCGGTCACGCGAATCTGTTCCTCGAGCGAGACGGTCTGAATAGCGGCGAGCGCGAGATTGGAGGTCAACGTCAGATACGTCGCCTCGAGCGCGAATCTTTGCGACTCCGCCTGGGCGGACGCGGCTTCGACCTGGCGTCGAATGCCTCCGAAAACGTCCGGAACGTACGAAATGGACAGCTGTGCCGTGTGCAACGTGTAGTATGGGTCCCCGGATATTGTCGGCGGAGCAAGATCGGCCGTCGCGACTTTCTGACGGCTCGATGTTTCGCTCGCGCCGATGACCGGAAACAAGGCGCCCTTTTGAGCCTCGTAGTTGGCGCGCGCAACGCGCAAAGCGGCCTGCGCAGCCTTCAGATCATGGTTCTCGCGTAGCGCCCGCTCCATCAGCGCGGTGAGGTCCTCGGAGTGGAACAGCTTCCACCATTCACCGGGCAGATCGTAGCCGCGCACAAAGCGTTGCACCTGTCCGCCGCCCACGACGCGCTCGGGAAGTGGGCGAGGTGTCAGGTCCTTTACGCCAGGAGGGGTTTGAGCCTGGAAATCGGGGCCGACGGTACAACCCGCAAGAAGCACAAGAAGCACGAGAAACGAGAGACGCGGCCAAGCCGACGTGCGCTGTCGGTCCGCCGACGGCTCGTTGTCTCGTCGCGCTGTTGGACTTTCTGGCCGCCGCATCACCTTATCAAAGGTTGTCACACGCTTATACTACACCAATACCTAGAGGGGCGTCTTCCGGTCAATGGCTCTCGCGTTCGCTAGATGCAGCGCGTCCCCCCGCCATCGATGTTGACGATCTCGCCGGTGACGTAGCTTGCGCGCTCGGAGCAGAGGAAGACGACGACGGCCGCGACCTCTTCCGACCGGCCGAGCCGGCCGAGCGGCACGCCCGCGATGGCGCGGCCGTCGAACTGCGCGGCGGTCACGCCGCGCGTGCGGCCGGCCGCCTCGCGCAAGGCCTGCCAGCGCGGCGTGTCGATCGGGCCGGGATTGACGCCGGTGACGAGCACGTTGTCCCTGGCGCAGTCCTCCGCGAGCCCCTTGGTGAAGCTGAGCAGCCCGGCATTGACCGCGCCGCCCGCGAGATAGACCGGCCGCGGCTGATGCCCGGAGCGGCCGATCACGTTGACGATGCGCCCCCACTTCTGCGCGCGCATTGCGGGCAGCACGGCCTGGATGAAACGCGCATAGCCGAACTGCTTCAGCGCGACCGAGTATTGCCATTTGGCAAAGTCGAGACGCTCGATGCCATCCTCCGGCGTCGAGCCCGCATTGTTGACCAGGATGTCGATCGGCCCGCCGAGCGCGGTCACCGCGGTTTCGGCCGCGCGCGCGATCCCCTGTTCTTCCGACGCGTCCGCCGGTATCGCGACCACGCGCCGGTTGGTGCCGCGCGCGATTTCGGCTGCAGCCTCTTGCAAGGTCGCCTCGGTGCGCGCCACCAGCGCGACATCGCAGCCTTCGCGTGCTAGCTCCTCGGCGACCGCGCGTCCGATGCCGAGACTTGCGCCGGTCACGAGCGCGCGCCGGCCTTTGATCAGCAGGTCCATCTCATTTCACCTCAGCTCTCAGTTGTTCGCCTTGATGCCGGCGCGCCTGATCACCGCCGCCCAGCGGTCGAGCTCCGCTTGCAGCACGGCAGCGAAACGATCCGGCGGGCTCACGGTGATATCCCAGCCCTGCGCGACGAGATTGTCCGCAATCTCCGGCGTACGCAGTGCCCGCTCGCTGTCGGCATGGAGCTTGCGCGCGATCTCGGCCGGCATGCCGGCCGGGCCGAATAGCCCGTACCAGGTGCGGGTCTCGAATCCCGGATAGCCGGACTCCGCGATGGTCGGCGTAGCCGGGAGCAGCGACAGGCGCTGCGCCCCGGTGACGGCGAGCGCGCGGAGATTGCCCGACCTCACCTGCGGCACGGCGTTGACCGGATTGTTGAACATCGCCGGCATCTGTCCGGCGATCAGGTCGGTGCTTGCTGGCGCGGCGCCGCGATAGGGCACGTGGATCAGCGTCACGTCGGCCGCCTGCGCGAACAGCACGGCGGCAAGATGCGTCGGCGTGCCAAGCCCGGCATTCGCGACCGACAGACCGTCCGGCTTGCTGCGCGCGAAGGCGACGAACTCGTTCACCGAATGGGCCGGCAACGAAGGGTGCACGACCAGCACCAGCATGTAGGACGCAAGCTCCGACACCGGCGTGAAATCGCGGATCGGATCGTAGGGCAGATGGTCGTACAGGCTGGCATTGATGACGTGGCTCGAGGCGTTGAGCAGCAGCGTGTAGCCGTCGGGGGCCGAGCGCGCGACGAGCTCGGCGCCGATATTGCCGCCGGCGCCGCCGCGGTTCTCGATGATGACAGGTTGGCCCCAGGTCTTGCTGAGCTCACCGGCGAGCACGCGCCCAAGCGCATCGGCCGGCCCGCCGGCCGGGAACGGCACCACGATGCGCACCGTCCGGCTCGGATAGTCCTGCGACAAGGCTGATGCCGGCGCGAGCAGCAGCGCGAGCAGCAGCAACGTGGCAGCACGAAGAAGCCGGAGCAGGCCGGAAAGGCGGCGCACCCATTCCTCCCTTTGACGGTCGATCGCATTGCGTGAGCATGAATGTGACGGAAGACCGCTTCCGCTGGAAGCGGGCATTTCGTAGCGTGCTCGCCCTGCCCTTCCGCGGCGAGGTCACGCCCATGTCGGTGCTGGAAGACAAGGATGCGATCCGCGAGGTGATGGCGGCCTACTGCCACGCGCTCGACGCCTGTCGGTTTGCGGAGGTCGCGCGCCTGTTTGCCGAGGACGCGGTGTGGACCACCGATTACGGCGAAGCCAAGGGTCGCAAGGCGATCGAGGCGATGTTCCGCAGCGTCGTGCCGGTGAAAGGCGAAGGGCCACAACGCAAGCACTACATCACCAACGTCATCATCAAGGTCGAAGGCGACCAGGCGAGCTCAGTGTCGGACTATCTGGTGGTGCGCGAGAACGGGCCGGATCTCATCCCGGTCATGGGCGGCACCTACAAGGACCAATGGGTGCGCCAGGACGGCACCTGGCGCTTCGCCCGCAAAGAGCTGGTGCATGACATCGCGGGCGACATGGCATTAAAGAACCGGCGCTGAAGAACAATCGCTGAGAAGCGTGCGGCGAACCGTTACGCCTGGCGCAGACGTTGCAGGTACAGGCCGACCAGGACCGCAAGGATCGCCGGCACGACAAAGCTCGCCGGCACGAAGAAGGCGGCCTGCATCATTGCGTCATCGGCGGCGGCCGACATTCCGCCTGCGTTCGCCACCCCTCCGGCGAACGCCGCGCCGAGCGCAAATCCCATCTGCTGAACCGTCGGGACCGATGAGGCCGCGACGACCTCGTTACCGGCCTTGGCGTTGTCCATGATGTGATGGGCGACGAAGGGCCAGCATTGGCCGATGCCGGCACCGAGCAGCGCGGTGACTCCGATCAGCAGCGCGGTTGGGCCATGCGGGGCGAGCAGCGCCATGGCGGCGAGGCTCAGGCCCATCACGGCCGGCCCGATCCAGATCAGCCGATCCGGCCATGCGCCTGACGCGCCGGCGACGAGCAGCGAGGCGATGGTCCAGGCAAACGACCCGGTCGCGACGGAGAAACCGGCCGCGAGCGGATCGAGGCCGTGCAACTGCTGCAGGAAGATCGCCATGTAGATATGCAGCGGGCTGAAGGTGACGCAGAGCAGCAGCACCTGCCAGAGCCCGACGCCGGTCGGGGTGCGCCAGGAGAATGCGTCGCGCGGGAGCAGCGGCACCCGCGCGGAACGATTCAGCCACAACATCACGGCAAGCGCGCCGACCGCTGCGCCGATCAGCGCCAATCTGGCGAGCGGCGAGGCGGCGACCGTTGCCCACGAGGTTGCGGCGATCGCCAGGCAGATCAGCGCCACGCGCGCGGCAGGCACACGCGGAGGCGGCGCTGAACGTGCCGCGCGCGACGGCAGGATGAAGAAGGCGCCGAGCGCGAGGCCGGCGCCAATGATCGCCGTTGCGACGAAGGCGGCGCGCCAGTTGCCGAATCGTGCGAACATCCCGCCGACCAGCGGGCCGAGCAGGACCGACGCGCTCCAGCTGCTCGACATCAACGCGATCACCCGCGACCACAGCAGCTCTGGGAACGTCGCGCGGACCAGCACGTAGGCGACGGCGACTTCGAGACCGCCGCCGAACCCCTGCACGAGGCGGCCGACCACGATCCAGCCCATCGCCGTCGCCACCGAGGCGATCAGCGCGCCGACGCCGAAGATCGTCACACCGGCGCAATACACGGTCCGTGCGCCGGCCGCACTCGCCAGCATGCCGGCGCAGCTCGCCGCAACGATCGACGCCGCGAGATAGCCGGTCGCCGGCCAGCTCAGCATCGTGACGCCGCCGAGCTCGCCGACGATCGAGGGCAGCACGGTCGTGAGCAGCAGGACGTTCATCGACTGCATCAGCACGCCGCCGAGCAGGATCGCGAGCGTCGGGATCCACTCCGGCCGCAGCAGCGCGCGCCATCCTTCACCGACCGGCACGTGATCGGAACCGCTTGGCTGATCTGCGCCGGACATTCTTGACGGTCCCTGCGGCGGGCGCGACATTGCGCCTCAATAAACACGCAGGGCCGTGCGTGCACGCCCATTTTGCGGGAGGAAGCCATGTCGAAGTCGAAGACCGACGTCGCGCGCCGCAACTTTCTGAAATCCGCAACGCTGGCCGGCGCCGCGGCGCTCGCTACACCGGCCGCCGCGAAGGTGGCTGCCGAGGCGCCGGGCGCGCCCAAGGCAAAAGCCGAGCCACCGGGCCCGCGGCTCGCTGCTGCGGAAACCATGCCGCCGGTGAAAGACCCGGTCAGCCAGTCGACCAGCGGCGGCGACTTCATGGTCGACGTGTTGAAGACGCTCGACATCGAATACCTCTCGATGAACTGCGCCTCGAGCTTCCGCGGCCTGCACGAAGCCGTGCTGAACCATGGCGGCAACAAGCAGCCCGAAATCCTCACCTGCCCGCACGAGGAAATCGCCGTCCACATGGCGCAGGGCTACGCCAAGATCGAAGGCCGGCCGATGGCGATGATCTGCCACGGCGTGGTCGGGCTGCAGCATGCCACCATGGCGATGTACAACGCCTGGTGCGACCGCGTGCCGGTCATCGTGATGGGCGGCAACATCATCGAGGCGAACAAGCGCGGCCCCGGCGCCGAATGGGTGCATTCGGCGATCGATCCGGGCGCGATCGTGCGCGACTTCGTGAAATGGGACGACCAGCCGACCTCGCTGCAGCACTTCGCCGAGTCGGCGGTGCGCGCCTACAAGATCGCGATGACGCCGCCGATGGCGCCGGTGATGCTCTCCCTCGACGGCGAGCTGCAGGAGAATCCGATCGCCGACGCCGAAGCGTTGCGCATTCCGAAGCTCACCCGCCTCGTTCCGCCGCAGGGCGACGCGAACGCGCTCGCTGAGCTCGCGCGCATGCTGGTCGCGGCGGAGAACCCGGTGATCATCGTCGACCGCATGGCGCGCTCGGCGGAAGGGCTTGCCCGCCTGGTCGAGCTCGCCGAGACGCTGCAATGCGCCGTGCTCGACAATGGCGGGCGCATGAACTTCCCCTCGCGCCATCCGCTCAACCAGTCATACCGGCGCGGCATTCTCGGCCAGGCGGACGTCATCGTCGCGATGGAGGTGAACGAGCTGTGGGGCTCGCTCAACGCGTTCAGTGACCGCATCGTGCGCAGCTCGCGCCCGATCTACCGCAAGGGCGCCAAGATCGTGACGCTCGGCAGCCGCGATCTGCTCGTGAAGTCGAACTACCAGGATTTCGGGCGCTACCAGGACGACGTCGCGCTTGCGATCGGCGGCGATGCACAAGCAAGCCTGCCGGTACTGATCGAGCTGGTGAAGAAGCAGATCGATCCGGGCCGGCAAGCCGCGTTCGAGGCGCGCGGCAAGAAGCTCGCCACCGCGCATACCGCGATGGTCGAGCAGACCAAGTCTGACGCGACGATCGGATGGGATGCAAGCCCGATCACGACCGCGCGCATGTGCGCGGAGGTTTACGCGCAGATCAAGGACGAGGACTGGTCGCTGGTCGGAAACGCGATCCGGCTGACCTGGCCGCAGAGGCTCTGGGACCTGAAGAAGCCCTATCACTGGAACGGCGGCTCGGGCGGCGCCGGGGTCGGCTACAATCTCCCTGCCTCGATCGGCGCCGCGCTTGCCAACAAGAAGCACGGGCGCCTCACCGTCGCGTTCGGCGGCGACGGTGACTTCATGTTCGTGCCCGGCGCGCTGTGGACCGCGGCACATCACGGCATCCCGCTGCTCTACGTGATCCAGAACAACCGCGCCTATCATCAGGAATACATGTACCTGCAGGCGATGGCGGCGCGGCACGGCCGCGGCATCACCAACACGGCGATCGGCACGACGATCACCGACCCAAATGTCGACTACGCGACCGTCGCGCGCGGCTTCGGCGTGCATGGCGAGGGCCCGATCACCGATCCGAAGGACCTCGCGCCCGCGCTCAAGCGCGCGATCGCGGTGGTCAAGTCGGGGCAGCCGGCGTTGATCGACGTCGTGACCGATCCGCGTTGAGGGAGGCAGCGCACATGCAAGCCTCTTCGCTCCGTCTGGCCGCGGCCGCGGCCGGTGTGCTTGTCGTTGGCCTCGCGAATTCATCGGTTACGTGCGCGCAGGATGCCGGCGATCCGGTGAACGGCAAGCGCGTGTTTCTCGCCGACGGCTGCTTCCTCTGCCACGGCCGCTCCGGCCAGGGCGGCGCGCTGAACTACCCGGCACCCGCGATCGCAGCGACCGAGTTGCCGGTCGAATCCTTCATCGCGTTTCTGCGCGATGCGCCAAACGACATGCCGGCCTACACGGCGAACGTGCTGTCCGACAAGGATGCGGCCGATATCCACGCCTATCTGCGCACGCTGCCGGGCCGAAAGGACGCGAAGGATTTCCCGCTGTTGAATCAATGAGGCGTGTGGCGTGTAGGGCGGATTAGCGAGCGCGCTTGCGCTCGCGTAATCCGCCGTGAGCCTCACCTCAGCACGGTGGGTTACGGCGCGTGCCGCGCCTAACCCACCCTACGCCGCATCACTGCCGCGCCGCCTTCACGTCGTCGGCACTCACCCGATCCGCATACGCGTTGCCGAAATTGCTGCGCACATAGTTCACCACCGCGGCGATCTGGTCATCGGTCATCGCTTGGCCGAAGGCCGGCATCGCCTTGTGTCCATTCACGACGAGCAGGATCGGATAGCCGGCCGCCTCGAGCTTGGCGTTGCGTGCGAGCGACGGATAGGTGCCGGCGCCAGCGGCACCGCGGCCGTCCGGCATATGGCAACCAGCGCAGACATTCTGATAGATCGCCTCGCCGTCCTGATGCGAGAAGCGGAACGGGGTTGCGGAGAACGAGGAGGACTGCGCGACGGCGGACGGGCCGACCATAATGCCGAACGCGGCGACCGCGGCGGCGAATAGCGAATAGCGAATGGCGAATGGTAAGAGGCGCACGGCGTGCCGCGGCGCTCGCACTCGATTCGCTTCTTGCCACTCACTATTCGCTATTCGCCATTCGCTAGTCGCAGTTTCAAACCCGGCCATCACTGCCTCCTCACCCGTTCACCACGCGCCGATGCAGCCGGCCGATCGTGTCGAGCGCGGAGAGCACCGCGCCCTCCTGCCAGGCCGGCAGATACGAGGCATGCTCGCCGGCCAGCATGACCCGCCCGTCGAGCGCGCAGAGATTCTCGTAGTGCTGCCTGCGCGCCGCGTCGCTCCACTGCGCGAAGCAGCCGAGCGTCGCCGGCTCGCGATGCCAGCCGACCGAGATGCCGTTCTCGAACTCCTTTTGATACTGCGGATGGATCTGCGATCCGAACTCGACCACTTTCCTTATGCGTTCGTCCGGCGCGAGCGCGGTCCATTCGAAAGCGTAAGGCCCGAACGCATAGGCGCCGAGCAGCACGCCCTTGCCGGTCTTGAAGTAATCGCTCGCCGGATAGCCGATGATGGCGTTCGGCAGGTCCGTATAGGTGATGCCACCATAGATCTGCTCGTCCTCCTCCCAGAATCGGCGACGGAACTGCAATCCGATCTTCATCGAGGCGCCGTAGGCCGGCGCTTCGATCGCGGCCCGCATCTTCACGCCCACATTGATCTCCAGCTGCGACAGCACCGAGAGCGGAATGGTGCAGATGCACCAGTCGGCGCGCGCGGTCTGCGGCGCGCCGCCTTTCACGGCGTCCACATACGAGGCCGTGACGCCGCGCTCGTCCTGCTTGATCGCGGTCACCTTGGCGTTGAACGTGATGAAGCGCCCGACCTCGCGCACGAAAGCGCGCGAAATCATGTCCATGCCGCCGACCGGCTGGAAGATCGCGGAATGGAACTCGTAGACGTTGCCGGTCTGCATCCGCGCCCACAGCCGCGACGTCACGATGTCCTTGAGCGAGATCGGCTCGGACGGAACCGGCTCGCCGGAGAGGCCGCCGCCCGGATCGCGCGCATAGCCGCGCCGGTCGCTCGAGATCGCGCCCTTGGCGTAGCGATAATTCGCATCGAGCGCACCCCATTGGCGCAGCGCCGCGAGCAGCACCTCCTTGTCTTCCTTGCTGACCGGATCGTCGAGCTTGTCCTGCTGCACCGCTTTGGCCAGCAGCTCGGTCACGCCGCCCTGGAAGTCGGTGTAGACATCGCGGAAGCGTTGCGGCTTGCCGCCGAAGGCGGACTTCGAATGCAGATAGGCGTTGTAGTTGACCTGGATGAACGGCTCGAGCGCGACGCCGAGCCGCTTGCAATAGTCGAGGATTGCCGCGTGGTGATAGGGAATGCGCCACGGCCCCGGATTGATGTAGAGGCCGCTGTCAAATTCGCATTTCTGCGTGGCGCCGCCGAGCTCGGTGTAGACGTCGCCGCCGCGCAAGGTCCAGTTCCGCCCGCCGGCGCGCGCGTGATACTCGATCAGCTGCACCTTGTAGCCGGCCTTGTGAAGCTCATAGGCCGCGACCAGTCCGGCGAGTCCTGCGCCGAGGATCAGCACCGAGGCGCCCTTCGGATCACCGTCGAGCCTCAGTGGTCCCTGATAGGGCGATTCCGCCGCGTGTCCGAGGCTCGCCATCGCCTGGTACATCGCGGCCGAGCCGGCAGCGGTACCGATCAGGTTGAGCAGGGTGCGTCGACTCATCGGCGCCGCATCGGTCTCCATCGTCTCGCTCCCTCGTTCCGCCAAGCTTCGACTCGCGTGCCTCAGGGCCGGACTGCCGTGACCTCGATCTCGACCAGCCAGCCCGGATTGACCAGACCCGCGACCGCCACAACCGAGCGTGACGGCAGGTTCGGCTGCTCCGCGGTGCCGAAGAACTGCGTGTAGCCTTCCATGAACCCGGCGAAGTCCATGCGGTTATCCTTGCCGGGATCGGCCACCAGAAATACCTGCATCTTCACGACGTCCTTCATTGCGAGGTTCATGCGCCCGAGCGCGGCCTCGATCGCTTGCAGCACCGACACCGTCTGCGTCTTGGTGTCGCCGAACGAGGCGATCGAGTTGCGCGGCGCCTGCTCGTTGGTCACGCGCGGCACCATGCCGCTGACAAAGACCAGGGTCTTGCCTGCGGGCACCTCGACCGCGGCAGCGATCGGAAAGCTCGAGCCAGGCGTGCGATGGCGCACAACGTCCTGCGCCGCCGCTGAGCCGGTTGCGGTCACGCATAGCAGGAGCAAAAGGCAGAGCCTTGGCATCGAAGCCCTCGTGGTTGGCAATGGTCCGGATGTCGGCCCCGCGGCCGCGAAAA
>Ga0187784_10001959_pt1 | contig 16427 bp, 14 predicted proteins | sample 1015_SJ02_MP15_2_FD_132964 | JGI IMG/M metagenome (GOLD analysis project Ga0187784, IMG submission 132964) | Tropical peat soil microbial communities from peatlands in Department of Meta, Colombia - 1015_SJ02_MP15_20_MG | ecosystem: Environmental > Terrestrial > Soil > Wetlands > Peat | place...
ATCCTAAAACAATTGCAATCGAGGTCGTACGATGAACGAATCAAGGATTTCGGCTTAAGAAAGGATCGTGCTGACGTGATAATTCCGGCCATAATCATCCTGCAGATAATCGCACGGGAAGCGAGAGTTCAGGAGATAGAGATCCCGCGGGTAGGGATCAGAGAAGGCCTCTTGATTGATATGGCTAGAAGCCTCGGGGAACAAGGCCGGCCCCCGGACAGGACACAATTGATTACTTCGGCCCGGCTGTTAGGAAGAAAGTTCGATTACGAGGCCGAACACGCCCAGGCGGTTTCGAGATTCGCTTTGGAATTATTCGACGCGACGAAGAACATCCACAAGTTAGGGGCTGACGAGCGCGTCTTGCTCGAGGTTGCCGCACTGCTTCACGATATCGGCTACTACATCGGAACCACGGATCACCACAAGAACACATACTTCCTGATCAATGCGTCCCCCTTAGTCGGAGTCGATGAGTCCGGGAAGGCGATGATAGCTCTCATCACGCGATACCACACTCGTGCCCTCCCAAAGCCTAGTCACAAAGAATTCATGGACCTCTCACCAAAAAAGCGCGGAACCATCATGGTGTTGGCCGCGCTCCTACGCCTCGCGGAAGCTTTCGATCGTGAACACGGGAATAAGGTTCGAAGTTTCAAACTGACCATGCGCAAGAAGAAGGTATACCTGACACTCAGAGGCGAAGGAGACTTGTTGCTCGAAAGGTGGGCCCTCAACAACGCTTCCCAATTGTTCGAGAAGACTTTCAATAAGGAACTAGTGGTCGAAAATGAGCATGAGTGAGCAGAAAAGAGTCGTAAAGGGTTTACGTCGTCCCGTAGAGAAGCTCCCCCAAGGGCCAGGAAGCAAATTCCCTTCGAAACAGTTCGAAAGCGAGCAGATTTCCCCGGCAAGTTTGACCGCGCCCGTTCGCGCCACGGCACAGCGTCAAGAACCACCCGCTACACTCGCGAAACCTAAAACGACGCGTCAAACAATAGGAAAGCTTCCACCTCAGCGTGCGTCAGTAGGTTCAGACGCATTGGACTACATCTCGCAGAGCCTAGATGGATGGCGGAGTGACTATCAGCGTTCACTGGACCGGTTCGTCGAATCAGCTTCCGGTAAGAACGTGCATGATCTTCGTGTCGCGATCCGTCGTCTGAGCACCGTGTTTGACCTTATCGACAGGCTCAATCCGGATAACATGGTTCGACGCGCGAGGCGGAAACTGAAGGATGAATCCTCGGCGCTGAGTTCTCTTCGGGATGCACACGTGGAGATGGTTAGAATGCGAGATTTTCTGAAGAAGCTCCCCGAGATGAAACCATTCTACGATGAATTAGCCTCTAAAGAGGCTAAGCAGTTGAAGGCGGTCCAGAAGATCAGATGGAAGAAGGACAAACGGTTCGTGAAGGTCTCGTGCAACAGAGCGACGATTCGACTGAACGCTAGGCGGACAACCTCAAGCGGAGAGAGCACCCGACGAATAATTGAAGCAACTACCGACGGCATGTTTGACACCCTCAGCAAGAAACTGGGCGAGGTAACGAAAGCCGACTTTGCTTCAATTCACCAGCTCCGCATAGCCTTCAGACCGCTAAGGTACACTCTCGAAATAATTCAACCACTGGTTGGGGTGGACCGAAAGCAACTCAGAACCGCCGCTTTGCTAGCCAGAATTATGGGCCGAATTCAGGACTTGGAAGTTCTCATGAAGGACCTCGTCGAGTCGAACTGGCGAAGGGAGCGAGAACTGGCTGCCGTAGCGGAGATATGGGTAAGCTTAGAGCGCCAGAAACTTGAGGCCGCCGAACTCTTCTTCAAGTCAATTCCAAAGTTCGGCAAGCTTTGGAAGCCCATCATCCATGAACACCCTACCGTTATGCCTGTCCAATCGCAGACCCTTTTCGTTCTGAGGCACGGGATCGCGGTTAGCCGAGGCGATCCGGACTATCCGCTTGACTCCGATCGGCCTCTGACGCCAAAAGGCATCAAAAGGATGGGCCGGATTTCAGATGGAATGCGACGTATTAGGGTTGGTTTCGACCAAGTTCTATCGAGTCCTTACAAACGTGCACTTGAGACCGCATTCATAGTCGCCCGCGAATATGAAGCCGGCCAAGACGTGCAAACGCTGCAGGCTTTGAAAGCTGAGGTGTTGCCCGAAGAAGTAATCAGAACTCTACTAGACAAGTTCTCGACATGCGAGCGACTGCTGCTAGTGGGACACGAGCCCCAACTGAGTGCACTCATCTCAACCCTGACGTCGGGAAGCGCAAGCGCAAGGCCCCTGTTGAAGAAAGGCGGGCTCTGCAGGCTTCAGGTTGAAGGGTTGAAGGTTGGTAAATGCGCCACGCTTGAATGGCTGCTTACTCCGAAACAGTTGATCGGCCTAGCCTGACGCAGCACGGGACGGTTACACGTCTTCGCCAACGCGTTGTCTTAACTCTCGGTACCAATCCGCAAGCGCATATTTTTCGGCTCGATAGTCGGTTCTGTAGGGCTTGATGTCGAGCACGGGAGTCCCATCGAAACAGTCCAAGCCTCGGACTCGCAGTTTCCCGCGATCGATCGAAATTAACTCCACGAGTGTGAGGCCGATTGGGTTGGGCCTCGTGGGGGAGTCTATTGCGAAGACACCCACTAAAGGTAACTCTTCCAGCTTGAAACCTTTCATCAGCAGCCGCCGCGGCTTTACCTTCAGAGCCCCGATCTGATCCGGCCTCAATTGGTTGAAGTAGCTGATTACGAATATGTGCGAGAAACCTTGCAACCCTTCTAATGCGTCGTGAAATTCGGGATATATCTCGACTGTGGACTCGAATTCCTTGCTTCGAAGCTTTATGTCTTCCTTTGAAGTGGACGTTCTAACTAACCCAATCGGGTGAAGAACAACATCACTCTTGCCTGACATGGAATCTCTTATCGTGCAGGAGAGATTCAGATTTATTTTTACCGGCAAGAATGGCAGTCAGAAGATGGCTAACAGTGGTGCGAACTACAACAATGCAACCGTTCAGATTGTTTGACGTGCTACGTTCTCTTGCTGCAGCTTCCATCGGGAAATTAATCCGTAAGGATCACGTGGTATGGTTGATTCCTTACCGACTGCCATTTGAGGCCATTCCATCGCGTGATTCGGAAGGGTGGGCCGTTGTTGCGACGAATCGACCATGCAGAATTCAATAGTTGGTGCATATTTTCCGAAGTCCACAACAACCTCTTTCGCAGTTCTTAAAATTCTGGAGCAAGAGCCGTTACGGCCTCGTGCGTGCCCAGTAGGTTCGGAAGCCGCTCCCGGAAAGCCTGGCTTGCTTCTCTCGAAGGGCTGTAAAAGTGCGGTTTTCGTGTCGTTTCCTCCTAGGCGGGGATGGCGCATAGTTTTACGTGGTATGCATAGCCGTCGCCGCTGAAAGCCCAGTATCCGCAGTTTGCGCAGACGAGCTCGTCATTTGTTCGATAAGCCTCTTGCGTCAATTTCAGTCCGAAGGATTCATTTCGTTGAATCTGTGCAGTTTCCATTTTTCATCGAACGTGCGATTGTGCTTGCTAGCTTTTAGACGAATCCCATATTGAATTTGGAACGTTACGTGACAGTATGAGAATCACGTGACGATGCTCGTCCCATGGACTCTTGACGCACTCTGAATGAACGATTTGAGCCCTCGGCCAGAACCCGTTGGCCATCGAGCCTGATACGTGATTGTTGGTCTTCCATGTAGGTAAGTATCGTCAGTTACTTGTTTTAGCATGAACTCGGCGGTATCTGCGCGTGACATCTCAGGAAACAACCCGACCGGAAGAACAGATCCGGACCTGTACGCGCCCGTCCTCGGTCCACTCGTCAACCTCACTGGCCGCGGAATAACCCAATCGAGTAATGTCTCACTGACGATTTTCTCCATTATATCCTCGTCCTAGATCCGGCCAGGGATAAGGATCTACATGGCGTTGCCGTAGAGGCCCCGCTTTGTTTCTCCAGCCCCGTAGGCGGATTCCACCACCAAACGCCGAACATTCGTGTATTTCATCGCAGATTGCACTAAGATTTAGTTCGAGGGAATTTGGTTGGCTTAATAGGGACCGCCATGGTTTCCGATGAAAGAAAACAATGCCGCAGGATCATCTATTCCAGATAACGCCACTCAGAGTAGCGCAGATAAAGTTATGCAAAGCCGAGCTCACGTACAATGTTGACTTCTCAACCCAACTCTGGGCTCCAGTCTTCGTCTATGTGTTGAAGCAGAATGATTCGAAGGAAGTGGTTCTGGTCGATGCCGGCTTCGCGCCTAACCTAAGTGAAAGTAACACGCGTGGAGGATACAAGCAACTCAAGCGTGGCCTTCGAAGCGTCGAGGTAGAGCCAGAAGAAGTCAGCAGCCTGATACTCACACACCTTCACAACGACCACTCGTCTTTCCTCAAACTCTTTCGGAACGCCAAGGTATTCTTGCAAGCGAGCGAGTTGTCCTATGCTCATAACCCGCTTCCTACTCAACGCCTCTTCTACAGCCAATCGATTCTTCACCAACTAGACAAGGCCGATCTTGAACTCTTGAGAGGGGATAGACGAATAGAGGTGGGCTTGCGAGTTCTTCACACTCCCGGCCATACACCCGGATCACAGACTGTGCTTATCGAGACACGCGAGGGCGCATACGCTGTATGCGGTGATACGGTCCCAATGTTTCATAATTGGTATCCGTCCAACGGCCGGTTCGGTACGAGAGTAGTTGAGTGGCCCCGGATACCGCCGGGTGGGCATACCGACCTTCCAGCCTGGTTCGACAGCGCGCGGAAGATTGAGGCGAGCGGCAGCAGAATTATTCCGAGCCATGACCCTACACTCAAGGACCGGAAAACGATTCCTTGAAATCTCGCACGACCTTAAGCCAAAGCGCCGAGCATCCGCTTGAGTATCAAGCGAACCTAACTTAGTTGAACCTACGAGAAGAACTGCTCTGAAAGTTAGCTTCGCTCAACGTGCGAGGAAGGGCCAAGTGCTGATTACGCCCGCGCCTTTTCTTGACTAACGCGTGTTTAGGTCGGTGGCATTCTTGCTAGCGGTCTAGGGCCCGATCCGCCAGCGATTCCGATGACCATTTCATCTCGTCTCGGCGCATCAGGTATTATCACTCTGACAGTATCTATGTAGTTCGAATCATACGTGTACTTGTACCGCATTGGAATGTAGAGAGGAGTGCCCATTGGGCCCATCACTTCGCTAGATTGAATGAATTCTTTGGCCACCTGCATGCTCCCGACGTGGACTCTGTAGCCAGCGGCTAACTTGGCGTGGAGGACGACCGCAATGTGGTCCAATTCACCATCCTCACCGACGACGCCGGCCTTTCCATAAGTGTCCACTTTTTCCATTCCCCCTAGCCTATCCACCACTATCTTTCCAAGTCTTCTTCCAAGTTCTTCGCTAAACGGGATCAAGGCCGAAAGGTCAGAAACATACTTGTTAGCATAAGGATTAGTCAAAACTGCAGCTGCCGCGATCCTTCTCGCAGGCTTATCCAATTTCTTGCCTTTCTCTTCGAAGGTTTCCTCTTCAACTACTACGATCTTCCTAATTGTTGGATTACTTTCCATTTCATATCGCTGAACGGGAGCTGAGGACTTATTCTTTAGGAAATCGCTACGACACCGCACACGGTAAGCATTCAGACCCGTGCACGTATTGTTACTTGTGGCTCATGGGTTGTCTAGACGCGGCCGCTTGAGGTTCCAGCGGTCGAAGGGCGTTGCAGAAACGATGGCCCAGTCACGAGGACGAGTTGTCTTTGGGTATTCCAGTTAGGTATCTTCGAACAATCTGAGCCACGCAGTAGTTGAAGAATGCCCCTAAACTACTCCTTTGTTTTCACGACAAATCAAAGTAAATGTGCTTCGCTTGGGTGAATTCCAAGAGCCCCTCTACGCCGCGTTCTCGCCCTATGCCGCTCTGTTTGTAGCCTCCATATTCTGTCTCAGCAAATGTTTTCCCGTAAGCGTTTACCCAAATAGTGCCAGCTCTGATTCTTCTTGAAACTCGGAAGGCTCTCTTCACATCTTTAGTCCAAACTGCTGCGGCTAATCCGTAAGAAGTATCGTTAGCAATTCGGACCGCGTCTTCTTCGTCATCGAAAGATATGACTGATACAACGGGCCCAAAAATCTCCTCTTGAGCTATTCTGGCCTCGGTGGGGACATTGTCGAAGACCGTTGGAGCGATGAAGTTTCCACGCGAGAGCTCACCTTCTTCGAGCCGTCTCCCTCCGGTTAGAAGTACCGCTTCAGATTTTCCAATGTCGATGTATTTCAGAACGGTATCCATCTGACTTTGCGATATAACTGGCCCCAGGTCATTATTCTCATCCAAGCCGCTACCGACACGTAGAGACTCAGCCCTGCGTTTGACCGAGTCAACGAAAGCACTGTGCACACGCTCATCCACTAACAATCTAGATCCAGCAAAGCAGACTTGTCCCGAAGCTGTGAAGCCGCCGGTGATTGCTCCACCGAGTGCCGCGCTCATGTCAGCATCTTGAAAGATAATGTTAGGTGATTTCCCTCCTAATTCTAGACAAACTTTCTTGATGTTCTCCGCCGAGAGTCGCAAAATCTCCTTGCCGGTGGCGGTGTCGCCGGTGAGAGATACCATGTCTACTTTGGCGTTTCTCGCGATTTCAGCACCAACAACCGATCCCGGTCCAGTAATGAAGCTCAATACTCCTCGAGGAAATTCATTGATCTTCTCAGCAAGTTGCATGATCCTAAACGTCGTGATGGGTGTGTAGCTCGCTGGTTTTACTATGCTGACGTTACCCGCCGCCAGGGAAGCCGCTAATGATCTGAATAGCAACACGAGCGGGTAGTTCCATGGTACTATGTTCCCAACGACACCCATCGGTTCTCGGGCTATTATGCTGTACGACGAGCGAGAGAGGCCAAAAGCTCTCCCATACAAGTTCCTGGATAAACCAGCATAAAACCTGAGATGATCCGCTGAGTTATCAACCTCAGCTCTTGCCTGTTTGAGAGGTTTTCCATTCTCAATTGTGAGCTGTTGGGCTAGGGGTTCCCTCTCCTTCTCTATCAGATCAGCTAGTTTGTTAAGCGCCACCGCGCGCCTTCTATGGTCTGTACTCCAGTCTGAAGTTTCGAAAACTTCTGCGGACAGGTCGATAACACGCTTAGCATCGTCTAACGTAGAGAGCTGTGCTTCCGCAACCGTTTCGTTTGTAGCAGGGTTTCTTACTGGAAACGTTTGTGCGTTTGAGCTCCTCGCCCACTCGCCGCCGACTAGGTTCAGGATTACGCTGGTCATGATCTAAACATAACATTACGTTTCCAACGCGTGTATAAACTCAATTCCCCGTTTCGGTTATGTGGCGCCTGGCATGCATAGCTTACCAAATGAAACAAACCTTACCGGTCTTGAGAGAGTCGAACAATTTGAGGGCCTCGGTTGCCTGCTCAAGCCGAAACTTGTGTGTGACCATACTCTCTAGGGAGATTTGATGCAACGCCAAGAAGTTCATCATCCTTTGGCAAGCATCGATGGGAAAAACCAAGTTGCCGAGTACACTTAGGTTTCTGAAGATCATATCATGAGTCTTTAGGTGAAAGCCATCGATCATGTCGCGTCCAAATCCGATGAGCACTGCTCTGCCGCCAAATCGAAGGCTACGGATTGAATTTTCGGCGGCATTGCCGGAAAAATCCATTGAGGCAGTTGCCCCTTTCTGCTCTGTCAGTAATCTTATGGCTTCCACAGGATCGCCCCTTCTTGCGTTGATCACAGCCGAGGCTCCCATCTTCTTTGCAAGGTTCAACCGCTCTTCTTCCAAATCGATGGCCAATACTCTTGCCCCCATCGACTTCGCAAATAGCACTCCGCAGAGGCCGAGTGGCCCCATGCCATAAATCGCTACAGTGTCCAACGCCGTGACTCTAAGCCGTTCGATCGCGTGAAGTACGGTTCCTCCCGTGCAAGCCATTATTGCGCCGTCTACGAAACTCAACTTCTCCGGTAGTTTCATGCAACTCACGGCGCGGGTTAGCATGAAATCAGACCACGATCCGTCACAGTTCGTTCCTAGGAGCCACAATTTCTTGCAGAGCTGATGATACCCACTCAAGCACTCGGTACAATAGCCGCAGCCGGCGTTGTGGTAGACCCAAACGCGCTCACCAATCTTGACATTCTCAACTCCTTCTCCAACCTTTGCGACGATGCCGGCAGGTTCGTGGCCAATTACAAGATTGGAAAAACCCTGCTTCTTAACCTCCTCCGCCGTTGCTCGGTACTTGTGCATATCGCTTCCACAAATTCCTGAAGCCTTCATCTCAACTACTACTTCGCCTACTCGTGGCTCAAGATCCTTCCTTTCTTGCACGGCCGCCTTTCTATCACCGAGGAAAACGACAGCCTTCATTCAAATGACCTTTGCCCTCCACCAACCCACATGATATATTGCTTGCTACTTCACGCAGTGGGACTCCACCTATGGCGGTCTCTATTTGATTAGCCTTCGGTGAAGGAGGTCGGAGGAAAGAGCATTCGATTTCCACTTCCGCACTAATACCGAGCCGAAAGAAGTTTTGTTTACGACGATCAGTGAATCATCAGAGTCTGCAATTGAATTACGTAGTCAAGACCAGCTGGTTTACGACTTACGAGAGGTAATCCTCCGCAAGCCGTTTATATGCGGCTACGGTCGCAAAGATTCCATGCGGCAGCGACAAACGCTTAAAGTCGGCTTGATACTAGCCCTTCCACTAATTCTCTATTTCTTCGGCTTTTTTCTTTACCCGCTCTTCTCACTTTTCCAAAGCGCCTTCACTACTGCCAGTAACGTTCCTACTCTTAACAACTTTCGTTCGATGCTTACGGACAGCCTCTTGAAGACATCGTTGGAGAACACGGCCTATTACTTCACCGGATCGGTTGTCGTGGAATACTCGATCGGTTTTGGTGTCGCCGTTCTGTTATACCATTATACGGGGAGATTGAAGTGCATATTTAGAACTGCGATTTTCCTGCCGCTTATGGCGTCCCCCGTAGTGATTGGGCTAATGTGGTTGTTGATACTGAACACTGACTTCGGACCGCTTAACTACCTTCTGAGCTTGATTGGAGTCCAGCCGCTCAACTGGCTCGGAAGCCAATCCTTGGGTATGCCTTCACTGATTATGGCTAATGGATGGGAGTATTCACCATTCGTATTTTTGATAATATACGCTGGCCTTCAGACAGTGCCGCAGCAATTCTATGAGGCAGCAAGCGTCGATGGTTTGACGAGATTACAAACGTTCAGGTTCATAACGCTTCCATCGATAACGCCGTCTCTTCTGGTGGCCTTCTTACTGAACGCTATCGGCGTACTCAAAGGGTTCGACCTAATCTATGTGTTGACCAATGGAGGTCCCGGTTACTCTACATATATCCTAAGCTTCTACACCTACGTCGTCGGATTCTCTTTCTTCGAGCCCCACTACGCGTCAGCTCTAGCTCTGCTTTTTCTTCTAATGATCGGCGCTTTCGTTTTCGTTATGCTCAGGTTTACCGCGTTAGAAGACTACCTTGGCTTGAAGCGGGTGAAGGAAAGATGAAGAAGTTTTCCATCTTAGTAACTCTTCTACTGACTCTGATATCGCTGACCTACCTGTTTCCTTTGTACTGGACGTTGATTACCGCACTTAAGACGGGGAGCGAGATATTCAGTCGCCCCCCAATATTTTTTCCTTCTCAGATTACTCTCAGTAACTTTTACAGCAACGGCAACATATTCGGAGCCGTTAGTGAGACGGCCATTGGAAGTGTTCCCTGGCTCGTTGATAGCACTCTGATAGCCATACTGGCTACACTTGTGAGCACGTTTCTGATCGCCGCGCCGGCCGCGTACTCATTGGTGAGGTACCTTCGTAGCGTATGGTTGGGCAGGCTCATACTGTTCATGACGATGATTCCAGAAGCTGTCTTCGTTGTTCCTTTCTTCCTCATGGTAGCGAAGATGAGTCTCTTGAATACCTGGTGGGGCCTCATAGTAGTCTACATCAGTTTTACGGCGCCGTTCTCCACTTGGCTCTTAATGGGTTTCTTCAACGATGTCCCAAAGAGCGTCGAGGAGGCTGCTCAAATAGACGGCCTCTCCCCTTATCAAATATTCTACAGAGTCAGTCTTCGACTTGTTACACCAGGTATTATTGCTGCGATCATTCTCAACTTTATCTCGTGCTGGAACGAGCTCCTCTATGCCTTGGTGATTACGTACTCGCCGTTTCCTGCGGGCGCTCAAACCGTCCCACTCTTTCTCACGAGCTTCATAATAATTGAAAAGGAGTTCGCTTGGGGAGGCTTGGCCGCGGCCGGAATCTTCACCATGTTACCGACCCTCATCCTTGGCGTTTACGCGCAGAGGTATTTGGTGAGAGGCCTAACGATGGGTTCGGTGAAGGGTTGATCAATTGTGTCCGAAGTTGTCATAGAAAACCTGACAAAGAAGTTCGGTAAAACGGTGGTCCTTGACCATGTAGATCTGAAGATTGACGCAAAAGAATACTTCGTCCTGCTTGGGCCATCGGGTTCCGGGAAAACAACTCTCTTGAGGCTCATCGCGGGATTGGAAGATGTAACGGATGGCGCAATCTACATCGGTGAAAAAAAAGTAAACGACCTCTTGCCAAAGGAAAGGAACGTAGCCATGGTATTCCAGAACTACGCCCTTTACCCGCACTTGAACGTATTCGATAACATAGCTCTCCCCCTAAGGGTCAGAGGCTGGAGCAAGGAGAAGATAAAGCAGAAGGTCAGGGACGTATCCGAAACGCTGCACATCCAGAACCTCTTAGAGAAGCGCCCGAAGCAAATAAGCGGCGGAGAGCAGCAGCGAGCGGCTCTGGCGAGGGCGCTGGTAAGGGACCCTACAGTCTTCTTGCTCGATGAACCGCTAAGCAACCTCGACGCAAAGCTAAGGGTGGAAGCCAGAGCTTTCCTGAAGAAGCTGCAAAAAGAACTCGGGATTACAACGATATTTGTGACGCACGACCAAGCAGAAGCAACAACTATGGCTACGAAGATAGCCGTCCTGAACAGAGGAACCGTAACTCAGGTTGACGATCCTTACGCGCTTTACATGAAGCCAAATGATATCTTCACAGCAGGATTCGTCGGCTCACCGGCCATGAATATCGTTCAAGGAGCGGTCAAGAGGGCAGACTCCGAATTGCAATTCTCAAACGAAGATCTCAAACTCACACTCGGGAATCTCACAAAGGATGCAGAACGGGGAGTATCTATGGGCGTACGGCCCGAGCACCTAACGCTAGCAAAGAAGGGGGAAGGTCTGGATTGCATAGTCTCAAATGTTGAACCACTCGGTTCCATAACCTACGTTACCGTCAATATAGGAAAGACCTCCTTCATAGTTCAATTGTCCGGCAAGCTAGATTTAGAGGCGGGCACGCCAGCGAAGATCGAGTTCGACAAGAATAACATACTACTCTTCGGCGACGACGGCAAGCGAATTGACTCGACTGCGACTAACTGACTAGCCTTTCCGACCTATTCTCAGCCATCGACGCTCCGATGATTGTCGTTTCCAGCGCTAACGCCAAGCAATTCCTCAATAGCTAATGAGGGCGGTTGCTCTTAGAGTTCCCTGGAGGAACTAGCGTCGATAGCCGCGACGGCCTCGCCATATTCAAGTATACTCATAACATTGCAATGTCGTTCGCCTTCCTAGAATTGATTAGCAGCACCCCCGAGAGGTTTGCACAAAGCGCAAGAGTCGTTAAAGAAAAACACCAAACTCAGGTCAAAGTTTATACGCTCGGGGTCTACCCTCACCGTGTGACTATTTTTGTCGCAGACCAAACGTGTTTCGAAAACGATGTTAGCTGTCGTCGTAGTGGTCATAATTCTCTTGGCCGCTGGCGGGGCATACTACTATTATTCAACGTTGCCCACGACACCATCCACAACTTCCATGACTTCGTCAATGATGACTTCGGCTCCAATGGTTTCGACTTCTTCACCAACGTTGTCTGGGTCGATAACGGTGGCTGCGGAAGCTGGATACAGCGACTCAGCCCTCAAACAAATAGCCAAAGACTTCATGGCCCAATACCCGGGAACAACCGTGAACGTAGTTCTAGTGGCATACGATACGGCTTTAACCGATTACACGACTGCATTTTCCGCAAACCAATCAGTCTACGACGTAATGATTGTTCCCAACGTCGGCTATTTGGGACCGCTAAGTCAATATCTTCTGAACTTTGAACCATATCTGAGCAACACGGCCTACTTTCCAGCGTCATACAACTACTCCGACATAATTCCGTCTCTACTGTCGCCATTCACAATTCAAGGCAACCTCTACGGCCTGCCTTACTCGTCCGACACTATGCTGTTCTTCTATAGGCCCTCCTACTTCAACAGCGTAACGAACCAGCAAGCCTTCCAGGCGCAGTACGGCTATGCGCTACCTAACCCTGCCAATACGACCTTCACCGTTCAGCAACTGGTTGACGTAGCGAACTTCTTCAATGGTAAGCACGGCGCCAAATACGGAATCATAGAGATGACAGGGCCCGGCGACGACGACATGCTCGATTCAATAATTCAGTTGTACTCTGGCGTGAGGACGGCTAATAGCGCAACATACGGTCCAGTGGCCGCCCCCTACGGCGCCTTGTTCACTGCCAACGGTCAGATTCTAACTAACACCACGTCATTCCAGACTACAATGGCCGCATTCGTGCAACTAATTAAGGCAAGCGAAAATCCCCTAACAGCATCCTTCGAGTCCGTCACAGGGACATTTGCAAGCGGAGACGCACCAATGTTCATCTATTGGTCTACTCCGGTCTTCGTCCTAGGCAACTCCACCTCCTCCTCGATAGTAAACGACTGGGCGGTGGCACCGACGATGCCGGGCGGTGTGAGTAACAACGGTGGGGAAGCCCTAAGCATATTCAAGTACACTCGCAACCTGCCATTGGCGCTTGCATTCGCGGCGTTCGCGACCAATCCAACCGAATCGATAAACTACATGAAATTGAATAGCCTGCTACCTGCAAGGTATTCCGGCTTTTCCTATGCGACACAGTACTTGGGCCTTTCACAGCAAATAGTAAAGATATTTCTCAGCAACCTCGCATCGAGCGTGCAGGGCGTGTCTAATGTACCGTATTGGCCTCAGATCTCCACCTACATCAGAGGAGAAGTGCCATCAATATATTCTGGATCAGTGACGGTGGCTCAGGGCTGCAGTGTCATAACGTCGGAAAGCGTGCAAGCGGGTGCAACTGCGTACACCGACGGATAGAACAAGCAAGAAGCCTGAAACGACACACTCCGCTTTTCCTTCCTTTTTCTTTTTAGCCTTTCTTGAAGCAGGATTCATATTCGTCAAAATTTTTCGACGCATACACTTCCTGTAGACTATACAGCAAGTTATACAGCAAACAGTCCGCAGTGACTAGCGACGGAAGTCTCTTCCTCAACAAACTTGGACGGTTCTCATTGATCACGTTCCAGAAAATGTGAGCATACGCGTTCTTCGCTAGTGATTACACGTCTCGCAACGTCAGAATACGCCACACGTCATGATTCCGCCGTCCACGAAGAGGTTAGCGCCCGTAATCCAATGCGCGGCAGGTGAGGCCATAAAGATACATGCGTCAGCAACATCGACAGGTTGCCCGATCGTGCCAAGTGGCACTACTTTCAGCCAACGCTTCACGCCGTCGCTGTACGACTTCTCTATGCCTTCCCTCCAGATCAGGCCCGGAGAAACCGCGTTGACACGAATTCCGTAGGGCCCAAGTTCGCGGGCAGCTACGCGGGTGAACATGACAAGTCCGGCCTTCGCCGCGCAATAATGGCTGTGATTGATGTCCGAATTTTCCGCTTCAATTGAAGCAATGTTAATGATCACCCCCTTCGTGCCGTGCGCTATCATGAGACGAGCAGCCGCCTGCGTACTCAAGAACGCAGTCGTGAGGTTGGCGTCGACGACTTTGTGCCAATCCGACGGCGTCATCTCGAGGAGAGGAGTTTCAGGGTATATGCCAGAGTTGTTGATGAGCACATCGACGCGGCCGCATTTCGCGTCAGTTTCCTTAAACAATCGGTCCACATCCTCAGGTCGTGTCAGGTCTCCTTGCACTAACACTCCTCTGCGCCCTAGACCTTCAACCTTGCCAAGAACATCTTTCGCCGAGTTCGAGCTCGTAAAGTAATGTAGCACTACATCCGCTCCGGCTTCAGCAAACCGAAGTGCGATTCCTGCACCCAGTCCCCTTCCTGCGCCCGTCACCACTACAATTTTCTCGGAAACGTCAAATGAGGGCAACGGAGAAGCCGCCTTCATAGATCAGACACCGATATTGCAAATCGAGAATAGATATCGATCATGGTTCGAGTGCTACTCGCACGCATTCCCTGCTGTCTGCAAGTCTGAAAGCTTCGTTAATTTTTTCAAGAGGAAGTTGATGCGTCACTATTCTTTCGTACGGGTACTTGTTGCGTGTCCTGGATAAGAGTTTCAGTATTCTTGGAAGGACCCAAACTTCGTACATCATCTTCCCTTCGATTCTGAATTCATTTAGCACAATGGAGGAAAGATCGATTTGCACGATAGAGTTGCTCGCCAAGCCTCCCACAGCTAAGTACCGTCCGCCCTTACGTAGCATTCTTAATCCTTCACGAAAAGCATCTGCAACTCCAGTGAACTCGAACGCGACATCAACCCCCGCCCCTGTGATCTTCCTAACTTCATCTATGCGACTATCTGCAGAAGCAAATTCGGCCCCATTGACAACGAAATCTGCTCCAAACTGTTTCGCGAGCTCAAGCCGTTTCTCAACGAAGTCAGTAACTATTACCGTCGATGCTCCCATTTCCTTAGCTACAGCTATAGCATATATTCCCAAAGCTCCCGCTCCCTGAACAAGCACAACATCCCCCGACTGCACTCCGATCTTCTGCGCTCCATGAAAGACAGTGGCGAGAGAGCAGTTTATCGGAGCCAAGACGGGATCAGTGAGTTCATCAGGCGCCTTGAATACTACGATGCCCGGCCTCAAGTAGATATACTCTGCAAATGCACCATTGAAATGAGGCGGTTTATCGGAGGGCAGACCGCCGCTTAGGGTGAGTTTCTTGTCGCACAACGTCGGACGGCCCGTCATACAATAGTAGCAACGGCCACAAAAGGCGAAATATGGATAGATTATCCTATCCCCAACCGCTAGCTCTTCTCCCGCAGCATCATACTTCACGTTCCTCCCAAGTCTGAAAACCGTTCCGACAGATTCATGCCCTATAATCGAAGGCACGGGTGTGGGCGCACCTCCACCATGCAATCGATGCAGATCCGAACCACAGATAGTAGCAAGTCCTGTCTTAACCAAGATCGCATCCGGTTCGACCTCTGGAAGTGGATAAGTCTGAAGCGAAAAGGGTTCGCCTACACCATTGAATACGCCAGCTCTTCCGAATTCGACACTCATTCTTTTCACGTGAGCCACAACCGTTTCGTTGCGGAATTATTAGCCTTGCGCGGTGACCTCCGCGGTTGGTCATACGACTCGGAACGAGTGAACATGCTCATCGAATGGGGTTGTCGTGTCGTCGCTGGTACCAATGATCGTCAATGTTCTGTCTCAAGGTAGACATGAAATGGGGAGTTGAACTAGCAACATGGCGCCGGGAGAGGGATTTGAACCCTCGAGGCCCCAAAGGACCACAGGCTTACGGTTAATGATTCCAGGCATGGGCTTCACGTGAATCTGCCCCTTACCAGGCTAGGGAACCCCGGCACCGTGAACGCCAGAGCCTTCAGCCAAATTTAAGCCTGTGCACACAAGAAGTGGATGGTTAAGCCGTGGCCGATAATTGTAGAGCGAGGATGGGAACCGTTAATGTTTCCACATCGCCGGATACGTACCTCTTTCCATAATCACTCGCTCGACTCTAGCGGCGATGCCTTTCTCTTGATCTAGAATTTCTCTAGATGTGAGCGTTGACCGGCCGAGGGCGATTGCTTCACCTTTCAATGTGAAGAGTGCCACGAACTGATTTCTGTCGATTGAGGAGTCTAGCCGAACTATGCCTGGTAAGGCCAGTTCGGCGCCGTGGCATATTGCGTCGACGGCGGAATCTCGGATCACAATCTTGGGGAGTTGGGCTATGGCTTGTTCCATTGGTTGAACGATCTTCATTAGTGCAGTATCGTCGCCGGCTTCGAAATCGGTCTGTGCGGCACTGAGTTGGTGCAGGTTTACGAGGGTGTCATCTTCCTTGAATGGGCCGGCGCGGGTTCGCCTGAGTTCTCGCATGTGGGCGCCGCATCCCAACACTTCGCCTATGTCGGAGCAGAGTTTTCGCATGTATGTGCCTGCTTGGCAGGCGCAGGTGAAGAGCA
>Ga0187784_10001960_pt1 | contig 16424 bp, 14 predicted proteins | sample 1015_SJ02_MP15_2_FD_132964 | JGI IMG/M metagenome (GOLD analysis project Ga0187784, IMG submission 132964) | Tropical peat soil microbial communities from peatlands in Department of Meta, Colombia - 1015_SJ02_MP15_20_MG | ecosystem: Environmental > Terrestrial > Soil > Wetlands > Peat | place...
ATGGACTTGATCGAAGGCGAGGACGGCGCCGTCACGCCAGTCGACACTAAGAAAGGCAAGCGGCCGCATGTCGCCGAAGGCGCCTACGAGCCCGAGCGCGTGCAGCTCTGCGCGCAAGCGCTGATTCTGGAGGATGCCGGCTACAAGGTCGACGAGGCGGCGATCTGGTACGCGGGCTCGCGCGAGCGGGTGCGCATTGCGCTCGATCCGAGCTTGCGCGCGCGCACGCGCGCGGCGATCTCCGATCTGCGTCTCGCCGCCGCGGCCGGCCGCCTGCCGCCGCCGCTGGTCGACAGCCCCAAATGCACCAAATGCTCGCTCGCCGGCATCTGTCTGCCCGACGAAGTGACGTTCTTTAATCGCAACAAGCTGCCGCCGCGCCCGCTCAACCCGTCCGCCGACACCGCGCTGCCGCTCTACGTCCAGGAGCCAGGCGCGCGCGTGACCAAGTCGGGCGAGGTGCTCCTGATCGAGGCGGAGGAGAAGAAGACGCAAGTCCCGATCGGCGAGGTCTCCGAGCTGGTGCTGCACGGACCGGTCGCGCTCTCGACGCCGGCGCTCGGCGCGCTCCTGCGTGAGGAGATCCCGGTGACCTACGCGTCATTCGGCGGCTGGGTGCTCGGCCACACGGTTTCCACCGGCCATCGCAACGTCGCGATCCGGATCGCGCAATATCGCGCCGCGTTCGACGCGCGCCGCTCGCTCGACTTCGCCCGCCGGCTGGTTGCGGCGAAAGTCAGAAACAGCCGCGTGTTCCTGCGACGCAATTTCAAGGGAGGCGACGAGGTCGAGCGCGACGGCGCGCTCGAAGCACTCAGCCGGCTTGCGGATCGCGCGGTCTATGCATCTGGCGAGGCCGAATTGCTCGGCATCGAGGGCGATGCGGCCGCCCGCTATTTTCGTCAGTTCGCCACGATGTTCGGCGAGGCGGCGCGAGATTTTCCCGCGTTCGCCTTCGAGAAGCGGACGCGCCGTCCGCCGTCCGATCCGGTCAATGCCATGCTCTCGCTCAGCTATTCGTTGCTGACGCGCACTTGGCTGACCGCGCTCTCCGCGGTCGGATTCGACCCCTATCTCGGCTTCTACCATCGTCCGCGTTTTGGCCGTCCTGCGCTCGCGCTCGACATGATGGAGCCGTTCCGGCCGATCCTCGCAGACTCGACCGTGATCCAGGTCATCAACAATGGCGAGGTGAAGCCGGGCGAGTTCGTCGCGGCTGGACCCGCCGTCAACCTGAAGCCTGCGGCGCGCCGCGCCTTCATCGCCGCCTACGAGCGGCGGCTCGATCAGGAGGTCACGCATCCCCTGTTCGGCTATCGCGTATCGATGCGCCGGCTGCTCGAGGTGCAGGCGCGGCTGCTCGCGCGGCATCTCGAAGGCGAGATCGAGGACTATCCGCACTATCTGATCCGGTAGAGCATGATCCCGAAAAGTATGAAGCGGTTTTCGGAAAAGCTCATGCTCCACCAAAACCTGGAGCGGGATGACGATTCGAAGAAAGTCATCCCGCTCCAGCGGCGGCCGATACGTCGATCGCCATGATGGAATGAGCCCATGATCGAAGAGCGCCTTTACATCGTCACCTACGACATCGCGGACGAGAAGCGCTGGCGGCGCGTGTTCAAGCTGATGCACGGCTATGGCCGCTGGCTGCAGCTCTCGGTGTTTCAATGCCGGCTCAGCGCGGTGCGGCGCAGCGAGCTCGCGCGCCGGCTGGAAGAGGCGATCCACCACCGAGATGATCATGTGCTCATTCTCGACCTTGGCCCGGCGGACAAGGTCGACCCGCACGTCGAGAGCCTCGGCAAGAGCTTCGACTCGGTGAAGCGAGCAGCCGTGGTTATTTGAGCCGCGATCGTGCCGCGCGCCGCCGCGGGTCGCGCAGGGATGGCGAAGACCACGATTAGCGCGGGGACAACGGGCGTCGGGTGCGATAGAGTTGGTTCCAAGGAGAGTTCCGCCGCGGCTTGGCGAGCGCTGCGGTGGGGCGGAACAGTCGCGCAGCGCTCGCAAGCGTAATAGTGACGCGTCATCAATCCGTTGTCTGACATCGTGAGCTCTGATAAGCGTGTTGTTTGGTCCTCGGCAGACGCAATGTGCGGAGCGTTCGCCGTGGCAGCCGCAAGGCCGGCTCTGCGAGCGGCTTGCGAGCAGGCCATCTTCCGCGGCTTTTTTGCCGCGGCCTCATTGAAGCCCGCACGCGGCCGAGCCGGACCAGGACCAGGCCAAGATATCTTCCGCGGCTTTTTTGCCGCGGCCTCATTGAAGCGTCGCATGGGTGCGCGCGAGCGGCGAGGGCGGCCGTCATCTTCCGCGGCTTTTTTGCCGCGGCCTCATTGAAGCGTGCCCATCAGCTCGCCCCCGCGCGCTCGCGCCGCGCATCTTCCGCGGCTTTTTTGCCGCGGCCTCATTGAAGCCGGCGCGCCGCGGTGATACGCCAGCCATGCGCTCCAATCTTCCGCGGCTTTTTTGCCGCGGCCTCATTGAAGCCTGGTGCCGGGCGACAAGGTCGAGATCAACGCGCATCCATCTTCCGCGGCTTTTTTGCCGCGGCCTCATTGAAGCGAGAATGACGAGGAGGAAGGCGGCCGCGCCATCAAGATCTTCCGCGGCTTTTTTGCCGCGGCCTCATTGAAGCCGGCGCGCGCCCCGTAGCCGTTGAGGCCGCCGCGGATCTTCCGCGGCTTTTTTGCCGCGGCCTCATTGAAGCCTCCGCAAACAAACTCACCATCACTCGACAGGCGGTCGATCTTCCGCGGCTTTTTTGCCGCGGCCTCATTGAAGCCCGGTAGCTCCACGATGGTCGCACCGTCGGCCGCGCCAGGGGCATCTTCCGCGGCTTTTTTGCCGCGGCCTCATTGAAGCACCAGGACGCGGATGTTGGCCGGCAAGCTCATGTCATCTTCCGCGGCTTTTTTGCCGCGGCCTCATTGAAGCGGCTTGCGGGATTTCAGGGCCATCGGGAGGAAGGTCGATCTTCCGCGGCTTTTTTGCCGCGGCCTCATTGAAGCGAAAGAGGCCGGCAAAGACCCGACTGACGATCCCTTATCTTCCGCGGCTTTTTTGCCGCGGCCTCATTGAAGCTTCAGGGTGTGGCATGACGCTGTATTTTCTCGCTGATCTTCCGCGGCTTTTTTGCCGCGGCCTCATTGAAGCGACCGGGTGATCTATATCCCCGTCGTCCACAGCGGAAATCTTCCGCGGCTTTTTTGCCGCGGCCTCATTGAAGCAAGCGTCCTACGGCCTCGCAGAAGGCAATTGCGCGCCATCTTCCGCGGCTTTTTTGCCGCGGCCTCATTGAAGCCCGATTTCGACGGGTGCTCCGCGCGTCACGACTTCGATCTTCCGCGGCTTTTTTGCCGCGGCCTCATTGAAGCACGGGCGCGATCAGCGGTAATGTCCTGACCGTGAGATATCTTCCGCGGCTTTTTTGCCGCGGCCTCATTGAAGCAGGTGGCACTGGGACATATACAGTTTCGGTATCACAAAATCTTCCGCGGCTTTTTTGCCGCGGCCTCATTGAAGCTACTTTCGCCTGCGCCCTCCTCTGCAAGGAGAACTCATCTTCCGCGGCTTTTTTGCCGTGGCCTCATTGAAGCTACTTAGTCCCGTGCATCAATTACTTGAGCCGACTAATCTTCCGCGGCTTTTTTGCCGCGGCCTCATTGAAGCAGGTAGTTGAAGATGCGCGGATGGAAGAACCAGCGGATCTTCCGCGGCTTTTTTGCCGCGGCCTCATTGAAGCTGGCCGCGGCGGACCGGAAAGCCGATGCCGGGCAAGATCTTCCGCGGCTTTTTTGCCGCGGCCTCATTGAAGCGCATCGTGGAACGGTTCAGAGGTGCAGATCGGAACTGGATCTTCCGCGGCTTTTTTGCCGCGGCCTCATTGAAGCACCGGCAAGGGCTCCAATCCGATCTTCTGGATGGAGCCGATCTTCCGCGGCTTTTTTGCCGCGGCCTCATTGAAGCGATGCCAAGCTCGCGGTCGAGAATGGCGGCGGCCTGATCTTCCGCGGCTTTTTTGCCGCGGCCTCATTGAAGCATGACCAATCCGACGTCAACGCTCGCGCATCCGCAAATCTTCCGCGGCTTTTTTGCCGCGGCCTCATTGAAGCGTCGAACCCGGCACCACGGCGCCCTGGGAGGCGGTCCTAATCTTCCGCGGCTTTTTTGCCGCGGCCTCATTGAAGCAATTACAACTTATGCAACAAAGTATATGTGGCGCGCAAATCTTCCGCGGCTTTTTTGCCGCGGCCTCATTGAAGCCCGCCATGTGCTGGCGGAAGGCGTCGACATGCGCCTCATCTTCCGCGGCTTTTTTGCCGCGGCCTCATTGAAGCCGTCAGGCTCGGCTCGGGCGCGGGATCGGCGAAGTAATCTTCCGCGGCTTTTTTGCCGCGGCCTCATTGAAGCTCGTTGATCAGGTCGTCGAAGCAGTGCTTGCGGAACGCGTCCATCCCGCTGCGCCAGCGCGCAAACGCAGAGGGCTCATCGCATCATGGCCGGAAAGGTCAGCTCGCTCGCCTGCGCGTCATTGAGCGAGAAGTAGCCCCAGTGGCACCCGGGCGCGAAGACGTCGGCGCCGATCGCGCGCTCGACCTCGCGCTGCGGCGCGGCATGATCGCGGCGCCAGATCGCCAGATCTTCATCAGCGCTACGCAGCTCGCACCGGTTGCGCCAGAGAAAATCGAGCAGCGGGATGAATTGCGGCTCTTGCGTGTTCACCCACCCGATCGTGTAGCGCGCCGATATCTCTTTCAGCTTGGGATCACGCCAGAAGAAACGCCCGTGATAGGCGCGATCGATCTCGACATAGCGCGCATCGCTGAAATCGTGGCAGGCGACGATGTGCGGACGCGACGCGATTGTCGGCAAGAGCCGACAGAGAACGCCATCAGCCGCCTCCCACCCATGCGCATCCCAGAACACCAGGACCTGCCCGGCGCGGCCCACCAGGCTGCCGAAATCGGCTAGCTTGATGTCCTCAATTCGCGCCTCGACCGATCGCGTGAGCTTGGACAATTCGCTCGCCATCAGTTTCGGCAGCGTTCGTTCATCCCATAACGTATCGAGATCAAAGCTGACCACGCGTCCGGCGCCGAGCTTTTGCAGCGCGGCTGCGAACACGCACGTGCTGTTGCCGTAGCCGCGGCCGAGCTCGATGATCAGATCGGGGCGAAAGGCGAGGCAAAGCGCGTAGAGCTGCAGCCCTTGCAGAACGCTGAGATTGGAAGGTTCATCGACCAGCGTCCTGATGCGATCGAGCCGCTGCCGGAATGCGAGAACGTCCTGCAAATGGCGTTCGAGGCAGCAAGCCGAGTACCCAGGGGGCGCGATCATTCCGCCTTATCTTGCCGGAATGAAGGTCGGCCCGACCGAGCGGATGGTCTTCTTGCCGTCGGGGTCGGTTGTCGTCGCGCCCGGGTCGCTCGCTCCTGCCGACGCGGCGGCCGGGGCCTGCGCCGCCGCCGCTGTCGGGGGCTGGCGGCCCTTCTGGCCCTTCTGCTGCTGTTGCGGCTGCGCCATCTGCTTGGCGCGATCCTCGGTCACCACGATGTCGCCGGCCTCGATCGACTCGTCGACGCCGCCAAGCGCCTCGGCCCAGCTCTGGCCCGGCTTCCTGCAGCTGCAGGACGCATCGAACGACTGGCGATACTTGAAGGCGTTCGGCAGCGCCGTATAGGACGCGCCGTTGCTCGACGTCGCCTGCGAGATGTCCTCGCCCTCGGTGCGATAGGAATAAAGCTGCACCTCGGTGGCCGGGCAAAGCCGCTGGCAGGTTTTTTCATCCTGCGCAAAGCGCGCCGGCGTGGTCGCATAGGAGATCGGGAAATAATAGCCGTCGCAGCTGCGCACGCAGACGGTGCGATAGCTGCCGTTCTGCGCCAGCGGGTTCGCCATGTCGGCGCCCGGCTCGTTCGGCTCGCTGTCGCGCCCGAGCAGCTGATCGAAGAATCCGCCCTGCTGGCGCGCCGCGGCGCGGTATTGCGGGCCGCAATTGCTCTGCGCCAGCGCGATCATCACGGAGCGGCGCTGCTCGCCGCGATCCTGGTCGCTGCCGCGCAGCCGCTGCAGGTCGATATTGATGCGGTCGAGATTGCCGCGCATGCGCGAGATCTGGCGGTTGAGGTCGACGCATTGCTGCGATGACGACTGCCCGCCGCCGAACAGGAAGAAGCCAGTGCTCTCGCAGCCCTGGCGCCGGCTCTCCGCGACCATGCGGTCGAGCTCGCTCTGCTGGCGGCTGGCGGCCTCCTCGTAGCGCCGGGTCTGCTCGGCGCGTCCCTGGTCGGCGCCGCCGCGATCGATGGCGGCAAGCTGAGTTTCGAGGCGCGCGCAATAGGGGTTCTGCGCGGGGCTACCGCCGGGCTGGGCTGCCGGCGGTGGCGGCATTCCGGGGCCGGGCGGCCAGGCTTGCGGCGGCTGTTGCGCCGCCGCGCTGATCGCCAGCAGCGAGACCGCGACAAGCACGCCAGAAGCTTTGGACAAACGCGAAAGCATCATGCATCCAGTCGTGCGCGGCGCTGTTCAGAGCAAGCTCGTGAAAGGTGTCGAAAATGTGAATCGGGTCGGATCAAGGCCCGGCGCTTGTACACGCTGCGCGCCGGCAATGCCACCGCCTCGCGCCGGATAATCCTTGAGTGTGCTTTCAGCGCATCTCGGCGCGCAGGTTCCAGACGATCCCCGACACGATCATGCCGGCACCGGCGAACACGAAGAGATCGAGCCGCTCGCCATAGAACATCCAGCCGACGCACGCGATCAGCGGGATGCGCAGGAAGTCGAGCGGGATCACGACGATCGCCTCCGCGACGCGCAGCGCATTGGTGAGACAGTAGTGCGCGGCCGTGCCACCGAGCGCGATCCCGGCGGCCCAGACCCATTGCGTCGAGGCGAGCCGCAGCGGAAAGGCCGGGTCGGTATCGATCAGCGCGAAGCCGATCTGCATCACGTTCATCCAGAACAGGATCGCGATCGTGCTCTGCACCGGGATCAGCTTCTTGGTGCAGATGCTGGAGATCGCATAGCCGAGCGAGGCCGCGACCACGCCGAGCGCGGCCGGCTGGAACGCCTCGATGCCGGGCCGCAGAATGATCAGCACGCCGAGAAAGCCGAGCACGATCGAGCCGGCGCGGCTCATGGTGAGGCGCTCGCCGAGCAGGAGAACCGCGAGCATGCCGGCCCAGATCGGCATCATGAACTCGATCGCAAACACGGTCGCGAGCGGCAACACGATCACGGCATTCGCCCAGCACAGATTGGCGAGAAAATGCGCGCCGTTGCGGATGAGGTGCGTGCCGCCCTTGCGCAGCGCGATCTGCCGCAACAGCGCGGGCTGCGGCAGCAGCACGGCGAGCAGGAGGATCAGCCCGCCGACCGCGCGCACCATCAACAGCTCGAACAGGTTGAGGACGCCGCCGAGCTGGCGCACCGAAATCGCCATCAGCGAGAACGAAAACAGCGTGCCGACCATCCAGGCGATGGCAGCCGGTACGTTCGCACGCTTTTGCGGCAGCACCGGGTTTCCTGCTCTTCTTGTCTTATCGGCGGCCTGTTTACGGCGCGCTATTCGGCGTCGGGTTGGTTTTCCGGGCGTGCCTTCTCGAAAGCTTGGAGCCGCGCGCAGGCCGCATCAACGGCGGCGAGCTTCGGGTATTTCGCCATGTCGACCTTGAAGCGCCGCGCGTTGAAGACCTGCGGCACGAGGCAAAGGTCGGCGAGCGTCACATCCGCGCCGAACGCATAGGGGCCGCCTTGCACCAGTGCTTCGAGCGCCTCGAAGCCCTCCTTGACCCAATGGCGGTACCATTCATCGGCCGCCGCCTGATCATGCTTGAGCGGACCTTTGAGATAGTTCAGTACCGAGGTGTTGTTCAGCGGGTGGATGTCGCACGCGATCACCTGCGCGAAGGCGCGCACCTGCGCGCGCGCGACCGGGTCGGTCGGCAGGAGCGGCGGCGCGGGGTGGATCTCGTCGAGATATTCGATGATCGCGAGCGACTGGATCAGCACCGCGCCGCTCGAGAGCGCGAGCGCCGGCACGCGCCGCTGCGGGTTGATGGCGCGGTATTCGGCGCTCCGCTGGCGGCCGCCATCGCGCGTCAGGTGCACCGCCTCGTGATCATGAGGGAGCTGTTTGAGGTTGAGCGCGATGCGCACCCGGTAGGCGGCGGACGAGCGGAAATATCCATAGAGCTTCACGTTGCGTCTCCCCCGGCGGATCTGTTTCGCGGCGATTTGGCGCCCTTGGTAGAGGGGCGGGCAGGGCGGCGTCAACGCACGCTTGCTTGACAACGGCTGCGCGTTTTCCTTGGGTTGCGGCTCGGGAGGAAACGCCGGTGAGCGTTGCCGAGCATGTGACCGACGCAAGCGCCGTTGCGCGCGGCTTCGAGCTGAAGCGCCTGCCGGCGGATTTCTTCGACGACCCGTTTCGCTACTACCGGGCGCTGCGCGAGCACGATCCGGTGCATCGCATGGGTGACGGCGCCTATTTTCTCACGCGCTGGCGCGATTGCGACGCCGTCTATCGCGACGCCAGGACCTTCTCGTCCGACAAGAAGGTCGAGTTCCGCCCGAAGTTTGGCGATACGGCGCTCTACCGGCATCACACCACGAGCCTCGTGTTCAACGATCCGCCCTTGCACACCCATGTGCGCCGCGCGATCCAGGCGGCGCTGTCGAACCGCGTGATCGCCGAAATGGAGCAGGGGCTGGTCGCGCTGGTCGACCGCCTGCTCGACGCGATGGCGGCGAAAGGCCGTGCCGACCTGATCGAGGAATTCGCCGCTGCGATTCCGGTCGAGATCATCGGCAATCTGCTCGGCGTGCCGCACGCCGACCGCGGCCCCTTGCGCGGCTGGTCGCTTGCGATCCTGGGGGCGCTCGAGCCGGTGCTGACGGTCGAGCAGCTCGCCCGCGGCAATGATGCGGTGCGCGACTTCGCCACCTACCTCGAAGGCCTGGTGGCGGATCGCCGCGTGCGGCCGGGCGACCCGGAAAGGGATCTGCTGACGCGGCTGATCGGCGGCGAGCACGAAGGCCGCCGGCTGTCGGAGATCGAGTTGACGCAGAACTGCATCTTCATCCTGAATGCCGGGCACGAGACGACGACCAATCTGATCGGCAATGCGCTGGAGATTTTCATCCGCTTTCCCGCCGAGCGCCGCCGCCTGATCGAGAATCCGGCTCTGACGCGCAGCGCGGTCGAGGAGGCGCTGCGCTATGAAAGCTCCAACCAGCTCGGCAACCGCGCGGTCACGCAAGCGACGACGATCGGCGGCGAGCACATGCCCCCCGGCACGCTGATCACGCTCGGCATCGGCGCGGCAAACCGCGATCCGGAGGTCTTTCCCGATCCCGACCGCTTCGACGTCGCGCGCAACCCGACGCGCCATCTTGCCTTCGGCTCCGGCATCCACATGTGCGCCGGCATGAGCCTCGCGCGGCTCGAGGGCCGTATCGCGATCGAGCGCTTTCTCGCGCGGTTTCCCGACTATCGCCCGGACGGCGCGCCGACGCGCAGCCGCCGCGCCCGCTTCCGCGGCTTCACGGCGCTGCCGGTCAGGCTGAGCTAGCGCTTCCTTGCCACCATCAACCCGTCGCCGACGGTGAGCAGGCAGGCATCGATCCGTCTGTCGTCGCGGATCTTGGCATTGAGCTTGCGCAGGCCGACGGTCGCGCGATCTCTCACCCGTTTGTCTGCGACCGCGCCATGCCAGAGCATGTTGTCGAGCGCGATCACGCCGCCGCGGCGGACCAGCTTGAGGCAGAGCTCGTAATCCAGCTTGAGGCAGAGCTCGTAATAAAGGTCGTAGTTGCCCTTGTCGGCGTCGATGAACGCAAAATCGAATTTGCCGACCCCGGCCTTCAACAGCTCCTTCAGCGTGTCGGCCGCGGGCGCGACGCGCAGCTCGATCCGTTCGGCGACGCCGGCGCGCCGCCAATACGGCATGCCGATCGCGGGACGCGCGCCGCTGATGTCGAGGCAGATGAGCTTGCCGTTCCGCGGCAGCGCCGCGGCGATCGCGAGCGAGCCGTAGCCCGTGAAGGTGCCGACCTCGATCGCGCGTCTCGCGCCGATCAGGCGCACCAGCAGGCCGAGCAGCGCGGCGGTGTCGGGCGGCGTCATCATCGACCCGTGCGGCACGCGCAGCGTTGTCTTGCGCAGCTGCGCTGCGATCTTGCTCTCGCGCGTGACCGTTTTCGTCAGGTAGGTCGTGTTGCTGTCCATGATCGTCCCGGCTTATGTTGCCTTCGAAATCGAACTATCATCGCGGCCGATCCGGCGAGGTCGCAAGATAGCAATCACGGCGCGCGAAGCGCATTCGCAAATCGCCTCAGGAGGATTCGCCATGAACGAAATGGTCGCTTCCGTCGTCGGCGCGGCGCGGCCGGCGCATGGACCGGCCGGGCCCGACTACATGTCGGGCTTCGGCAACACCTTCGAGACCGAGGTCTTGGCCGGCGCGCTGCCGGTCGGCCGCAACTCGCCGCAGCGCGTCAACTACGGGCTCTACGCCGAGCAGCTTTCCGGCTCGCCCTTCACGGCGCCGCAGGCCTCGAACCAGCGCTCCTGGCTCTATCGCATTCGCCCGACGGTGCGCCATATCGGGCGGTTCGAGCGCGTGAGCCAGGGGGCGATCCGCACCGCGCCGAGCCGCGAAAGCGAGATGCCGATCGCGCCACTGCGCTGGGGACCGACGCCGCTCCCATCCGAGAAGCTCACCTTCATCACCGGCCTGCGCACCATGACGACGGCCGGGGACTGCGAAACCCATGCCGGCATGGCGGCGCATGTGGCGCTGGTGACGCAGTCGATGGAGCATGAAAGCTTCTTCAATGCCGACGGCGAGTTCCTGATCGTTGCTCAACTCGGCACATTGCGCCTGCGCACCGAGTTCGGCGTGATCGACATCGTTCCGGGCGAGGTCTGCGTCATCCCGCGCGGCGTGATGTTCCGCGTCGAGCTGGCCGGCGCCCCGGCGCGCGCCTATGTCTGCGAGAACTATGGCGGCGGCTTCACGCTGCCAGATCGCGGCCCGATCGGCGCCAATTGCCTTGCCAATCCGCGCGACTTCCTCACGCCGGTCGCGGCCTACGAGGACATCGAGGCGCCGCATACGCTGTTCGTCAAATGGGGCGGCGAGCTGTTCAAGACCGCGCTGCCGCATTCGCCGCTCGACGTCGTCGCGTGGCACGGCAACTACTATCCCTATAAATACGACCTGCGCCGCTTCTCGCCGGTCGGCGCGATCGCGTTCGATCATCCCGATCCGTCGATCTTCACCGTGCTGACCTCGCCGTCGGAAACGGCGGGGACCGCCAATATCGACTTCGTGATTTTTCCCGAGCGCTGGATGGTTGCGGAGAATACGTTCCGTCCGCCCTGGTATCACCGCAACATCATGTCCGAGTTCATGGGGCTGATCTATGGCGTCTATGACGCCAAGCCCGAGGGCTTCGTGCCGGGCGGCATGAGCCTGCACAACCAGATGCTGCCGCACGGGCCGGACAGCGACGCGTTTGCGCGTGCGAGCAACACCGAGCTCAAGCCGGTGAAGCTTGCCAACACGCTCGCCTTCATGTTCGAGACACGGTTCCGCCAGCGCGTCACCCAATACGCCGCCGCGCTCGATACCTTGCAGGCCGACTACATCGATTGCTGGGCCGGGCTGAAGAAGAACTTCGATCCGAACCGGCGCGATCGCTAGAGTCTGATTCGATGACATCGAATCAGACTCTTCGCTTTTGTTTTCGTTTGTGCGTGATCTTATCCGAAAACCGGTTTCCACTTTTCGGGATCACGCACTGATGAAGCTCGCCTCGCTGAAAGCTGGCCGCGACGGCCGCCTCACCGTCGTGTCGCGCGACCTGGCGCGCTGCGCGGACGCCTCGTCGGTCGCCGCCACGATGCAGGACGCGCTCGACAACTGGGAAGCGGCGGCGCCGCGCTTGCGCGACATCGCCGAGAAGCTCGAGGCCGGCCGCGCTGCGTCGATGCCGTTCGACGAGACCGAATGCGCCGCGCCGCTGCCGCGCGCGCATGGTTGGGCCGACGGGTCGGCCTATGTCAATCACGTGGCGCTGGTGCGCAAGGCGCGCGGCGCCGAGCTGCCGGCCTCGTTCTGGACCGATCCGCTGATGTATCGGGGCGCCTCGGATGGCTTCCTCGGCTGCCGCGATCCGATCGTCGCGGGCGATCCCGCCTGGGGCATCGACCTCGAGGCCGAGGTCGGCGTCATCTGCACTGACGTGCCGATGGGCGCCAGCGCGGCGACCGCGGCACGCGCGATCCGGCTGGTCGTGATCCTCAACGACGTCAGCTTCCGCAACCTGATCCCGGCCGAGCTCGCGAAGGGCTTCGGATTCCTGCAAGGCAAGGGGCAGACCGCGTTCTCTCCGGTGGCCGTCACGCCGGATGAGCTCGGTCCCGCCTGGGATGGCGCGAAAGTCGCGCTGCCGCTCTCCTCCTGGCTCAACGGCGCGCCGTTCGGCCACCCGGACGCCGGCGTCGACATGACGTTCGACTTCCCCACGCTGATCGCGCATGCGGCCAAGACGCGCCCGCTGCTCAACGGCGTCATCGTCGGCTCGGGCACGGTGTCGAACCGCGACGCCGATGGCGGGCCGGGCAAGCCGATCGGCGAGGGCGGGGTCGGCTATTCCTGCATTGCCGAGCTCCGCTCGGTCGAAGCGATCCGGCAAGGCGCGCCGAAGACCGCGTTCCTCAACTTCGGCGACCGCATCCGCATCGCGATGAACGACCCACAAGGGCGCTCGATCTTCGGCACGATCGAGCAGGAGGTGGTCCGGGGTTGATGGCACCCCGGTGGAGAGCCGCAACCGCTGATCACCGCGCGCTGAGGCTGTTTCACCATTGGCAGCGGGTTTGCGTCGATGGCAAACTCGCAGGGCCGAAACGGGGGAGCACACAATGGCGTCGCTCGAGAGAAAAATGTCAGCCTACAACGATATTGCACTGCTGATCGGACGGATTCTGATCGCGGCGTTGTTTCTGGTCGCCGCCTACAACAAGTTCAAAGGGCTCGGCAACACCACGGCCTATTTCACCAAGCTCGGCTTCCCGGCGCCTTCGGTCGTTGCGCCGCTGATTGCCACGGTCGAGCTCGCGCTCGGCCTGCTGATGCTGGTCGGGTTCTGGACGCGCTGCGTCGCGCTCGCGGTCGCGGTGTTCTGCGTGATTGCGGCGCTGATCGCGCACACCAATTTCGCCGACGGCAGCCAGCTCGCGCACTTCTTCAAGAATTTCGCGATCGCGGGCGGCGCGCTTGCGCTCTTCGTTGCCGGTGCCGGCGCCTATTCGATCGACGCCAGAAGGTAGCACGCCGCGAGGTGACGCCATGTTCAGCCATGTCACGGTCGGCACCTCCAAGCTCACGCGCGCGCTGCGCTTCTACGACGCGGCGCTCGCACCGTTGGGAATAACCCGCCGCAACACCTACAAGGCTGCGGCGAGCTATGCGCCGCAAGGCCATGCGGGAACCAACCATCCGTTCTGGGTGGTGCGGCCGCTCGACGGTGCGGCGGCAACCGCCGGCAACGGCGTGACGGTCGCGTTCGATGCGGCCTCGCGCGCCGCGGTCGACGCTTTCCATGCGGCGGCGCTCGCGGCCGGCGGCAAGGACGAGGGGCCGCCCGGCCTGCGGGCGCACTACCATCCGAACTACTATGGCGCCTATGTGCGCGATCCGGACCGCAACAAGATCTGCGTCGTGTGCCACAAGGCCGAGCAGGCGCGCGTTGCCTAGAGCGGGATGACTTTTCTTCGAATCGTCATCCCGCTCTAGGTTTTTGATGGAGCATGATCTTTTCCGAAAACCGCTGCACACCCCGGATCAAGTCCGGGGCAGGCATTTTCGGGATCATGCTCCAGCCCTGTTGCTGGACCGGCAAGCTCCCCATATCTGCGTCGCCCGACAGGAGGGGAGCAGCATGGCATCGTCTGCAATTCGTGGCGCGACCTTTGCGCTCGCTTTGGCCATGACGGCAATTGCCGCACCTTACGCTCGCGCGGGGGATGAGCCGGACCTCATCTTCCGCAAGTCGACCGTATTCCATCTTGCCTCGCCGAACGACAAGCTCGCGACCTATGCGGTCGACGATCCGATCGTGGAAGGTGTCGCCTGCCATTTCACCGCGCCGGAGAAGGGCGGTTGGAAAGGTTGGCTCGGCTTGGCCGAGCAGGTCTCGGACATCTCGCTTTCCTGCCGGCAAGTTGGGCCGATCCGCATCACGGCGAGATTTGCGCAGGGCGAGGATGTCTTCCGCCAGCGCCGCTCGCTCTTCTTCAAGAAGATGCAGATCGTGCGCGGCTGCGACGTGAAGCGCAACGTGCTGGTCTACATGGTCTATTCGGACAAGCTGATCGAAGGCTCGCCGAAGAACTCGACCTCGAGCGTGCCGATCATGCCGTGGGGCAGCACCGACGTGCCGAAGTGCGCGGATTTTCTCGAGCGGTAGGCGGTGGCGCTAGCGCGCGATGAATTTAGGTTTGCCCGATTCTGCTAGCGGAAAAGCGATGGCAGCGAAGTGCGTTGTTGTGCCCTCTCCCCGTAGCCCGTCGAAGACGGGCGTGAACGCCCTTGTGTGGGAGAGGGCTACTCAGCGGTTCAACGCAGCGGGTCGGGAGAGGGGGACTCTCCGCACACTGAGCAGATCGAGAGTCCCCCTCTCCCAGCCAAGTCCGCTGAGATTCTTGCGATGCCCTCTCCCGCGAGGGGAGAGGGCAAACATGGCTGGCGCCGTTGATTCAAACTCGATCCATCTTGCGCTAGCGCGAGCAGATGATCGCGACGTAGCTGTCGCAATTGCCGACGCAGGCATGGGTGCCGCTGGTCGGGACCGCGCCGGTGATCTCGTCCTTCTCGATCCGCTGGAACGAGTTCGCGCGCGCGAAGGATTGCGACTGGCAATAGGCGGTTGCGACCGGCGCGCCGCATTGCTCGCTATTGGCGAGACAACGGTCGACGCCATAGCCGTCCGGGTTGTTCGGAATGATGAAGGTGCGATTTTCCGCGCCCGCGATGCTGCCCGTAAGACAGCCGATGAGGAGCGCTAATCCAAAGCTCGCGAATCTGCGCATGGAAGGTCCCCGGCCTTGTTGCTGCAGCATGATCCCGGTTCGAGCGCGGGACAGGTCTGTCCCGAAAACCGGTGCCCACTCTTTTCCGACCATGCTCGTGAAAGCCCGTGCGGGCACTTCTATGCCCGCAGTCGTTTACGCCGCGTTAACTTTAAAAAAGCTGACCGGACGGAAGGTTAGTGGAAGATCGGCGCCGCTGGCGCCGGCCGGGCGACGCGCAGACGGATCGGATCGGCGAGGCCGAAGCCCGGCACGCCGAGGAGCTCGTCGAGGTCGGGGAGCAGGACGTAGACGCGCATGCCCGGCGACGCCTGCGGGGTCGCGGCCGGGCGAAGCTCGACCGCGCCGAATGGCGTGCGCAACACCGGGTTGGAGAGCGGATCGCTCATCGTCTCGTCCGTCGGGATCTTCTTGGTTGGGTGACGCAGCAAAGCACGTCGCCCTGATTAGTCGCTTAACGCCGCACAAGGTTCACTCTCCCCGGACCCTTTTGTTAGACTCTTCAGTTAACCGGGCTGAAATCGGGAAGCTTTCGGACGTTCCCGGGCGATGTCGGGGCGGGAATGTGGCGCCGCGCCGCCATGGCGGTCACCCAAGCCCTTGACGTAGCGCCCGCTCGCTCGCATAACCGCGCGATGAACGGCCTTTTCGCAATCTGCGGCATCTGCCGGGAGATTATTCGCTAGCTCTCACGCTGGCTGCGGCCGTCTTTTCTCAACGTTTCGAGACCAGAAGGACGCCGGGCCAGCAGGCCAGGCGCTTGTTCGGCGTTGCGCCGGCCGCAAAGCCAAGCGCCGCAGCATGACGATGGGGGCGACATGGATCTGAAAGTCATGGATCTGAAAGACATGGATCTGAAAGACATGGACCTGAAGACATGGACCTGAAGACATGGACCTGAAGCTATGGACCTGAAGCTATGGACCTGAAGCTATGGACCTGAAGCTGTACGACACGCTGACACGCGAGAAACGCCTGTTCGCCGCGATCGATCCGGCGCGCGTGCGCATGTATGTGTGCGGCCCGACGGTCTACGACTTCGCGCATATCGGCAACGCGCGCCCGGTCATCGTGTTCGACGTGCTGTTCCGCCTGCTGCGCCATCTTTATGGCGCCGCGCACGTCACCTATGTGCGCAACATCACCGACGTCGACGACAAGATCAACGCGCGCGCCGCCGAGCGGCAGATTTCGATTCGCGAGCTGACCGAGACGACCTACGCCGATTTCCAGGCCGACGTCGCGGCACTCGGCTGCCTGCCGCCGACCATCGAGCCGCGCGCGACCGAGCACATCGCCGAGATGAAGATACTGATCGAGC
>Ga0187784_10001961_pt1 | contig 16419 bp, 18 predicted proteins | sample 1015_SJ02_MP15_2_FD_132964 | JGI IMG/M metagenome (GOLD analysis project Ga0187784, IMG submission 132964) | Tropical peat soil microbial communities from peatlands in Department of Meta, Colombia - 1015_SJ02_MP15_20_MG | ecosystem: Environmental > Terrestrial > Soil > Wetlands > Peat | place...
CGCGCTATCAGTGGTGGCTTGGCTCGATTGGGCTCGCCGTTGCGGGCATCATCGTCGGAGCCATCATCGGAGTGGCTTTCGGACCGGCCGCCCGCGCATTTGGCGGCCGCTTCGTCCTGTTCCTAGTGTCGCTCGCCATCATCTACGCGTCATATTGCCTGATCGCGAAACGCTTTCACGATCGCGATAAGCCAGAGCTTTACGCCCAACTCGTGGTCGGCTTCCGCCTCGTCAAAGTCGTCCTCGACCTGCTGGGAGTGAGCGGAAACTACCTGCAGCTCAACGCGATCGATTACGTCTTCCTGAGCGTGTTGGTCGGCATCGGCGTCTGGCTGTTCATCGATCTGGGATGCCTGCGCGGCACGCTCGGCGAAAACCAATACGGCCCCGATCCGCTCGCCGGACGCTGACAAGCCTCCGTCAGAAATTGATCTGCATCGACTGCAGCACATCTTTCGCGTTGAAGATGAAGGTCACCTTCTGCGACTTCGCGGGGCAGGCCGGCGACGAACTCGAGCTCAGCGGCTGCGGAAAATCGTATTCATAGGTCTTGCCGCCGTCCGCGGTCGGCGTCTCGGAAGCTGGTTTGCCGAGGGATTTGACAACCTCGGACGAGGTCGTGCCGCCCGCCTTCAGCCCCGCGACCTGCGCCTTGATCGCGTCAAGATTGCCGGGCGCGTATTCGCAGTGCATCCCCGCTTCGCCGCCGCACGCGGCCAGCATCAAGACAAACCCCAACGCGCAGAACTTCGCCAACATTCCTTAAACCCCATTGTCGTGGAGGCCGGGATGACAGCCACAGCTTTGCCGCGAGGTCAACCCTTCGGGGCGACGTCGAGCCTGACGGCAAGGCCCTCGAGGCCGGGCTTCGGCGCCGGATAGCGCGCCAGCACCAGCGGGTCGTGACCCGGCACGACATGCTGTAGCGAGGTCGCCAACCGCCGTATCGTGGCGAATCCCTCGAGCATGTCGCCCACATTGTAGACCGTCGGATAGGCTCGCATCTGTTCGAAATTGGCGTAGAAATGCGAGGCGTCGGCGGCGAGTACGACCCAGCCGCGCTCGGTCTTGACCCGCACGACCTGCAAGCCCGCCGTATGCCCGCCGACATGGTGAACGGTAATGCCAGGCGCTAGTTCGTCGGCGCCGTCATGAAACTGCACCCGGCCGCGGAACAGCCGGCCGATCATCGCCGTCACGTCGTCTTCCTCGAACGAGCGACGCAGCTGCGGGTGACACATGCAGCGCCCAGTGCAGAACGCCATCTCGCGATCCTGCAGGTGATAGGTCGCGTTCGGGAAGAGGGCGTTGTTGCCGGTGTGGTCGTAATGCATGTGACTGATGATCACGTCTTTGACGCTGTCGGAATCGATCCCAATCATTTTCAAGCCCTCGCCGGGCGGGGTGAGAAACTCGCGCCCGCGCTTCTTAGCCATCGCCGCGTCAAACCCGGTGTCGAGGATGAAGATCCGCTCCTCACCGACGATCGCCCAAACAAAATAGTCGAGCGGCATCGGCGCATTGTCGTGTGGGTCGCTCTGCAGAAAGTTCTCATGCGCGCGCCGGTCATGATGCGCGTACTTGACCGCATAGATCCGGTAGGTGTCGGACGCCATCTTGCTTCCTTCGATTGTCTCTAATCCTGCGCCATCATCCGGGCGGCGGCAGGCAAGGTCAGGAAATGCGGCGTATGCGTCGCCGCGAAGGCGAGGATGCGGTTCGTCAGCCCGGCGACCGTCACCCGCTCGCCGCGCGCGAGGCCGGCATAGGCGATCTTGGCGACGGCCTCGGCACTCATCATTCGCTGCATCTGCACGCCCGACAGCGTCCCGCCGGCGACGCTGAAGAACTCGGTCGCAGTCGTGCCTGGGCACAACACATTGATGGTGACGCCGCTGCCCTTCAACTCCTCGGCCAGCGCCTCTCCGAAGCTGCGAACGAAAGCCTTGGTCGCGCCGTACACCGCCATGTTTGGGCAGGGGAGAAACGACGCGGTGGACGCGACCAGCATGATCTTGCCGCGCCGGCGCGCCAGCATCTTCGGCAAGAGCGCCTGTGTCAGCTCGGTCAACGCGACGACGTTGACCTGCAGCATCTCGGCGTTTCGCGCGGCCTCGATTCGCTCGAAGCGGCCCATCGCGCCGAGCCCGGCATTGTTGACCAGCACCTCGATCTCGATCTCGCGCGTGTTCAGCTCGGCGACGAGCTTTGTTGCGCTGCCCGGCACCGCCAAATCGGCGACGATGACTGTCGTGCTGGCGCCAAGAGCGCGCAGGTCCTCGGCCAGGGTTTCCATCGGCGCCAGGCGCCGCGCGCTCAGCACCAAGTCATGGCTGCGCCGCGCCAGTTCGCGCGCCAGCGCCGCCCCGATCCCGCTCGACGCGCCAGTGACCAGCGCGACAGGACGATTGCTGCTGTTCATGGGCGACCTATGATCGTACCGCACCCATTAGCATAGGACCGGCGGGGGCCGGCAAAAGGAGAAAAACGATGAGATGGAGAAGCGCGGTCGTGCTGGCCGCGTTGGCCGCCGGGTCGGCCTACGCGGACGATGCGATCAAAGCAGGCAAATGGGAATTTTCGGCTCAGGTTCAGATGCCGAACATGCCAAAACTGCCGCCGGGGGTGCAGCTGCCGCCGGGGGTCAATATCGGCGCCGGCGGGGTCAGCGTCACCCGCACCTCCTGCGTCGATTCAGCAACGCCGATGCCGGCGGACATGCATCAATCCGGCCAGCAGCACGGCCAATGCAAGGTCGCGAAGCTCGACAGCAGCGGCGGTACGGTGCGCTGGGAATCGACCTGCCTTCCGTCCGACGGCACGACGGTGCATTCCGAGGGCGTCGCGCACTACAACGGCGATACGATGGAGGCCGACATGAAAACCGTCGTCACCAGCTCCAACGGACAAGCGACCGAGACGACCCAGCACGTTACCGGCCATTACCTGGGCCCCTGCGATGCCAAATGAAGCGACAAAACCCACAGGGCCGCGTCGACGGCAAATCCAACTGAGCGAGACTGAGCAGGCCGCGTTCTTTAACGCCACCCGCAAATGCTGCCTCGCGACGCTCGACAATGATGGCTACCCGCACCTCGTGGCGATGAACTACGGCGTCCACAATGGCGTGTTCTACATGACTTCCTATGGCAAGGCGCAAAAGGTGCTCAACATCCACCGCAACCAAAAGGTCGCGCTGATGATGGAGAGCGGCGCCTCCTACGGCGAATTGAAGGGCGTCATGGTGCGCGGCGTCTGTGACATCGTCGAAGGTGAGGACGCGGTCCGTGAGGCCTGGGCGATCATCTCGCGCGCCGGCGAAACGCCGCGCCGCCGTGAGACCAACGACAGCGCCCCCAAGCGCGTCGTGCTGAAGGTGACGCCGCTGCGCATCGTCAGCTGGGATCACACCAAACTGGGCGGGCGGTATTAGGCGCTCGCGAACGTATCCTCGATCAGCCGGGTGAGCACATCGCGCGCGTCAAAATGGGCGAGCGCGACATCGCGCGCGGCCTGCATCTCGGCGGCGTGGTTGGCCTCGACCGCCGCGATCGCCGCCGCCGCCTCGTCGCTGGTCGAAAAGGCGTGCAGCCCGCGCCCGGTCGGCAGGAAATGGGAGAACCCGGTATCCTGCACCACCACGGGGCGCGATGCGGCGAGGTAACAGGCGCTGCGCGTCGAAAACCAGCCGGTCTTGAGCGCGACATAGACGTTTTTCGCGATCGACACCTCCGCGCGCGAGGCCGCGACATAGTCCTGGTAATTCTCGGGGGTAAGCGTCGCCGACGGGCCGTCCTCGACGGCCCAGCCCTGCGCCGCGAGCGTGTCGCGCGGCGCCTCGGTGCCGCCGATCGCCAAGCGGAATGGCCGCGCAAACCGGTGCGGCAGATCGGCGATCTTGGCGAATTCCTCGGCCTTGCCGCGATACTCGACCCCGCGATATTCGAGCTTTCCCTTGAAGACGTTCCACGTCATCACCGTGCTCCATGCCGCGTTGGGCGCGAGCGCCTCGGGTCGCGCCGGCCACAACTCGGGCACAATCGGCATGCGCGTCTTCTTCCAGGCGATCCCCGCCGCCGGCATAAGGCAACCCGGTGCACCGAAATTCTCGGCGTAGGTGAAATGGCGGTCATGCGCGTGGACGCCGGCGCACCAGCGGTCGACATTCTCCGACCAGCTCGGGCGCTCGGAAAGGATGATCTGGTTGTAGCCGGGATCGCTGTCGAGAAAGAGCTTGAGGCACCGCGCCGGCAGCACATCCGGAAAAAAGCTGCCGCCGCTGACATTGATGAAGAGATCGGCGCTCTCGGCGAAGCCGTTGAACGCGGCGGCGGTCATCCCGCTATGCGTCTCGTGCAGATGCAGATAGTGCCAGCGCTCGCTGAGCTCCGGCGCATGGCGCGCAAAGAAATCGCGCAGATAGGCGGCCGAGTAGGCCGGATCGTCGACCATTGCCCGCTGCAACGGGTGATAGGGCCAGCACCACGTGTCTTCGTGATAGACGACGTCGTGGCCGAGCCGCGCCAGGCCGATGGCATATTGCAGGTAATCCCAGGCAACACCGCCGACCGGGTACTGCGCCACCATCCCGGCGACGATGATCCGCAATTTTTGCGACGACGCGACCATGCCCGGCCCGACAACGCCGGCAGGGAGCCGCTATTCCCCGCCGGCGCTATGCCACGGCCGCTACACCCCGGCGTATTCGGCCGAGATGTCCTTGCCTGTGTAATCGGTCAGCATCGCCGTCGCGCCGATGCCGACGACCGCCATCGCTAGGATGTAGAGACAAATCGGCAGGCTCGAATGGTACGTCGCGTAGAGCCAGGTCGAGATGATCGGCGACGGCCCTCCGGCGATGATCGAGGCGAGCTGATAGCCGATCGACGTGCCGCTATACCGTAGGCGGGGCGAGAAGCTCTCGGCGATCAGCGCCGCCTCGGGCCCGTATTGCGTCATCACCGGGATGAGCGAGATCGCGATCGCGATGAAAATCACCCACGGAATGCCGGTATTGAGCATCGCGTAATAAACAAAACCAAAGATGCCCATAAACGCCGCGCCGAGCATGTACATGTTCTTACGGCCGATCTTGTCGCTGAGCGCGCCGGCGCAGACCACCCACATAAAACCGAGGATGGTCTGGGTGATGACCGCCATCAGGATGAAATTACGCGACTGCCCCAGCACCGTCGTCGCGTAGGTGAAGATAAACGTGCCGACGATAAAGCCCGGCCCTTGCTCCGGCAGGCGCAGCAGCGCCGACAGGATGATCTGCTTCGGCTGCCGCTTCAGCACCTCGAAGACCGGCACGCGTTCGATCCGCTCTTCCTCGAGGATGCGTTTGAAGACCGGCGTCTCGCTGATGCCGAGCCGGATCCACATGCCGATCGCCACCATGACGATACTGATAAGGAACGGAATGCGCCAACCCCAGACGCCGAACTGATCGCCCGAGAGGTAGCTAAAGACCAGCACCGCGACATTGGCGAGGGTCAATCCAGCCGGTGCGCCGAATTGCGGCCAGGCCGAGATGAAGCCGCGGTTCTTTGTGCTGCGCGACCACTCCATCGCCAGCAGCACCGAGCCGCCCCACTCGCCGCCCACGCCGATGCCCTGTATGAGGCGCAGCAACGTCAGGATGACCGCGCCCCAGATACCGATGCTGTCATAGGTCGGCACCAGTCCGACCAGCGTCGTGGCGATGCCGGTCAACAGCAAGGTGACGATCAGCGTCGCCTTGCGGCCGATGCGATCGCCCCAATGGCCGAAGATCGCCGCGCCAATCGGCCGGCCGACAAATCCAATGAAGAATGTCGCGAAGGAGGCGAGGACGCCCATCAACGGGTCGGATTTCGGAAAGAAGGCCGGCCCGAAAACCAGCGCGCTAACCGTGCCGTAAAGCAGAAAGTCGTACCACTCGATCGTGGTGCCGACCGTGCTCGCAATCAGCGCCCGGCGCAGTTGCGCGCGATGCTCCTGCTCGGAGAGGCCACTAAAAACGACGTCTGACGCACTCATCCCAACCTCCCTGCTGAACATCCTTTCCGCCCCGGCCCCGATCGGATCGGTCGTTCGTCCCCCGCGGCGGCCGGTCGGCGAGGGGCGGCTTTGACCGCTCACTCCGCGGGTTCGTAGCCTGCGTCGGTCGAGATCTCCTTGTTGGTGTAGTCCGGCAGCATCAGCGTCGTGACGATGCTGATGACCGCGCAGATCACGACATACATCCCGATCGGGTAGGTCGAGTGGTATGTCGCGAACAGCCAAGTCGAGATAAACGGCGCCGGGCCGCCGGCGATGATCGAGGCCAGCTGATAGCCGATCGAGGCGCCGCTATAGCGCAGGCGCGGCTGGAAGGCCTCGGCGATCAGGGCCGCCTCGGGGCCATACATCGTCATCACCGGGATGAACGACAGCGCGACCGCGATGAAGATCATCGTCGTGTCCTTGGTGTCGAGCATCGCGAAATAGACGAAGGTGAACACCGCGACGAAGATGCAGCCGATGATGTACATCTGTCGCCGCCCGATCTTGTCGGAGATCGCACCGGCGATCGGCGCCCAGACAAAGCCGAGCCCCGTCGTCACGATCAGCCCGGTCAGCAACAGGTTGCGCGAGGCGCCCAGCACTTGCGTGCCATACGTGAAGATGAAGGCGTTGAAGATGTAGCCCGGCGACTGCTCGGCAAGGCGTAAGAGCGCGGTCAAGGCGACCGTCTTCGGTTGCTTCTTCAGCACCTCGACGACGGGCGCCCGAGCGACTTCCTCGCGGTCGAGGATGCGCTGAAACACCGGGGTCTCGAGGATGCCGAGCCGGATCCAGAGGCCGACGCCGACCATTACGATGCTGATGAGGAACGGAATGCGCCAGCCCCAGACGAGAAACTGGTCACCCGAAATATAGCTGAAGACCAGCACGGCGATATTGGCGAGAAAAAGCCCCGCCGGCGCGCCGAATTGCGGCCACGCGGCAATAAAGCCGCGGTTCTTGGTGCCGCGCGCCCATTCCATCGCCAGCAGCACCGAGCCGCCCCACTCGCCGCCAACGCCGATGCCCTGAATGAGCCGCAAGAGGGTCAAAATCACCGCGCCCCAGATGCCGATCGAGTCGTATCCCGGCACGAGGCCGACCGCGGCCGTGGCAATACCAGTCATCAGCAGCGTGACGATCAGCGTCGCCTTGCGGCCGATGCGATCACCGTAATGCCCGAAGATCGCGGCGCCGATCGGCCGCGCGACAAAACCGATAAAGAAGACGCCGAATGCTTTCAGCGTATCAATAAGCGGGTCGGAGCCGGAAAAGAAGACCTTGCCGAAGACCAGTCCGGTCATCGTGCTGTAGATCAGGAAGTCGTACCACTCGATCGTGGTGCCGACTGTGCTGGCGATCACGGCGCGCCGCAGATGGGCGCGGTGCTCGGCGTCGGACAAACCCCCAGTAACAACAGCGTCGGTCATCTAAGGCGTCCCTCTCATTTTTTTGCGTAGATGAACAAAAATTCATCTTGTGAAAGGAGCGTATCAGAGCGTTGGGCGGCGCGGAATAGGGGTCGTCGCCCGCTGTGCCAGGGTTATCGGGATTTGGCTACCAGGACTTCTTCGCGTTCGGCACGCCCGTGCTGATCGCCTTGCTCAGATCCTGGGTTTGCGCGCAGTTGCCGCACGCGGCCTGAAGCACTGCCAGCCGCTGTTTCGCCTTGTCCATCTGCCCCAACTCGACATAGAGCTCGCCGAGATACTCGTTGGCGCCGAGATGGTTCGGCATCTGTGTCAGCGCCCGGTTGTAATATTGCATCGCCATGTCGGTCTGGCCGGTCTTGCGCAGGCTGTAGCCCATCAGGTTCAAGGCGTCGGCGTTGTTAGGCTCTCTTTGGATGACCGCAGTCAGAATCGGGATCGCGTCGCGGTAGTCGCTCGCGTCGACCTTTTGCTGCGCGGCGGCGAGCGTCATCGCCGCCGGTGCGGCGGGCGCTGCGGGCTTGGTCGGCTCGTACTCGCGCGTGCTGTCGGCGTGCACCGGGGGCGCGGCACAGCCGAGAGCGACAAGGGCGGCAAGCGATGTGCCGAGGCGATGACGCATGGCAACCTCCTGTTCAGATCGTTGCGGGGTCTGTCTTTAGCCCAGCTTCTCATCTCATGGCGGTCACATCGCCGCGAGGCGGTCAGCGCCCCTTTATCACCGGCTTGCGGCGCTCGCGCCAGGCCCGATGGCTTTCCGCCTTGTCCTCGGTCAACTCCAGCGCCATGAAGCGGTAGAGATCGGCGTTCGCCGCCTCGCGCAGCGGCACGTCGAGCCCGAAATTGACCGCCTCTTTGGCGAGCCGCGTCGCCAGAGGCGGCAGCGCGGCGATGTGCTCGGCGACCTCCATCGCCTTCGCCATCAGTTCGTCATGCGGCACCAGCCATTGCGCGAGACCGGAGCGGTAGGCTTCCTCGGCCTTCAGTGGAAACCCCATCGCGACGCGCATCGCCGTGCCGCGCCCGACCCAGCGCGCGAGCCGCACCGTGCCGCCCTGTGCCGGCAGAATGCCGAGGCCGACTTGCGGCAGCCGCCACTCGGCCTTGTCCGACGCGACGATCAGGTCGCAGCAATAGGTCACGATGCAGCCGATGCCGACCGCGTAGCCGTTGACCGCAGCGATCACCGGCTTCGCGAAGTCCGTCAGCAGATTGAACGCCTGATGCCGCCGCCGTTTCGGCAAGGCTTCGATCGCGTCGGCGATCGACGCGCTGGTATGGGTTTTCGGGTCCTTGATGTTGGCGCCGGCGCTGAATGCCTCGCCCCGGTCGTCGCCGGTGAGGATCACCACGCGGACGCTCGGATCATCTTCGAGCTGCGGCAGCAGCTCCTTGAACCCGTCATTGTAGTCCTCGCCCCAAGCGTTACGCGCTGCGGGCCGCGACAAGGTCAGGATCGCTACATGGCCGCGCTGTTCATGGAGGAGGGGCATGGCGCCGATCCCAGGTTGGAATCGCGCGATGATAGGCGGCTCTGAGCGAGACGCAACAGTATCGCTGCGAACACCACGATTAGCGTACTAATGGATCAGCGCGGCATTGTTCAAAAGAAGAAACGCGATCAGAAAGATCATCGGGAAACAAAACCAAAATACAAGCGTCGACATAACTCCCTCTGCTGCAGTTTTCATGCAAAGGAAAAACGAGCCGTTATGATCCAATGTTCCACGGCAAAGAGTGACGTTTCTTAACGAGTTGCAACAAATGGGACTCACTGTCACATTTCGTCTTAAATAACCCCGGCATTTTTCAACTCAATGATTTCGTCCACCGACAGGCCGAGCCAGCCGCCGTAAATCTCGTCGTTGTGCTGGCCGAGCTTGGGGCTCGGCGTCGTCTTACGTCGGTCGGCGCCGTGGAAACGCAGTGGTGAAGTCGGCACCGTGATCGGCCCCATCTCGTCATGCTCGATATCGTCGAGAAACCCACGCTCGTGCATGTGCCGGTCATGCATGACCTCGTCGACCTCGCGCACCGGCGCGAGCGGAATGCGCCGCTGTTTGGAGATCGCGAAAATCTCCATCTTGGGCAGCGTCTTGCTCCACGCCTCGATCGTCGCATCGACCAGCACGCGGTTTTCGACCCGCGCGGCCGGCGAGGAAAAACGCGGGTCATTCCGCAGATCCTCGCGACCCATCGCCGCCAACAGGTTATGCCAATGCTCCTCGACCGCGAGGTTCATCGCGATATAGCCGTCCTTGGCCGTGTAGACATTGATCGGCACGCGGTTGTGACTGGCATTGCCGGTGCGTGGCGGCGTCATGCCGCTGCGATGATAAGCCTCGAATTGCGACGTCATCGTCGCATACGCGGCTTCCTCCATCGCCACTTCGACCAGCCGCCCGATCCCGGTCACCGACCGCTCGTAAAGCGCCGTCACGGTCGCGGCGTAAAGGTGGATGCCGGAGAGAAAATCGACGACCGCCGGCCCGGCCTTCAGCGGCGGGCCTTCGGCATCGCCGGTGACGCTGATGATCCCGGAATAGGCCTGGATCGTCAGGTCCATCGCCAGATTGTCGCGATCGGGACCGCTGAGCCCATATCCGGTACCCGAGGCGTAGACCAACCGCGGGTTGATCGCGTGCAGCACCGAAAACCCGACGCCGAGCCGGTCCATCACCCCCGGAGCGAAGTTCTCAAGCAGCACGTCGGCCTTCTCAGCCATGCGAAATAGCAGCCCTTTGCCGCGCTCGTCCTTGAGGTTGAGGGTGATCGCGCGCTTGTTCGAGTTGAGCATCGCGATCGGAAACGTCGTCGATTTGCCGGGCGGCGCGCGGCGGCGCAGCGGCTCGCCATTGGGGGGCTCGATTTTGATGACGTCGGCGCCCGCCGTCGCCATCAGCAAAGTCGCGTAGGGCCCCTGATAGACTTGCCCGAAATCGAGGACGGTGATGCCGGCGAGCGGCATGTTGGCGCGCGCCATGACGACGTGACCGCTACCGCCCCTTGAACCCGCGCGGCGCGCGCTTTTCGGCAAAGGCGCGGGCGGCTTCCTGGAAGTCCTCGGTCAGATAAAGCCGGAACGGCGCGGCCATGTACGTCGCTTCCTTCACCAAGCGCTCCATGTACCAGCGTCGCGTGCGCACCGTGCTGCGGACGCTGAGCGGCGGGTTCTTCGCGACCTGCAGCGCCAACTCCTTGGCGATTTCGAGCACCTGGCCCTGCGGCGCGATGCGGTTGAAGAGCCCGGCCGCCATGCCTTCCTCGGCGGTGAAGAAGCGCCCGGTCAGCGCGACCTCGTCGCCGAACGCCGCGGCGGCGCGATAATGGAACAGCGCCCAGTAGCGCGACGCCCCGAGTCCGCGCGAGGTCTCGGTCAGCTGGAATCGTGTGCCGGCCTCGGCGACGATCAGATCGCATTCAAGCGTCAGCCCCAGCGCCAGCCCCAGCACATGTCCGTGCACGGCGGCGATCACCGGTTTCCAGTTCACCGCACGCGTGAGCAGATCGGCCGAATTGGTGCCCCAGCCTTGCGGCCCGCCGAGTTTCTCGAATTCGTCGCGACTTCGCAGTTGCCGCTGATGCACATCGGCGCCTGAAGAGAAAGCGCGGCCCTTGCCGCAAAGGATCGCGACCTCCGCCTCGGGGTCGAGATCGAAGCGCCTGAGCGCGTCGGCGAGCTGCGCGACCACCTCGTCGCTGACCGCGTTGAGCTTTTCCGGCCGGTTCAGCGAGATCGTCGCGACGCGGTCGGCACATTCGTAAAGCACGAGATCGTCAGCCACCGCTTCCTCCCGCGAGTTTTCGCTACAGGCGGAAAAGCTTGCGGGGGAAGGGGCAGGGTGTCAACGATCGCCCAAGGGCGGTCCGGCATGCCGCGCCGCCCGCATCATCCTAGCAGCAAGACGATGACCAGAATGATCACTAAGAGGCCTATGCCGCCAGAGGGGTAATAGCCCCAGCCCGCGCTGTAGGGCCAGGTCGGCAGCGCGCCGACCACCAGAAGGATCAAGAGAATGAGGATCAAGAGCCGCACGGCGTCTCTCCTTTTCTTCTTGGTAGAGGTCTGTCCCCGAGCGCGGCCTAGCGCCGGCCGCCGACGAGCTCGCGAACGGCATCTTTTGCCTTGCCGACGGCGGAGCGGACGCGGCCTTCGGTCTTCTCGGCGCGGCCCTCGGCCTCGAGCCCGCGGTTGCTCGTCGCCTTGCCGGCGACCTTCTTGATCGTTCCGGACGCCTTCTTGGCGGCGCCTGCGACGCGTTCCTTGTCCATGACCAAAGCTCCCGGCTTACTCGAACATGGTCAGGACAGAACGGCGGCTCGGGTTGATGGTTCCGGAATGGAACCTGGCTTCAGCCGGCGCAGGCCTCGGCGAGCCAGCGTTCGTCGCGCGTCGAAGGCCGCCGAGCGAGGCGCATTCTGAGCCGCTGCTCGGCCCGGCCCCGGTGGCCGGCGCGCAGGCAAGCGACGATGTAGGTGTCCTCGAACACCTCGCGCTGCGCGTGGCTGCCGCCGATGCGCGGCAGATCGGCCAGCGCGTCGCCGAGCAGTCTTGCCGCCGCCTGGTAGTCGCCGGCGGCAAACGCCGCTGCGCCGGCGCACAGCTCGGGCACCACCGGGCCTTGCGGCAACCGTCCGGCCTCAAGCCGCGCCCGGCACTCCCCGACACGGGTCTCGGTCAGATCGCCGCTCTCGGCCAGCGCCGCGTGCACATCGGCGAAATGGATGCCGGCTTGCGGGAAATACCGCCCGGCACGCGCCGCGACCTCGCCCCCGTCATCGAGCGGCCCGCCGGCTTCCTCGTAAATCTGCCAGCGCCACAGAAACGATGCGGAGTCCGCCAGATTGAATAGTGGCGGCGCGTGCGACACGGCGGGGCGGATCGCCTCGGCATAGAGCGCGCGGGCGCGCTCCGGGTTGCCGCGTGCCAGCTCGAACAGCGCGAGATGCCACGAGATGTGGCAATGAAGCTGGCTTTCGCGCGCGTAGCCGGGAAGCCAGGCCTCGACAAAAGCAGCGCCGCGCTCGGGGTCGCCCGCCTCGTAGTAACCGTGGGCGCGGGCATGTGCGGCAAAGGCGTTGCGCGGATTGCCGACCAGCGCGCGTTCGACCTCGGCGGCGCCGCGTGCATTATCGCCCAGCTCGATGCGCGCCCAGCCGAGATAGGTGAGAAACCACCAATCTTCGCCCCAATGTTTGGCCTGGCTTTCGAGCAGCGCCAACTGCGCTTCATGATGGTCGAGCCGGCCGCTGAAGCCCAAGAGCCCGAACACACCGAGCGCCAGTCCCAGCACCATCGCGTCACGCGGGTATTCGGCGATATGTTCGTCGACCAGCGCCAGCGCCCGTGGCCCGTTGCCGTCGATCACCAGCGCGATCGCCTCGATGTGCCGGGCCTCGCGTGGCGTGACCTTGCCGGCAAGACTGCGTGCCCTAGCCGCCGCTGCTTTGGCCTCCGGGATGCGCGCCTGCACGTGACAGAGCCGCGCCCGGGCGATATGCGCCAGCGCGAAATCGGGATCGGCGGCGAGCGCCAGGTCATAGAGCGCCTCGGCGCCGGCATTGGCCGACAGCATCAGGTCGACGGCCGCCACGTAATCCGCCGCGCCCGCTTCGCTCGCGGTGCTGAGCGGCAGGCCAAAGCGATCTTCGAACGGCATCGCGTCGCCTCGCGGAGCGGTTGGGAGACGCCCAGATTACGGCGGGGCCATCGCCGAGGCCAGCGCCGGTCGGACGAAGTTCGCTCCATCCGTTGGGCAATTTGCGCTAAGCTGTACTGGCCCGCCCCGAGCGTGCGGCGCGCGGGGCTGCCTGTATGGCAAAGCGAACCCGAGGCAGTAGCCCTTGACGTCGGAACCCGAACCTTCTCACGGCGCTCCAGCAGACGTCCTCGAGGCGATCGGCGACGCGGTGTACGCCATGGATGACACCGAACGCATCCTGTTCGCCAACCGGCGCGCGCTCGAATTGTGGGGCAAGACCGCCGCCGACGTGGTCGGCCGACATCTCCTCGACCTGTTCCCTGCGGCCGCCAATGGCGTCCCCTATCGGGCTTATCGCTCGGTACTGAGGACGCGCCGGCCCGAGCATCTCGAAACCGTCGCGCCCGCGCTGGGCAATCGCTGGATCGAGCTCGACGTTCATCCCGCGCCGCATGGCGGGCTCGTCGTCGTGTTCCGCGATATCGACGACCGTAAACGCGCGGAAGCCGCATTGCACGACAGTGAGGAGCGACTTCGTCAGGCCAACGAACTGCTGGAACGCAGGGTCGCGGAGCGCACCGCCGAACTCGAAGCCGCCAACCGCGAGCTCGCCGCGCAGATCGAGGAGCGCGAGGCCGCCGAGGCCCAGTTGCGCCAAAAGCAGCGCATTGAATCGATCGGCAAGTTGACCGCCGGCATAGCGCACGACTTCAACAATCTGCTGACCTCGATCATCGGCAATATCGAGCTGGTGGAGGCGCGGCTCGGCAAACACGACGAGCGCGCCCATCGCCTGTTGACAGCGGCGAGCGCGGCCGCCGAGCGCGGCGCGAGCCTGACCGCGCAGCTGCTGGCGTTCTCACGCCAGCAGCGGATGCATCTCGAGCCGGTCGACCTCAATCGGGTCATCACCGACATGGTGCCGCTGCTGCACAGCTCGGTTGGCGCCACGATCAGCATCGAGGTGAACCCGGCGATGGATTTGTGGCCAGCGCTGGTCGACGCCGCGCAGATCGAGCTTGTCCTGCTCAATCTGACGATCAATTCGCGCGACGCGATGCCCGACGGCGGCGTGATCACGATCTCGACCGGCAACGTCACGCTCGGCCCGACGCAACAGCCTGAGGAGCCGCAGGCCGGCGATTATGTCGTTGTGTCCGTCACCGACACGGGCGGCGGCATCGCCGCGGACATTATCGACCGGGTCTTCGACCCGTTCTTCACCACCAAGGAGGTCGGCCGCGGATCGGGGCTCGGCTTGTCGCAAGTGCTGGGCGTGGCGCAGCAGCTGGGCGGCAGCGTGCGCATCGCCAGCGAACCCGGCGCCGGGACGATCGTCACCATGTTCCTGCCACGGGCTGGGAGCATCGCAGGCGAAAACGCGCGCACCCTGGCCGACCGCGCTGCCGCGCCGATCGAGCGGCCGGTCGGCGGCATCCTGCTGGTCGACGACGATCCCGATGTACGGGCAGTCGCTGCGGCGATGCTGCGCGAGGCCGGGCACACCGTGATCGAGGCGGGTAGCGGCGGTGCCGCGCTCGAGCATCTCGACGACGAAGCCTCTCACATCGACCTGTTGATTGCCGATCTGGCGATGCCGGGGATGAACGGCTTCGAACTGGCCCGCGCCGCGCGACAGGAGCGCCCGGACCTACCGATCCTCTTTGTCACCGGCTTCGCCGACATGGCGCAGTCCGAGAAAAGCGCGCATGGGACCGTGCTGCAGAAACCGTTCCGCGCCGACGAGCTGACCGCCAAGGTCGCCGAGGCTTTGGCGTAGCTGCTGTTCTTGTCTCCCTCGCGTAGGAGGGGGGCAAGGCGGGTGATGAGGCGACTGCCCCGGGTTCCCGCCTCCATGGGAATGACGATCGGCTACTTCATCTGCGGGATCACCAGAAACAGATCTGTGTCCTCGGTCTTCTCGCCAGCGGCGGTGACGAGCGCATGCGCCTGACCGCGATGATGCGTCTGGTGATTGAAGAAATGCGTCACCAGCAACCGATTGGGCGCGGTGACTTCGCGCTGCGCGGCGCCGCTGAACCAGGTCATGTCGCGGTTGAGCCAGGCGTCGTCGACCCGCCGCCCCCAATCCTCGATCTTGGCGTCGGCCGCGACCCGCCTCGCGCAGAGTTCGCCGTAATCGACGAGCATATGGCCGCTTTCCTTGATCGGTGTCGTCGGCCGTTCCCAGCCGTCGAAGCGGCTCATCCATTGGCCGTCGCCCCACAGGATGTGGACCAGCGTATTGTGCAGCGAGCCCCAGAATGCGCCGCGGTCACGCCGGCGTTCGTCATCCGATAGCCGGCTCGCCGCCGCGTAGAGGCGCCGGTTCATCTCGGCGTTGTAGGCCGCCATCGTCCGGCAATAAGCGGGTGTGATCATCGGTACCTCCGTATTATGCAACGCAATAACAACTCTTGTTTGCCGCAAGCCGTTTGGCGCGGCAATATTGATTCCGGTCAACCAAAGGGTAACAAATTCTCAAGTCTAACGCGTGGATGCGGTTCTCTACGCTCTCCGTGCAGGTCTCACAACTGAGATTTTTTCATTCGTTAGTTGAGAGTTGCTTACGTGAATCGGTGATGAACCGTCGCTGGCCAACGCACTAAATCTCGGCGGCAATCACCGGTAAGGGCCGTTCGATCTCGCGAAGCTTTTCGAAAACCGCGATCATTGGTTTGCCCGAAGGCGCTTCAGGCGGCAATCTTGATTCGGGTCAATCACGGGGAAGAGACGATGCCTGAAGGACAACGGCCGAAGCCGCAACCGACGCCCGAGACGCAGCATTTCTGGGACGGCGCCAAGACCGGCGAACTGCGCCTGCAGCGCTGTAATTCGTGCAGCAAGGTGTATTTCCCGCCGCGCCCGTTCTGCCCCGCCTGCGCTAGCCGCGAGGTCAGCATCTTCGCCGCGAGCGGCAAAGGCCGGCTCTACAGCTACGTGATCCATCACCGCGCGGTGCCGGGCTTCACGCCGCCTTATGCGATCGCCGTCGTCGAATTGGATGAAGGGCCGCGCATGATGACCAATATCACCGGCTGCCCGCAGACCCCCGAGGCGCTGGTGCTCGACATGCCGGTCGAGGTCGCCTGGGAAAAGCTCGACGACGACATCACCCTGCCTCTCTTCCGGCCGGCGAAAGGTTGACGACGATGACCGGAAAACGCAGCGACATCGCCATTGGCGGCGCGGCCGAGACGACGGAAATGGGTCGCATCCCGGAATTGTCGCAGATCGGCCTCCACGCCGACGCCGCGCTC
>Ga0187784_10001962_pt1 | contig 16417 bp, 14 predicted proteins | sample 1015_SJ02_MP15_2_FD_132964 | JGI IMG/M metagenome (GOLD analysis project Ga0187784, IMG submission 132964) | Tropical peat soil microbial communities from peatlands in Department of Meta, Colombia - 1015_SJ02_MP15_20_MG | ecosystem: Environmental > Terrestrial > Soil > Wetlands > Peat | place...
GAAGTTCACGGGCCAGAAGCCGGAGGAATTCACCAAAGAGAAGACAGGTGTTCGGTTCTACGGCGTCAAGGAAAATAAAGATTACTTTGGGACACCGCAAAAGCCGGGTCTTCTTTATACGGTGACACAACGAGCTTCGGACCTCTGGTTTGAATTGAAGTTGATCAAGACCAAATCCCAGGCGGCCGATCTGATTGATGGTTCATTCCTTTAACCAATGGATGGGAAAAAAGAAAAGGAACTGGAGGCGGCTCCCCGGAAACTTGAGAATCTCTTGGGTCCGAGGGAGCCTATTCCTAAAGGCCTCTATTTCATCCTTGCCCTTTGCAGTTTTGCCTTTTTCCTGGTCATCTGGTCCATTCTTACCTACGGGGGATTTGTTGACCCTCTTTTTCTTCCATCCCCAGGGAGGGTTTTCCAAGCGGGTGTTGATCTCTTCTCCGAATTAGGCTTCACCGCCGACATCCTCAACAGTGTGTACCGGGTGATGATGGGATTTATCATCGCGGCCGTTATCGGAGTCCCCATTGGTTTGCTCATGGGAACCTTCAAGGTCGCAGAGGCCTTCACAGAGCCTGTGGTGGGCTTTATTCGCTATATGCCTGCTTCTGCCTTTATCCCTTTGTTCATCCTCTGGCTGGGGATCGGTGATGTCGAAAAGATTGCTATTATCTTTGTGGGAAGTTTCTTCCAACTCGTCCTGATGGTGGCTGTCGTCGCCAAGAATGTGCATAAAGATATGCTGGAGACGGCCTATACGTTGGGAGCAAAACGATTTCAGGTAATCCGGAAAGTTCTACTTCCAGCGAGCCTTCCGGGAATTGTCGACACATTGAGAATCATTGTGGGATGGGCGTGGACTTATATTATTGTCGCTGAACTTGTCGCCTCTGCTTCAGGCATCGGCTATATGATCATCAGTTCCCAGAGAATGCTCCGGACCGGGAATATCATCTTCGGGATTCTGACGATCGGCATGCTGGGCCTGATTACAGACTTTTTCTTCAAATGGCTTTATAATAAATTATTTCCATGGATGGAGTAAAAAGTGGAAGAGGGGATCAAGCTCCATATCCATAATGTGTCAAAAATCTATCGCACGAATGGCAACGAAGTGGTGGCCGTCGATGAGATCGATCTCAGGATAAGGGACAAAGAGTTTGCGACGATGCTGGGACCCTCAGGTTGTGGGAAGTCCACCCTGCTTCGCATTGTCGCAGGGCTGACCAAGCCAACACGGGGGGTGGTGAGGCTGGATGGGAATGTGATCCGTGCGCCAGGCCAGGATCGGGGGATGGTCTTTCAGAGCTATACGCTGTTTCCCTGGCTCACCGTGAGAGAGAATATTCAGTTCGGACTCGAAATATCGGGCATGCCAAAAATGAAACGAGAGGAGATCGGTCGGGAATTCGTCGAGAAGGTTGGCCTGAAAGGGTTTGAACAAACTTACCCGAAAGGACTTTCCGGAGGGATGAAGCAGAGGGTTGCCATTGCAAGAGCCTTGGCTAACAACCCTGCGATTCTGCTTCTGGACGAACCCTTCGGAGCCCTCGACGCCCAGACGCGGGCGTTGATGCAGGAGCTCCTCACACAAGTCTGGGAAGACCTTCATAAGACGATCCTTTTTGTCACCCACGATGTGGAGGAAGCCATTTTCCTTTCGGATCGAGTCTTCGTCATGACTGCCAGACCGGGGAGGATCAAGGCCGAGATCGATATTCCCTTGGAGCGACCGAGAAACTATGAACTCAAGTCCACGGAGGCCTTCCTCAACTTGAAGAAACAGGCTCTCACCCTCATCCGGGAAGAAGCGATCAAGGCCACACTGGGCAAGGAATGAACCAACGAATAAACCTAAGTCGGGGAGGTCGGACGGCTGACTCGCAGGACTTGGGCTAAGAAGAAGAAAGAGGAGAAGAAGAATTGAAAGCGGAGAATCTTGCACGGAAAGGAATTTTGAAAATAGCCTCTTATGTGCCTGGGAAGTCGATTGAGGAGGTTCAAAGGCAATTCGGAGCGAAAAGATGGACCAAGCTTGCCTCGAATGAGAATCTACTCGGCCCTTCTCCGAAGGCACTAACAGCGATCCGGAAAGAGCTTTCTAAGATCTATCTTTACCCGGAGGGCCCTTGCAGCGTTTTAAGAAAGGCCCTCGCGGAAAGATTTGCCATTCCAGAAGGAATGGTTATCATCTCCAATGGCGCGGATAACTTAATTCTCATGATCGCGAATGCCTTTGTGAACGAAGGGGATGAAGTGATAATGGCAGATCCCACTTTTCCAGTCTACACGAATGCGACTCAGATCATGGGTGGAAAACCGATCAGGGTGAAGTTGAAAGATTTTACCCATGATCTAGATGCCATGTTAAAGAAGGTCAGCCGAAAGACCAAATTGCTCTTTATCTGCAACCCGAATAATCCAACGGGGACAGCCGTCTCTGTCGAGGCGCTGAACGCTTTTCTGTCCCGACTTCTAAGACGTGTGGTCGTCGTGTTGGATGAAGCGTACGGAGATTTTGCAGAGGATGCGTTCTACCCGAATGGCCTGGATTATATCAGGGAAAGAAAACAGATCATCGTGCTTCGGACCTTTTCAAAAGTTTATGGGCTGGCGGGGCTGAGGATCGGTTACGCCTTAGGGAGGGAAGACTTGGTGGATTGCCTTTATCAGGTGAGGGATCCATTCCCTGTCCACCGACTGGCACAGGTAGCTGCATTGGCTGCCTTGAACGATGAGGACCATGCCATCAGGTCGATTCAATTGGTCTACGAGGGGAAGAGGTATCTTTACAAGGAGCTGGATAAGATGGGACTCTCGTATGTTCCCAGCCAAGCCAATTTCATCTTCATCGATTTTGAGAAAGATTCGGAAAGGGTCTTTGAGGCTTTTCTGAGGAAAGGGATCATCATCCGACCGGGAAAGATCTGGGGTTATCCCACTTTTGCCAGGGTGACCGTTGGAAGGATGGAGGACAATCGCCGATTCATCAAAGCTCTTAAAAGAATCCTTTAGAGAGGCCGTTTAGGATTAGGTTGTTCAGTTACTAATACAAACGCATTTTATAAATTGACATCCGCCCCTCACCCTTCCCCTCTCCCCCGATGGGGAGAGGGCGGGTCGCCGACGCCGCCATAGCGCCTTGGCGAACGGCGCGGTGAGGGGGCAATCAAGGGTATGGAAAAAGAATTACCGCATCTGTATTAAGTTATTGACGATTGAATCATGGTTGAAGTTGATCTCGTTATTAAGAACGCGCAAGAACTCCTTACCCTTTCTTCTTCCTTTAAGGATGAGTCAGGATTGGGGATTATTCAACACGGAGCCCTGGCGATAAAAAAGGAAAGGATCTTCTGGGTTGGAAAAACGCAAGAACTTCCTAAGAAGTTCCTTTTGGATCGAGATGGCCTGGAAATAGATGCCACAGGGAAAATGGTCATGCCCGGTCTCATCGATGCCCATACGCATCTTATTTTTGCCGGGTCAAGAGAGGACGAATTCGAACTGAGAATTCAGGGGCTCTCTTATCAGGAGATTGCGGAGAGAGGAGGGGGAATCCTTTCAACAGTGGAGGCAACCAGAAAGGCTTCCTTCGATGAATTATTTGCCCTTGGAAAGAAGAGATTGGACCGGATGCTTTGCAAGGGGGTGACCACCCTGGAAGCCAAAAGCGGGTACGGCCTTTCTCTGCAGAGCGAGCTGAAGATTCTAAAAGTGCTGAAAGCCTTGCAGGAAAGCCACCCCATGGATATCGTCCCCACTTTTTTAGGAGCCCATACCTTTCCAAGGGAATTCAGAGAGGATCGGGCGGGCTATATAAATCTTCTTACCGAGGAGATGATTCCTAAAGTGGCGCAGGAAAGGCTCGCAGAATTTTGCGATGTCTTCTGCGAATCAAAGGCGTTTACCGTTGAAGAGTCGAAAAGAATTCTTGAGACTGGGAAGCGATATGGCCTTAAACCAAAGATCCATGCCGATCAATTAAGTCCAGGGGGCGGGGCAGAACTGGCTGCGGAGGTGAACGCTTATTCTGCCGATCATCTGGAATACGTGAGCCAAGAGGGTATCAAGAAGATGGCGGAGAAAGGGGTGACTGCAGTTTTATTGCCAGGGGCAAGTTTTTTTCTCTCAATGAAAAAATACCCTCCTGCAAAAGACATGATCGAACAGGGAGTGTCGGTTTCCCTCGCTACGGATTTAAACCCAGGCTCTTCGATGACCGGGTCCCTTCCACTGATGATGACCATGGGGTGCACGATGTACAAGATGCTTCCTAAAGAGGTGATCCAAGCCGCGACAATCCATGCGGCAAGAGCCATCGGACGAGAGAAAGAGATTGGGAGTTTGGAAGTCGGAAAGGAAGCCGATATCTTATTACTCGATATCCCGAACTATCGGTATCTTCCATATCATTTTGGCGTAGACCACAGCGAATTGGTCGTTAAGAAGGGTACGATTGTTTATCAACGTCAATAGTAACCCCACCTAACCTCCCCTTAGCTAAGGGGAGGAAGGGAGGGGTTAAGTTACTAAGGAGTCCATAATTGAAAAGACATATAGTTACAAAAGTCTCCCCCAGCCCCTCTTTGCCAAAGAGAGGAAATCCCTCCCTTTTGTAAAGGGAGGGATTTGGTCTTCGACGTCCATACTATTATGGACTGATTAATAACCTATCCCTGACGAGGTTAACTGGGCATGCGACTTCTTGAATGCGTTCCTAATATCAGTGAGGGTAGGGATCAAGAGAAGATTGCCTTCCTTGCAGAGGAAGTAAAAAAACAGAATAAGGTCAAACTTCTTGACTATTCTTCAGACAGGGACCATCACAGGAGTGTGTTCACTTTTGTTGGTGAACCCGAGGCGGTAAAGGATGCCGCCTTCTCCCTGGCTATGAAAGCTTTTGACCTTATTGATATGAGGAAACACAGAGGAGATCATCCCCGTCTGGGTGCCGTGGACGTCGTCCCCTTTATTCCCATTCAGGGGGTAGAAATGGAGGAGGCTGTTCAAATCGCTCGCGAATTTGGAAGGGGACTGGGAAAGAGAGGAATCCCCGTCTTTTTTTATGAAGAGGCCGCGACCCGGCCGGAAAGAAAAGACTTGCCTTCCATTCGGAAAGGAGAATATGAAGGTTTAGCGGAGAAACTGAAGGACCCCGAATGGAAGCCCGATGAAGGGCCTGATCAGTTCAATCCGAAATCAGGAGCGACGGTAGTAGGAGCTCGGTTCCCTTTGGTCGCCTTTAATGTAAATCTCAAAACAAAAGACATCTCTTTAGCCAAAGAGATTGCCCGAAAAGTCCGGTTCAGGGATGGAGGATTCCCTCATGTCCGGGCAATAGGAGTTGATCTGAAGGAAAAAGGAATGGTCCAGGTTTCGATGAACCTGACTCACTATCGAGTGACCAATATTCCAGAGGTTTATGAATTCATCAAGAAAGTAGCTATGGGAAAAGGGATAGAAATTGAAGGCTCGGAGATTGTAGGATTGATTTCTTTAGGCGTCTTGGAAGGCGTCGCCCGGTACTATTTGGGATGCCAGCCGTTTTCGGTTCGTCAGGTCATTGAGCAGCGAATTCTAGAATTTGAATAAGAGGTAGGGGGGATGGAACTCAAACGGTTCTTGGAAAAGCTGTCTTCACATACTCCAACTCCCGGGGGAGGAAGTGCTTCCGCCTTGGCCGGGGCATTGTCTGCTTCTCTCGTGGCGATGGTGGCGGGGCTTCCTCCCAAGAAGGGGAAGACCACAAAAAAGGAGATGGCGAGGATAAGAAAGAAAGGGTTGTCCATTCAAAGAAGGCTCTTTCGGGCGATGGATGAGGATTCGAGATCTTTTGACGCTGTCATCGAAGCCTTTCGCCTTCCCAGAAACTCGGAAAAAGAGCGTCTCCGTCGGGCCAGGGAGATTCAAGAGGCCTACCGAAAGGCGACCCTCACTCCCCGACTGGTGTGTCAACAGTCCCTTCAACTCTTGGAATATTCGAAGACGCTTATTTTAAAGGGGAATCCGAATGCCATCAGTGATGCAGGGGTAGCTGCCTTTCTTGCTCATTCTGCCTTGGCAGGGGGGTTACTCAACGTGAACATTAACTTACTGGCTGTGACTGACAAAACCTTTTCAAAAAAAATGAATGTTTTGATGAGAAACTGGGCGAGAAAGAGAAATCACCTCATGAAAATGATTCTCACGAAGCTGGCCGGTTTCTCTCATGTGTGAAGGAACCTCTGATTCCTCTCCTATTTCGGGTTCTGGATACGCCCAAATGTTTTTGACACTTTATAATTGAGGGGAGATATGTCAAAGTCTCGTGCGCTTATGGCAACGTTTCTTTTTCTTATTCTCGCCGTTTCTCCGGTCGCGGGCCAGGAAAACCTGCCCGGTCTGATTAAGAAAGTCGAGTCGTCGATCGTGATGATTGTGACTTACGGCAAGGACGGGAACATGCTCGGTCAAGGAAGCGGTTTCTTTATCGATGAGAAAGGGGATGTGATCACGAATTCTCACGTCCTTCAGGATGCAAGCCGCGCAACCGTCAAAACAACAGACGGGGAGGAATATCCGATTAAGCGGGTTCTTGCCGAAGACAAGGAAGGCGATATCGTGCAGGTTTCGGTAGACATTTCGAGAGAAGCGGTCAGGCCCCTTCCCGTGGCCACCAAACTCCCTGAGGTGGGAGAAAGAGTAATCGTTATCGGAACCCCACTGGGCCTTGATAAAACGGTCTCGGATGGAATCGTCTCTGCCGTGAGAGAAATCCCCGGATTTGGGAAAATCGTTCAGGTGACTGCTCCCATCTCTCCCGGGTCGAGTGGCAGCCCAGTGATCGACATGAAAGGAGAGGTGATCGGAATTGCCGCGTTCTTTGTGGTAGCGGGTCAAAACCTCAACTTCGCCATTCCCGGAGAGAGAATTGCAGGGTTGACCTTGGGACAGGCAGAAACCCTTCCGGAGCGGGAAGAGGCGAGAACAAAAGATTTGCTTGCTTCGGCAGAAGGACTCTACACCATAGGGATCCACTACGTCTGGGCAGAAGATTACGGGAAGGCGCTTCCCTATTTTGTGGAGACGGTCAAGAGAAACCCGGGGTATAGCCAGGCTTACTTCCAGATGGGATTTTGTTTGGCTAAACTCGGGCAGTATAAAGAAGCCATCGTGCCGTACGAACAAGCCGTTCGCATTAACCCCAAGGATGCCGACATCTTGAACAATCTCTGTGTCGCTTATGGAATGGCTGGCCGCTACCAAGAAGCGATTGAGTCGTGCGGACAATCCATCCAGCTCAAATCCGATCTCGCCGAAACTCACAATAATCTGGGATGGGCCTACCAACGGATCGGGCGGTATCAGGAGGCTATCCAATTCTGTAAGGAAGCCATCCGCCTCAAGCCTGATTTGGCCCCGGCCCATTATAATCTCGGCAACGCTTACTCCGCCCTAAGGAGATACAAAGAAGCTATCGATGCTTACAAGGAGGCCGTCCGCATCAAATTTGATTACGCGGAAGGACATTTAGATTTAGGGGCGGCTTATTTTTATATGGGAGGATACGAAGAGGCGATCGATTCCTACAAGCGAGCCATCCGGCTGAAGCCTTCTTTGGCTGAGGGCCATCTCAACTTGGGCATGGCCTATTTAAAGTCGGGTGATAGAGGGTCCGCCGTCGAGGAATATAAAATTCTTAGAAGAATGAACCCAGAAATGGCTAACAAGCTTTTTAATCTAATTTACGAATGAGGATCTCGATAACCATAAAGTTCATTCCCACCTTGACAGGTTTGAAAGAATCCTGTCGGAGCCTAGTGAGGGCAAGCAGGCACGGCGATCCCCGGAGACTGCCATGCCTCGGCCCTGAACACCATGCGGGGTCCCGGACCGGGCTGGTTCAAGGACGTGCGGGCCCTCGCTCGCAATGGCGGGTTCGTTACAGTCTAAATAATAATGTGCTTCGAGTAATAGATGGGTGCGACCCGGGTGGATTTTACCCTTAGAGCTTTTTACAGCATGGAAATAGACCCTTCCATGCTGTAAACATTGACCGAAGGGGTTTGAGTGCCCGAAGGGTACTCCAATTCACCTCCCTCCGGGCAAAAGGGCCCCTCAATGAAGCTCATGTGTGCCAAGTTAAAATATTTATTTCTTTGGTGGAACGATCGCGTCCTTGCAAGCCTTCGCAATGCGCATCTTGACCACGGTCTTGGCTGGGATATTGATCGGCTCACCCGTAGCCGGATTTCTTCCTACTCGTGCCTTACGCCTAACCAGGACGAGCTTGCCAACGCCGGGGAAGGTGAAGGCTCCGGCCTTCTTGGTCTCGGCGACGGCAAGGGCTGCCATCTCCTCGATGATCGAGGAACCCACCTTCTTGGAAAGGTCGAACTTCTTCGCAAAATAGGAAACGATTTGGGCCTTAGTCAGGGGTTTCTTTCCTGCCATACTCTTTCCTCCTCCTTAGTGGAATGATATAAATCTTAAGTATACAAAAAAGTTTCTAAAAAGCAAGCAGAAAATTGATCGGCGAAAAAATTGGAGCGGGCAACGGGGATCGAACCCGCGACCCTCGGCTTGGGAAGCCGATGCTCAACCAGCTGAGCTATGCCCGCCCTGTGATGCGTCAACCGACTATCTTCCTCGTTCAAAATAAAAGAAAACGGCGAGCCTTGTCAAGCGATTTTTAAATCACCTTTACCTCAGCAGGAAGATAGGTTAACACTTCTGCCCCCTGAGGGGTCACGAGAACCATATCTTCGATGCGAACCCCTCCCCAGTCCGGTACGTAGATACCGGGTTCTATCGTAAAGACCATTCCTTCTTGAACGGGTTCTTTGTTTTCGCTATTGATCACGGGGTCCTCATGGACGGCAAGGCCTATGCCATGACCTGTTCCGTGGCCAAAATATTCGCCGTATCCCTGATTTCGAATGTGATCCCTTGCTGCGGCGTCCACCTCACAAATCGAGATGCCGGGACGTACCTTCTCGACCGCCTTATCGTGAGCCTCTTTGACGGTTCGATAAATCTTCTGCTGTTCTGAGGAAGGGCTGCCGCAGACCACGGTGCGTGTCTGATCGGAATGGTAGCCTTGAAATCCTGAGCCAAAATCAATCACGATAAAATCTCCCTTTTCGATCCGCTTATCGCTGGCCTTTCCATGAGGGAGGGCGGATCGTTTTCCAGAGGCGATGATGATATCAAAACCAAGAGTCTCGGCCCCTTTCTGCTTCATGAACGACTCCATCTCAAGAGCGACATCTCTTTCCGACACACCTTCATTCAAAAGTTCTAAGATATGCAGGAAGGCATCGGATGCGATCTCGATTGAGGTTTGGAGTACGGCCAATTCTTGTTTATCTTTGATGGCCCTTATATTTCTGATCTCGCCCTCTAAGGGGATAAGCTTTGCCTTGGAAGACAGTCTTTCTGAGAGGAACTGATGGCCTGCGAAAGGCAGAAAAACAGATTCAAACCCTATCTCCCCCAATTTCAAGTCTGATAGAAGAGAGACAACCCCCTCCATTTTCTTTCTATAATGGATGATCTTGGATCCCTTGACTTCTTCTTCGGATTGGGTCCAGTACCGGGAATCTGTGAGAAAAAAAGAATCCTTCTGGGTAATGACGAGAGCCCCATCACTGCCGGTGAAACCGGAGAGGTAGCGAATATTTTCAAGACTGTTGAAAAGGATTCCATCCAAGTGGTTTGAGTCCAAGATTTTTCGAACAGCGTTTAAACGCGATTCATAAAAAGAATTTTCCACTATCCTCTTCTCCGTTTGTGAATATTCGTCAGCCATTTTTCCAGAAAACGAATCTTTTCCTCTCTTGAGCGTAGAGGGGGATGGGCTAGGGGAGGGGAAGGGCTTAGCTTTTCGACCAGTTCTTCCAGCCGATGCTTTATTTCTACGTTATGAGGGTCCTTTTCAGCAAGGGCTTTGAAAATTTCATAGGCCTCCTCGACATAACCCTGTTGAAGGTAGATTTCAGCCAGTGTTTTTGTAGCGATGCGGTCCATTCAATATACCCGCTTACAGTCACCCGATAAACGTTAGAAAATAATTTCACAAAAGTCAACCCCCTCGTCCTCTCATATCATTTAAGAATTAATAGTGGGCATGTAATCCCACTGTAACATGCTTTACCAGCCGATCAACTCCGATATAAGAACCAGGCGATCAAAACCAATAGATCCCCCCTCACCTTTATTTCATCCCCTTTGGGGAGAAGATATTAGAGGGTGTCCATTTCTGAATTTTAACGTGTCCACCCAAAAAGCAGGGCGTATTGACATAGAGGAGAATATAAAATAATATTATCTGGTTTTTCTCATTTGAAAGGAGTCTGAGATGGAAAAGAAATATTTATTCTCACCCGGACCGACCATGCTTCCACCGGAGGTGCTTCTGAAGATGGCGGAGCCGATCATGCACCACCGGGAGCCAGAGTTTGAGAAAATCTTTGCCGAGATCAGGGAAGGGTTGAAGTATCTTTTTCAGACGAAAAATGAAGTATTGATCTTTACCTCATCCGGGACGGGTGCCATGGAAGGAGCGGTCTCTAACATCCTCTCCAAAGGGGACAAGGCTCTGGTGGTGCGGGGAGGGAAGTTTGGTGAAAGATGGGGAGAGATATGTAAGGCTTATGAAATTGAGTTTATTCCCATTGATGTGGAATGGGGAAAGGCGGTGAATCCAGAGCAGATTCAAAAAGCATTGGAATCCAATCGCTCCATTCGAGCAGTTTACACCCAGGCAAGCGAAACCTCGACGGGAGTGAGACATCCTATTCCTGAGATTGCGGGGATCGTGAAGAGATATCAAGAGACGGTACTGGTCGTTGATGCCATTACTGGAATTGGTGTGTTCAATCTCCCGATGGAGGCATGGGGGATCGATGTGCTGATCAGTGGTTCTCAAAAAGCCTTGATGCTTCCCCCCGGCCTTGCATTCGCCGCCCTAAGCGATAAGGCATGGAAGTTTGTGGAGCGATCGAACTTACCCAAATTTTATTTCGACTTTAAGAAGGAGTTGAAGTCTGCCCAGAAGAATCAGAATTCCTTTACCCCGGCCATCTCTTTGATCGTGGGCTTAAAGGAATCGCTTCGTCTGATTCGAAAAGAAGGTTTGGAGGCAGTATTTCGGCGCCACGAGAAATTGGCAGACGCCACCCGTGCCGCGGCGAAGGCCCTGGGTCTTGAGCTCTACGCCCCCGATTCGCCGAGCAATGCTGTGACAGCCGTCAAAGTTCCCGAAGGCATACAGGGTGGAAAATTGAAGAATCTGTTTTTCGAGAGGTTCGGAATTACCGTGGCGGGGGGGCAGGATCAAGCCAAGGGCAAGATTATTCGAATAGCCCATCTGGGGTATTACGAACGGCTGGATATGGTGATGGTTATTTCAGCCCTGGAGATGCTTTTGAAAGAAATGGGTCACAAATTTGGGCTTGGAACAGGTGTGAAGGCGGTTGAAGAGATCTTGATGAAATGAATGGAGACTCGGACGGTTTGAGGTGAGGTGAAATGGAGGAAATAAGGAGAGTTTTAGTAAGTGACCCTTTATCGAGCAGGGGATTGGAAATATTAGGAAGGGCGAAAAACCTGAAATACGATCTTAAACCCGGTTTATCGCCGGAAGAATTGAAAAAGATTATTCCGGAATATGATGGAATCATTGTCCGAAGTGAGACGAAATTAAAGGAGGATTTGATCGAGGCAGGAAAGCGTCTGAAAGTGATCGGAAGGGCGGGGATTGGGTTGGACAACGTCGATCTCCCTGCGGCAACCAAGAAGGGGATCGTAGTGATGAACACCCCCCAAGAAAATGCGATTGCCGCGGCGGAGCATACGATTGCCATGATCCTTTCCGTATCGAGGAAGATTCCCCAGGCGACCGCTTCGATGAAAGCCGGCAAGTGGGAAAAGAAAAAGTTTATGGGAGTGGAGCTTTATAACAAAACGCTTGGGCTGATCGGCATCGGGGTCATCGGGACGATTGTCGCCGACCGGGCAAGAGGCTTGAAGATGAAGGTGATCGGTTACGATCCTTATCTTTCCAAAGAGATAGCGGAGAAGAAAGGGGTCGACCTGGTATCGCTCGATGAACTACTGAGGCGTTCTGATTTCATCAGTATCCACACCCCCTTAACGGACGAGACAAGGAATCTCATTGATAGAAATGCCTTCCCGAAGATGAAGGAAGGGGTGATTTTGGTCAATTGTGCCAGGGGGGGGATCATTCATGAGAGGGATCTTTATGACGCCATTCAGGGAGGGAAGGTGGCTGGAGCGGCCTTGGATGTTTTTGAGAAAGAGCCTGCTGTAGGAAACCCTCTCCTGGAATTGGAGACGGTGATCAGTACCCCTCACTTAGGAGCTGCCACCGAGGAGGCTCAGGAGAATGTAGCCATTGCTATCTCGCAACAGGTTGTCGATTTCTTGACCTTGGGAGAAGCCCGGAATGCAGTGAACATGCCGGTCGTCAGTCCGGATATTCTTCCTTCCTTGAGGCCCTATCTTCGCCTGGGGGAGCAGTTGGGAAGCTTCTTAGGTCAAATTTCAAATTATGCCATCGAAGAGATTCTAATCGAATATCACGGCGAGGTTGTGGAATATGGGACAAAGCCGATCACTATTTCGGTCCTGAAAGGCCTCCTGACACCCTTTGTGGGTGAGACAGTGAACTTTGTCAATGCCCCGGTTATGGCCAAAGAGAGGGGGATAAAAATAACAGAATCCACCAGGGCTGAGGCAGAAGATTTTGCAAGTTTAATTGCCCTCAGGACCCAATCGAAGATGGAGCAAAATTATATTGCGGGGACCCTCTTCGGAAGGAAAGAATTGCGAATCGTCAAACTTAACGATTTCTTCATCGAAGCCATTCCAGAGGGGCATATCCTGTTGGTGAACAATTATGACAAACCGGGGGTGATCGGAAATATTGGAAATGCCTTGGGAAGCCGAAATATCAATATTGCAACGATGCAGTTTGGGCGCGATCAAAGGGGTGGCAATGCGATCTCATTGCTTCATCTCGATGTCCCCTTGCCACCGGGAACGGTGGGCGAGATTTTAAGGTTGCCGAATATTATCTCAGTTCGTCAAATCCAACTCTGAACGGTTCAGGGGTGAGGGTGGCTATGGCCAACATCGTTATTGTCGGGGCGCAATGGGGAGATGAAGGAAAAGGGAAGATTGTCGATTTGTTAACTCGGTATGCGGATCTCGTCGTGAGATTCCAAGGAGGGAGCAATGCCGGGCATACGATCGTTTTGAAGGGGGAGAAATTTGTGTTCCATCTCATCCCTTCGGGTATCCTTTATAGAAATAAAAAATGCATGATCGGCAGCGGGGTCGTGCTGGACCCGGCCGTGTTGATTGAGGAGATCGATGAGATAAAAGGGAGAGGATATTTTAAAGATGACTCTCAATTAATGATCAGTGAGGAGACGCATCTTATTCTTCCGTATCATCGGAAGATCGATGTTGCCAGGGAGAAAACATTCAAGATTGGAACCACAGGGAGGGGAATCGGTCCTGCGTACGAGGATAAGGTGGCCCGATGCGGGATCCGATTGGTTGACCTCATGGATGAAAAGGTATTTCGGAAAAAGTTGGAATCAAACCTGATCCAGAAAAATGCCTATTTGACTCAAATATTGAACGAGAAAGGTTTCGAGTTTTTGGAGATTTTTAATGAATACCTTCAGTACAAGAACCGACTTGAAAAATATGTGAAGAATACCTCGGTCATCCTTGACGGGGAAATTAAAAAAGGAAAGCATGTCCTCTTCGAAGGAGCGCAGGGAGCCTTGTTGGACGTGGATCATGGTACCTATCCGTATGTCACCGCCTCGAATACATTGGCAGGAAACGCCTGCGTAGGTTCGGGAATTGGTCCCACAATGATCAACGCTGTGATCGGGGTGGCCAAAGCCTATACCACCCGCGTCGGTGAAGGTCCGTTCCCTACAGAGCTTCAGGATGAGTTGGGAGAGAAGATTCGCCAGAAGGGTGGGGAATATGGGGCGACCACTGGGAGGCCGAGGAGATGCGGTTGGTTCGATGCCGTAGTGGTCAACCATTCTATCCGGTTGAACGGCATCCAGCAGATGGTCATTACCAAGTTGGATGTCTTGAATGATTTTGATACGATCAAGATCTGCGTGGGGTATCGTGCGGACGGAAAAGTTTTTCACCATGTTCCTGCCAACCTCGAAGTACTGAAACGCTCTGAGCCCGTCTATGAGGAGCTGAAAGGCTGGAAGACCGAAATCAAGGGGGTGAGAGATTTTAAAGACCTCCCCGCCGACGCGAGGCGCTATCTCAAGAGAATTGAAAAATTGATCGGCACAAGAATGACGATGATTTCCGTCGGCTCGGAGAGAAGTGAAACGGTAAGGGTTAGAAATCCCTTTTAAAGAGAGCTCCTGAAAAAGCTTTCGCTCTCCTAATTGCGCAGATTCCAAGAAGGATTAGAACAGATTTTCGTATCCTTCCTAATCGGTGTAATCCTCTCACGTAATCGGTATGATCAGGGATTTCTGGTTTTTTCGGAAATCTCTTTAAATTTTGCTTGACAACCTGGTGGGTTTTTCCTTACCTTGAATTGAGAGTGGGGCCGTTAACTCAGGAGGTAGAGTATCTGCCTTTTAAGCGCATTCTGATGATTTTTCTAACCCCTTGATTTTTGGTTTGGTTTCCCGTAAGTATTTGAAATTTTATTTTAAAACCAATTTCCATCTACTCCAGTCTAATCTATCCATTTCACTCTTTTTGAGTTGGTTCTGTCACAATTTAGTCACAGTAGCCATCAGGGTCAGTTAGCAGGACAACGGATTACTGCCGCCACGATGTTTTGATATTTTGACAGTGGGATTCGCACCATAGTATAAAGACTGAAAAATAACTGTAATGAACTTTTTTATATTGAGGAGGTATCCTATGAAACGTTTTATATCAGTCAGTTGCTCATTATCCGTATTTTTTGTTCTTCTTGGTTTATTCGCCCCTCAAAGCTACGCACAAGAAAAAGTAGTCACACTGAAATTCTCCAATTTCTTGTTCGCACAAGCCCAAAACAGTATTCTTGCTGACCAATGGTGCAAAGAAGTTGAAAAGCGGACTAATGGGAGAGTAAAGATTAACATATTTCACGGGGGCACTCTTACATCACCACCCCAGATTTATGACGGAGTTGTAAAGGGAATTTCTGATGTTGGTATGAGCGTTGGGGCATATACTAAAGGTAAATTTCCCCTTACTGGACTGGTAGAACTACCCCTTGGTTACAGGACTGGCTACATGGCTACAAAGCTTGTCAATAAGTATTATGAGAAATTCAAGCCGAAGGAATATGATGATGTGAAGGTTATGTATCTCAGTGCTCATGCCCCTGGAGTACTCATTTCGAAGAAACCAGTTTATAAACTTGAAGACTTGAAAGGCATGAAGATACGAGCAACTTCGGCATCAGAAAAACTTGTGATTGCACTGGGTGGTATCCCTGTCCTTATGGTTATGGGGGAGACTTATGATGCCCTCTCCAAGGGTACTGTGGAAGGTGTGCTATCTCCGATTGAGGGTCTTGAACAATGGAAGTTTGCGGAAGTGGCAAAATATACGACAGAAGGATTTGATTCGTACACTTCGGTTTTCTTTGTCGTTATGAACAAGAACATCTGGAACTCTCTCACACCAGATGACCAGAAGACAATCAAAAATATAAACAAAGAATGGAGCGAAAAGCAGGGCAAACAATGGGATGAAATTGATAACGTAGGGAGGAATTACGGAGTAAAAAATGGGGTTCAGATTATAACATTGCCAAATGAAGAACGGGCACGGTGGACAAAAGCAGTGCGGCCTCTAATCGACGACTATGTTAAAGATCTGAAGGAAAAGGGACTTCCAGGAGAAGAGGCGTTAAAATTCTGCCTCGATTACATAAAGAAACACCAGAAATAGGAAGCTTATAAGTAATGGCACATTCAAATTTTGGAGGTAGTTTTTGATTTAAAAGAAGGTTCTAATTCTCAGATAGCTCAATAGAAAGGGGTGAATCCAATTGGATCACCCCTTTTTTATCCTTTAATGGGGCCGATGAACGGATTTAAACCTTCAAGAATAACTTTAAATAAGTTCGCAGGGTTCAAATCCCTGCACCGCCACCAGCCACATTCAACAATTTCAATAGCTTACAGAGTCCATTCCCCGAAAAATACCGTCACCAGACTGTCACCAGGATCAATTCGAATATCCAGGGCTTACTTGGCCGGATAGCAAGTCATGTGGTTCCAGAAATCATACCCATAGCCTAAGTGCGTGAAAAATCTGTTTAGAGGTACTATATTTAAAAAAAGGAGAAGTGAAATGAAAACTTTATTATGTCTTTTGTTAGTGCTGGTAATGGTATTTACTCTTAGCACAA
>Ga0187784_10001963_pt1 | contig 16417 bp, 14 predicted proteins | sample 1015_SJ02_MP15_2_FD_132964 | JGI IMG/M metagenome (GOLD analysis project Ga0187784, IMG submission 132964) | Tropical peat soil microbial communities from peatlands in Department of Meta, Colombia - 1015_SJ02_MP15_20_MG | ecosystem: Environmental > Terrestrial > Soil > Wetlands > Peat | place...
CCCAACATGGCGCACTACGTGGCATCAAAGGGCGGTGTGATCGGTCTCACCAAGGCGTTTGCACGCGAGCTCGCCCGCAACGGGATCACCGTGAACACCATCCCGCCGACCATCGTCGACACCCCCATGGCAAAGAAGGGGGTGGAGTCGGGGAGCGTCCCGAGCATCGAGGTCATGGCGGCGATGGTCCCACTCGGCCGGGCGGGCACGCCGGACGACATCGCCTCGGCGTGCTCGTTCTTGTGCTCCGAGGAGGCGGGTTACATCACGGGCCAGGTGATCGGCGTCAACGGGGGGATGTACATCTGACCCCGGCAGTTGCGCGCATGACGGCGTCGCGCCCGGCGGCGGCGCGGGCGGCGTCGTCCCGCCGCATCGGCGCCGAGACCTCCAAGGCGCGGGCGTCGCTGCTCGACGCGGCCGAGCGGCTGATGCTCGACGAGGGCTACGCCGCCGTGACGTCGCGCCGCGTGGCGGCGGAGGCGGGGCTCAAGCCCCAGTTGGTCCACTACTACTTCCGTACCATGGACGACCTGTTCTTGGCGCTGTTCCGACGGCGCTCCGCTCAGGGGCTGGCGCGCCAATCCCAGGCGCTGGCCTCCGCGCAGCCGCTGTGGGCGCTGTGGGACCTCAGTCGTGACCCCTGGGGCACGGCACTGACCATGGAGTTCGTGGCCCTGGCCAACCACCGCAAGGCCATCCGCGCCGAGATCGCGGCCTCCGCCGAGCGCCACCGTGCCGACCAGCTGACCGGCCTCGCGCCCGTCCTCGAGCGCTACGGCGTCGGCCCCGACCGGTGCCCGCCGCTGGTCTTCACCGTCCTGCTCTCGAGCGTCTCGCGGTTCCTCGTGATCGAGCACGAGTCGCTCGGCATGTCGGACGGCCATGCCGAGACCGTGGCCTTCGTCGAGCAGTGGATCACCCGCCTGGAAGGCGAGCGCGGGTAGCGGAGGGTCCCGCGCAGGACAAACCTCTAGTTCGTCGCGTGAGAACATAGTAATTCTCTGAATTTTGACGTCAGTGTCGAAATGATTATCCTGGCAATCGGGCGACGTGGCCGCGGTCGCGGCGCTCGAAGAGACCGGGTCGGTGCCGTTCCCGGTCGGTGCAGGGAATCACGAGACGCAAGGAGAGGTTGGCCATGCCCAAGGCAGTCATCGACTTCCCGGTGTTCGACGCCGACAACCACATGTACGAGACGACGGACGCCTTCACCAAGTTCTTGCCGAAGGAGTACGACGGCCTTATCAAGTTCGTGCAGGTGAACGGGCGTACCAAGATCGCTATCCGCAACGTGATCTCCGAGTACATCCCCAACCCGACCTTCGAGGTGGTCGGTCGCCCGGGCGCCTCAGAGGAGTACTTCAAGCACGGCAACCCAGAGGGCAAGTCGCGCCGCGAGCTCATGGGCGATCCAATTCGCTCGCCCGAGTCCTTCTTCTCGCCCGAGCCGCGGCTCAAGCTCATGGACGAGCTGGGGCTCGATCGGGCCATCATGTGGCCGACGCTGGCCAGCGTGCTCGAGGAGCGGCTGCCCGACGACCCGAAGGCCACTCATGCGGTCGTCCACGCGCTGAACCAGTGGATGCTCGAGCACTGGACGTACAACTACGAAGGCCGCATCTTCCCGACCCCGGTGATCACGCTTCCCATCGTGGACGAGGCCATCAAGGAGCTCGAATGGGTGGCCGAGCGGGGGGCGAAGATCATCCTCATCCGCCCGGCGCCGGTACCGGGCTACGAGGGCTACCGATCCATGGCCCTGCCAGAGTTCGACCCCTTCTGGAGGAAGGTCACCGAGTTCGACGTCACGGTCGGCCTGCACGCCTCCGACGACGGGTTGACGCGCTATTGGAACCTGTGGGAGGGCACGCAGCGCGAACACCTGCCATTCCAGGGACCGTCGGCCTTCCTGGACCTCGGGCACACCCAGAGCAGAGGAATCTTCGACACCGTGGCCTCGCTGATCGGGCACGGACTCCTCTCGCGGTTCCCAACGCTGCGAGTGTTGCCGGTCGAGAACGGATCCGCGTGGGTGCGCCCGATGCTCAACGCGCTCGAATTCTCCTACGGACACAACCCGAAGCTCTACGACGAGGACCCCATCATGGTGCTCAAGCGCAACATCTGGGTCCACCCGTTCCACGAGGAGGACCCGCGCGGCCTGATTGACCTGGTGGGCGTCAACCGTGTCGTCTTCGGCTCCGACTACCCGCACATCGAGGGGATGTCGCAGCCGCTGAGCTACGTCGACGAGCTCGAGGGCCTGCCCCACGACGACATCGCCCGGGTGATGGGCGGCAACCTGGCCGAGGCCCTGAAGCTGCCCTTCGCCGCCTGAGCGTCCGGACGGGCGCTCTTCACGAGCCGAAGACCCGGCTCGTCGCCATCACGCAGAGCCGGTCCTCGTTGCCAGCGTCGCGCACCTCGATCTGTCCGAGGCCGTCGCGCACGCGCGCCGTGGCGACGACGGCGCCGATGCGCGCCGGCTGGAGGTAGCGCAGGCCCAGCGAGGCCAGGGAGGTGCCCGGCGTGAGCGACAGCGCCGCCTCCTCGGCGGTGAGCGCGATGAGCCCGCCGTTGATGGTGTTCGAGGCGTTGCGCACGCCCTCGGTACGGGAGAGCACGGCGACCCCTGGCCCCGTACGCTCGCAGCCGGCGTGCTCGGCGAAGGGCAGGGCGAGCCGACCGGCCCGCTCCATGATCCTGTCGGCGCTGGTCTCGAAGTCGATGCGCATGCTGGCGTCGGGCGCAGCCATGAACGACGCGGCGCCGAAGGCGAGCGGCTCGCCGTCCTCGTCGGTGAAGTCCACCTGGGCGACCGAGACCGAGCGGCCGGACTTCACCAGGGTCCCGTGCCCGAGGAGCAGGCCCGACCCCGGCAGCGGCCGGTAGACGTGGACGTCGAGCTCGAGGGTCACGGGCACCCGAGGGCGGATGGCGTCGACCACGAGGAGGCCCGAGACGACGTCGGTCCAGGTGGCCAGGATCGAGGTCCGCAGGTGCGCGGTGCCCGAGACGCACATCTCGGGGACGAGGGACGCCGACCCCACCATCCCGCTCTCGGTGCGGCGGACTTCCCAGCCCAGGTCGGCGAGCGCGTGCCCCCGGGCGTGCGCGGGCGCCCCGTCGTCTGTCGACACCGTCATCGCTCCTCCCGTCCGGCGCCGCCCACACCGGTGCAGGGCGCCCGGCACCAATTTATTGTCGTCGACGTCGACGTCATAATCGAGCAGGTCCCAACCGGCACGGCCGCGGCCGGGACCGCGCACACACGGGTCTCACAGGTCGACGGCTTCGACCACCGGGGCGAGCTCGGGCTCGGGCGTCGACACCGGCGACGGCACCAGCACGAGGCAGACCACGAGCGCCGCGGTGACGCACGCCGCGGCCACGACGAAACCGAGGCGGTAGCCACCCACGAGGGCGTGGGGGAGGGAGCTCCCTTGGGCGAGGAGCGACTTGGTCCGGTTGCTCGAGACCACCCCGAGCACGGCGACCGAGATGGCCGAGGACACCTGCTGGCTGACGTTGATCACGCCTGAGCCGAGGCCGGCGTCCGGTGGGGGGATCTCGGCCAGCCCGACGGTGAGCAGCGAGGTGAAGGCCAGCGAGCTCCCCAGCCCGATGAGGAACATGGCGAGGCACAGGCGAGGGAAGTACGGCGTCAGGGGGTCGATGGGGATCCAGAGCAGCAGGCCGACGAGGAGCACCGCGAAGCCGAGCAGCGCCGTGGGCTTGGGCCGGAGGATCCGTATTAGCCAAGCGGTCGGACCGGTCGCCAACACCGCGACCGTGAGCGTCTGGGGCAGGAAGGCGAGGCCCGTCTCGACCGGGCTGAAGCCGCGCAGGTGCTGCAGGAACAAGACCCCCAAGAAGAAGGTGCTGAACATGCCCATGGCCATCAAACCCCGGGTGAAGCTGGTCGAACCCAGGCCACGCGAGCGCAGGACGCGCAAGGGCATGAGCGGCGTGCGGATGCGGCTCTCGAGGACGAAGAAGGCAACGAGCAAGACGGCGGCCGCCGAGCCGAACGCCAGCGTGTGGCCCGAGGCCCAGCCGTAGTCGCTCGAGGTCACGATGGCGTAGATGGCCAGCATGAGGCCCGACGTGCTGAGCGCGGCGCCGGCGATGTCGAGGCCGGCCCGTATGCCGAGCCCCTGGCTCTCGTCGAGCAACGTGGTGCCGGCGACCAGGGTGACGACGCCGATGGGCACGTTGATGAAGAAGATCCAGTGCCAGCTGAGGGCCTGGGTCAGCAGGCCGCCGAGCAGCAGCCCGAGGGAACCGCCGCCTACGGCGACGATGATGTAGGTGCTCGTGGCCCGGGTGCGCTCGAGCGGGTCGGGGAACTCGCCCACGATGATGGCCAGCACCACCGACGCGGAGAAGGCGGAGCCGGCGCCTTGGGCGAAGCGGGCCACGATCAGCTCGGTCTGGCTGGTAGCGAGCCCGCAGGCCACCGACGAGACGGTGAACAGGGCCACCCCTCCGAGGAAGGTCTTCTTGCGCCCGACGAGGTCCCCCAGTCGCCCGGCCAGCAGCAGCAGCCCGCCGAAGGTGATCAGGTAGGCGTCGATCACCCAGGCCAGGCCGGCCTGGGAGAAGTGCAGGCTGCGCTGGATAGTGGGCAGGGCCACGTTGACGATGGTCTGGTCGATCACGTTCATCGTCATGCCGACGCAGACGATCCCGAGCGCGATCCAGCGGCGGCGTGGATGGCGCTGAGCATGCACTGACTTGAAGATAATCACTAAAGCAGTTAGTGTCAATTGTCAATGACCATCAGAAAGGTGGCTACGATCACGGCCGTGGCGAGTGACCGGGGGGCGCACACCCGTGACGCCGGGGTGACCGTGCTGTTGACCCAGCTGACCAAGGCCGTCTACCGCCGTGCCTCCGAGGCCGCGCTGGGCATGCGCTTCAAGGAGTTCGTCGCCCTGGCGTACCTGCGGGCGCAGTCCGGCTTGACGCAGCACGAGCTCGGCGAGGCGATCCTCGTCGACCCCAACAACCTGGTGATCCTCCTCAACGAGCTCGAAGGGGCGGGCTTCGCGCTGCGGCGCCGGGACCCTGACGACCGGCGGCGGCATCTCGTCGACATCACCCCCGAGGGACGCCAGGCCTTGGAGCGAGCCGAGGAGGCCATTGCCGTCGTCGAGGACCGGGTGCTGGCGACCCTCTCCGCGACCGAGCGCGAGTCGCTGCGCCGTCTGCTCTCGCGGGCGCTCGACAGTGCCTGCGTGGCCGCCGCCTCGTCGGCCTGCGGGCGCGACTGACGGGCCGGTCCACCGGCCGGTTCCGACCCCGACCACCCCGACTGCCCCGGGTCAGTCCTCGGGGTCGGCAGCCCGCGCCACTCGAGGTGCATGCTGGCGTCGTGAGCGTGACCGAGTGGACGATCAGCCTGCCCGGCGGCCGTGTGGTCGGCTGGCACGAGGCCGGTGCGCCCGAAGGGCGCCCCCTCCTGTGGTGCCACGGCGGCCTGAGCTCGAGCGCCGAGGTCGTGTTCCTCGACGCCGCCGCACGCGCCGCGGGCGTGCGGGTGATCGCTCTGGACCGGCCCGGGGTCGGCCGGTCCCCCCTGTGGGACATGGGGCCCGTGTCGCGCTGGTCCGAGGTGGTGGCGGCTTGCGCCGATCTCCTGGGCTTCACGCGCTTCGCCGTCGCCGGCTGGTCGGCGGGCGGCCCGTTCGCCCTGGCGTGCGGCCGGCACCTGTCCGACCGGTTGGACTCGGTGACGCTCGTCGCCTCCATGTGCCCGGTGAGCGACCCGGCGCGGCGCAAGGAGCTCGGCCTGCGCACCGACCGGGTGCTCTTGCCGCTCTCGGTCCGCCACCCGGGCGTGGCCAAGCTGGTGCTCGAGCCCTACCGGTGGATCCCACGGTCGCTCCTGTGGCGGGGGACGCTGGTGACGGCGGGCGAGGCCGACCGGCGGGCCCTGACACCGTCGGTGCGCGCCCCGGTCACCGCCATGCTCCGCCAGGCGGTGGCGCACGGGGTCGGCGGCGTGGTGGCCGACTACGCCCGGGTGGGGTCGGACTGGGGTTTTCCGCTCTCCGACGTGGACATGCCGGTGTCGCTGCTCCAGGGCTCGGCGGACGGCATGGTGCCGCCCGCCCACGCCGAGGTGCTCCGCGCGCTGTTGCCCGCTGCCACGTTGCGCGTGATCCCCGGCGCGGGGCACTTCCTCCCGATCACGCACGGAGCCGAGATCATCGACTCGGTCTGCGGCTGAGCAGCCGGCGGACCGCGCTCAGGCGAAGCGCCGGCACACCGCCTCGGCCCGGGCTCGGTAGCCCCCGCCGAAGAGGACGGCGTGCACGAGCAGCGGGTACAGCTGGAACAGGGGGACCCGCGTCTGCCAGCCCGCTTCAGGGGCGCGCTCCTCGTCGTAGGCGCGTCGCAGGCGGTCGGGCACCGGCCCGAAGAGCGCCAGCATGGCCAGGTCCTCCTCGGGGTGGCCGCCGTGGACCGAGGGGTCGATGAGCCACGCCCGGCCGTCGGACCCGAATAGCACGTTGCCCCACCACAGGTCCCCGTGCACGAGGGCAGGGCCGCCGCCGGGGAGGAGGTCGGCCAGGCGGTCGGCCACCCGGGCCACCGGCTCCTCCAGCCCGCACCGGGAGGCCAGGGCGCGCAGCCGGGCTCCGTAGAACCCGGCGCCGTCGGGCCAGGTCGCCGGGTCGACCCGGCAGGCCCCGATCCACGACGAACCGCCGCCCCAGTGGGCGCAAGGAGCCCGGTGCAGGCGGGCCAGCGAGCGGCCGAGGTCTTCGTCGTGACCCGGGGCGCGCCGGGCTTGGGCCACGGCGGTCGTCACCAGGAGGCCCTCCTCGGCCAGGACGACGTCGGGCACCGATGGCGCCCCTGGCACCTGGGCCAGCCGGCGCAACCCGTCGGCCTCGTCGAGCCTGCCGTCGCCCAGCTTGGCCACCAGGGCGCGGCCTCCCGCCTCGAGCAGGTAGGCGCCGGCGCCGAGCGAACGGGCCGGGCCCGTCGGCCCGACGACCTGCTCGAGCCGGGACAGCCACGGTGCCCTCTGACGGTTCACCAGGGCATGATGGCCCGGTGGCGAGATCGAGGAGGTCCGCCCCGGCGGGGCTGGTCCTCACGCCGGGGGCCGGCGCCGGTCGGGAGCAGCCCGGCCTCGTCGCCATCGACGCCGCCGTCAGCGCACGCGCCATCACCACCGAGCGAGTCGAGTTCCCCGCGCAGGCGGCGGGCAAGCGTCGGACCGATCCACCGGCCGTGTGCGTGGCCACCGTGCGTGAGGCCGCCGAGGCGCTGGGTCGCCGGCTCTCGGTCCCCCTCGGTCGCATCGCCCTGGGCGGGCGCTCCTTCGGGGGGAGGATGTGCTCGCTGGCCGTCGCCGAAGGCCTGCCTGCTGCCGCCCTGGTGCTCGTGAGCTATCCGCTGCACCCGCCCGGACGGCGCGAGCGCCTGCGTAGCGAGCACTTCGGGGCGATCGAGGTGCCCTGCCTCTTCGTCTCGGGCCGGCGTGACGCCTTCGCCGCCCCCGAGGAGCTGGTGGCGGAGACGGAGGCCGTGGCCGGCCCGGTGACGCTGAAGTTCGTCGACGGGGACCACTCGCTGCGCCGCTCCGAGGTGGAGGTGGCCGAGATCGTGGCGGCGTGGCTGTCAGGCCTGTGACGGGCACCGCCGGTGAGTGAACGCTCGCCCACTGCGCCCCGGGTGCCCTAGGCTCCCGGGGAGATGGGCGGTCCGCTCCACGGGTTCAAAGTGGTCGAGCTGGCCGGGATCGGCCCCGGGCCCTTCGCCGGGATGCTGCTGTGCGACATGGGGGCCGACGTGCTGCGGGTCGACCGGAGCGACGCCGTGGGTGGCGAAGCGGGCCACGAGCGCTTCGACGTGCTCGGACGCGGCCGCCGCTCGGTGGCGGTGGACCTGAAGCACCCGCAGGGCCCCGAGGTGGTGCTGCGGCTCGTCGAGCAGGCCGACGCGCTGCTCGAGGGCTTCCGCCCCGGAGTGACCGAGCGGCTGGGGATCGGCCCGGACGACTGCATGGCCCGCAACCCGCGGCTCGTCTACGGCCGGATGACCGGCTGGGGCCAGGAGGGACCGCTGGCCCAGGCCGCGGGGCGCGACGTCAACTACGTCGCGCTGAGCGGCACCCTGGCCATGATCGGCCGTGCCGGTGAGCCCCCGGTCCCGCCCCTCACCCTGCTGGGCGACTTCGGCGGCGGGGGGATGCTCCTGGCCTTCGGCATGGTCTGCGCCATGCTCGAGTCGTCGCGTTCGGGGAGGGGCCAGGTGGTCGATGCCGCCATGCTCGACGGAGCCGCGCTCTTGGCCGCCATGTTCCACGGCATGCGCGCCTCGGGCGAGTGGACCGACGAGCGCGGTGCGAACCTGCTCGACACAGGGGCGTGGTTCTACGAGGTCTACGAGACCTCCGACGAGCGGTACATATCGCTCGGACCCCTCGACGAGCGGTCGCTCACGCTGATGCTCGAGTTGACCGGCCTGGCCGACGATGTCGACGGCCTCGGCGCCGTCCCTCGCCGCGACGACCGCGCCGCCTGGCCGGCCATGAAGCAACGCGTGGCCGCGCTGGTGCGGACCAGGACGCGCGACGAGTGGTGCCGGCTGCTCGAGGGCACCGACGCCTGCTTTGCGCCGGTCCTCGGCCCGGGAGAGGCTCCGGACCACCCGCACACCCGGGCTCGGGGCACCTTCGTCGAGGTGGACGGCGTGGTGCAGGCGGCCCCGGCGCCGCGGTTCGGGAGGACCCCGCCGGGCGCCCCGTCGCCTCCGCCGGCGGCGGGCCGGCACACCGGCGAAGCGCTGGTGGCCTGGGGCTTCGACCCGGCCGACGTCGAGGCGCTCGAGCGGGCGGGAGCGCTCCGCCAGGGCTGAACCGTCCCTGCCCCCCTGAGCCCGCGGCGAGCCCGGAGTGCTAACTATGTGAGCGGTCACTCACTTTGTGCTACAACTGGGGCATGCACGTTGGATTCGGCCCGCAGTTCCACAACCTCGACGGTGAGCTGACCGATGTCGAGGCCCTCCGGCGCGACCTCGAGCTCGCGGCCCGGGCCGAAGACGCCGGGTTTGACTCGGTGTGGTCTTCCGAGCACCACTTCTCGGACTACCAGATCACCCCGCAGATGCTGATGTTCCTCGCCTGGGTGGCCGGACAGACCAAACGGGTGAAGCTGGGCACCATGGTGACGGTGCTGCCCTGGCACGATCCGGTGCGGGTGGCCGAGAGCTTCTCGGTGCTCGACCACCTGTCGGGCGGCCGGGCCATCCTCGGCATCGGCCGGGGCCTCGGGCGCAAGGAGTTCGACGGCTTCCGCCTCGACATGGGTGAGTCGCGCCGCCGGTTCACCGAGTACACGCCAGCCATCCTCAACGCGCTGGAGAACGGCTACATCGAGTCCGACGGCGAGCTCTACAAGCAGCCCCGCATCGACATCCGCCCGCGACCCTTCAAGAGCTTCAAGGGCCGGACCTTCGCCTCGGCGGTGTCACCACAGTCGATCGAGCTCATGGCGAGCCTGGGAGTGGGGCTGATGGTCATCGCCCAGAAGCCCTGGGAGGTGGCGGAGGCCGAGCTGGCCGAGTACCGCCAGCGGTTCCTCGAGCTCAACGGGCTCGAGGCGCCCAAGCCGATCCTCGTCGTCGTGAGCGGGGTCGCCAAGACCGAGGCCGAGGCGCAGCGGATCCGTGAGACCTACCTGCAGCGGTGGGCCCGCTCCACCGTGGAGCACTACCAGTTCGACAACATCGGCTTCTCCGAGATCGAGGGTTACGAGTACTACGCCGCGCTGGCCCGCAACATCGAGAAGCACGGGCTCGACAACTTCTGCGGCTTCCTGGCCGACCTCCAGGTCTGGGGCACGCCCGACCAGGTGATCGAGAAGCTGCTCGACTACGCCAAGCGCACCGACGCCGGCGCGTTGGTGGTGCCGCTGTCCTTCGGCGGCCTCCCGCCCGACGAGACGAGGGCGAACTTCGACCTGTTCGCCGCCGAGGTGTTGCCGGAGCTGCAGCGTCACGACGTGGGCGGGGACATCGGCGTGACCTACGACGCCAACACCGAGCCCTCCGTCGCCGTCGACTGACCCTTTCCCGCCGCAGGCGCCGCCGATGAGTTCCCACCGCCCGGCCGAGCGGGGCGGGACGGAGGCGCCCAGGCCGCCGGTCGGGAAGAATCGGAGAGTGATGACCGAACGCGTGCTGCTCCGCAACGGGCGCATCCTGACCTGCGCCGGCGACGCCCCGGAGCGGCCGTCGGACGGGGACGTCCTGATCGAGGGGGACCGCATCGCCGAGGTGGGCCCCGGCACGGTGGACGTCGACCCGGGGACCGTGCGCGTGGTCGACCTGCACGGAGCCACCGTGCTCCCGGGGTTGGGGGACGCCCACACGCACATCAGCTGGCCGCTCGACTTCGTCTTCGACCACCGCGGCGTGGCCGCCTCCCCGCCCGCCGCGCACGCCCTCGACGTGGCTGCGGTGGCCCGGACCTTCCTCGAGAGCGGCTACACCCTCATCGTGGGGGCGGGCGTCCTGCAAGAGGCGGACGACGTGCTGGTCAAGGACGCCGTGGACCGGGGGCTGGTGTGCGGCCCGCGCATCGTGCCGGGCGGGCCCATGATCACCGAGCCCGGGGCACTCGGCGCCGACGACGGCCTGATGCAGGTCGTCTCGGACGCCGCCGAGATGCGGCGCGCCGTCGCCCGCCAGTGCGACGCCGGTGTGCGCGCCCTGAAGCTCTTCATCTCCGGCGACGGCATCGTGCCCATGTACCCGTCCGAGGACGTGTACATGAACGACGCCATGCTCGAGGCGGCCGTCGAGGAGGCGGCTCGTCACGGCGCCTTCGTGACCGCCCACGCCCGCTCGTCGGCCAGCGTGGCCATGGCGGCGCGCACCGGGGTCCGGTTGATCCACCACGCCTGCTTCCTCGACGACGACTCGCTGGCCGAGCTCGAGGCGCACCGTGACGACGTGTGGGTCTGCCCCGGGCTGCACTACTTGTACGCGATGGTGCACGGGCACGCCGAGCCGTGGGGCGTGACACAGGAGAAGATCGAGGCCGCCGGGTACGACCGAGAGCTGGCGGCCCAGATCGAGTCCCTCAAACGGTTGCGGGCGTCGGGCATCAGGATCGTGGCCGGCGGCGACTTCGGGCACCAGTGGACGCACCACGGCACGTACGCCGCGGAGCTGCAGCGCTACGTCGAGCTGGTCGGCATGTCGCCCGCCGAGGCGATCCGCTGCGCCACCGCCACCATGGGCCCGCTCGTCGGGCTCGACACGGGTGTCGTGCGCCCGGGCGCACTGGCGGACCTGCTGATCGTCGACGGCGACCCCACGGCCGACGTCACGCTGTTGCAGGACCCGGCCCGCCGTCGCGCCGTGATGAAGGGTGGCCGGTTCGCCTACGTGAACTCCGACCTGTTCCCGTGACGGAGGCCGCGGGCCGCACGTCCGACGCGGGCGGGGTGGGCGGCACCGCCACACTCACCGGGGTCGAGGCGCTCGTGCGGCTCCTCGTGTTGCGTTGTGTGCTCGACGAGCTCGACGGGTTGCGCACGGCCACCATGGTGTCGGGCTATCCCGGATCGCCGCTGGGTGGCTTGGACCTCGCCCTCGAGGCGCGCCGCGACCTGCTCGAGGCCCACCGGGTGCTGCACCGTCCCGGGCTGAACGAGGAGTTGGCCGCTGCCACCGTGTGGGGGAGCCAGATGGGCGCCACCGTGGCCTACCACGGCGTGGACGGCGTGGTAGGAGCCTGGTACGGCAAGGCGCCCGGCCTCGACCGGAGCGGTGACGCGCTCAAGCACGCCAACGCCATGGGGGCGGGGCCCAACGGCGGAGTGGTGGCGTTCTGCGGCGACGACCCCACGGCGAAGTCGTCGACGCTGACCTGCGACAGCCAGCACACCTTCGAGGACGCCTGCATGCCAGTGCTCTACCCGGGCAACCAGCAGGAGGTGGTCGACCTCGGCGTGCACGCCTTCTTGCTGTCCCGCTACAGCGGCGCCTGGGTGGGGTGCAAGGTGGTCACCGCAGTGGCCGACGGCATCGGCACGGTCGACCTGTCGCCGGACCGGCTGGCGCCACAGGCGCCCCCCCGCATCCTGATCGACGGAGTGCCGTGGCGCCACGTGCCCTTGAGAACCATCGGGCCCCACGTGGTGCCGGCCCAGGAGTTACTGGTCGTGGAGCATCGGCTGCGCGCCGCGCGCGCCTATGTGCGGCACCAGGGATTGGACCGCGTCGTCGGGGCGCCTCCCGGCGCCCGCCTGGGCATCGTGTGCGCCGGCAAGACCTACTACGACGTGCTGCAGGCCCTGGCCGACCTCGGGCACGGCGTCGACGACCTGCACGACGCGGGGGTGCGGGTGCTCAAGCTGGCCATGACCTGGCCCGTGGTCGAAGAGACGCTCACCGAGTTCGCGGCCGGCGTCGACGAGCTGTTCGTCGTGGAGGAGAAGCGACCCTTCGTGGAGGTGCAGGTGCGCAGCATCCTCCACGAAGCAGGCTCTGCCGTGCGCGTCGTGGGTAAGCGGGACGCCGCCGGCACGGCCCTCGTCTCGCCCGTCGGCGAGCTCGATCCGCCCGCAGTCGCCGCCGCGCTCACGAGGGTCCTCCCGACCCTGGCCCCAGCGGCGCGCACGAAGGTCGCCCTGGGCGCTGCCGGCCCGACCGCCGGCCCGACTGCCGGCGCGAACGCCGCTTCGGCCCCCGAGCCGGTGCGGTCGGCGCTCGAGGCGCTGCCGGCCCGCAGCCCGGGCTTCTGCAGCGGGTGCCCGCACAACCGCTCCACCGTCGTGCCGGCCGGCGCCCTCGCCGGGGGCGGGGTGGGCTGCCACGGGATCATGTACTTCGAGCCGCGCCAGGCCGGGACGAAAAAGTTGGCGCCGACCCCCATGGGTGCCGAAGGGGTCCCGTGGATCGGGCTCTCGCCGTTCGTGTCCGAGCCGCACCTGATCCAGAACCTGGGCGACGGCACGTTGAGCCACTCGGGCACGTTGGCCATCCGGGCCAGCGTGGCCGCCGGGGTCAACATCACCTTCAAGATCCTCTACAACGCCGCCGTGGCCATGACCGGGGGCCAGGAGGTGACCGGCCTGCTCGACGTGCCCTCGCTCACCCGCGCCTTGGAGGCCGAAGGCGTGCGCAAGGTCGTGGTCTGCGCCGAGGACCCCGGGCACTACGGGCGCCGGGCCCGCTGGGCCCCCGGGGTGGAGGTGGTCGGGCGTGACCGCCTGCCCGAGGTCCAAGAGCGCCTGCGGCACGTCGACGGGGTCAGCGTGATCGTGTACGACCAGCGGTGCGCCGCCGAGGCCCGGCGGTTGCGCAAGCGGGGCCTCCTGCCCACACCGCCGCGGCGTGTGCACATCAACGAGGCGGTGTGCGAGGGCTGTGGGGACTGCAGCGTCAAGAGCAACTGCCTCTCGGTGGTGCCGCACGACACCGAGTTCGGCGAGAAGCGCCAGATCCACGACCCCTCGTGCAACCGCGACTACACGTGCCTGGAGGGCGACTGCCCGTCCTTCGTCACGCTGACACCCACGCGGCGAGGGCGCAGCAACAGGCGTGCTGTCGGCCTGGTCCGGCCCGCGCCCGCCCTGCCCCGGGGCGCGCTGCCCGAGCCCGCCACCTCGCCGGCGGGTTCCTACGGCATCTACTTCACCGGCATCGGAGGCACGGGCGTGGTGACGGCCAACCGGATCGTCGCTGCCGCGGCCGAGGCGGCCGGGTTCCGCATCGCCGGGATGGACCAGACGGGCCTCTCGCAGAAGGCGGGAGCGGTGGTCTCCCACCTCCACCTGCTGGCCCCGGGCGAGGCGCCCACGACGGCGAGCGTCGGTCCGGCCGGGGCCGATCTCTACCTCTCGGGCGACATCTTGCAGGCGGCCAACCCGCTGCACCTGGCCAAGGCCGAGCCGGGGCGGACCACGGCCGTGGTGAACTGCGACGTCACCCGCACCGCCTCGATGCTGCAAGGCGGTGCCGCTGTGCCGGACGTGGCCACACTCGAGCAGGCGGTGTCGGCCGCCCTCGGCTCCGACCGTGTCGTGTTCGTGGACTCGACCCAGATCGCCGAGGCGGTGTTCGCCGACCACCTGCTGGCCAACGTGGTGCTGCTCGGCGCCGCCTTCCAGCGAGGGGCACTGCCGCTGCCCCTGGCCTGCCTCGAGGACGCGCTCGGCCGCCAGGCCAACCCCGTACGGAACCGGGACGCCTTCACGTGGGGCCGCTGGGCGGCGCACGACCCCGAGGCCGTGGCGCGCGCCGTGCGCGGCGCCGCACCGCCCGAAGCCCGGCAGGGCGGCGGCATCTGGGACCCTTCGCCCGGAGCGCTGCGGGCGGCGCGCGACCTGGTATCGGCGCGGTCGCTGCCGGCCGGGCTCGACGACCTGCTCGTGCGCCGCGCCGCGCAGGTGGTCGACTACCAGGACTCGCGGCGCGCGGCGCGGTTCCTCGACCTCGTCGAGCGGGCGGCCGCCCGGGACGACGCCGCCGAGGGCTGGGCGCTCACCGGGGCGGTGGCCAGCTCGTGGTTCAAGCTCCTGACCTACAAGGACGAGTACGAGGTGGCCCGCCTGCACCTCAAGGCGGACTACGACGCCGTGGCGCGTGACCTGGGCATCGAGGGCCCCTACCGGCTTCGCTACCACCTGCACCCGCCGACGCTGCGGCGAGCCGGACTCGGGCGCAAGCTGCCCCTGGGCAAGCCCTACGAATGGGGGTTCTGGGCCTTGGCGCGCATGCGCCGCCTGCGCGGCACGCCGTTCGACGTGTTCGGCTGGGACCGCGACCGGCGCCTCGAGCGTGCGCTGGCCGACGAGTACGAGGTCCTGCTCTCCGGCCTGCTCGCGGCGGCGCCCGGCCGCCCCTACGACGAGCTCGTCCGGATCGCCGCCTCGGCGGAATCCATCAGGGGCTACGCCGCCATCAAGGAGGAGGCGGCGCGTGGTTGGCGCGCCGCGCTGGGTGCGGAGCTCGGGCACGAGCACGCGCCGAGCCCCCCGTGACGAAGCGTTTCTGGTTCGTGACGGCGGGCGCCGGTGTCCTGGGCGAGGACCTGGCCGGCCTCGTGCTGCGCGCGGCCGAGCGCAGGGGGCAGGGACCGTCGGGGGCCCGGCCACAGCGTGCCGCCGTGAGCATCGCGTGCGCGCTCGGCCCCCTCGGCGGCGCCCCGCCGCCGGTGCACGACGCCGTCGTGTGCGAGTGGTTCGCCGACGGATCGCACCTGGCGCGCTTCGAGGACTGGCTGACCTCGGACGCGGGGCAGGCCGCGGGTGCGCACGCCGAGGGACTGCGCGAGGGCGGGGTGCACCGGGTGGTCGTGGCGGACGAGGAGGTGCGTCGCGGGGCCGACTGGCTCGAGCGCCGCTGGCGTGCCGGCGGGGCGGTGTGGAAGCACATGGCGCTCGCCGTGCGGGCCGAGGGACTCAGCCCGGCCGAGGCCTCTGCCCGCTGGCGCGCCCAGGCCGGCCAGGTGGGGGGCGCCCCAAGCAGGGCGCCGACGGTCATCCCTGAAGAGGTCCGGGGGCGGGCCTACGTGCAGAACCATCCCCGGCCTCGCGCCGAGGGTGCGTGGGCCTACGACGCGGTGAACGAGGTGTACTTCGACGATGTCGAAGGGCTGGCGCGGCGCGTCGCGTGGTTCGCCGCGCACGCCGACGCGGTGGCCGCCGACGACACCTTCGGGCAGTCGTGGTTCCTCGCCACTCGCGAGACGGTGTGTTTCGACGCGACGCGCGGGTGAGGGACCGCCGGATGGATCAGCGCCGAGAGAAAGCGAGAGCGAGCATGGCCAAGGGTGTGATGGTGGTCGAGTCCCGGCCCGAACCGGCACGGGAGGACGAGTTCAACCGGTGGTACCGCGAGGTGCACGTCCCCGAGGTGCTGGCCGTCCCCGGCTTCGTCTCCGTACGCCGATTCAAATTGCGCCCGCGCGACGTCGACGCGCAAGAGCCGCCCCCCACGTACCTGGCCGTCTACGACGTCGAGTCGGAGGAGCTGGGAGCGCCGCTGGCCGAGCTGGCCGCCCGCTCTGCGGCGGGGCAGACGCAGCGGAGCGACGCCATGTCGTCGGACCCGCCCCCGGTCGTGCGTCTCTTCGAGCTGGTCGACTGAGGACGGGCCCGGCCGGGACGCTCAGCCGGCGGCGCCCTCGCGCGCTCCCGGTCGGAACGTGATGGGCACGGCGAGCGGCGCCCGGTTGAACACGGAGTGGAACTGGATCTCCTCGGCCGGTACGCCCAGTGCGAGGTCGGGCAAGCGGCGGACGATCTCGCTCACTGAGATGCGCAGGTTCAGCCGGGCCAGGTTCGACCCGGCGCAGCGGTGCGGGCCGGCGCCGAACGTGAGGTGGCGGTTGCGCTCGCGGTCGAGGTCGAACTCGTCGGGGTGGGGGAACTCGGCCTCG
>Ga0187784_10001964_pt1 | contig 16417 bp, 16 predicted proteins | sample 1015_SJ02_MP15_2_FD_132964 | JGI IMG/M metagenome (GOLD analysis project Ga0187784, IMG submission 132964) | Tropical peat soil microbial communities from peatlands in Department of Meta, Colombia - 1015_SJ02_MP15_20_MG | ecosystem: Environmental > Terrestrial > Soil > Wetlands > Peat | place...
AGGCGGATCTCGAACTTGGTTATTGGATCGGCCTGAGAGCGAATTGGTCGAAACGCGTCGATGTCATGGTCGCGGCGGTGAGCAGGTTAATTGATGAATCCGTGCCGCCGAAATATATCACTGAGATTTTGCCAGGCCCGGATTGGCCTTCCACGGTATCAGAAGAATTCTGGGGAAGACTGAGATCAGTTCTAACAGCCGGCCGGTTAGCGTGGCTCGGGTCATTTCTCAACCGGAATGACAGGGCCGCCGACGGGAACCGATTATTGCGCAAGGCAGTGGACGAAACCGCCGGGAGCTTGGAAGCGGCATTGATGCTTATATCTGTCTTGCTGGGTGAGTTTAAGCATTGCGAAGCTCGGGACATCGCCAGGAAGGCGATTGGCCGCTGGCCCAAGGCCGCTGGACCGCGACTAATGCTCGCCCGCATTGAGCGCGAATTGCGGCATCATCAGGAAGCAGCCCATACGCTGCAGGATTTGCTGCTCCTGGAGCCGGAGAATCCGCATGCCTGGCTCGAATACGGACAGTTATCGCGAGTCGCCGTTGAGCTGCCAATCGGCACGGGTGAGCGGGCCTTCGCTCGACTCAGTGCGTTTACTGGGAATGAGCCGGATCTCATTGAAAAGCTGGCTGACTACTATATGTCGGAACGACGTTTTGGTGATGCAGCCGCGGCTTATGAACGCCTTTTCTCCGCCAACCCTGACGCCATGGGACAGCCCCCGATATGCCTCGGATACGCCAGATCGCTCGCCAATTCGGGAAGACTGGAAGAGGCCGCGAAGACGATCAACCGCGGCATCGAAGCTGCAACGGGAGCAGCACTTGCGGCGACCGGCGAAGATCGGGAGAGAATTCTCAGCGGTCAGTCTATGCTCTTATGGGAAGGCGGCCGATACGCGGAGGCCAACAAGGTCCAGCTTTCGATCCGGAGGTCCACGACGACGGCCGGTTGGAGATACGACAGACCGGAATATTTACCCGATACGCGGTGGCGGCTGCAGAAACTGCGGGATTTTGTGGCCTCGCGCGATGTAATTATATTTCTGCATGGGCCTTCTTTCGTCGATTTTAGTGGGCGACTCGGTGAAATAGCTGCTGCCGATTTTGTCACCGCAACGCTCGGAGCGTTCCATCACGTCGACGAAGAGTTGTCGCGCAAGATCGGGCGCGGCGTCGATGTGGTGCTAATTACGGCGCCGAACAGACTGCGAGCCTGGTTTAGCCAGCTGCAAGATTTCCTTAGCCGCCGTACGCCGAACATGCTGATCACATCTCGATATGCAATGTCGACGCTTCCGGAGCTCGGCACCAGTGAGGACGATTTTTTGGCGCGCTATGACGAGCGACTCCTGTACGTACATCCGGCCGGTGGACCGCCCCTGCCGTCCCAGCCCCTGCATTTCGAGCCCGCCAATAGCTTTGCGCTGCTTCTGCCGCTCGTCGTGTTGGGCCGACCCAAGCGGATATTTGTAGTCGGCGCGGATGGCGGCGCAATCCACCGTTTGAACAGGCCGTATTTCTTTTCTCCCGACGTCGATGCCGCAGGCGCGAAAAATGAAGCCACGCAAAATCCAGATATCGTCGCATTTGACGAGCAAGAAGGCCTGTTAAACGAGGCCAACCGGCGCTGGCGCAATGAAGCTGCTGAGGCAGACATTATCGTGCGCTCGGCTCTAAGGGATTTAGCCCTTATCTTTGATGTGCCAACGCCGCCGATCTTCAACGTCTGTCCTCATAGTTCGCACGCTGCCTTTGCGAAAATAGGCTACGATGACGCCGTTGCGATGATAACAGACCGGCGAGCTGCTATGGTGCGGCACGACTATCTCGCCCAAGTGAGTCGATGATGATTAGATCATCTAGTCTGCGAGCTTGAGCCGATGACCGACTTCACGATCAAGCAGACGGGCAACAAGGTCGAGGTCCACGGGGGGGATCTTGCAATCACCTATGAGGTATTCGGCATGGACCTGCCGGAGATGGCCGACGTGAGTTTCGCGATTTGGCATCTTGTCCCGCAAGCAATGGTTTCCAGGTCGAGCATTCACATTAAGGGCGTGGTTGATCCGCTTGTGATTAGGAACGCCAAGCGCCTCTCCAGGATTTGGGAAATGTGGGCCCCGACAAGATTTCGGGAAGTGAAGATTTCCGCCGATGAAATGCTGTCACCTTCACGGCAGGCGCGCGGACGCGACATCGTGTTCTTTTCCGGCGGTGTGGATTCAACGTTTTATCTGCTGAACCGCGGGCAGCGGCCCCGGGGAGGTCATGTCCTGACGATCCATGGCATGGATTACAAATTCGAGGACAGTGATCGGTTCTCTGAGCTGATCGACAAAACGACACCACTGTTGAGAAATCTAAACTACAAAAGAGTTATCATAAGGACTAATGCTGCAAGTTATTCGCAAGGTGCCAGACTGACGCATGGCTTTACGCTCTCAGGCTGCGCCTTTCTCCTAGGAGATCTCTTTGACGAAGCCATACTTGCTGCCGATTATACATGGGAACAGGATATGGTGAGTTTCCCCTGGGGCACAAACCACGTCACTAACCGTCATCTATCCGGCACGGATTTCAAAATTGAGACGGGCAGTATGGAATGGACCAGAACTGAGAAGGTCGAAGCCATTGCGAAGAACCATATTGCCTGCGACTCAATTTCTTTTTGCGTGAACTACGACATGCGCCCGCACAACTGCGGAAAGTGCTCGAAATGCATCAGAACGAAGGCTATGTTTATCGCTTCAACAGGATCCGTCCCCGCCATCTTTAAAGATGCCTCGTTGGTCGAGGCTGACCTTCAAGGGATCGATCTTCCGGATCGCAATGAATATGCGCATTTTGCCGATCTGTTCCTACACGCGCGAGCGCGAGGAAACCTTCACAAATTACCGGGTCTTGAGAAGGCGATGACAGAATTTCGTGAAAAGATTGCGCCAATGGCTCCGGGATAATCGGTTAGACAACGGGTGTCGGCATGGCAAATCCTCAGATACCAGCCTTGACCGGCCTTCGCTTTATCGCTGCGCTCTGCGTCGTCATTGCGCATGCCGTCAGCAAGTTCGTTCCGATGAACCACCCTTGGCCGGTTTGGTACCTCATGGTTGAGGGTTTGGCCGGGCTGGGGATGCAGCTGTTCTTTGTTCTCAGCGGGTTCGTCATTCAATATAATTACTCAGGTGCGATACGCGAAAATCCGTTCACCGGGACGTTCAACTTTTTTATCGCGCGGTTCGCCAGACTTTACCCGCTGTATATTCTCGGCCTCGGATACGATTTGTTGAATAGCTACTCGTTTTATCAAACAAGTCCATATCTTGTCGAAGCTCTTCCCCATTATTTGACGCTGACGCAATCATGGGTCTATATGATTCTGGGTGATCGATCGCTTATATTTGTCTTTGGCGTCCTGCCGACCGTGTCATGGTCGGTCAGCACCGAATGGTTCTTCTACCTGTCGTACCCGCTAATACGAGCGTTGCTCGCTCCGGTCGGTCGTCCCCGCACACTTGTGATTTTGGCGGCCTGCCTGGTTTGCTTGGCAGTCGGAACGGTAGCTATGCTCGTCTTGAACGAGAACATGCTCACAGCTATCGCAGTTCGTGCGTTCGGTCCACTGGCGGCGTCGACTGATTTGCAATTGCGTTTCGTCGCGTGGCTCATCTACTTTTCGCCATACGTGACGATACTGCAGTTCCTTTTGGGGTGCCTGCTTGCTTCGATATTTATGAGGTTGCCAGCCAAGGTAGAGGCGTCGTCGCAACAGGCTGGGTCTTTGGTTCTCGCTCTAGCCATAGTCTGGACGGTTGTTATCTTCGGTGCGACGTTTCTGGTCTCACCGAACGTCGAGGCGAAATCGGTGTTGCTGAGGCGAGTGGGCACAGCCTTCGGGTACGCCCCTGGACTGGCCATTGTTATTTTCTGTTGCGCCAGATACCGAAACTCGATCGTGCGATTGCTCGGGTCCCGCGTGCTCGTCCTATGCGGAGAGGCGAGCTATTCGCTGTATTTACTCCACCTGGTCGTCATCGAAAGAATGGGCATCAGTTCGCCGCTCCCGGACAATCTACGGACTGCACTTGGGGCTGCCTCTCGTATCGCATTCTGCATCTTGACTTGTATCGGCGTCTCGCTCGTAACTTGGCGTCTTGTCGAAGTCCCGGCACGGTACTGGCTACGGAACATACTTCAAATTCGAGTCCGGCACCCAATCCTTGGTCGGTCAATGCAGTTTTGATCAGTGGTATTCATCTGAGTTTAAAATATGGTGTAGATCAGTGGGGCAATGGCGCTTCCCTCGGCGAACAGCAGCAACGCGCCGATCAGCAGGAAAAACATAAACACCGGTGCCAGCCAGTACTTCTTCCTTGCAAATGCAAAGCGGATGAATTGGCTCAGAAAAATCATGGTATACCCCTGACCTTGCTTTCAACCGGGATGGAATTTGTTATGGTAATCGAGCACAAGGCTGGGATGTTGGCGTTCCTTGTGAAGAACGCAGTTGCCAATGACGAGCATGTCCATTTCCGTTCCCATAAAGCATCTGAAGGCATCCTCAGGCGTGTTCGCAATCGGTTCGCCGTGCACATTGAGGCTAGTGTTCGCCAGCAGCGGACAGCCAGTTCGCCGCTTAAATGCGCTCAACAACCCGTGGAATCGCGGGTTAGTCTGGCGATGCACGGTTTGCACGGATGCCGAGCAGTCCACGTGAGTCACGGCGGGAATTTCTGATCGTAACGCCTTAAGCTTGTCAAGGCCAGTGAGGCCGCGCTCGGTAGGGGACAAGGTACGGCGACGATGATGTGCCACCTTGGCTACCAACAGCATGTAGGGACTGGACTGGTGAAGATCGAACCAATCGCTAACGTCCTCCACCAGCACGGCCAAGGCGACTGGCCGAAAGTTCTCCCGGCATTTGATCTTGAGGTTGAGTACGTTTTGCATGTCTGCCGAGCGGGGATCAGCAAGAACGGACCGATTACCAAGAGCGTGCGGGCCAAATTCCATTCGCCCTTGGAACCATCCAACTGTACGGCGGTCGGCGAGCGCCAGTGCCGTCTGCTCAAGTAACATCGCTTCGTCATCTATGGCGTAGAAGCACGCACCCTCAGCGGCCAGGCGCTGTTCGATCTCCTTTTGCGAGAAGGATGGGCCTAGCAATGCGCCCTCCATGAAGTCCTCCACTCGAATTCCTTCGCCCCGAAAGGGATGGCCGCTAAAAGCATAATAACCTGCAAGCGCAGCGCCGAGGGCGGCTCCAGCAACGCCTGCGGCCGGCTGAATCCAAATTCGCTCAAATCTTCCGTCACGCAAGATCTTCCCGTTGGCGACGGAATTAAGCGCCACGCCTCCCGCCAGACAAAGGTCTTTGTGAGCATAGTCGGCAGCGATACCGCGTGTGAGCGCGAGCACCGCGTCGACGAGCACAGCTTGCGCGGAAGCAGCAATGTCCAAATAGTGTTGATTGAGGGGACAATTCTCTTCTCGTGCGGGTAAACCGAACAATCGGTCGAACTTTTCGTTCGTCATAATCGCGCCGAAACTACAATCGAAATACGTCATGTCCAACCTAAACGAGCCGTCCACTTTGAGATCGATGAGATTGTCGCGAATTAGATCGTGGAACCGCGGTTCGCCGTAAGAGGCGAGCTCCATCAGTTTCTGCTCTCCGGAATTGCGCCTGAACCCCAGGTATGAACTGAAAGCAGAATACAAAAGTCCCAAACTGTGTGGAAAATTAATCTCCTTTACGATCTCGATTCTTCCAGCGTTGCCGAGCGCCACCGTTGTTGTGCACCATTCGCCGACCCCATCTATAGTCAATATCGCTGCCGATTCGAACGGCGACGGATAATAGGCACTGGCGGCGTGAGAATAGTGATGCTCACTAAATAGCAGTTTGGCATCGTCGAAATCAGGATCAATACGATGAAGTTCCTTAATCAACAATCGTCTCTGAAACAGCTTTTCTTTGAGCCAAACGGGAACCGACTTGAGATAGGACGCATAACCACGCGGCGCACACGCCAAAGATGTTTCGACAAGTCGCTCGAATTTCAGAAACGGCTTTTCATAAAATACGACAAATTCCATATCGCGCAAACGTGCGCTGACCGTGTCGAGGCAATAACGAATGGCGGCGCTCGGAAAACGCGCGTCGCGTTTCACCCGCGTAAAGCGTTCTTCTTGGACAGCGGCCGCAACGCGCCCATCCTCGATCAGCGCCGCTGCGCTGTCATGGCATAGCCCCGAAATCCCGAGGACGTGCATTTGCACTATGTCCGCTTGCGTCCAATCATGAGGTAGAGGCCGCCATCGGATCCGCCGGTCAGTAGCATTTCAAGTTCAGTCGAAAGCCGATCCAAGTAGCGACCAGGCGAGCGGGGCTCAAATAGCGGCATATCATCACTAAATTCAGAATCGCCGATCGTCGGAACGCAGGAGATGAAGTCGTAGCCGTTGGTATCGAACCAGCCCAGAACTTCGTCGATCGAGTGTCGGGTCTCGTGAGGATGCTTGTATTGATCCATGAACCACGCTTTGCGGCGCGGCTCTTCGCTGCGCGCACGCAGGCGATGATCGAGGAGCCCGGCGAGAGGCCCCACATTGTCGATAAATCCGCGCAGCCATAATGTCGGTAGCCGACCCAGCCAGTTATATAGTCCCACAATGATAAAGCCAGCCGGCTTCACCAACCGTGCAATCGAACGAAATGCGGCGGCGCAGTCACTTGTGGTTTGTAGCACGCCGTTTGACCATACAATATCGAAGCTGGCGTCAGGAAATGGAGCCATGAAAAGATTGATCTGAACGAAGTGCGCATTGCTTATTGCGCAACGATCGCGGAATTGCTTGGCGAGTTTAAGAGAATTCATGCAGAGGTCCGCGCCGATGACGGTTCGGCCCCAGCCCATTCCAAGGAAGTTGCTCATCTGGCCGGTGCCGCAGCCTATTTCAAGAATGTCGGCGTTGTGTGGGATTTGTTCGTCAAGCAATTTTGCGAACACGCCGCCACGCGCTTTAGCGCGAAGACTATCGCGGTTGTCGAGGCCATCATAATCGGGAAAGGGAGTTTTCTCATAGAACTGCCGGACTATTTCTGTAACATCGACTTTGTCTGCCGGCCAGTCGTTTGCTGCGTATAGAATAGGAATGCCCGATTCGATCGGATAGGAATGGCATCCGCACTCACCCACGAGGCGCTCACCGGCCGAGTCATAGACCAGCGGGACGCCGTCCATCGGGCATCTTAGGAAATTGCGAATTGCGAGGAAGTTGGAATCCGGAGTGAAGGCAACTGCTGAGACCTGCTCCTCCATAACGGTCACACCCCTTTGAAGAGGTAACTCTCGGCGTTGGTATGGCGATTAAGCCAAAACGCTTCCTGTCAAGGCAAAGCGAGCGGGAACTCGCCCACCATACACCCTCGGTGGTTGCGCTGTCGCCGTCAGAACGGGTCTGTCAGCGAATCGGCCGCCAATACACCATTCCTGCGTCGAATCCAATAAGATGAGGCAGCTAGTTCCCGCTTGGGCGATAGCAAGTCCTTACCGCATAGCCGCATGAAAATAGCTATTGGACTGATCACCACTACGTAGACGATGGTCAGAAACAGCGGGCTGACGATAACATTCATCAGTTCACCGAGCCGAAGCCAAGACCGCCGCAATGGTGCCAACAGTCGGGGCATCACCAGCGCGGTGGCGAGAATAATCACCGCGCAGCCGGCCCAAAGGGTGTACCAGTGACCGTGCGCACGGTAATTCGCGCCGCCCAAAAGTGCGAGCAGCATACCAATGATCAGCCCAAACGCTCTGCTTGATGCAACTCGCACCACGAGGTTATCCCGACGCTATCTGTCTCACAGAGAGATATTAAGGCAAACGACCAAAAGCCGAAATTAGAATATTCAAACATACCATGATATCGGTACGAGGTCCACCATGGCACCCGGACCACCTTGTCGATGAAGGCTGGCAACCGATGAGAAATCGCGTGCGAAAACTCTTTGTCGTCGGGATTAATCTGCTTGTCTTCCTTGTGCTGCTCAGCAGCATAGAACTATACTATAGAATTTGGCCGCCGAATGTCCTAGCAGATCCTTCGCCAAACAGGTTATGGCAGAAATTTCGCGCCCATGTCACGCTCACCGTCGCGCCCGGAACCTATGACCGCTGGTTCAACACCTTCACGAAACAGAGTTTTCCTGCGGATATCGTGACTAATTCCTTGGGCTTTAACGACCGTCGTGAATTTGAATACTCAAAGCCCTACGTCAGGGCGGCAAACGAGCGAATCGTCCTGTTTACCAGTGCGTCGGCCGGATGGGGGATAGGGTCGACTTCAGACGAGACGACGGTCGCGGGACAGATGCAGCATTACCTAAATGCCCTGCAGAAGGAGCGCAAATATACTGTTATAAATCTCTCGATGGTAGGCTGGATCGCCTTTCAAGAATTTGTCGGCTTGGAACTGTGGGGTGACGCGTTTGGGCCGGATTGGATTGTCGTTATGGACGGAGTAAGCGACGCTGTGACGGGATGCGGTTCGTCGCAGGGCGTTGGTAATCCAATGTTCACCGCGGCAATCGAAAATCAAGTGAATGACTACCTTTTTAATATACGGCGACCCGACTTTTACCGCGGCTGGCTGGAAAACGAGATCGTCAAATACAGCGCGGCCTATCGTGGTATCACCGGCAAACAGTATGTGCCGGACAACCGAATCTTCGACCAGTCAAGCTCGGATTGGAGCGTAGTTCGCCGGCAAATCATTCCTACAAAGGTCGGCCAATCGCGGGAAATGTTGGCTTTTTATCTTAAATCGATACGTGCCATCCTCAAGCTGTATCCTGGGGCCGCGTATATCATTTCGACACAGCCGATGGTGAATCAGTTCGCTGGCGATTTCGTCGATATCTATCAGTCGCCTCCGGGGACGGAGGCGCATCGTCTTGCTGTGGCTAGGCGTGAAAGGGAACTGGAAGCATACTTGACGGCTCACGAAGATGAGCCGTGCGGACAGAGTACCTTGCAGCCGAGTTTTGCCTACGTCTTCGCCAACGGCGCAATCCAACTGGAACGGTTGGCCGACGAGATGCGCGGTCAAGGTCGAAGGGTGGAATACGCCAACATGGGAACGCTTTTTCCTGACCCAGCTACTGAGCGAATACCTTATTTCATAGACCCGGCGCATCTGTCGGACGCCGGCACTGATATCCTCGGAAGGTTCTACGCAGACAGAATCCTGGCCGCCGATGCAACAAATCACTAAAGCCTATAACCGCCCCTGAGGTCCGACGCTGGCCTCTTTGGGGCCACGATGGCCCTCTCGCTGAAAGGGGGTTGACGGCAAAAGGCGTGGATGCTGCATTTGGGTTATGGGGTTCGGCGCAAACGCCCTACGTCGCGTTATCGGGCTCGCGCGGCGCGGGGTCATAATGCGGCCTGGCGCGGTGGCCGAGCTTGGTGCGCAGCAGATCCGGCGAGACTTTTTCGAGCAAAAAGCCGAGCTGGCCGAGCTCGCAAAGCTTTTCAACATCGGGACGCCGTTCCCGTTGGCGGCTGACCCCACGCAGCGCGGCGATTATGGACCGCCGACCGAGGTTTTCTGGCGCTGGCTTGGGTTCGATTATCTGTCAATCGATATTGACGGCAGTCCAGGAAGCTTGCCGTTGGACCTCAATTATGATGCGCTCCCCGACAAACACAAGGGCAAATACCACCTCGTAACCAATTTCGGAACCACCGAGCACGTCTGCAACCAGTTCAACGCCTTCAAGATAGTCCATGAGTTGACGGCGCCCAACGGCGTCATGATGCATGGCCTGCCCGCACAGGGTTTTTTCAACTGTGGCCTGCTTAATTACAATCCGAAGTTTTTTTGGATGCTTGCTCGCAGTAATGAATACAATTGGCTGGAAGTCGACTATGACGTTTGGCGTCCGGAACAAGTGCCCGGCAACATCCTCGAGCAAGCGCGAATGTTTACACCTGAAATCGAGGCAAAGTTCGCCGGATATACAGCGGCAGATTGCCTGTTGAAGGTCAGCTTGCAGAAGGTCCGCGATATTCCCTTCATTGCTCCTTTCGATGCTCCAGTGGAGGTCAGCCTTGGTGGTCGTGGCCCCAGCGCCGAGTTGGCTCGCCGTTACTGGACCATCTTTTCGGCCGCTCAATGAATGACTAGCTGACAACGGAGCTGCTGATTCTTGTCTGGTGAAGGTTCAGCGCTTTCGACCGTCGTCTTGCGAATGTCTGCCGTGTCATCGAAGCTTGATTGCCCGCCATCTCAACATTAAAGCGGCAGTACCACGAAGATGGCTACAATTTTCGGATAGCCGCTTTTCAAACAACGCTCGCCGGGATCGTCGAGAGGCATTCCGCCCCTTTCCGCTTTCCATTAACAGAGCCATCCCAAGCGGCCCGGCGATTTCGCCGGTCACCGAGAGCATATAGGCGCGCCGCAAAAGACTAGTCCACAGCCGATTACCCATGCCGATCATACTGATCGCCGACCAATGAAGGTGGAAAACTAGAAATAGAAGCTTGCGAATTGAAAACGAATCGCGTGCCATGATTACGAACCTGAAGCGGAAGGCCGTCCCGTGCTGACCGGCGGCTTTCCATCCCGGACCGCATCTAACCCGAGAGGTCGGGTCGTGCGGGAAAATGCTGTTGCAAGCGTCAGTATCGAATCGGCTACAGATCACAAAGCCTAGGGCCTCCTCGGCCTCCATTGTTGAAACGGAAAGGCTGAACCAATGCCGAACACCGCCTATGGCACGTCCTACGTGCTAACTGCTGAAAAGATCGATGAGGTCGTCGCCAAAACCTCGCCAGGGGTATACGCGCTTGGTTATATTGATCCCGAGGACAAGGATAATGCATTTGTGGCTAGGCGTGTCGGACGTAGCGATGACGATATCAATTGTCGTCTTAAAGATTACGTCGGCGCTTATAAGCATTTTAAATTCGGCCACTGCAGTTCGCCAAAGGCAGCATTCGAAACAGAATGTAGGCTCTACCACGACTTCGATCCGCCGGATAATCATATCCATCCGGATCGACCTAAAGGAACTAACTGGGCATGTCCCGTTGACGGGTGTAACGCCCTTGGTTAGTCCGCCCTTCGATCATTGCTAGTACATCGCTTAAGGCGGCTTGATAGCCATAGTGCCAATAGGCGCGCTCCGGAGCGTGGCCGTCCAGGTGGCGCTGATCGACGCTAACGTAAGGCGCTTCTTCGGCCATCCATTCACGGATTCCGCACATGCGCCTACGGATGGCCGAAATAATTCTCGGATCGAGCCATGTCATGGTGAGTCACGCCCGCTCGACTGATACCGTTCCGCGCATTTCCCAATCTTTAGCCCGCGAATCAAAGAACCGATAAGGTCAGGCCAAAGCGGTTAATGATGCTTTAATAACTCATGACTCATGAGCGGCGTGAGGCTGCAGCGTACTCATAAATCTGCCATGTACGCATTGAGCGGATAGGGGTTTCCATCATATGATTCGAGAACGCGTGCAACGATCTACTGGGCGAGCATGCTGTCAGAAGAGCCAAACGGATATGCGAAGAACTTACCTGATCCATCGTCCCGCTCAGAGCATCATTCCGCAGCCTCGTGGAGCACTAGTCTTGCAGTACGCTATGGGCTGCAACCACGCCAGTCCAGCAGAACTGGGTTCCGGCGATCCGGATGCGGGGCAGATCACCGCCAGCGAATGCAATAATCACCCGTGTTTGACAATCTGCATTGCTTGGGACTAAAGCTAAGGCTAGGACCATCGTGCCAGGACATATCAGCAAGCTTTAGGCTGCGTCGTAGAGCGTAGTCGTCCCTGCGATGCAAAATATCGCTCGGGCGATCTCTTTCACCAAGTTGATCTCTGGAGCACGCCGGCCCGAACTGATAATGTCTCAGGCTGGCCGGCCCCATCCCATGGCAATGTCAAGCACGGCGTGGCAAAGCGCGAGATGCGCGATCTCGACGAAGCCGTACTCCTTAGCGCGGATATAGAAGTTAACGTCGCCAGTCCGTCGCAGGTCGTTGTCTTCGGCGAAGCCCGAATATGTCACGACGTTACAGTCGCGGGCGCGCGCGGCCTTAACCGCCGCGAGGATGTTGGGCGAGCGCCCTGAACTAGAAATGGCGATCAGCAGGTCTCCAGGACGGGCGTGAATTTCGATCTGCTGGCGAACACGTTCTCGTAGCCAAGATCGTTACCGAGGCAGGTCAGCGCCGAAGCATCATTGAACGCCAGCGACCTCAAGTCACCGTTCTTGGAATAATCGATGGCGAGATGGCTGGCGATGCTGGCGCTGCCGCCGTTGCCGACGAACATAAGCTTGTTGCCGGCGTCGTGGGTCGCGCGTGCCGTCTGGCGAAACCATTCACAGCCCTGTTCGAGCGGCATCGGGTTGGCGGCGCGGTCGGTGACCTCGACATGGCTGAGCGCGTCGGCAAGGGTCTGGATGTAACGCTGCAACAGATCAGCCACGCCCGACGCCTTCACATTACTTCAAGAGGCCGATAATGGCTTTGATTAGCGCTGCCTTCTCGATCGAGCGACGGTGACCGACGATTTCCACCTTCAGCGCGCCAACCACATTGCCGATGAAGCCGACGCAGCTCATCGGGCCACCGGCCATCACCAGCGGTGCGGTAACAGCGAAGAACGCATCACCGGCACCGACGGTGTCGATCACGTTCTTGGCGAACGCCGGGATGGTGTGGGCAATGCCACCACTCTCGAAGGTGACGCAGCCATGCTTGCCTTGAGTGATGATGATCTTCGAGCAGGCGACTTGCGATTCGATCAGTTCGCGGGCGATGTCGCCGAGGTTCGCGGTGCGATCGCGTACCGCGAGCCGTGCCTCCGGTCCATCGATACAGATGTAATCCGCGCGCTTGTACTTGGTGATCAAATTGTAGCCCAGATTAGCGCTGTTGCTCTGGGTGTTGACGGCAAGGAAGCGCGAATGTGTGGTTAGTGCGTCGATCGAGGACGGTGCGATCAGCCCGTGACCATAATCCGCGGCAATGACCAGGTCGTAGTCCGGCGCCATCTCGGCGATGGCGCGATCGACATCGCCTTGGACGTCCGACGTCAGCGTCTCGTCATTCATGACGTAAACCTCGAACAGCTTGCGCATGTACGAGGGATCGACGAAACGACGTTTCAGTGTGGTCGGCGCGGCCGCGCGCGTGAAGGTCTTGAGCCCGACATTGGGCTTCAGGCTCTGCGCGATGAGGTCGTCATAGGTGCCCCAGTCGCCGACGCAGGTGACGATGTCGACCTGCTTGCAGATCGAGGCCACGTGGTTCGCGGTCGCGAACACGCCGCCGGCGAACAGCTCGCTGTCCTGATAGCGGGTCGCTATCACGCTGTCCTTCGGCGTCTTGTGCATCGGCACGACGTACTGGTACTCGTCGATGATCGCGTCGCCGACGACGAGCACCCGGTAGTCCCTGACGCTTTCGATCAGCTCGCACATCTCGTCGAGCCTGCCGTCCTCGCGCAGCGAATCGAGATGCTGACGGATGTGCGGCTCGAACACGTTGAGATGGCGGTTGATCAGCTCGGTCGAGCTGAAAGTCACCTCGTCGGTGAGCTGAATCCGCCCGCCGTGGGCTTCGACCGCCTCGCGCTCGAGCACGATCTTGCCGGTGATGTCGCCGGCCGGATTGTGATAGTCGTGGCCCTTGATGTAGAGGTCCGGACGAATGCGCTTGATGGCGCTGACGGCGTCCGGCTCGTCATTGATCGCTACCCAGTCGACATATTCGAGCGTCGCCAGCATCTCGGCGCGCAACTCGGCATTGAAGACGGGCCGGCCCGGCCCTTTGTTGACGAAGCGGTCGGCGGTCACCGTGACGATCAGTGTGTCGCCTAGGTTCTTGGCGGCTTCGAGGTGCCGAACATGGCCGAGATGCAGCAGGTCAAAGGTGCCGTGTGCTTGCACGACGACCCGGCCAGCGCGCCGCCCCTGTTCGGCGATCTCGGCGACTTCGGCCACCGTTCGGATCTTGTCGCGCGGAGCCGCCGGACGGCGCACTCCCGCCGGCGGACGAATCAGCCTAGTGACTCTTGAGTCCATCGCTCCCCCAAACCTCGCTCCCAAGGTACTCGATGAACAGCGGTTGCGAGAGTACAAAAAGCATCCTGCGCGCACGCCGGCACGCTGTCCTTATGAAGCTAAAATCGCGCGGATTCAAGCGTATCTAGCTCGCCGAGGGCCCATTCTCCCCGACTTCTCGGTTTAATAGCCGCAACCGGAATCGCAAGGCCAAGCGGACCTGGCGCAACGCCAGCGCCGTGCGCAACAAGGGGAAAACGGCAATCGGACGCAGTCTCCACCAGAGCCAGGCTAACGCCATGGGGCGCGCCAGCCGGTCGCCGAAAATATCCATGAGACGGCTCAGTTCTCTCCGCTCCGCAACGGAACGCGTCCCCATGGTCAGCACGAAGGACCGATCGATGGGACTACCCATCAGGGCCAGTCGGCAGGTGGCGAAGCGCCACCGGTCGCGGAACAAGTCGGCATACCAGGACGGGAAAGTCGAATCGGTCGCAATCGCTTGCGGAACCACGTCCAAAATCTCCCGCGACCGATCGGAATCAAGTGCGGTCCGCCGCGAGGCGCTGTCGGTCGACACCGCCCAGCTTGCCACGATCCTGGGTTCGAAGAAGAATCCCGACTGCAGGGCGATCTTTCGCGAGATGAACCCGTCCGCAAAGGTGCCGAGCCGTGTCTGAAAGCCGCCGGCCGCCAGCACGCTGTCGCGGCGGTAGATAGCGCTGCCGGTCAAGATCCAATTGTCGCTCGCGGCCAGCAATTCGCGCACCTGTTTCGGCCCAATTCGTGCGGCCCGCATGACTGGCCGCACCGCTGGACGGACCGCGAACGGCTGGTTGGTGATGGCGTTGACCAGCATAGCCTCGCCGGCGAACAGGCCCATGTTGCTATCAGCCTCCAGCCGTCGCAGCGCCAGCGCGAAAAAGCCCGGCAGCACCCAGTCGTCGCTGGCGGCAAAATAGACGTAACGGCCACGCGCCGCTTCGAGGCCGCGTTGGAGCGTCGGGATGACGCCCATATTGTCCGGATTGAGCAACAGCCTGATCGACCGCGCCGTGGCGGCGAATTTTTGTATAACGGCAACACTGTCGTCGCCGGAGCCGTCGTCGATGACGAGAATTTCGTCCGCCGCGCGTTCCTGGGCCAGCAGCGCCCGGAGCGCACGGCCAATGACGTGACCGTGATTGTAGTTTGGCAGGACGACCGACAGCGTCGCCGTCGAGGTCGTTGGCACGGACGGCTTCATCGTCGGCAGCGCCATGAGCCGCCGTATTCGTCGCTCTGGACGGGCGGAACTTCGTCGGTAATCTGTCGCAAATGCGCTTCCCGCTGATTCGGGAGCACGGAAAAATAGCCCCCGCTCGCCAACGGCCTCCGAACGCTTGTCGCCGTCGGATCTGGTGGCGCCCTGGTCGAAAAATTTATGGGGAGCGACAGTCAGATTGTCAAACGCGCCCGGTTGGGCGCGGCTGACCGAAATGCCAGGACGCCATCGATTTCCGCAGTAGTTGATGACATCCAGCAGCGGTTGTGTCACAAGCCGTGCTGACAAGGCGTCTTGCTGTGGAGAGGAGACAGTCCGCAATGCCGTCGCCCGGTCGGACATTGCTGCGATTGGTTGGCGCACTCGCCGTGGTCGCTGCGTCGTTCGTGGCCACTCTGAAGGTGCTCGACCAGTTGTCGCCGCCAGCCGATCCCGCCGCCCCGGTGATCCAGGTCGTGGAGGCGACTTACGGCAAGAGTTGCGAGAAATTTACACCGTCGGAAGGTCATGCGAATCAGGTCAAGCCAGGCAACGCCACGACGGCAGTGGCGCAGGTTTGCGACAAGGCGCAGGCCAGCTGTCACTTCATCGTCGACGATAGCAAGCTCGTCGATCCGGCGTCCGGGTGCGCCAAGGACTTCCTGATCACCTGGCGTTGCGGTTCCAGCCCAACGACGTACCAATCGCACCTGGCGGCCGAGGCGAACGGCAAGACCGCCGTACTTAGATGTCCGGCCCCCTGATGGTCGCGACGCTTGTTGGAAAGCTCTGCGCGCGGCTGCTCCGCACCTCGTCTATCTTTCGCGTCCCGCTTGGCTGGTAAATTCGCGCAACGGCGACAGCAGATAATCGATGACGCGCCGCTTCCCGGTCTTGATTTCCACGGTCACCGCCATGCCGGGGATGAGCTCGAAATCGCGGCCGTCGATCGGGATCGCGTGTTGTGCGAGGTTGATCGTTGCCGGGAACACCAGGTCCTGGGTGCGCCCGCTTGGCGCGGACTGCGGGTCGTGCGGCCTGGCGGCGGTGGCCGCATCGCTGAGCTCAGGCGTCTCGCGC
>Ga0187784_10001966_pt1 | contig 16407 bp, 17 predicted proteins | sample 1015_SJ02_MP15_2_FD_132964 | JGI IMG/M metagenome (GOLD analysis project Ga0187784, IMG submission 132964) | Tropical peat soil microbial communities from peatlands in Department of Meta, Colombia - 1015_SJ02_MP15_20_MG | ecosystem: Environmental > Terrestrial > Soil > Wetlands > Peat | place...
CCCTGGGCTGATCCTGATGGCGACGGCACATCTCGGCGCGGACTACGCCGGGCTGATGATGATCACGGGTGCGGTCATTCTCGGTTTTACCGCGCTCTCGTCGTTCACCGTGGTGCGGGTTTACCTGTCGGAGCAGTTCCCGACCGCGCTGCGTGGCCGCGGCAATGTATTCGGCGAGGCGTTCGGCCGGATCTTCGCGGGCGTTTTGGCGCCGTTCCTGATGGAGCCGCATGTCGGCGAGCCGTTCACCTTCTTCGGCACGATCACGATCGTTGTGCTGTGCGGCGCCTTTATCCCGGTGCTGTTCGGTAAGGAGACCGTGGGCCAGCTCGAAGCGGTCGCCGGCGAGCACGGCTTGGTGCCCGAGGCGGCGGAGTAGCGGCTAGCCGACCAGCGCCTGCTGCAACGTGAAGTCGTCCTCGATAAAGAACTGGATGGCCTCGTCGATGCCGGCGTCGGGCTGAAACCCAAGCGCCTCGGCGCGCGGCGCGCTGAGTTTACGTGGCCAACTGCCGACGATCGCCTGGATCGTCGCGTCGGGCTGCCAGGCGATGCGCTTATAGGCGCTGTCGCCGCCGGCGCGACGCAAGGCATAGGCCATCTCGCCGACCGAAACCGAATAGCCGGGCAACTGTAGCGTGCGGTTTAGCCCGATCGCGTCGCCCGGGATATCGAGCGCATGCGCGAGCGATGCCACGATCCGCCGCGGCGAGGCGAGCGCCATCACCGTGTCGGGCGAGACCGGGCACACCGCGTCCTTGCCGGTCAGCGGCTCGCGGATGATCGACGAGGCAAAGGTCGAGGCGGCGCGGTTCGGCAGCCCCGGCCGCACCACCACCGTCGGCAACCTGAGCGCGCGGCCATCGACAAACCCCTTGCGGCTATAGTCGTTGACCAGCAGCTCGCCGATCGCCTTTTGCGTGCCGTAGGAACTTTGCGGGGTCAGCGCCGTGTCGTCGCCCACCGCCGGCGGCAGCATGCCGCCATAGACCGCGAGCGAGCTGGCGAAAATGACGCGGGGCCGGCTGCCGAGCGCGCGGCACGCGTCGAGCACCGCGCGCGTGCCGTCGAGGTTGACGCGGTAGCCGAGATCGGGGTCGGCCTCGGCCTGGCCGCTGACGATCGCCGCCAGATGAAAGATCGCGTCGGTGCCTGGCGCGATCAGTTGCGTGACGGTCGCGCGGTCGGCGATGTCGCCGGTAACGAGCCGCACGCGCTTGTCATCGGGTAGCGGCAGCGCCGAGGGCGCGTTGTCGAACAGCACCAGTTCGTCGAGTGGCTCCGACGCGCAGCCCTTCTCCAGCAACAGAAGCGCCAGCCGCCGGCCGAGAAACCCGCATCCGCCGGTGATCACGATCTTCATCTCTTTGCGCTCCTTGCCGCCCCCTTCGACTGGGTAGACACTAATACGGCGCTATCAAAGAGGACAGGACATGGGACCGCTCGAAGGAGTGAAGATCGTCGAGCTCGCCGGCATCGGCCCGGCGCCGTTTTGCGCGATGCTGTTCGCCGACATGGGCGCCGAGGTGGTGCGGGTCGATCGCGCCGCCAATGTCGGCAGCGATACCGACCGCGACGGCAACGACGCGCGCTTCAACCTCTTGCTGCGCGGCCGGCGCAACATCGCCGTCGACCTCAAGAACCGGGCCGGCCAGGACGCAGTGCTGCGTCTCATCGACCAGGCCGATGCGCTGATCGAGGGGTTTCGTCCCGGGGTCATGGAGCGGCTTGGCCTCGGCCCCGACATTTGCCTCGCGCGCAACAAACGCCTCGTCTATGGCCGGATGACCGGCTGGGGTCAGGACGGACCGATCGCCCACATCGCCGGGCACGACATCAACTACATCGCGCTGTCCGGCGCGCTGGCCGCGATCGGCGAGAGGGGCGGGCCGCCGGTGCCGCCTTTAAACCTGATCGGCGATTTCGGCGGCGGCGCCTTGTACCTGGCGATGGGGGTGCTCGCCGGCATCTTGAGCGCCCGCGCGACCGGTGAGGGGCAGGTCATCGACTGCTCGATGGTCGAAGGCGCGGCGTCGCTGATGATGATGATGTATGGCGCGCTCGCCTCGGGCGCCTGGGTCGAACAGCGCGGCCATAACCGCACCGATGGCGGCTCGCACTTCTACCATGTCTACGAGACCAAGGATGGCGAGTACATCTCGGTCGGCTCGATCGAGCCGCAATTCTACCGCCTGCTGCTGACCCACAGCGGGCTCGAAGGCACCGATCTGCCGCCGCAATCCGACCGCGCGCAGTGGCCGGCGATGCAGGAGCGCTTTGCCGAGATCTTCAAGCAGAAGACGCGCGCCGAATGGGTCGCGATCATGCAACAAACCGACATCTGCTTCGCGCCCGTGCTCTCGATGTCGGAGGCGATCCGCCACGAGCACAACCGGCATCGCGGCAGCTTTGTCGAAATCGACGGCGTGGCCCAGCCGGCCCCGGCGCCGCGGTTTCTCGGCACGCCGACCCGGGTGCGGGGCCGGCCCGCCTATTGCGGCGAGAATACCGAGGAGGTGCTGCGCGACTGGGGATTTTCGGTCGCCGAGATCGCCGAGCTGCACGAAAATGGCGCGGTGAAGTCAGCCGACTGATCCAGATCAAGGTGTCATAGACCCCGGGCTTCTAACGTCACCCTGCCGTCCGCACTTCGCCTGCCGTGCAGACCGGCCGGATGGGGCAGCACCTTGCGGGTGAACCGGCCCGCCCATATGCTCGATCGACACCCTTGGGAGGATCCCGATGGACACGATCGAAGCCAGACCGCGCGAAGCTAAGTCCGGTGGAGCGACGCTTCTTGATGAGTTGCCGCTGCGCCTGCACCACAACGCCTATGTGGTCAAGGACCACGAGGCGAACCGCTGCTTCCTCGAAGACTTGCTGGGCATTCCGCTGGTCGCGACTTGGTGCGAGCGCACCTATCGCGCCGATCTCGGCCGGGAGGTCGATTTCTGTCACACCTTCTTCGGCCTCAAGGATGGCGGCGCGTTGGCCTTCTTTCAGTTCGCCGATCCCGAAATGTACGCGCTGACCCAGGCGAAAGCGCCTCCCAAGGTCGACAGCCACTACCACATCGCGCTGAAAGCCAGCGACCAGACCTATAATGAGCTGAAGGCGCGGCTCAACGCTGCCGGCGAGCCGTTCCGCGAGACCGATCACGGCTATTGCAAGTCGATCTATACGCGCTCGCCCGACGGGATGATCCTCGAATTCACCTGCGATCCGCCCGACGTCGCCGAGATTGACGCGCTGCGTAAGGCCGACGCGCATAGCGAACTGAAGCGCTGGCTCGCCGGCGACCGCCGCGTCAACAACGAGTTGCGCCACCGCGACTGATCGTCATTGCGAGGCGCCGAAGGCGCCGCGGCAACCTCCCGCCGCAAGAGGAAAGGCGAAAGGGGATTGTTTCGCGTCGCTCGTAATGACGCCGGAAATTTGGAGGAAAGCACATGAAGGTCGGTTTTATCGGGCTCGGCATGATGGGCAAGGGCATGGCGGCCAATCTGCAAAAGGCCGGGCACCAGCTCATCGTCTATGACCTGCGCCGCGCGGCGGCCGAACCCTATATCGCCAACGGCGCCGTCTGGGCCGACAGCCCGAAAGCGGTCGGCGAGCAGAGCGAGGTGGTGTTTACGTCGCTCCCCGTTCCGGCCGATGTCGAGGCGGTCGCGATCGGCCCCAACGGGCTCATCGAGGGCATGAAGCCCGACACCGCGTTCTTCGATATGTCGACCAATTCGGTCTCGGTGGTGCGCAAGCTCAACGCGACTTTCGCCGAAAAAAACATCTACATGCTCGATTCGCCGGTGAGCGGCGGGCCGTCGGGCGCGGCCAGCGGCAAGATGGCGATCTGGGTCGGCGGTGACGAGCAGCAGTTCAATCGTTATCAGGCGGTGCTCGGCGCGATGGGCGATCAGGCCGCCTATATCGGCCCGAGCGGCGCCGGCACGATTGCCAAGCTGGTGCACAACTGCACCAGCGCGGTGATGAATGTCGCGCTCGCCGAGGTCTTCACCATGGGCATCAAGGCCGGCGTTCCACCGCTCGATCTGTGGGAGGCGGTGCGCCAGGGGGCGACGGGTCGTCCGCGCACTTTCGACCGGCTCGGCAAATTCCTCGCCGGCCAGTACGACCCGGCCGATTTCGCGCTGCGTCTTTTGCACAAGGACGTGTCGCTCGCGGTGGGGCTGGGGAAGGAGGTCGGTGTGCCGATGCGGCTCGCCAATCTGGCGCTCGAGGAACTGACCGAGGCGATGACCCGCGGCTGGGGCCAGCGCGACAGCCGTGTCGGCATGCTGCTTCAGGTCGAGCGCTCGGGCATCGAGCAGCCGCATGAAGACATCAACAAGATCAACGCGATCATCGCCGACAAGACCAAGTGAGGATGCGATGCCCGCAGGACTTGGGCCTTACCGCCTCGAGGCCTTCAACACCGCCAAAGCCTCCGAGAACAAGATCCACGACGACGAGGTCGCGAAGAAATTCGGCTTTGGCGGCGGCCTCGTGCCCGGGGCGATCGTCTATGCCTATATGACGCATCTGCCGGTCGAGCGCTGGGGCCGCGCCTGGCTCGAGCACGGCACGGCCGAATGCCGGTTTATGAAGCCGGTCTATGACGGCGACCGTGTCACCGTGACGGCAACCGAGACGGACCGCACGCTCGACATCAAGCTCGAATGCCGTGGTGTCGTGTGCGCGACCGGCACCGCTTCGCTGCCGGTCACGCCGCCGTCGCCGCCGGCTCTCGCCGATTTCCGCGCCGTTCCGCAACGTTCTAGCCGCCCGCCGGCGGACCAGGCGTCTCTCGCGATCGACACTTGGCTTGGGATGGACCCGCTCCCCGTGACATCGGAGCTGATCGCGCAATATGTCGCCGACGTTCGCGAGACCTTGCCGCTCTATGCGAAGGAGGGGCTCCTACACCCCGTCCTGGTGCCGCATATCGGCAATTTCGCGTTAAATCGGAATGTGACGCTGGGCCCGTGGATGCATGTTGGCAGCAAAATCCAGCATTTCGCCGCCGCGCGCCTAGGCGATACGCTGACCGTGCGGGCGCGCGTCGTGAACAATTACGAGCATAAAGGCCATCTTTTCGTCGACCTCGACGCGCTGATCGTGGCCAACAGCACAACGCCGATTGTGCGCACCGGTCACATCTCGATCTATCGTCCGCGCCAGCTTGCCGCTGCCTAGGGACGGTCGGACGCGTAGGGTTCCCTCTGGCACAGATGGGTTCCTCGGAACACGAAACGGCGGCGGCGCGTTTTCCAGGCATCACTTTTGGTAACAAAGAAAAGGTGAAGCCATGAAAACGATCCTCAGCGCTCTCGCGGTGGTCATGCTGCTCGGCGCGGCGCCGTCGGTGCCGGCGCAAGCCGCCTGCTGGCCGACCCCGTATGGCATGCATTGTTCCCATGATTGGGGCTGGCACCGCCATTGGGGTTATTGGCACCACGACTGGTAGCCGATAGCTCTACACAAGCCTGACTGGACTGGCGGTGCGGGTGCGTTCGCGCCGCCGTTTCGTTTTTATGGTTTGCTCGTGAAAAATTTTTGAGTGGTGGAACTATGAAACGGTCCCGGTGCGTATCTTAAAGCATGCGTATCTCGGAAAACCGAAAGGTGACGCCATGAAGCTGCTGCTTTGCACCCTTGCTGCGATCGTCGTGGTCGGCGCCTTCACGGTGCATCCGGCTGATGCGGCCTGCTGGTGGACCTATTGGGGTTGGCGCTGCGGCCCGGGCCCCTATTGGCATGCCTATTGGGGTCATCCGTGGGGCTGGCACCCCTATTGGGGCTGGCACCATTGGGGCTGGCACCGCTGGTAAGCCTTCACTTCGGATTGGCGGCGGAGGGGTGGAACAACTCCTCCCCGTCGAGCCGATAGGCGCCGATCGCGGCCTGCCCCGGCTCGGTACTGAGCCACGTCCAGAGCTGGTGCGCCAGCGCGAGCTTGGCGGTTGCGTGGGATTTTGGGTTTAACTCGATGACGTCATAGCGGTTGAGCAGTGCCGAATCGCCCTCGAGCATGATCCGCAGCGGCCCCTTGTTCTTGAAACTGAGCCAGGTGCCGCGATCGGACAGCGTATAGGCCGGCATTGCCGCCGCGGCGTTGAGCGCGGCCCCCATGCCGCCGCCGATATCGCGGTACCAGGTGCCCGCGCCCTTTTGCGGATCGATGCCGGCCGCCTTCCACAGGCGCAGCTCGAGCGCGTTGGTGCCGCTCTTGTCGCCGCGCGAGACAAAGGGCGCTGCCGCAGCGGCGATCATCGCGAGTGCCTTGGTCGCGTCGTACCCGCCATCGATGTGAGCGGGATCGTCCTGCGGTCCGACAATGATGAAGTCGTTCCAGGCGATTTGCTTGCTGTTGATACCGTTGCCGTCGCCGAGGAATTTCTGCTCGGCCTCGGGGTCGTGGACCAGCACGATGTCGGCGTCGCCGCGCCGCGCGGTGTCGAGCGCCTGACCGGTGCCCAGCGCAAGCACATGGACCGTGACGCCGGTGGCCTTGGTGAATTGCGGCAGGATCACGCCGAGCAGCCCCGAATTGTCGACTGAGGTGGTCGAGGCGAGAACGATGGTGTTGTCAGACGAGGATGGATCGGCGGCGCTGGCGAACGGGCAGAACGCGAGCACAGCGACGAGGCCGAACCACGACTTACGCATGATACGCGCTTCCCCCTTTATTCGTTCGAGCGCTCGGCGAGGACGAAGGCGCCGGCGCAGATCATCGTCGTCAGGCCGATCAGCACCAACCCCAAACCCAGCGCCAGCGGCAAATTGCCCATGTTCGTTTCGAGCACGATCGCGGTCGTCATTGTGCGCGTGTAACCGGCGATATTGCCGCCGACGATGATGATCGCGCCTACCTCCGAGACCGTCCGGCCGAATCCGGCGAGCGCCGCGGTCAACATCGACGCGCGCGCCATCGCGATGATCGCCGGCACGGCGCGCGGCTTGCTCGCTCCTAGATCCATTAGTGCATCGCCATAGGTCGCCCAGCAGCTCTGCGCCGCGCGATGCGCCAGCGCGGTGACGATCGGCAAAGCCAGCACCGCTTGTGCGATCACCATCGCTGTCGGGCTGAACAGCAGGCCGAAACCGCCCAGCGGCCCGGAATGCGAGAGCAGCAGGTAAAGCGCGAGCCCGACGACGACAGGCGGCAAGCCCAACAGCGCATTGGCCGCGACGACGATCGCGCCGCGTCCGGGAAACCGCCAGATCGCCAGCGCCGCGCCCAATGGGAGGCCTAGAGCCGTCGCCACGGCACTCGCCGAGAGGCTCACCGACAGCGACAGCGCGACGATTTGCCGGAACTCCCGGCTCGCGAGCGCATCGGTGAGAGAAATGAAATCGTTCACGGTTCGCGTTTAGCGCGAATCGAACAAGCGCGTCAGCTTTTGAACCACTTCGTCCAGAACGGGCCGTCATCCGGCGCCTGCGTCGCGGGCAGCGTCGGCATCGAGGTCGGCGATCCTGGCACCAGCGCGTGCGGGTCGGGTCCCGGCCCGGGCACTGAGGGCGGCGTATTCCACCAGCCGCTGCCGAGCGCGACGACAAGCTGCGCGGTGTCGAGCAGCCGCTGCGTCTGGGCGCGAACGAGGCCGAGCACCGCCTGCTCGCGCTGCCGCTCGGGGTCGAGCAGCTGGAGCAGGGTCGAGTTGCCGGCCTGATAGCTGAGCCGCGCGAGCCGCAATGCCTGATCGGCCGAGGCGACTGCGGCGAGCTGACTCTTCACCGCTTCATCGTCATGCGCGAGCGCCTGCAACTCGTCGGCGACTTGGCCAAAGGCCTGGATCACCGTGCCGCGATAGGCCGCCCATGAGGCGTCGAGCGCGTCCTTCGCGGCGCGCTGCTGGGCGCTCAGCGTGCCGCCATGAAAGATCGGCGCGGTCATCCCGCCGAGAGCGTTCCAGCCGACAAACGGGCCGCTCAGATTGTTGATATCGGTCGCGGTTTGAGCAAAAGCACCCGTTATCGTGAACTTCGGGTAGAGGTTGGCGGTGGCGACGCCGAGCTGCGCCGCCGAGACGTGGAGCTGGGCCTCGGCGGCGAGAATGTCCGGACGCTGCCGCACCAGTTCCGACGGCAGGCTCACCGGAACCACCCCCGGCAGGGTTAGCCCGTCGAGGTCGAAATCGGGCGGCGACCAGTCGGCCGGCGTCTTGCCGACATAGACCACGAGCGCGTCGCGCGCGACGCTCAGCTGCTGCCGCAACGGCGGCAGCAGCGTGCGGTCGTTGTCGAGCTGGGTCTGCGCGGTGGTCACGTCGACCATCGTCGCTGTGCCGCCGGATTGCGCGGTCTTGACGAGGTTGAGGTTGCGCTCGTCGTCGGCGAGGATCTGGTTGACGGTTTTGATCTGGGCGCGCAGCCCGGCAATGGTGATCGCCTGCGCCGTGATGTTGCCGCCGAGCGACAGATAGGCCGCGGCAAGCTGGTAATCGCTGACATCGGCCTGCGCCGAGACCGCCTCGACATTGCGCCGAATGGCGCCAAAAACGTCGAGCGTGTAGCTGACTGTCGGTCCGACGCCGTAGATATTGACCGGGATCGCCGGGCGATTGACGCCGCTGATCTGGACGTTGACCGCCTGTCGGCCGACCTGGGCACCGAGATCGACCTGAGGATACTCGGCGCCGAGCGCCGCGGACGTCAGCTCGCGTCCCTGGGCGAGCGTCGCCGTCGCCTGCTGAATGGTTGGGCTGTCGGCGAGCGCCTGGCGCATGACGCCGTCGAGTTGCATCGAGTGGAACATCGTCCACCAATCGTCCTTGACCTTGGCGCCCATCGCGACGCGTTGCGCCGCTTTGGTCTTTACCCCCGGCGAGTCGGACGGGGGCACCGGGTCGTCAGGCGTGGTGTAGGCTTTTTCCTCTGGCGCTGCGGGCGAAAAGAAGTTCGGCCCTTGCTCGCATCCGGCGAGCAGCACCATCACCCCCGCGAGCGCTGCTAGCGGGCCCGCCGTTCCCCCCTTTGCCGGCATTATTTTGTCTCGGCCGCGCGCGCTGTCCCAAAGACGCGATCATAACCGCGCTCCAGCCACACGAGCCAGGGGCGGCGATATTGCGTGTCGACATTGACCGTCGCGCTGAGCCCGGCGTGAAGCGGCATGTCGGGGTCGACATTCTCAAGCGCGAGACGCACCGGTAGGCGCTGCACCACCTTGACCCAGTTGCCGGTCGCGTTTTCCGGCGGCAGCAGCGAGAAGGTGAGGCCGGTGCCGGGGCTGAGGCTCTGGACCTTGGCGTGGAACTCGACGCCGGGATAGGTGTCGACCTCGACTGTCGCTTCCTGACCGGGCCGCATATGCGTCAGCTCGGTCTCCTTGAAATTCGCCTCAACCCACAGCCGGTCCGACATCAGCGAGAAGACTGGCGTCGCTGAGGTCATGTAGTCCCCGACCTGCAGCTGCTCTACCTTGGTCACGGTGCCGGCTTCTGGCGCGCGAACCACCGTGTCGTTGACGTCGATCTGCTTCTGATCGACGACGGCCTGGGCGCGCTGCACCATCGGGTGCTCGTTGACTGGAATGTCGGGGTTGCCGCCCAATTGCGCGAGCGTGTTCTCGATATCCTGCTGGCTCGAGGCGACGCGTTGGCGGGCGACTTCGAGCGCGTTCGACGCCTGGTCGAATTGCGCCTGCGACGACACGCCTGAGCCAAGCAGCTTTTTCTGCCGGTCGTATTCGCGCTGGCTGTAGTCCAGCGTTTCTTGCGCCGATTTGTTTTCGGCGAGCTTTTGCTGGTAAGTCGCTTTCAGTGCCTCGACCTGCAACCGGGCGATGCCAAGCTGAGCCTTGGCGTCATTGAGCGCGGCCTGCAGATAGGCTGGGTCGATCCGGTACAGAACCTGGCCCTTGGTGACGCGCTCGTTGTCGCGGACCTCGATGGTCATGATGCGGCCGGAGACATCGGCGCTGATCACCGTGCGCGCCGCCTGGACGTAGGCGTCGTCTGTCTCGACGTAGCGGCCGCTGGTCACGTACCACCACACCGCGCCGATCGCCACGATAGCCGGGCCGGCCACCATCAACGGCATGCGCAAGCGTTGCCGCAGCGGCCGGGTGGGCGTGCCGATGCGCCCGTGGCGCTCGCCGAAGACGCGCCGCAGTAGCGGCGCGGGCGACTGCCCCTCGGTCGATGTGGTCATCGCGTGCCCTCGCTGACCGGCGCGGCAACCACCGCCGATTTTGGCATCAGCGGCCGGATCGTCGCGGCGAGCGGCCGCGTCGGGCCGCGATCGGTCAAGGCGCCGTGCACGCGGCGCAGCAGGTCGATCAACTGCTCCGCCTCGTCGGGCGACAGCGCGGCCAGTACTTGATCCTGCGTTTCGGTCGCGACGTCCCAGATGCGGCCCAGCACCGGGCGCGCCTTGTCGGTGAGGAACAGACGGCGGGCGCGGCGGTCGGTCGGGTCGGGACGCCGCTCGATCCATCCCGCCTCTTGCATGCGGTCGATCTGGCGCACCAGCGTCATCGGCCGGATTTCCAGAAGGTCGGCGAGGCCGGCCTGGTTGATGCCTTCGTTGCGGGCGAGGTAGCCGAGCGTGCGGCACTGCGCGCGGGTCAACCCCAGGCGTCGGCCGTTGCGGTCAAAGCGGCGGCCGTAGAGCCGCGCCACGTCATGTGCGAGAAAACCGAAACTGCGATCTGGATCCACGTCACTGCCCCAAAAAAAAGTAGCATCGCAGGGTGATAATAAGGAATTAGTACGATTTTTCCCATGCGCCTAGAGCTAGTTGCGCCAGGGCAGGGTTTCGCGAATGTGATAGCTAGCTAGCCGAGGGCGCGCGCTTCCAGGCGAATGCGTCGGGCGAGCAGCAGAAGATTGCATGCGGAAAACCCCACCGCAATTGCAACTGCCGCAAATGCCAGCGGCAAAATCGCCACCTCGCCGATAACGATGAGGTAATTCGGATGATCGAGCCAGCGATAAGGGCCGCTGGCGACGAGCGGCGCGCCCGGCAGCACGACGAGGCGCGTCGTCCAGCGCCGGCCGAGGCTCCAGATGACCCAGACGCGCCCGGCCTGGAGCGCAAAGAACACGGCCAACAGCGGCCAGTTCGGCGATGTCGCTGCAGGCACGGTCGCGAGCAGCGCGACGAGCCAGGCAGCATGAAGCAGCACAAACCATTTATAGCCGGCGCGATCGAACTCGATCGCGCCGGCCTGAATTAATCGCCTCGTGTTGGCGCGCGCGAGCAGCAATTCGCCGCCGCGCTGCAGCGCGACAAAGGCAAGCACGGCGTGAAAGATCGTCATGCCGCCTCGAGCAGGACAAAGCCGGCGCTGAAGCCGGGGCCAAGCGCGGTCAGCAACACCCGGCCGGCCGGCTCGCCGCAATCGCGCGCCTCGGTGAGCACTTCTTCCAAAACAAACAGCACGGAGGCCGCCGACATGTTGCCGAACCTCGCCAGCGATCGGCGCGCCGCGGCCGCGCCGCGGAAGCCTGAACCAAGGATCGCCTCGTAGGCGTCGATCACCTTTGGCCCACCGGGATGACAGACAAAACAGTCGATATCGCCAAGGTTCAGCGCTCGTCGAGCGAGGAACTTGTCGAGCACCGGGCCGAGTTCGGTGGTCACGAGGCGCGGGATGTCGCGCGAGAAAACAGCTCTTAGCCCATCATCGGCGACATCCCAGCCCATGATGTCGAGGCTCTTCGGCCAGGTGTGTTCAGCCGAGGCGATGATCGCCGGGCCATCGCCGCCGCTACGCAGCACTGCTGCTGCCGCTCCGTCGCCGAAGAGCGCGGTCGCCACGATGTTGCTGCGCGCGAGATCGTCGCGGCGGAACTGCAAGGTGCACAGCTCGACGACGAGCAGCAGCACCGGCTGTTTTGGCATCGCCTCGGCGAGCGCCGCGGCTCGCGCCAGGCCCAGCGCGCCGCCGGCGCAGCCCAAGCCGAAGATCGGCAGCCGCACGACATCGCGGGCAAATGCCATGCGTTCCATGAGCAGCGCATCGAGGCTCGGCGTCGCGATTCCCGTCGTCGACACGGTGACGATCGCGCCGATCTCCGCGGGCAAGAGGCGGGCGCGGTCGAGCGCGCGGCGAGCGGCTTCCTCGATCAGGCCGAGCGCGCCGGTGAGATAGGCGGCGTTGCGGTCGGGCCAGGAATGCGCCTCGTCGAACCACTCAATGGGCATTACCGAATAGCGGCATTCGATGCCGCTATTCGCGTAGACCTGTACCAGTCGCTCGAAATCCGGCGAGCGCCCGAACAACTGCTCGACACGGGCGACGACATTGCCCTGGTCGAGCCGGTGCGGCGGGACGGCGGTCGCAAGGGAAGCAAGACGCGGCAGCGTGCGCATTTTTATCAAGCGGCAGAAAACGGAACGATAGGGTCTCGTTTAAATGAGACCGCATCACGTCTTCGCGAGATGCAAGCGCAATGCCCCGCGACCGGCCGGTCACGGGGCATCGATGGTCCGTCGAACGATCCCGGCTTGGCGCGGGGATCGCGGCAGCGCCGTCAGTTCGTGAACCGATAGAACTTGGCCGCGTTCTCGCAGGTGATCTTGTGCACCTGGTCGGGCGTCAGCTCGGCGAACTGCTCCTCGATAAAGCGATCCGATTCCGGCCATACGCCGTCGGTGTGCGGATAGTCGGAGCCCCACATCATCGTCTCGACCCCGATATCATCGAGGAGCTTGGCCCCGATCCGATCGAACTGGAAGGTGCACTTGCAAGAGCGCTTCCAGTATTCCGACGGCTTCAGCTTCATGAGATCGCGGAACCGGTCCTCGAACTCGAAATCCATCCGGTCGAGCGCATAGGCGAGCCAGCCCGCGCCGCTCTCGCCAAACGACACGCGCAAGGTCGGGTAGCGGTCGAATACGCCGGCGCCGATCATCGCCGCGATGATGTTGATAAGCCCCATCTGGAAGGCCGACACGCCGGTGAACATCGCCGCGCGCCGCACCAGCGGGCTCGCCTCGCTGCGGGCCTTGGGGTTGGTTGTCGGAAAGGTGTGGAAATGCAGTGGCAGATCAACCTCGGCGACCGCCTTCCACAGTTTTTCCCAATCCGGGTGCCACATCGGCACCATGTCCCACGAGCATGAGAGCTCGAGCCCGCGTAGGCCAAGCTTGGCGACGCGGTGAATCTCCTTCACCGCCTCGTCGATATCGCCGTAGGGCAGGCAGGCGAGCGCCAGCTGGCGCTCGGGATACTTGGTCCACACCGCCTTCAGCCAGTCATTGTAGATGCGCAGCAGCTCGTTCGAGGCTTCCTTGTCCTCAAGCCTGGAAGCCGAGCCGAGGATGCCGTAAATGATCTCGGCGTCGACGCCGTCCATCTCCATGTCCTTCAGGCGCAGCTCCGGATCGCGCGCGCGGTACTTGCCCTTCTTGGCGTCGTCGTAGAGGCCGACCTCGTTCATCTTGTCGACCCGGTAGTTCTGGCCGGGGACGTATTTCGCGCCACCCGGGCCGACACCGTTGACCAGGCCGTAATCGGCGCCGTTCGAGGAGACCCAATGCGGCCCGTCCGGCCCATCGATGACATGCGGCATCTTTTCCTTGAGGTCGCGGCGGGCGTTCTCGACGAACAGCTCCGGCGGCATGCACGGCATATCGAGATGGCAATCGGCGGAAATGCGCTTGTATTGCATGGGTCTATCCCTTCCGGACGGATCTATCTGGCGAGAACTGTAAACCCTCGCAGCCAGATTTGCCTATGCCGTAAGTGCACGCCGCCATGTCGGCAGGGTGGGCCGAGCGCGGTCAGGGCGTCTTGGTGTAGCTGACGACCTCATACTCGATGCCGTCCAGGTCGAGAAAATAGAAGCGACGGCCCGGTTCGTAGTCGGCATGGCTGAACGGCCTGAGCCCGGCGGCGATCACGCGGGCCTCGATCGCGTCAAGATCGTCGACTTCGACCGCGATGTGGTTCAGCGGTCTGCCCTTGGCAAAGACTTCCGGTACGCGAACAGACTCGCCCGGGGTGTGCAACGCCACGTAATGGTCGTTTGAGCCAACATGAATTGTGTGACCGCCGTTTTGCGCCGGGCCCCTCCAACGAACGTGCCAGTCGAACAGAGCCTTCATCAGGGCCGACGTGCGCTCGGCGTCCGCGACGGTGATGTTCACGTGCTCAAGGCGGGGTAACGACATTGGCTCCTCCTGCATGGCGCGAGCGGAGATCGCTTGCCGTTGTCATTTCTAGAACCTCAAGTTAACTTGAGGTCAAGGTATTTTTGGACGACCAAGGTGACCCCTCCCTCCACGCTGTCGATCGGCGAACTTGCTCGAAGGACCGGGCTTTCAGTGTCCGCGATCCGTTTTTACGAGGCGCGCGGCTTGGTGCAGGCGACCCGAGGTCCCGGTAATCAGCGACGGTTCGCCCGCTCCGACATTCGCCGCTTATCCTTCGCGCTTATTGCCCAGCAGCTCGGTCTGAGCCTCGCGGAAATCGAAACCGAACTCGCGATACTGCCGCAAGGCCAGGCGCCGACGCGCGCGGACTGGCGCGCCATCGGCGCGCGGATGCGAGAGGTCCTCGCGGTCAAAATCGCCATGCTGCAGAGAACGCACGAACTGCTGGATGGCTGTATCGGGTGTGGGTGCTTGTCGCTCGATCGCTGCGCGCTTTACAACCCGAACGACCGTGCCGCCCGCGCCGGTCCGGGGCCGCGTTTCCTGTTGGGAAACAAGGCCTCTGACTTTGATGATGAATGACCGCAAGCGGAATCGGGCGGGGTCGGGGTGCCTTCTGCACCCTACGCCCGCGCGTCGTGGATCGCCTGCCAGATGCGCGCCGGGGTCGCCGGCATCTCGAGACTCTTGACCCCGAGGGGGCTGAGCGCATCGATCACCGCGTTGACGATCGCCGGTAGCGCCCCGACCGTACCGGCTTCGCCCGCGCCCTTGGCGCCTAAAGGATTGCGCTTGGTCGGCACCGGGTGCGAGTGGATTTCCATATAAGGCATCACATCGGCGCGCGGCATCGCGTAGTCCATAAAGCTTCCCGTGAGGTTCTGCCCCGACTCTGGGTCATAGACCACCTGCTCCATCAGCGCCTGACCCAGCCCCTGCGCGACGCCGCCATGGATCTGGCCCTTGAGCCCCAGCGGGTTCACCACCGTGCCGACATCGTCGATCACCACATAGCGCACGATCTCGAGCGCGCCGGTGTCGGGGTCGATCTCGACCTCGCAGACATGGCAGCCATTGGGGTAGGTGTTGTCGTCGGGTGAGAAGGTGCCGGTCTCGTAGAGCCCGCCCTCCAATTCACGTGGCAGCCGCGCGGCCTGGAATGAGGCCTTGGCGACATCGGTCAGGTTGATCCGTCGGTCGGTGCCGGCGACCGCGAAATTGCCATCCTCGGCGGCGAATTCGATGTCGGCCTCGGCGGCTTCGAGCAGATGCGCGGCGATGCGCTTGCCCTTGGCGATGACCTTGTCGGCCGCCATCCACAGCGCCGAGCCGCCGATCACCGTCGAGCGCGAGCCGTTGGTGCCGATGCCGAACGCGACGCGGTCGGTGTCGCCGTCGATGTATTGCACGACCGACGGATCGAGCCCGAGTTTCTCGTTGAGCACCTGCTTGAAGGTCGTCTCGTGGCCCTGGCCCTGGTTTTTGCTGCCCATCAGGAGGGTCGCGTTGCCGCTCGGGTGAAAGCGGATTTCGGCGAATTCCTGCCCCGGCCCCGCCGCCTTCTCGATCGGGTTGGCGATGCCGATGCCGCGTAGCCGACCGCGCGTTTTAGCCTCGTCGCGCCGCTTGGCGAAGCCGGCCCAATCGGCCTCCGCGAGCGCCTGCTGCTGGTTCGCTGGGAAATCGCCGCAATCGTAATTGAGGCCGAGCGCGGTCTTGATCGGCAGCTTCTCGGGCGGGATCAGGTTCTTGGCGCGCAGCTCGACGCGGTCGAAGCCCAATTCGCGCGCCGCGTCGTCGATCAGGCGCTCGATGACATAAGTCGCCTCGGGTCGTCCCGCGCCGCGATAGGGCGCGGTGCCGTTGGTGTTGGCCATCACCGCATAGACGCCGACATAAGCGGCTGGAATGTCGTACGTACCCACCAAAGTGCCGACATTGCCAAAGGTCGCGAGCAGGTTGCGCTCGGACGAGATATAGGCACCGACATTGGCCAGCGTCTTGACCCTGAGCCCGAGGAACTTGCCGTCTTTGTCGAGCGCCAACTCCGCGTCGGTGACATTGTCGCGCGCATGCTCGTCGGCCTGGATGCACTCGCTGCGCTCGCAGGCCCATTTCACCGGCCGGCGCAGTTTCTTGGCCGCGAGCAGCACCAGCCGGTGCTCGGGATATTGCCAGCCCTTGGTGCCGAACCCGCCGCCGACATCGCCGGCGATGACGCGGATATGGCTTTCGGGGATCTTGAAGATGCGGGTCGCGAGCGCCTGCCGTACCCGGTGCGGGTACTGCACGTCGGCGTAGAGC
>Ga0187784_10001967_pt1 | contig 16406 bp, 12 predicted proteins | sample 1015_SJ02_MP15_2_FD_132964 | JGI IMG/M metagenome (GOLD analysis project Ga0187784, IMG submission 132964) | Tropical peat soil microbial communities from peatlands in Department of Meta, Colombia - 1015_SJ02_MP15_20_MG | ecosystem: Environmental > Terrestrial > Soil > Wetlands > Peat | place...
CAGCGCCATCACCGCTTCGCCCGAGGCCTCGGCATAGCCGTCGCGGGAATCGTAGGGCGCCGGCGGGCCGGCGGAGCCGGGCAAGGCCAGCCCGATCGCCTCGGAGACGCAGGCCATGGTGTTGGCGGTGAACTGGCCGCCGCAGGAGCCGGCCGAGGGACAGGCGACGCATTCCAATTCGTGCAGCTCGGCATCGCTCATCCGGCCGGCGCTGTGGGCGCCGACGGCCTCGAACACGTCGCCCACGGTCACGTCCTTGCCGTGGAACTTGCCGGGCAGGATCGAGCCGCCATACATGAAGACGGCGGGCACGTTGAGCCGCAGCATGGCCATCATCAGGCCCGGCAGCGACTTGTCGCAGCCGGCAAGCCCGACCAAGGCGTCATAGCAATGGCCGCGCATGGTAAGCTCGACGGAATCGGCGATCACCTCGCGCGACACCAGCGAGGATTTCATCCCGGCGTGACCCATGGCGATGCCGTCGGTGACCGTGATGGTGGTGAACTCGCGCGGCGTGCCGCCCGCGGCGGCGACGCCCTTCTTCGCCGCTTGCGCCTGGCGGGCGAGCGCAATGTTGCAAGGCGCGGCCTCGTTCCAGGTGGTGGCGACGCCGATCAGCGGCTGGGCGATTTGCTCGTCGGTAAGGCCCATGGCGTAGAGATAGGAGCGATGCGGCGCGCGCTCCGGCCCGATAGTGACGTGGCGGCTCGGCAGCGCCGATTTGTCAAAACCCCGTTGTCGCATGTCATCGGGCATGGCAGGTCTCCTCGGCATCGGCTGGCTTTGCGCTACCATACAAAGGCGGGGAAAGGTGTCAAAGAGGCGGCGCCCGGGCGCATGGCGGGGCCGCGCTTGTGACCGCCCGCTCCGCCCGCTAGAAGCGGCAGGGATCGAGGACCCCGCCCGTGTCCTTCCTTACCTTTGCCGAAGCCTGGCGCTGCTATCGCCGCGCCGAGCCGCGCCTGCCGGCAAAGCCCCGGCCGGTCGCGCCGCGCCGCATCGCCGATGCCGCCGAGATCGCGGCGGATTTCGACCTGATCGTGCTCGATGCCTGGGGCGTGCTCAATGTCGGCGATGCGCCGATCCCGGGCGCGCGCGAAGCGGTCGCGGGCCTGCGGCAGGCCGGCAAGCGCCTTCTCGTCCTCAGCAATGACGGAACCCGCCGCGGCGCCGCGGCGGCGGCACGCCACCGCCGCCGCGGCATCGCCATCGCCGATGACGAGGTTGTCGTCGGCATCGACCTGTTGCCGGGACTGTTGCGGGAGATCAATCCTGCGCCGCCGCTCGGCGTCATCGCCGATGAGCCGCTCCGCTTTCCCGCGCTTGCCGGCGCGCTGGCGCCGCTGGCCGAGGATGGCGCGGCCTATGACCGCGCCGGCGCCATCTTGTTCCTGTCGAGCGACGGCTGGAGCGACCGGCGCCAGCGCCTGCTGGAGTCAAGCCTCGCGGCGCGGCCGCGCCCGCTCGTCATCGGCAATCCCGACATCGCCTCGCCCGAAGCCGACGGCATGGCGGCGGAGCCCGGCTATTTCGGTCATGCCGTCGCCGAGCGGACGGGATTGGCGCCGATTTTCTGCGGCAAGCCCTTCGCGCCGATCTATGGGCGCATCGCGGCGCTCCATCCCGATATCGCGCCCGAGCGGGTGCTGTGCGTCGGCGACACGCTCCACACCGACATCCTCGGCGGCCGCGCCGCGGGCTATCGCACGCTGCTGATCGAAGACGGCTTCTGCCGCGGCCGCGACGGCCTGGCGCTCGCCGCGGAGAGCGGCATCTGGCCCGATTTCATCGCGCCGCGGCTATAGGCCGTCGCGCGCCGGCTCGGCGCTCGCGTCAGGCGCCGATGCGCCGCAGCGCCGTGCGCAGGCGGGCGAGCGCCGCTTCCGCCTCGGCAAGGCGCTCGCGCTGCTCCGCCACCACTTCGGGCTTGGCCTTGGCGAGGAATTGCTGGTTGCCGAGCTTTTGCGCGATCTTGCCGATCTCGCCTTCGATGCCGGCGCTCTCCTTGGCCAGCCGCGCGCGCTCCTTGGCGAGATCCATGCCCGTGTCGGCGAAGTTCAACAAAATGATGGCGCCCTCGACGGCAACTTGAATGGCGGTGCGCGCGACGGCCTTCCAGGCCTCATCCGTGGCCGAGACCTTTTCCAGCGCGCTGAGCCGCGCAAGGCGCAAGATCGAGTCCTTGTGCGCCGCCACGCGCGCCCAAATCGCCGGATCATTGGCGTCGATGTAAGCGGCAAGCTCGCTTGCCGCCGGCACGTTCATCTCGACCCGCGCCGAGCGGATCGCCGAGATCAGCTCGACCACCCAATCCATTTCCGCCATCGCCGCGCGGTCGACGAGGTGCTTCGGATGGCTCGGCCAAGAGGCGGCGATGAGCAGCCCGCCCTTGCCGGCGGTGAAGTGCCGCCACAGCTCCTCGGTGACGAACGGCGCCACGGGATGCAGCAGATGGACGATCTCGCCGAGCGCCCAGGCGGTGACGGCGCGCGTTTCCGCCGCCGCCGCCGCGTCGGCGCCGGTGAAGACGGGCTTGGCGAACTCGATGAACCAGTCGCAGAACGTGCCCCAGGTGAAGTGATAGATCGCGCCCGCGGCCTCGTTGAACTTGTAGGCGTCGAGCGCGGCGGCGACGCGCGCGCCGGTCTCCGCCAGCGCGCCGGCGATCCAGCGGTTGAGCGTCAGCCGGCAGGCGGCGGGATCGAACCCCTCGGCCGGCGCGCAACCGTTCATTTCGGCAAAGCGCGCGGCGTTCCACAGCTTGGTGATGAAGCCGCGATAGCCCTCGACGCGCGATTCCGCGAGCTTGATGTCGCGCCCTTGCGCGGCGAGCACGGTGAGCGTGAAGCGCAGTGCGTCGGCGCCGTAGCGCTCGATGAGCGCCAGCGGATCGATAATGTTGCCCTTGGCCTTCGACATCTTCTGGCCGCGCTCGTCGCGCACCAGGGCGTGGATGTAGACGGTGCGGAACGGCACGTCGCCCATGAACTTGCAGCCCAGCATCATCATCCGCGCCACCCAGAAGAAGATGATGTCGAAGCCGGTCACCAGCACGTCGGTGGGATAGTAGCGTTGCAGTTCCGGGGTCTGCTCGGGCCAGCCCAGGGTCGAGAACGGCCAGAGGGCGGAGGAGAACCAGGTGTCGAGCACGTCGCCGTCGCGCTCGAGCGCGGTCGGCTTGCCGTAATGGCTCGCCGCCGCCGCCTGCGCTTGCGCCTCGGTCTCCTCGACGAAGACGGTGCCGTCCGGCCCATACCAGGCCGGGATCTGATGCCCCCACCAGAGCTGGCGCGAGACGCACCAGGGCTGGATGTTGCGCATCCATTCGAAGAAGGTGTTCTCCCAGCTCTTCGGCACGAATTGGGTGCGGCCGGTCTCGACCGCCGCGATGGCCGCCTGCGCCAGGGTCTTGGCGTCGACATACCATTGATCGGTGAGCCAGGGCTCGATGACGACGCCGGAGCGGTCGCCATGCGGCACGGTGAGCGCGTGCGGCTCGATCTTGTCGATGAGACCCTGCGCCTGGAGATCGGCGACAACGCGCTTTCGCGCCTCGAAGCGGTCGAGGCCGCGATAGGGCTTGGGCACGGCGTCGTTGAGGCGGGCGTCGCGGTCGAAGATGTTGATCAGCGGCAGGCCGTGCCGCCGTCCGACCTCGAAATCGTTGAAGTCATGCGCCGGCGTGATCTTGACGGCGCCGCTGCCGGCGGCGGGATCGGCATAGGCATCGGCGAGGATGGGTATGCGCCGGCCGACCAGCGGCAACACCGCCGAGCGGCCGATCAGATGCCGATAGCGCTCGTCCTCGGGATGGACGGCGACGGCGGCGTCGCCGAGCATGGTCTCGGGCCGGGTCGTCGCCACGGTGATGAAGGTGCCGCTCTCGCCTTCGACGGGATACCGGATGTACCAGAGCGAGCCTTTCACCTCCTGGCTCTCGACCTCGAGATCGGAGATCGCGGTGTGCAGCTTCGGGTCCCAGTTGACCAGCCGCTTGTCGCGGTAGACCAGCCCCTCCTTGTGCAATGCGACGAAGACCTTGCGCACCGCCGCGGAGAGCCCCTCGTCCATGGTGAAGCGCTCGCGGCGCCAATCGGGCGAGGCACCGAGCGCGCGCAATTGCCGGGTGATGGCGCCGCCCGATTCCTCCTTCCACCGCCACACCCGTTCGATGAAGGCGGCGCGGCCGAGCTTGAGGCGGCCGGATTGCTCCTGCTCGAGCTGGCGCTCGACCACCATCTGGGTGGCGATGCCGGCATGATCGGTGCCGGGCTGCCACAGCGCGTCGCGGCCGAGCATGCGGTGATAGCGGATGAGGATGTCCTGGAGGGTGAAGGTCAGCGCGTGGCCCATATGCAGGATGCCGGTCACGTTTGGCGGCGGCATCATGATGCAATAGGGCCGGGCGGGCGCCTCGGGATGGCTGGCGAAGGCGCCCGATTCCTCCCATTGCCGATAGATGGCCGATTCGACATCGGCCGGACGATAGGTCTTGTCCAGCATGGCCGAACGCTTCTCGCTCACTCCGTTCTGCTGACGCGGGCGGGGGGAATCGCCGCGGGCGGCGGCGGGCCGCTCAGCCTCTCTGGGCCTCGCGCGACATGCGCTGGATCTCTTCCCGCACCAGCCGCTCGACGAGCGACGGCAGATGCGCATCGAGCCAGTCCCGCAGCATCGGCCGCAGCAACTCGCGCACGAGGTCCTCGAGCGTGCGCCCGGCATCGCCCAGCGGCAGATTGCCGAACTGATCGCGCGCGCCGGGCTGGGTGAGCTGCGACAGGGCCGTGACCGCCGCCACCTCCGTGGCGCCCGATACCAGCCGATCCTCGCTCTCCTCCGGCATCGGCGGCGGGGGCGGCGGCTCGATGCGCGGCGGCGGCGCTTCGACGCCGAAGACCGCCTTGGGCGGCGGCGGCGGCTCGGCGGCGGCCTTTTTGCCTCCGGCGGTGATGCTGACGACCGTGCCGTCCTCATCCACCATCTCGGTCAGTTCCAGCACTTCCTCGCCGCGCGCGGGCTTCTCCTCCGCCGCGGGGGCCGGCGCCGCCTCTCCATCCTCGGCGATGATGCGGCGGATGGAGGCGAGGATCTCCTCCATCGACGGTTCGTGTTGGCCTTTCGGGTCCGACATGACGCTTAACCGATCTCGCATAGTCGCCGGCTACAGTAGGGGAAACCAAGGAAAAAGGCCAGCCGAACCCGCGCCTTGGCGGTCGGGCGGGTCGACCCCCCGGCCTGCGGGGCTATTCGTCCTTGGCGCCGAAGCCCAGCCACTTCTCGCGAACCGAGCGGTAGTGCTTGTCGACGTCATAAAGCTTCACCGGCAAGCGCAAATCGGCGGCGGTCAGGCTGCCGACCTGCTGCGACAGCGTGAACTCGGCGACGGCGAGATCGTGCTGCGCGGTGACGAGCTGGACCCGGTCGGTGAACAGCTCCTGCTCGGCGTTGAGCACGTCGAGCACGGTGCGCGAGCCGACGGTCTGCTCCTGCCGCACGCCTTCGAGCGCGATCTCCGCCGCCTCGATGGTCGATTGCAGCGAGACGATCTGGGCGCGGCCGGAGACGATCTGCTCCCAGGCCTGGGTCGCGCCCTGGATGGCGGCCCGGCGTGCGTCGTCGGTCTGGCCGAGGCGCTGTCCCACCACCTCCACCGCCTGGCGCGTCTGCGAGTAGATGTTGCCGCCTTCGTAGAGCGGCACGGTCATGCGGGCGATGACCGACGCGGTCGTCACGTCATGGCCGATGACCACCGTCTCCATGCCGCGGTTGATGTCGCCGACCAAGGCGATGGTCGGCAAAAGCTGGTCGCGCGTGGCATCGACGGCGTCGCGCGCGGCGTCCTCGGTGTAGATGGCGGCGATGACGTTCGGATTCTTGAACGTGGCGAGGCTGATCGCCTCCTCCCGGTTCGCCGGCAGCACCGGCCGGATATTGGGCTGCTCCAGCTTGTCCGGCGGCGTGTGGCCGACCGCGCGCTCGTAATTGGCGCGGCTGACTTGCAAATTGCCGGCCGCCTGCAGCCGCGAGGCGGTGGCCGCGGCGAGCCGCGCCTCCGATTGCGCCAGGTCGGTGCGCGTCACCGTGCCGACGCGGAACTCGTCGTTGGTCGCTTCGAGCTGGCGGCGCAGCACCTGCTCGTTGTTGATGCTGAGATCGAGCGTCGCCTGGTCGCGCACCACGTCGAGATAGGCTTGCGCGACGCTGAGGAACACCGTCTCCTCGGTGGCGATGTTGCGCGCGCGCTCCGCCTCGATGGTCTTCTCCGCCTGCGCCGTCAGGGCGACGGTGCGGCCGCCGGAATAGAGCGGCTCGGAGATGTTGAGGTCGACGGTCTTGGGCGGCGTCTTGGAATTGGGGGCGATCTGCGAGCTCGGCTGGTTCTCGATGCGCTGCGCGCCGGCGGCGCCGGTGAAGACCACGGTCGGCCGCCAGCCGGAAAGCGCCTGCGGCACGCCTTCGTCGGCGGCGCGCAGATTGGCGCGCTCGGCGAGGATCTGCGGGTTGGTCAGATAGGTGTCGATCAGCGCCTCGGGCAAGGTCTCGCCGCTCGCGGCGCCGGCCGAAGCCAGGAGGAGCGCGCTCACGCCGCCGGCGGCGAGGAGTTCACGGCGCATCGTCTGGGCTCCGCCTCCTTCCTAGAACACGAAGCTCGGCTCGGCTTGGAAACCCGGCAGCGGCGGCACGGTGGCATCGAAGCTCGGCCAATGCGACAGCACGCCGCCCGCCGAAATCATCACCACGGCGCGCCCCGGACCGTTCCCCTCCTGCAACACCGAGATCAGCCTGCCGCCTTCGGCGAGCTGATGCGCGACCGCCTCGGGAACGCGCGCGACGGCGCCTTGGCAAAGGATGACGCGATAAGGGGCGCGGGCGGGACATCCGGCGGCGAGCGGCGCCTCGACGACCATGGCGTTGTCGACGGCAAGCTCGCGCAGCCGCGCCCCCGCCTGACGCGCGAGCTCCGCCTCGCTTTCGACGCCGACGACGCTGCGCGCGAGGCGCGCGAGCAGCGCGGTGCCATAGCCGGTGCCGCAGCCGATCTCCAGCACGTTGTCCTTGCGGGTGATCTCGGCAAGCTGGATGAGCCGCGCCAGCACCATCGGCTCCATCATGTAGCGCCCGCCGCCCAGCGGCAGGTCGCCGTCGACATAGGCGGTGCCGCGCAGATGCGCCGGCACGAAGCGCTCGCGCGGCACGGCGAGGAACGCTTCGAGCACCGCCTCGTCCGTTACCTTGTTGGTGCGGAGCTGGCTTTCGACCATGGCGAGGCGCGCGGCGGCGTAGTCGATCATGGCGGGTCTGCGGCGAAGGCTCTTGGCTGCGGGCGAGTCGGCTCGTCTTATATCGTCGCGGCCGGGTTAAGACAATCCTGGCCGCGTCGGCGCAGCGCCCGCCTTGACCCTCCGCCGCATGCCGGCATATACCACCCCACCCCGGCCGGATGGCAGAGTGGCTATGCAGAGGACTGCAAATCCTCGTACAGCGGTTCGATTCCGCTTCCGGCCTCCAATATATAACTTATTGAACAAGTGGCAGATTTTGGCTTAGCTCGGCGCCGGCCTTCGACCGATGCCGGCTTGGCCGAGATAATTCAGGTGTAGTCGCGTTGGCGCCCGATTCCTGCTTTGGTGCGGCAATGTCGCGCAAATGCCGTTCGCCTGCACGGCTCCTCGGTCCCGCGGCTGGCCGCGAGAGTTAGCCCGTGCGCCGCGACCGGCTTTTCGGCGCCGTGCTGCTGCTGGGGCATCTGGCCCGGCATGGGCTCCGGCGTCGCCCGACGCTTGCGCTTGGCGACCGCCTGGCGATGCTGCCGCGCACCGGCCTGCCGATCGCGGCGGGGGTCGTGATCCATTGGGACGAGCGCCAAATCCCCTTCATCACCGCCGAAACCGACGACGATCTCGCCGTCGCCCTCGGCCTCGTCCATGCGCATCTTCGCCTCGGGCAGATCGAGATGATGCGCCGGCTGTCGCAGGGACGGGTGGCGGAGATGATCGGCCCTCTCGGCGTCGAGGTCGATCGGCTGGTGCGCACGTTCGACATCGCTCGCGCGGTGCCGGAGATGGCGCCCGCGCTGCCCGAGGAGACGCGCCGCTTCCTCGCGGCCTTCGTGCGGGGGCTCAACCATTACATCGCCCGGGCCGAGACGCTGCCCGAGGAATGCCGGCTTTTCGGCCTGCGACGCGAACCTTGGAGCGTCGCCGACGTCTTGGCCCTTGGCCGGCTGGCGAGCGGCGACGTCAACTGGATCGTCTGGCTGCGCCTCCTCGGCTTGCGCGGCGAGCCGGACTGGCCGCTGCTTTGGCGTCGGCTGCTTCGCCACGACCTCGTCTCGCCGGCGACGGGCCTCGGGGAGGAGGCTTTGTCCGCTGGACTTGGCGCGGCGCTGAAGTCGGGAAGCAACTGCTTCGCCGTATCGCCGACGAGAAGCGCGAGCGGCGCGCCGCTGATCGCCAGCGATCCTCATCTGGCGCTTTTCCTTCCCAACCCCTGGATCATCGCCGGCATGAAATCGCCCGCCCGGCACGCGGTCGGACTCATGATCCCGGGGCTGCCCTTCGTCGCGCTCGGAAGAAATCCCTGGATCGCCTGGGGCGGCACGAGCCTGCACGCCGCGAGCAGCGAGTTGGTCGCCCTGCCCGCCGACGGATCAGCCGAGATCCGGGAACGGCAGGAGGTGCTCGGCGTCCGCTGGAACGGTCGTCGCAGGATCCGCATTCGAGAGAGCCGGTGGGGTCCGATCGTCACCGACGTTCCCTGGCTCCGCTCGAACGGCGACAGGCTGGCGCTGCGCTGGGTCGGCCATCGCCCCAGCGACGAGATGTCCGCCATGCTTCGCGCCAACCGCGCGCGGGATTGGGCCGAATTCCAGGCCGCGCTCGAGGATTTTGCGGTCCCCGCCCAACGCATGCTGTACGCCGATGCCGCGGGCCATATCGGCGCCCTGATGGCCGCCTGCCTGCCGCGGCGCAGCGAGTCCGAGCCGGCGGATCTCGCGACGGAGGCGGAAGCCGTCTCGCGACCGGAGGTTGCGCTGACCTCTGCGCAGCTTCCGTCCTGCGTCGATCCGAGCGAGGGGTTCATCGCCTCGGCGAATGAACGGCCGGAGGCGCCCGGGCTGCTCATCGGGCATCATTTCTCGCCGCCCGACCGCAAGCGGCGCCTCGACGAGCTGCTCTCCGCCGAGACGGGCTTGTCGGTCGATGCCGCGGCAAGGCTTCAGCGCGATGTCCGCTGGACGGGAGCGCTCGCTCAGCGCGACCTGCTGTTGGCCTGGCTCGGCTCGGCCGGGAAGCGGCGAAGCGCGCGGCAAAAGAGGTTGATCGCCGATCTCAGCGGCTGGGACGGCCGCTATGACGCGGACTCGCGAGGCGCGCTTGCCTTTGAGCTGCTCTCCTATCATCTGGCGCGACGGCTCGTCGGGCCAAGGCGGCGAGAGGTTTATGCCGCCGTCTGGGGCATGCGCGGCCTGATCTGGCAGGATGTGCTGGCGGCGAAGGCTGAAGACCGGACCCGCGCGCTGAAAGCGGCGCTGCGCGACGCCGCCACGGCGATGACGCGCCGGGCGGCGTGGGGCGGGATCCATCGCTTGCGGCTGGGCCATCTTCTGGGGCTCCTGCCCTTCATCGGCCGCGCCTACCGCGTCGCGGACCTGCCCGCCGCCGGCAGCTCCGAGACGCTGTTGAAGACCGCGCATCCCCTCGCCGGCAAGCGGCATGCCAGCCACTACGGCTCCTCGGCGCGGCACATCTCCGACCTCGCCGACCCCGATCGCAATTACTTCGTCCTGCTCGGCGGGCAGGACGGGTGGTTGGGCAGCACGACCTTTGCCGACCAGATTGCGCTCTGGCAGCGCGGCGAGTACGTCAGGGTGCCGCTCACGCCCGAAGCGGTGGCCGCCGCCTTTCCCCATCGGACGGAGCTTGCGCCAATGAGCGCGTCCCGCCCGCCGGCGACGGAGCCGCCCGCATGATCGACGCCACGCCGCTGTTGTGGCTCTATGCCCGGTATCGGGCGGGGCGGCTGGCGCGCCAGGACGCGGTCGCCGAACAGCAGCGCCAGCTCCTCCGCCTCGTGCGCAAGGCCGGGGCGACGCGCTTCGGCCGCGACCACGGCTTCGCCGAGATCCGAAGCGTCGCCGGCTTTCAGGCGCATGTGCCGCTGCGCCGCTACGAAGACATGTGGGAAGACTATTGGCGGCACGGGTTTCCGCGACTCACCGACTGTAGCTGGCCGGGCACCCTGCCGTTCTTCGCCCTGACCTCGGGCACGACCAGCGGCGCGACGAAATACATCCCCTGCTCGCGCGAGATGAACCGCTCGAACGACTGGGCCGCGCTCGACATCCTCGTCCACCACCTGACGAACCGGCCGCAGAGCCGCGTCCTCGGCGGCAAGAGCCTGATGCTCGGCGGCAGCACCGCTCTCGTCGAGAACGCCCCCGGCATCCGCAGCGGCGATCTCAGCGGCATCGTCGTGAGCCAGATCCCATGGTGGGCGCGCTCCTACAGCTTCCCGCCGCCCGCGCTGGCCCTGATCGCCGATTGGGAAGAGAAGATCGACACGCTGGCCCAGGCTGCGCTCGGCCAGGACATCCGGGCGATCACGGGAACGCCGAGCTGGCTCCTCATCTTCTTCGAACGGCTGTTCTCCTTTGCAGCGAAGGGCCCGCCGCGGCTCGATCGCCTCTTCCCCAACCTCGAGCTGCTGATCCATGGCGGCGTCAATTTTGCGCCCTACCGGCTCCAGTTCGAGGAGCTTCTGAGCGGCAGCCATGCCGAGCTGCGCGAGGTCTATCCGGCGAGCGAGGGCTTCATCGCCATCGCCGATCGCGGCTTCGGCGAAGGATTGCGCCTCATCGTCGACAACGGGCTGTTCTACGAGTTCGTGCCGGCGGCAGAGCTCGCCGCCTCGAGCCCCGCGCGCCATTGGCTCGCCACCGCCGAGCCGGGCGTCGACTACGCTCTCGTCGTCAGTAGCTGCGCCGGGCTTTGGTCCTATGTCCTCGGCGACACGGTGCGGCTGATCGGGCGCGATCCGCCGCGCCTTCTCGTCACCGGCCGAACCTCCTATTCGCTCTCCGCCTTCGGCGAGCATCTCACGGGCGAGGAAATCGAGCAGGCGGTGAGCGTGGCCGCCGAGGCGGTGCGGGTTGCCATCGCCGACTTCGCCGTCGGCGCCGTGTTTCCGGGCGCGTCGCAAGCCCGCGGCGGGCATCTCTACGTCGTCGAATTCAGCGACGCCAGGCTGCCCGATATCGCCGCCTTTGCGCGCGCCGTCGACGAGCGGCTTTGCCGCGCCAATGACGACTATCGCGCCCACCGCGCCGGCGGCTTCGGGCTCGAGCCGCCGACCGTCATGGCGGTCGAGCACGGCACCTTCGCCGCCTGGATGCGCAGCCGCGGACAACTCGGCGGCCAGCACAAGGTGCCGCGGATCATCGCGGACCCCAAGCTTTTCGCCGAGCTGCGGCGCTTCGCGGCGCCGCACGCTCGAAACGGGATCGACGACCATGCTTGACTTGAGAGAAGTGCCGACGCTCGAAACCTTCCGGCTGCGCCTGCGCCGCCCGGGCGAGAGCGACACGGAAGGCCTCGCCGCGATGTTCGCCGATGCGCGCTACATGCGCTTCCTCGGCGACGGCAAGACGGCGGACCGCGCCGAGGCGTGGTGCGCCATCGCCGGGACCTTGGGACATTGGGTGCTGCGCGGCCACGGCCTCTTCTCCATCGAGGAGAAGACGACCGGCCGGTTCATCGGCTGGAGCGGACTGCTTTCGCCGGAAGGCTGGCCCGGGGTCGAGATCGCCTGGGGCATCGCGCCGGACTTTTGGGGCCGGGGCCTGGCGACGGAGGCGGCGACGAGCGTCCGCGATTACGCCTTCCTCGGCCTGCGCCTGCCGCGGCTCGTCAGCCTCATCCACCCCGAAAACGCCGCCTCGATCCGGGTCGCGGCCAAGATCGGCGAATGCTTCGAGCACGCGATCGAATTCCAAGGCCGGAGCCTCTCCCTTTACGCCATCGCCGCGCCTTGGGCGCGCTCGCGGTGAGAATTCGGATGCCGGCGGGGCTCTTCCCATGGGGCGCGACGCCCGCGCAATGGCGTTGAAGCGCAAGCTCGGCTGCGCCACCAATGCCGGCGCCCGAGGATGGCTCATCGCCGGAGCGCCCTCAGCACGTCGCCTTCGCCGGCGATGCGGGTGCCGAGCACGGCGCTTTCCCGGTCAAGCGTCGCTTGCAGCCATGCCGAATCTTCCGCCGACGCGCGGTTCAAGCGGAATCTTTTGATCTGGAACGGCACGAGCGTGAGGTCGAGGAGGTTCCCGCTCGAGGCGGAAAGCCTGGCAAGGTATGCGACGACGAGATCGCCGCGAAATTCCTCATGGCCCTTGATGCCTTCATAGTCGTCGAGGAAGTCGCCGCAGCCGTAAACGATGAGTTTTTCGCGATAGACCTCGATCCCCTTCGCATGGTGGGAGGAATGACCATGGACGAGGTCGAAACCTGCCGAAGCGATCAAGGCATGGGCGAAGCGCCGTTGCTGGTCTGAAATCCGGTATCCCCAGTTTCCTCCCCAATGGATCGACGCGATGGCGAGATCGCCGGGGCGTTTGACTGCGCCGACCGCGCTCGCCGCGCGGGCGATCTCCCGCTCGGAGAAAGCCTTGAGAAGATTGACGCCGGGGGTGTCGTCGCCGGCCGCCCATTCCGCGGGAATGCCGCTGCTCGCGGTGCCGAAGCCGAAGACCAGGACCCTTCCCGCGCCCGGTACGTGCAGGATGGCGGGAGCCGAGGCTTCGCTGAGGGAGCGGCCTGCGCCGGCGCCGGCGATGCGCGCCTCTTTCAGCGTGGCAAGCGTTTCGAGAAGCCCCGAGTTTCCCCAATCGAGCACGTGATTATTGGCGAGCGCGCAGCAGTCGATGCGCATGGCGCCGAGACAGCCGACGTTGCCGGGGCTCATTCGGTAATTGATGCCCTTGGGTAGATGCTGCTCGCTTGCGGTGATGCTCGTCTCGAGATTGATGATCCGGGCATCGGGCCGCAGGCGTTGCATCTCGGCCAAGGCATCGCCCCACACATAGGAGAAATCGACCGGCCGCGGGATGGGACCGTTTACCGCCTCCGCGAGCTCGACATAAGTCGTCGCAGAGCCGACATAGTCCTCGTAAAGGCGTGGGTCGCTCGGATGAGGAAGGATCTGGTCGATACCCCTTCCGAGCATGACGTCTCCGGTGAGGAGCAACGTCATGCTTTCCCGGACCGAGGCACCATCCTCCGCGGGGGTCTGCATCATCGACACCTCGTCCGTCGGAACCGCTGCGGCCAAGCCGGCAAACAGAACACCTCGCGAGAGCGCCAGGAAACCCCGTCGGCTGAAGGCGTCGGATTGCCTCGGCATCCTGACCTCTCGCGATCGCCCCCGGCTGCCCACGCCTTGTGCTTTCATGGCATGGCATTTCCCGCCGCGCCTTGAGGCAGGTCAAGCATTCGGATATCCGGTCCGCGCCGCGACGGGCGTGCCGCGGCCTCGCTTGCCGGTCGATTGATTTGAATCAACGCGATGGAGGTGGCGCTCCCGTATGAGGTATTGGGCGGCTATTCGCCTCGGAATGAGAGGTAAGTCGCCGCGCAAACGATCTATTGCGGGCCGCATGTCGCGTCGGCGAGGTCCCGGGAGGCCAGCGTGCCGCCTGTCTTTTCCGATCGGTTGATCGGCATACTCTTCCGCGGCGGCCGGCGCAGTGCCGTGATGGCGGCCACGACGGCTCTTGCGCTCGCAGCGACCGCCGCCGCCTGCGCCCAGGCGGTCGATCAAACCGATCCGCAGGCGCAGTCCCGCGCCGCGGCAGTCATGCCGCTGCCGAGCTTTGCGCCGCTGGTCGACAAGGTGATGCCGGCGGCGGTCAGCGTCGCGGTGATGGAAAAGCCCGAGCCGGAGGAAGAGGGCGAGGAGGCGCAGCAGCCGTCCCTCGAGGATTTCCTGCGCCGCTTTTTCGAACGGCGGGGCGAGCATGGCTTGCCCGTCATTCCGCATTTGCGTCGCATCGCGCTTGGCTCCGGCTTCCTCATCGATCCCGCCGGCTACATCGTCACCAACGACCACGTCGTCGCCAATGCGCGCAAGATCACCGTGCTGTTGCAGAACAAGAGCGAGCACGCGGCCAGGCTGATCGGCCGCGACGCTCTGACCGATCTGGCGCTGCTCAAGATCGATGCGGCGGAACCGCTCCCATCGGTCCCCTGGGGCGACAGCAACGCGGCGCGGGTCGGCGATTGGGTGATGGCCGTGGGCAACCCCTTCGGCCTCGGCGGCACGGTGAGTTTCGGCATCATCTCCGCGCGCGGCCGCGACATCCAATCGAGCCCCTATGACGACCTCTTGCAGATCGACGCCTCGTTGAACCGAGGCAATTCCGGCGGCCCGACCTTCAATCTCGCCGGCGAAGTGATCGGCATCAATACCGCCATCTACACGCCGAGCGGCGGCTCGGTCGGCGTCGGCTTCGCCATACCGTCGAGCCGGGCGAAACCGGTCATCGAGCAATTGCGTCAATCCGGCAAAATCGTGCGCGGATGGCTCGGCGTCGAGATCCAGGAGGTCACCCCCGAACTCGCCAAGGCGCTGCGATTGCCGAGCGCCAGCGGCGCCCTCGTCGCCGGCGCTGCGTCGGGCGGCCCCGCGGCCAGGGCCGGCATCCAGCCGGGCGACGTGATCTTGTCGTTCAACGGCCACGCCATCGCCTCGGCGCAGGATTTGCCGCTCCTCACCGCCGAGGCGCCTCCCGGCCGTGAGGCTGCGCTCGAGCTTTGGCGCGCCGGCAAGCCGCTGTCGCTCCACGTGGCGATCGGCCAGATGCCGGAGAAGACGGAGGCTGCTGCCAGCCGCGAAGAGCGCGCGCGGCCGGAAGCGAGGACGAGCGCGCTTGGCCTCAGCCTCGCGCCCCTCACCGACGAGCTGCGCCAGCGCCTCCATCTCTCCAGGAATATCACGGGAGCGGTTGTCGCCGACGTCGCCGATGACAGCCCGTTCGCCGAGCTCGACCTCCAGGCGGGCGATGTGATCCAATCGATCGATCATCAGGCGGTGACGACGCCCAAACAGGCGGCGGAGCTGTTGAAGAAAGTCCGGGTCGGCACGACCGTGCTGCTGCTGATCGACCGCCAGGGCTCCGACCGCTACCTCGCCTTCAGCCCGGGACGTCAAGGCGCGGGCAGCGGCGGATAGCGGATGCCGGCCTGCCTGGCGGTCTTTGACGCGGGTCGAGGCGTCTACCCCGCGGGCGGGCTCGGCCCGTCAAAAAAGCGCGCTCTACCGAGGAGGCAGTCATGAAGGTGCATGAAGTCATGTCACGGGACGTCGAAACCGTGCGTCCGACCCAGTCCATCAAGGACGTCGCTCAGCGGATGGACAGGCAAGGCATCGGCTATTTCCCGGTTTGCGACAAACGCGGTCTCATCGGCATCATCACCGACCGCGACATTACCTGCCGCCTGGTCGCGGACACGCAGGATCCCACCGTCACCAAGGTTCGCGACATCATGTCGAAAGGCGTCGCCTATTGCTTCGAGGACGACGATTTGTCGGCCGCCGTACAGCTCATGGAGCAAAATCGCATCCGGCGCATCCCCGTCCTCGATCGCAACGAGCACCTCGTCGGCATTCTTTCGCTGACCGATCTCGCGCGCAAGGCGCCGCATCGTTTGACGGCAGCGCTGGTCGAGGCGGTTTCGCGCGAAAGCCCGCTCAGCGTGACCATCGATTCCGCCGCCGAATTCCGCTAGGCGCGGCGTCCTTCTCAGGGAGGTTCCGCCAATGTCGGCCTACACCAAGCGCACACGCGACCGTCCCTCGGCCAAAAGAGCGAAGCCTTGGCGTCGGGGCCGGTCCGGCAGTACCGCCGCGGCGCCTGCTGCGGCGGAAGAGATCGAGCGGCCCTTCGAGGAACCGGCAACGGCGCCGCAAAAACTGAACATTTCGGTAGAAGAGCCGGTCGCCCGAGAGCCCGCGGCGGAAGACGAAGAGGCATGCGGGCCGCGGGAGACGGAACGCACGCCGGCTTCGGATCTTCACTGAGCCCCCTGGTGGACAGCCGGGTCATGAACACCGCATGCCCGCGTACACCCTGGCTGGGCGGGGTGACGTCAGGCTGCCAAGGACCGCGGAAAGCCGCACCCTCGGCGGCAGCGCTTTTCCTTGATGCGGCCGGTGCAAATCCCCGTGCGGCGGTTCGCTTCCGCTTCCGGCCTCTATCGCCTTCGCCCGCCGGAGTGGCGTCCGGCGAGCGGCTCTGATATAAGGCCGCTGCCTGAAGGGCCATAACGGTCGCTGATCCCGGGTAGCTCAGTGGTAGAGCAAGCGGCTGTTAACCGCTTGGCCGGGGGTTCGAATCCCTCCCCGGGAGCCAA
>Ga0187784_10001968_pt1 | contig 16405 bp, 13 predicted proteins | sample 1015_SJ02_MP15_2_FD_132964 | JGI IMG/M metagenome (GOLD analysis project Ga0187784, IMG submission 132964) | Tropical peat soil microbial communities from peatlands in Department of Meta, Colombia - 1015_SJ02_MP15_20_MG | ecosystem: Environmental > Terrestrial > Soil > Wetlands > Peat | place...
GCCGGTCAGGCGCAGCGCATCGCGCTTGCGCGCGCGCTCTACCGCGATCCTTTCCTGATCGTGCTCGACGAGCCGAATTCCAATCTCGACGCCGAAGGCGATGAAGCACTGACCCGGGCTATCACGGGCATTCGCACCCGCGGCGGCATTGTCATAGTCGTCGCCCATCGCCCGAGCGCCATCGCCGGCGTTGATTATATTCTGGTGATGGGCAAAGGCCGTCAGCAGCAATTCGGACCGAAAGAAGAAGTGCTCAACCGGGTCATGCAGGCCAGCGCAGCGCCGCGCGCCCTGAAAGTCGTGCCGGATCAGGAAGGTGCGGCATGAATGCCGAGACACCTAGCGCCCGCTCTTCCATACGCCGCCACGTCGTCGTCGGCTGCGTCGTCGTTGCGTTTCTCGCCGTCGGGCTTGGCGGCTGGGCTTCGACCGCGGAGATTTCCGGCGCGCTGATCGCACCGGGTTCGGTGGTGGTCGATTCCAACGTCAAGAAGGTGCAACACCCGACCGGAGGCGTAGTCGGCGAAGTGCGCGTACGCGACGGCGATCACGTCAAGGCCGGCGACATCCTTGTGCGCCTCGACGAAACCGTAACCCGCGCCAACCTGGCCATCGTCAGCAAAGGATTGATTGAACTGTACGCGCGCAAAGCACGGTTGGCGGCGGAGCGCGACAGCGCCAACACGGTTGTTACACCCAGAGAGCTGGCGGATAAGGCCGGCGACGCCGATGTGCAAGAGGCGTTGGCGAGCGAACGCAAGCTCTTCGAGCTGCGCCGTACCGCGCGGTTGGGGCAGAAGCAACAATTGCGGCAGCGGATCGCTCAATTGCAAGAAGAGATCGGCGGGCTCGGGGCGCAACAGGACGCCAAGACGAAGGAGACGGAGCTGATCGAGCAAGAGCTCACCGGCATGCGCGAACTGTGGAAGAAGAACCTCATTCAACTAGACAAGCTGACGGCGTTGGAACGCGAAGCGGCGCGGCTGCAGGGCGAACGCGGGCAACTTATTGCTTCGGCCGCTCAGGCCAAGGGTAAGATTGCCGAGACCGAACTGCAGGTGCTGCAGGTCGATCAGGACTTGAGCAGCGACGTCGCCAAGGAGCTGCGCGAGATCGACGGTAAAATCGGTGAATTTGTCGAGCGCAAGGTCACCGCCGAGGACCAGCTCAGACGCACCGATATCCGCGCACCGCAAGACGGCGTCGTTTTTCAATCAACGGCCAACACCGTCGGCGGCGTTATCGCCGCCGGGGACCCGATCATGCTTATTGTTCCCGAAACGGACTCCCTGTCGGTCGAAGCGAAGGTCGATCCTAAGGATATCGACAAGATCCAGTTCGGTCAGCCGGTCCTCCTGCGCTTCTCGGCCTTCAACATCCGCACCACGCCGGAGATCGACGGCACCGTAGCGCGCGTTGCCGCCGATACCAGCACCGATCAGCGCACCGGACAGACCTATTATGTCGTCCGCATCGCGATGACGCGCGCCGAGATTGCCCGGCTCGGGGACGTGAGGCTCACGCCGGGAATGCCGGTCGAAGCCTTCATTCAGACCGGGGAGCGGACGATGCTTTCCTATCTGGTAAAGCCGCTGCATGATCAGCTCATGCGCGCTTTCCGCGAGAAGTGAGCGGCGGCGATCATTGCCCGCGGGACAAGGCGCCGATCAGATCCGTGTAAAAGCGAAGCTCGCGTTACGGCTGAGCGTTTGATTTTCCGTGGGCGGCGGGCCTGCTATAAGCGAAATCTGCCAAAGCGGAACCGACTGACATGAGGCTAATCGCTCGCTGGGCGCGGCAATTCGGTCTGGCGCGGGGGGTGTGCACACTGCTCTTGTTTGCGCTGGTACCGCTGCGTCTCGTCGATCCGGGTCCTCTGCAGGAGGTACGGCTTCGCGTATTCGACTTCTTTCAAGTACTGCGGCCCCGCCAACAAACGGTACGGCCGGTCGTCATCGTCAATATCGACGAAGCAAGTCTTACGGAAATCGGCCAATGGCCATGGCCGCGGACGGTAATGGCCGATCTGGTGACGCGCCTGACGCAGCTTGGCGCCGCAGTGATCGGCTTTGATATCGTTTTTCCCGAACCCGACCGTATGTCGCCCGCCAGCATCGCTTCATCGCTGCGCGACCTCGACAGCGCAACTCGCGAGAAGTTGGTCAGCCTGCCAAGCAACGACGAGATTTTCGCCGGCGCGATCAAAAATTCCCGTGTTGTTGTCGGGCAATCGGTGTCGACGACGCGAGCCGTGGCTGCATCAAAAAACACACCAGAGCCCGGCTATGCCGTGCTCGGTCCCGATCCAACCCGTTTTCTCGATAATTATCCGACCCTACTTCGCAATGTTCCGGTGATCGAAAGCGCGGCCGCGGGGCGCGGCGTTTTCACCATGGCAGAGGAGCGCGACGGCATTGTGCGCCGCGCGCCGGTGATCATGCAAGCCGCAGGTCGAATCGTCCCGGCGTTGACGCTCGACATGTTGCGCGTTGCCGCCAATTCCGATTCAGCGCTGATCCGTGCCGACGCCGCCGGCGTGGAAAACGTTGTGATGCACGGCTTCGTCCTGCCGACTGACGGCAAAGGTCGATTGTGGATCTATTTCAACCATCATGATCCGGCCCGCTACGTCTCGGCCAAGGACGTGCTGCAGGAGCGCATCACCGCCGACCGGGTGCGTCAACGGCTGGTGTTGATCGGCACCTCGGCTATCGGCCTGCTCGACACCAAGACAACGCCGCTCGATCCGGTGATTCCGGGCGTCGAGATTCATGCGCAAATCCTCGAGGATATATTTGGAAGCCAGCTGTTGTCGTCGCCAAATTGGAGCATTGTGGCGGAAATGGCGATGGCAATCGTAATCGGTCTGGCGATTATCATTGCCGCGCCGATTTTGCCGGCGTCGATCGTAGTCGGGCTGGGCGCGCTCTTGATCGCCGGGCTCATCGGCATGTCTTGGTATTTCTTCTTTGCACACAATCTGCTCATCGACTTCACCTACCCGTTGATGTCCTGCTGGCTCATCTATCTCGTGCTCACCTTCGTTAATTATTTCCGCGAGCAGCAGCAGCGCCAGGCGATCCGTTCTGCTTTCGGCTTCTATCTTTCTCCGCAACTGGTCGAGCAACTCGCCAGATCGCCGGACAAGCTGGTGCTCGGCGGCGAGGAACGGCGCATGACCATCCTGTTCTCCGACGTACGCGGCTTCACCACGATTTCGGAACACTATAAAGATGATCCCCAAGGCCTCACCCATCTGATGAACCGCTTCCTCACGCCGCTGACCAATGCGATCATCGAGCGCAAAGGCACGATCGACAAATATATCGGCGACGCCATCATGGCGTTTTGGAATGCGCCGGTGGACGATGCAGAGCATGAGGCCAACGCTTGCGATGCGGCCTTGGATATGCTGGCGCGCGCCGAGGCGCTAAATGTTGAACTTAGGCGCGAGGCAGAGGCCAAAGGTGGCGTTTACATGCCGCTGCGCGTCGGTATCGGGCTCAACACCGGTCCATGCGTCGTCGGCAATATGGGTTCTGACTTCCGCTTCAACTATTCGGTGCTCGGTGACACCGTCAATGTCGCCTCCCGGCTGGAATCGCGGACCAAGGACTACCGCCTTTCGCTGGTGATCGGCTCGCGTACCGCGGAAAAGGCGCGCGAAAAATTCGCCACCATGGAAATCGACCTCATCCAAGTGAAGGGCAAGAAGCAGCCGGAGGCAGTTTTCACCGTGCTTGGACGGGCGGAAATCGACGACGACCCACGCAGCAAGGAATTGCGCGATCTCAATGCGCAGATGCTCGCATGTTACCGCCAGCGGCAATGGGACGAGGCAAAGACACTGATGGATCGCTGCCGCAAGCTCGCCAACGGCTTCGGCGTCGACGGCCTTTACGAGATGTATCTTGAAAGGATCGAGGGCTATCAGCTCGATCCGCCGCCGCCGGATTGGACCGGGGTCTACGAGGCCGAGACGAAGTAGCGGGCGACCTCGAACGCGGCGCTACGCCGGGTCTGCGGGGTCGGATGGCTGGCCGCGGAAGCCTTCCAGCATATAGCGCAGAACCGTCAAATCGACCGGTTTGCGTACAGGTTCGGCGACGTTCAGCTTCAGGGACCTAGCGACGCGCAGGGCCTCGCGCAGCGTCGAGTCATCGCAACCGCTGACGACGATGATCGGCGCCTTGCAGCTGACGCTGGCGAGATGGCGGAGCAACTCCACGCCGCCGTGTTCGCCGAGCGCGATATCGAGCGTGATGCAGTCGAACGCGCCCTCTTGCGACAGTTTCGCCGCTTCGTGATAGCTCGCCGCACCGACGGGAACGTAGCCTACTTTAGCTGCGGCCCGACAAATGATCATTCGGTGAAGGCTGTCGTCATCGACCACGAGAAGCCGCGGCGCGCGTTCCGCGTCCTTTATCTCGTGAAGTCGCGCTTCATCCGCCGCGAGTGCCTGTCCAAGCATGCGAGCCGCCTGGCAATTGCAGTAATAAAATTGCTGCGAATAATCGGTGAAGTCGTGCGAAATTTGCATTAACGCACTCACGGAATCCGAACCTCTTCTCCGCGATCGCGATAATCGCGGTTTACGCGGAGTAAGAAAATTCCGTAAAAATCTGCGCGGTTATGCGCCGCAGCCGGCACGGTGCGGCCCGTTCGGTGAAACCGCTATTTCGGCGCACGTTTGGCGAGGATCCGCTGCAAGGTGCGGCGGTGCATGTTGAGGCGGCGCGCAGTTTCCGACACGTTGCGGCCGCACAATTCGTAAATCCGCTGGATGTGTTCCCAGCGCACGCGGTCGGCCGACATTGGATTTTCCGGTGGCTCGATCTTTTTGTTATCGATCGCCAGCAGCGCAGCGGCGACGTCGTCGGCGTCGACCGGCTTGGCGAGGTAATCGACCGCGCCGAGCTTCACCGCGTTCACCGCAGTGGCGATGTTGCCATAGCCGGTGAGAATGATCGCCCGCGCCTCGGGTCGGCGTTTCTTCATAGCCGATATCACGTCGAGCCCGTTGCCATCGGCGAGGCGCATATCAACGACGGCAAAGGCGGGCGGGGCTTTCTCGACCTGCAGCAAACCGTCGGCGACCGATTCCGCGGTGCTCACGGCAAAGCCGCGCGTTTCCATGGCACGCGCCAGCCGTTGCAGGAAAGATTTGTCGTCCTCAACGATCAGCAGCGACCGCTCGTTGAGAGTTGCTGGGCTGGTCATATTCGGCAGGGTACCGGTCGTCGAACTGGTCATAGCAAATACTCCGTCTCATACCGATCGCCCTCGCATCTGATAGTTAAGATACCGCGACTATGCGCTCAAGAGGCGGCGCAACGGGCGGCCGCTCGAAATCTGACCGGCTCCAGGCGACCGTCACCACGGCGCCGCGCCGGGGCGGCGGCTGGTTCTTGAACGATAATTTGGCGCCGGTACGCTCAAGCAGAGTCTTGGCGATGAACAGGCCCAGCCCCAGGCCAAACGTTGCTTCTTCGTCCGCCGGCGCCAGCGGCCCTGGCTGGCGATGAGTAACGTAGGGCGCGCCCAGCCGATCTAGCACCTCAGGCGCAAAACCCGGCCCATCGTCGGCGATTGTTATTTTCACCTCGTCGGCCGTCCATTCAGTTGAGATTTCGACGCGCGTGTTGGCGAAATCGACCGCGTTTTCGATCAGATTGCCGAGCCCATAACGGACCGCAGCACTCCGTGTCCCCACCGGCTCCGCGCCGCGGCTCGGTGTATTGCCTAGCAGCAACGAAACGCCAAAATTTCGATGCGGCGCCATCGCTTCCTCAATCAGGGCGGAGAGCGTTACCCGATCGAAAGGATCGGCGGTCGGCAGTTCGGTAATCTTTGCCAGTATCTCCCGGCAGCGGCGCGCCTGTTCGCGCAGCAATTTCACGTCCTCGGCATAAGGCGAATTCGCCTCAAGCGCGCGTTCGATCTCGCGCGCGACGACGGTGATAGTGGCGAGCGGAGTACCGAGCTCGTGTGCGGCTGCGGCCGCAAGGCCGTCGAGCTGCGAAAGGTGCTGCTCGCGCGCCAACACTAATTCCGTCGCCGCCAGCGCCTCGGACAGCTGACGCGCCTCCTCAGCGACCTGCCAAGTGTAGACGCCGATGTAACCGATCGCTGAAAGGATCGAGAGCCAGACGCCGACCACGTAGGTTTCCGGCAGTTCGAACGGCTCTTCGCTTTCCCAAGGCAGTTGATAATGGACGAAAATCAATACCGTCGCGCAGAGGACGGCAAAAATGCCCAGCAGCAAGGTCATGCGCGGCGGCAGCGCGGTTGCCGAGATCAACACCGGCCCGACCAACAGAAAGGAAAAAGGATTCTCGACACCGCCGGTAAGAAAAAGAAGCGCCGTTAGCTCGGCGAGATCGAAGCCCAAGAGGTAAGCGGCGCGGTCGGGTTCGAGCCATTGTGGACGTTGGAAACCGAGGCGCAAGGAAACGTTAAGCAGCGCCGACAACGCGATCACGGCGAAACACGGCCAGATCGGAACGTCAAACTCCAAGCCGAAATGGACGACCAGGACGGCCACAGCCTGACCAAACACGGCGAGCCAACGCAGACGCACCAGCGTATCGAGGCGCACATTCCGTGGCCGAGGATGCGTCTGCGGCAGCCCGAACATGGCGCTAATGTAGCGATTGGCGCGGGCTAATCCAAATAAACCGCGGGATACTTGGTGGCTGAGGCTTTGGCCGCGGGGGTTACGGCTGCCACGCGGCAGGCTCCGCGCTCGCCTGCTCCCCACCGTGCGCCTGTTCGATAATCTTAAAGAGCGCGCGGACCACCTCAGCGACCCCTTCGCCGCTCACACCTGAAACCACGAGCGGCGACTTCTTCGCCGCACGCGCAAGCTGTGCTATTTGGCGTTTGATCTCGGCGGCACTCATCGCATCAGCTTTGTTGAGCGCGACCAGTTCGGGCTTTTCTGCAAGGCCGTGGCCATACGCGTAAAGCTCCGCCCTTATAGTCCTATATGCTTCGCCGGCGTGACCCGCGGTCCCATCGATGAGATGCAACAGAACGCGACAACGCTCAATATGGCCGAGAAAACGATCACCGAGCCCGCTACCTTCGTGCGCCCCCGCGATCAGACCGGGAATATCGGCGAGGACGAATTCGCGACCACCGACGGCGACCACGCCGAGTTGCGGTTGCAACGTCGTAAAAGGGTAATCGGCGATCTTCGGCTTTGCAGCGCTGACGGCAGCAAGAAACGTCGACTTGCCGGCATTCGGCAGGCCGACGATACCGGCATCCGCGATGAGCTTGAGGCGGAGCCTAATGGTGCGTTCTTCTCCGGGCTGGCCGCTATTGGCACGGCGCGGTGCTCGATTGGTAGCGGATTTGAAATGCGCGTTGCCGAAACCCCCGTTGCCGCCATGCGCGAGAACAACGCGTTCGCCGGTTTCGGCGAGGTCGGCGAGGAGCGTTTCGCCATCCGGTTCGTAAATCTGCGTGCCCACCGGGACCTTGAGCACGGCGTCGGCGCCATTGGCTCCGTGGCGGTCCTTGCCCATTCCGGCGCGTCCGTTTTGGGCGGAGAAATGCTGCTGATAGCGGTAATCAATCAGCGTATTCAGGCCGGGTACGGCTTCGGCGATGACATCTCCACCCCTGCCGCCGTCGCCGCCGTTTGGTCCGCCAAATTCGATAAACTTCTCGCGTCGAAACGATACGCAGCCGTTTCCGCCGTCGCCGGAGCGGATATAAACCTTCGCCTCATCAAGGAATTTCATGCCGCGAACCCGGGATCTAGTGCTCCGATCCTAACATTCGCATCCCGTCTCGGCACGCTCTCACGAGAATGTTAGAATCAAAGGACCAGCAAATATTAGTTCTAGTAGAGCTTTGGATTTGGCATTCGCTCACGAACTAACGGTTGGTGGTTAGCGAATTCAAATCCGCACTAGCCTGCAACAACAATATCTCGAACCGCATGAGCGATGTGTTCAACTGGCCAAGCGTCCGGTCAGCACAGTTGATATAGTACAAACATTTGACAAAGGTACTTGGGTTCAAGCGCATTCGAGTGGCCGATGAGCAGCTTTGTATTGGTCCTCAAGCTAGCATCCCGCGCGGCGATTTGGAGAACGACGCGCGTTCCGCGGCTAGTCGGCCTGCCAAGCTTGCTCGGCTGGCTGGCGGGGCTCGGTGTGCTTCGCATGCTGTTGCAACTGGCCGCGGCCGGATCCGGCGCTGGATTTAATCCTTACGGGCTCAATGCCATCGTCGCTTGGCTCGCGATCGAAGCGGTGATTACGGCACTGTTCGTGCCGCCCGCGGCGCGCAACACGGCGCTGTCCGCCATGTTTGCCCTCACCCTTGTCGGCGAAACGGCGTTCGAGGCCATCAAGTTCGGCGCTCTGCTCGTTGCAGCTCCGGCAATGGCTGACGCGTTCTGGCGCGAGCGCGTCGTGCCTATCGCCCTATTTGCCTTCATATCATTTTGGTGGATCGGGGCCACCGCTGCGGTGTTGCGGAGCTTCTCGCCGCAGCCGAGGGTCGTTGCCTTCGGCCGGATGGCCGGCCTTTGGCTGGCCCTTCTCGCAGTAACCGCCGTGGTGCCCCACGCGCCCATTTTCATCCCCCGCGATTTCGATATCCGCAACGCCAATTGGTGGGAGGTTTTGGCAGCACACCTGCCGCCGGCAGGCGCCAATGGCGAGGCGGCGCGCGCTGCGCAAACTCAAGTCGCGCTCCTTGAAGCGGAAGCAGCCGGTCTCGCTCCTACAGTGAAAGGAGCCACAAATGTCTATGCGCTGGGCATCGCCGGCTGGGCGGATCAGGACGTGTTTGTCAAAGAACTCGATGGTGGACTGGCGGTCATGGGCGAAATATTCCCTATACGCGGGCGTACCCTCCGCCTCCTCAATGATCGCGACACCGCCAATCATGTGCCGTCGGCGTCCGATCGGAATTTTATCGCGGCCGTTCAGGCAATCGGCAAGGTGATGAACAAAGCCGACGACGTCCTTTTGTTGTTGATGACGTCGCATGGCGAGCACACCGGGTTTGCATTAAAATTTGCCAATGAGACCGCAAGCGAATTGACCCCGCGCTTCGTTGCCGCGACTCTCGACAACGAAGGAATCAAAAACCGCATCGTCATCGTTTCCGCATGCTTTTCCGGCGCGTTCGTGCCGCCGCTGGCAAACGACAATACCATCGTGCTGACCGCTGCGGATGCAGAAAGTACTTCGTTCGGATGCGCGCCTGAGCGCGATTGGACCTATTTCGGTGATGCTTTTTTCCGTCAGAGCGTGCGTCGCGGCAGGGATTTGCAGCACGCATTCGAGAATGCCCGGATTCTCATAGGCGGCTGGGAATTAATGGACCACGCGCGGCCGTCGAATCCGCAAGCGCATTTTGGGCCGGCCTTAGTCGCCAAGCTCGCGCCGTTCTTCCAATCAGAGCGAGGCACCGAGCATTAACGTCGGCCAAGTGCCCTTGCGCAGATTGGTTGCACTTTCATTGGCCGGTTCACCGCTCAAGCCACGAGAGTGACACGGCCCCAGGCCTTGAGCGAGGCCCACAATCCGCGATCGAGACGAAACCGATCCACGGGAGCCGCCGAATTGATCGCCCGGATACGGGTGAGCCGCACCCCGATCCATTGGAAAGCGCATTTTTCCAGCACCCGGCGAGAAGCCGGATTGCTGACGCGCGCGCCGGCATGCAGCGCTTCCAGGTCGAGTTCGCCGAAGGCGTAGTCGATAACCGCCCGCGCCGCCTCGGTCGCGAATCCTTGGCCCCAGAAAGGCATTCCAAGCCAATAACCAAGTTCGGCACCGTCCGTGCGCAGATCTATACCGCAAGCGCCAATTGGCGACCCGTCAAGGACTATGATGAAGGACGGTCCGCCGTCGCGCTTGCTGGCGTGAGCAATGAACAGCTCGGCATCGGCGATGCGATAGGGATGCGGAAGGCGCGCCGTGTTTGCGGCAACAAGGAGCTCGTTCGCCAGCACTGCGACCGCTTTGGCATCCTCACGCCGCGGCGCGCGCAATTTCAGTCGCGCCGTCTCGAGGACGGGAACGCGCCCATCTCGTCCGATCCGTGCAACCACTTCCGGCGCAAATGTCATCTCGCGGGCTCCTGCAAGAAACCGAAGGGGGAGCCGGCATCCCGTCTCCCCCTTTGTCGAGCCCTTTGGGCCCGCCGGTTCGACTGAATGCCGGCGGACTTCGGATGATCCACCGTATTACTGGGCCGCGGCCTCCGTTGCCGGAAGTACCGATACGAACACGCGGCCCTTCGTTTTGGTACGGAACTCGACACGACCGTCGATCAACGCGAACAAGGTATGATCGCGGCCGACACCTACATTGCGGCCGGGGTGCCATTTGGTGCCGCGCTGACGCGCAATAATCTTGCCGGCGGTCACCTCTTCGCCGCCAAAAATCTTGATGCCGAGCCGTTGACCGGCGGAATCGCGGCCGTTGCGCGACGAGCCGCCTGCTTTCTTATGAGCCATCGCTCAAACCCTTTCCGATCCGCTACCTATACCCGATTCATGACAAAAGCATCACCGCTTTGGCTCATTTCCTCTTTCCCGCCTTCGGCGGCGGATTTTTGGCTCGGCCAGCCTTCACCGCAGGCTTTTTGCCCTTGACCGCCGCCGTCCGCGCCTTGGGCTTTGTCGCCGTCTTGGCTTGTGCTTCGCGCGGCTTTTGCTCAGCCGCGTCCGAATTCACCGCCGGGGCTTCTGATACCGGCGCCGCCGCAGCCGCCGACTCCGCGGCAACCCGCACCGGCGCGCGTCGTGGACGCGGCGGCGCCGTCTTGTTCGGTTTGCGGCCCTCCGTGAGGATCTCGGTAATGCGGATGAGCGTAAATTCCTGCCGGTGGCCGCGCTTGCGCCGGGAATTTTTCCGCCGCCGTTTCTTAAACGCGATGACCTTCGGACCGCGCGCCTGATCGAGCACCTCGGCCGCCACACTGGCCCCAGTGACAGTCGGGGCGCCGAGGGTCACAGTCTCGCCGCTGACGAGCAAAACTTCGCCGAACTCAACTATTTCGCCGGGATCGCCCTTGACCTTGTCGACCTTGAGCACGTCTTCAGCGGCAACCCGGTATTGTTTGCCGCCTGTTTTGAAGACCGCGAACATCTTTGTCCTCGTGTTCATTCCCGGTGCTCGGAAGGTTATCCCGGACCGGCTTCTTGGCAGTCAATTCTGTGGTTAGGGCGCGCGGGATGCCTCGCCCGAGCATCGCCCGCGTCCTTATGACGGGGTGATAAATGCCTGTCAAGAAATGCAAAGCTGGCGGGCGAACAGTCTCCGGCTCACTGTGCTAAGACACAGGCCGCAACACGGAGGTCGCCCATGCCGACGAATGGAAAAGACCGGAAGATTGGTTGGATCGGCGCCGGCCGCATGGGTATTCCCATGGCCGAGCGTCTAATCAAAGCCGGATATGACGTGAGTATCTGGAACCGTACCCGCGCCAAAGCCGAACCCCTGCAAAAAATCGGCGGCAAAGTAGTCGATCATCTTTCCGATCTCAAAAGCGTCAATGTGCTGTTCTCCATTGTTGCCACGGGCAAAGACGTGCAGGAGGTGCTCTACGGAAAGAACGGCGTTTGCAGCCAGGGCGGCAAAATACCGTCCACGGTGGTCGATTGCTCCACCATAGCGGTCGAGGAGTCTGCGGCGATTCGTGACCGGCTCAAACAGCTCGGTACCGATTTTGTCGCTGCGCCGGTAAGCGGCAACGCCAAGGTCATTAAAGCTGGAAAGCTCTCGGCGGTCGTATCCGGGGACGAAAAAGCGTGTAAGACGGTGATGCCCCTTATCGAAATATTCGCGCCGCGCGGCGTTTCCTATGTCGGCGAGGGCGAATTGGCGCGTGTGTGCAAAATCGCACATAACGTCATGCTCGGCGTGATTATCGAGAATCTGATCGAGATGACGCTATTGACCAACAAAGTGGGCGTGCCGCGCCACGCCTGGCTTTCTTTCCTCAACAACAGCGCCATGGGCTCGATGTTCACGCGCTACAAATCACCGGCGCTGGTCAATCTGGATTGGACCACGACGTTCACGCCGGAACTTCTGCGCAAGGACCTGGATCTTGGTCTCGAGCTCGGCCGGGAAATGGACGTGCCGTTGCCGGTGACGGCGGCAGCGCGCGAAGTTCTGCAAGGCCACTTCGGCGCGGCCATGTTGCAAAAGAATCCGCACGAGTACTTGCAAAAGGACTTTGCCGCGCTCGCCGAGACCATGGCCCTCGCGGCGGGCATGAAGCTCGAAAGTGAAAACAAGAACGTGCCGACCGGCCTCGAAACCTAACCGCACAGGCGCCCGCTCGCGGCCCAACAACCGAAGCGTCCGCCGCGATGGGATGTGCATAAAGTAAGCGACAGACGGTCTGCGTCACCGAGTCGGCGGCTCAAAGCGGCCGTCAACACAAAAGCCGTTGGAGGCAAAACTATTCGGTATGAGCCCTGGAATAGCGACGGTGGTAGGCTCTATGCCCGCGAGCCATGGCGAGGCGGCATTCTGCGCTCAGCTGCCGGTAGTGCCGTTTCATGCATACTGTAATCTTGGGCACATCGGGAATGAAATCGGAGCAAAGTCGCATCGCGTCCCCACTGCAAGCTTGGCGCGCATCGTCGCTTTGAGCGCCAGCGCTACCGGCCCCGGCCAGTAAGAGACCAGCGGGCAACGCCAGCCAACAAAGAAGATAGATAATACGCAGCATATTTTGTTCCCTGGGTTCCGCGTGGGCTTCTGTCGCGCGGCACCCTAGAGCATCACACGAAAAAGTGGAAACAGGTTTTCCGGGAAAATCCGGGGGCATAAACGTATTGTTGTGCTTGAGGCGCTGCAATGGTTGCGGTGGCACGAGCAGCCGTCCGCGCTGACCGGTCCTACCCGCCAGCCCTCCCATACTCGATCAGCCGCTGGAAGCGCGCCCAATCGCAACGCCAATCCGGCACAAAACCGGGGAATGGCCGCGACTGCTGTAACAAAGCGGGTTTGATCTCAGTCAATGCTCGCAAGCGCAAACGGTTACAGCTTTGCAAGCTTGTCGGCGATGCTATGAAAAGGCCATGCGCACTCAAGTTGCCATCATTGGTGCCGGTCCGGCGGGGCTGTTGCTCGGCCAGCTCCTGCACAAGCACGGTATCGAGAACATCATTCTTGAGCGGCAAACTGGAGAATACGTGCTGAGCCGCGTGCGCGCCGGCGTGATTGAGCAAGTCACCATCGATCTTCTGGATGAAGCGGGCGTCGGCAGCCGCATGCACGCGGACGGGCTTGTGCATGAAGGCGTCCAGATCTGTATTGACGGCGTACGCCACCGCATTTCGTTCAAGGAAATGACCGGCAAGGCGGTGATGGTGTACGGACAGACCGAGCTCACCAAGGATCTGATGGACGGCCGCGCCGCCGTCGGCGCGCCGACGGTCTACGCCGCTTACGACGTCACCCTGCACGATATTCTCGGCGACAGACCGCGCATTACCTACCGCGCCGACGGGAAAACGCATGAGATCGACTGCGACTTCATCGCCGGTTGCGACGGCTTTCATGGAATTTGCCGCAAGAGCGTGGCGCCAAGCGCGATCACGGCGCACGAACGCGTCTATCCGCTGGGGTGGCTCGGCATTCTTTCCGATACGCCGCCGGTTTCCGATGAGTTGATCTATGTACGCCATCCGCTGGGTTTTGCGCTCTGTTCGATGCGCTCACCGACGCGGAGCCGCTACTATCTGCAATGCAGCCTCGCCGAAGATATCGAGGCCTGGCCGGACGAGCGCTTCTGGGAGGAACTCAAACCCCGGCTCGACGAGGAGGCGCAGGATCGGCTGGTGACGGGTCCTTCAATTGAAAAGAGCATTGCGCCGCTGCGCAGCTTCGTTGCCGAACCGATGCGCTTCGGCCGTTTGTTCCTGGCCGGCGATGCCGCTCATATCGTACCGCCAACCGGCGCCAAGGGCCTAAACCTTGCGGCGAGCGACGTCCGCTACCTTGCACAGGGATTGGTCGAACACTATTCGGAAAAATCTGAAGCCGGGCTTGAGCATTATTCCAACCGGGCGCTCGCGCGGGTGTGGAAGGCCGAGCGTTTCTCGTGGTGGATGACCATGTTGCTCCACAGGATTTCTGAAAATCCGTTCGACCAGAAGATCCAGCTGGCCGAGCTCGATTATCTGTTTCGCTCGAAGGCGGCGGCAACGGTATTTGCCGAGAATTACGTGGGACTGCCTTACTAGAAGGACCGCTGACTGCTCAAGCCGCGTGCAGCGCGCGGGGAGGAGACACAGGCGCTTGGTGCATCTAATCGGTTTGTAACACGCCATCGGCGGCAAGATGAGGAACCGCGGCCTCTTAAGAGCGTTGTAATTTCGAGAGAGTTCGATCCACAAAGGAGCAAGTCATGCCCATGCTTATGTGGATCGCGTTATGGTCAGGTTTGTTGGGGGTGATGAGCGGCTGGCGGGAGACTGCATTGCCGGTCCGCGTGAGGGGAAAAGACCGGCGCGATCACCGGCCAAATTAATTCTTGGTAGTTCTCATCGCGGAACGTAAAACGCGCCTCTCTCGGGGCGCGTTTACCTTTTGCGGCCAAAAGTGACCTACAACAGGCGCGGCCCCCGTCCCCGGTTAAGCAAAACTAGACGCCGATAGCGGTCGCAAGCGGCGTCTGGTTGCGGGGAACGCGACGCGCCGTTATCAATACGCGCCTTTCCGCGTCGGCTGACACGATGGCGGCCAATGCGATCGCCTGAAAAAGCGTAGACGACGACCATGGCTCGTCTTGTCATGAAATTCGGCGGGACCTCGGTCGCCACTACCGAGCGCATCCGCAATGTTGCACGCCACGTCAAGCGCGAGGTCGACGCCGGACACGAGGTCGCGGTCGTGGTCTCCGCCATGTCCGGAACGACGGATCAGCTGATCGCCTGGTGCGAGGCCGCCTTGGCGCAGCGGCAAATCTTCGATGCCCGCGAATACGATGCCGTTGTTGCCAGCGGCGAGCAAGTGACCGCCGGCCTGCTCGCGATCACGCTTCAGGACATGGATATCAATGCGCGCTCGTGGCTCGGTTGGCAGCTCCCGATCCTGACCTCTAACGTGCATGCTTCGGCGCGCATTCTCGAAGTCAATGGCGCCGAGCTGATCCGCCGTTTCGACGAACGTAAGGAAGTCGCCGTCATCGCCGGATTTCAAGGCCTGCACAAAGAAACCGGGCGTGTCACCACGCTCGGGCGCGGGGGGTCCGATACTTCAGCCGTAGCCATTGCGGCGGCGATCGGGGCCGAGCGCTGCGACATCTATACTGATGTCGATGGCGTCTATACTTCTGATCCGCGCGTCGTACCGCGCGCGCAGCGGCTCGCGAAGATCGCATTCGAAGAAATGCTGGAGCTGGCTTCGCTGGGCGCGAAGGTGATGCAGGTGCGTTCAGTAGAGCTCGGCATGGTCCACAACGTGCGCATTTTCGTCCGCTCAAGCTTCGACCGGCCGGAGGATATCGATCCCCATATCAATCCGCCCGGAACGCTGATTTGCGACGAGGAGGAGATTATGGAACAGCAAGTGGTCACCGGCATCGCCTTCTCCCGCGATGAGGCGCAAATTTCGGTTCGCGAAGTCGCCGATAAGCCCGGCGTGGCCGCGGCTATTTTCATTCCGTTGGCGGAAGCCAACATCAATGTCGACATGATCGTGCAAAATGTATCGGCCGACGGGAAAACCACCGATCTCACTTTCACCGTTCCGGCCGCCGATTATCAGCGCGCGCTCGACGTGATCACCAAAGCGAAGAAGGCGATCGGGTTTAAGCGCCTCGACGGCGCCACCGACGTCGCCAAAATTTCGGTCATCGGCATCGGGATGCGCAGTCATGCCGGGGTGGCCGCGCAGGCGTTCGGCGCGCTGGCCGAGCGCGCCGTCAATATCCGCGCCATCACCACGTCGGAAATCAAGTTTTCGCTTTTGATCGACGCTGCCTTTACCGAACTCGCCGTGCGCACGCTGCATTCGCTCTACGGCCTCGATCGGACGAGTGCCTAGCGGCCGGAGGTTTGGGTTAAGCGCATATTAGTTCGCGGGCCTCGCTGCGGCGCACAATTTGCGGCGCCGTCACGCGAATGTCTTTGGCTTGCGGTTTGCATAGAGCATTCGATATAGGCTGGGGGACGCTCGCCACGGGCCGGGCCTGGGCGATTACATTTTGCCGCCGGCCGGCGCGGTGCGGGCTTAGCGTCCGGTCAAACTAAGACGTCCGAGGAGTTCACGCTATGCGTGGCGCGCTCGGCGGGCCGCGCGTGCTGTTGCGCCGACTCCGCGAAGTGATGGCGGAGCCGGTCAGCGCGCAGGAACGCCTTGACAAGATCGTGGTGCTGATCGCCGCCAACATGGTTGCGGAGGTCTGCTCC
>Ga0187784_10001969_pt1 | contig 16404 bp, 8 predicted proteins | sample 1015_SJ02_MP15_2_FD_132964 | JGI IMG/M metagenome (GOLD analysis project Ga0187784, IMG submission 132964) | Tropical peat soil microbial communities from peatlands in Department of Meta, Colombia - 1015_SJ02_MP15_20_MG | ecosystem: Environmental > Terrestrial > Soil > Wetlands > Peat | place...
AGAGGACTCCATCCGAACGCTTTTGTCTCAGCGTGGTGGCCTCGCCCTAAATGTAACTGTTCAAAAATCGCCATTGTGCTCAAACCCCGGAAGCAAGGGTTATGAGTCAAATCGTCTGGTTCTCGGAAGTTACCGCAACCTGCGTCAGCACGATGCCAAAAAAAGGCCGTTTACAGATACAGCTACCCCTATTCTTCGAACGCGGTTCGAGCCATCACCTGATTACGCGGAAGACCACGTTGCTCTTGAGCGTTCCCTTGGGTGTCGTCACCTTAACGTAGCCGGTGGTCGCGCCTTCGGGTACGGTGGTCTTGATCTCGGACTTGGAAACTACCTTGAATTTCGCCGCCGTGCCGTTAAACGTGACGCTGGTCGCGCCGGTCAGATTAGTCCCTAGAATCTTGACAGCCGTCCCTACCTTGCCATAACTGGGCAGCGTTTCCACAAACGGGCCGAGCCCTACTGACAGGCTGAAGACCGTGCCGTAGTTGTTGGCCCCGCCATACAGGGTTGTCCCGTAGAACCTTCCGTTGGTAGCCTGGACCAGCTCCGCAAAGGGAAGCCAGCCATCCGCGCAACCACTTTGCGAGCAGAAGTTGTAAAGCGTGGTGAGCGTGGCACTTGGGGTGATTTTGAAGATCGTGCCACAGGTATTGGAGGGTGGACAGTTGTCGTTGAAAGCCCCGCCATACCCCGTTGTCCCGTAGAAGTTTCCATCTGTGGCCCGGACCAGCCCCTCTAAGGGGCCGACGCCGTCCGTACAACCGCCTTGTGAGCAGAAGCTATAAAGGGTCGTCAGCGTACCACTTGGTGTGATTTTGAAGACTGTGCCAGCACCGTGGGCCCCGCCACCGAGCGTTGTCCCATACAAGTTCCCATCGGTGGCTTGGATGAGCACTCCCATGTAAGGGTAGGCGCCGTCCGTGCAACCGCTTTGCGAGCAAAAGCTGTAAAGCGTCGTCAGCGTGCCGCCCGGGATGATTTTGAACACCGTGCCATCGCCGTTGGCCCCGCCACTCTCCGTTGTTCCATAGAGGTCCCCGTTTGTGGCCTGGACCAGCCCGCCTAACGGCTCGCTGCCGTCCGCGCCGTTGAAGCTGTGTAGGGTGGTAAGCGTGCCACTTGAGGTGATTTTGAAGACTGTGCCACAGCCATCGAACGGTGGAGGGCATGCGTTGGCCCCGCCCTCGGTCGTCGTTCCATAAAAGTTCCCATCGGTGGCTTGGACCAGCGCCCCCCAAGGAAGCCAGCCGTCCGCGCCGTTGAAGCTGTGCAGGGTGGTGAGGGTGCCGCTTGGGGTGATTTTGAAGACCGTGCCGCAGCCAACATTGCCGTTATACTGGCAGGCGTCATTGGCCCCGCCATACCCCGTTGTCCCGTAGAAGTTCCCATCGACGGCCAGGACCAGCGCCCCGTAAGGGTGGTCGCCGTCCGTACAACCGCTTTGTGAGCAGAAGCTATAAAGGGTCGTCAGCGTACCACTTGGGGTGATTTTGAAGACTGTGCCGGGACTGATGCTATTTGCGCTGGTATTCATTCCAGAGGTTGTCCCATAGAAGTTCCCGTTGGTGCCTTGCACCAGGCCGGCGTAGGGATACGCGCCGTCGGTCACGTCGAAGCTTTGCAGTGTAGTGAAAGTTTGCGCAGGCGACGCCGCGACCAACAGTATGAGCGTTGTGAGCATCAGTGCTGCATTCGTGCGAAAAAAATTCAATTTCATTTTGTCCTCCCGCCACGTCACTGTGGCTCAGCAGGGCGGATCTCACGGCGGGCCGGGGGAGCCAAAGCGACGCAGAACAGGGGCTTGGGAGAAACCCGATATTCCCGAGTTGCCTTGATTTGGATCGGACCTTCCTGACTACGAATGCGGAAGGTCACAAGTCCTCAAAGCTAGAACTACGCGGCTTTGGCGCGGCCTGCAATGCCCGGCATCACGGCTCGGCGTGATGGATTGCCAAACCTGGGCTGGCCTGGGTGAACTGGCGTTATATCCCGATTGCGCTCATTGACTTGTCCGGGGAAATTTTGACTACAATCATCTGGATTTGGGGTCGCGATGATGAAACTCGCACTGTCCGGGCACATTGACGAGGCGGTGGAAACTGTCGACGCAAACGTTCGACAGATATGAGCGCACTCCTCCTGGAGGCGGAAGGGATGTTCACGTTGGGAAGCATCAATCGAAGTGTGGTCCAGGATTCCGCGCGCCCTGCTTTTTAGCGGCGATCGCCTCATTGCTGATCGCTCGGCTACTGCATATGCCTGAAGCCTACTGGGCAACGATTTCCACGATCATCGTCATGCAGTCCACGCTGGGCGCGACCCTGACAGTTTCATGGCAGCGATTCGCTGGGACTGTGCCCGGCGCAGCAACGGGAGGACTGCTCTCGACTTACTTTCGGTCAAGTCTCGCCGTATTTGGCGTGGGGTGTTCCTGCTGGGGCTGATTTCTGCCTGGCTGCGGCTGCACGCCGCTTATCGATTCGCTGGTGTCACACTCGCCATAACCATGCTGATCGCGCGCCAGAGGCCAGCTTGGGTCGTAGCCGAGCATAGGCTTGTCGAGGTATCGGTGGGAATAGCGACGGGACTGATCGTGACGGCTGTCTGGCCACTCCGCGTGGCGAAACCAGCACCGAATGGTCTGAGAACGAACCTGCCCCAAAACTAGTCAAGATGAGACGAATAGGAAAGGTGATTTCTGCAGATTTAGTTCATGTTAACGTTGCGCAGCGATGGAGTTAGGTGAAAAAGGAATTCGTGTGAACAGGGATTACTTGCGTAGCAGGTGTAATCGGCCCGAACAGCCCTTCTTCCGCCGCCGCGTGACCAGCACATGAGTGCCCTTTTCCGAAAAACAAACATATTTCGGCGACATAGCAAGTATGAAGAAAAGGCATTGGTGCTTGGTAGTCCTTCTGGCTCCTCTTTTCCTTCTTGGACAATCAGCCGAGTTGCGTGGAACGGTTCGAGATTCCGATGGCGTCGGGGTTCCCAACGCCGATATAGAACTCCGCAACCAAGAAAGTGGTGAACGGCTAAAAGCCCAGACCAGCGAGGAAGGCGAATTCAGAGTCGTTGGCATCAAGGCTGGCGTATATCAGGCCACGGTGCAGGCGAAGGGGTTCCGGAGCCTGACCCGGGACGACATCCGCGTAAAGCCGCAGGAGCAGGTCCTTTTGAACCTAATTCTTCAGACCAGCATCCCGATGCATTGAAGCGTAAAAAAACCGGAAAATCCTGCTCAGAGTGCGACTATAACTATGGTAAGCCATGGCCGCCGGTGACAACAGCTGTCTGAGCATAGGCGCTGTTTTCGGGAACTCCTTCGCTCAGACTCGCGAACTTCACCAGCAGGTTACCCAATTCTACGAAACTCATCGCAAGGGGATTTACAGGTTTCTGGTTGGACAGGGGCTCGATCCTGCAGTGGCCCAAGAGGTCACGCAGGACGTATTCGTGGATCTTTTTCTCGCTCTGCGAAGGGGGACGCCACTTCGATCAGTCCAGCGCTGGCTCTACGTTGTGGCTGGACGTGCCGCGGTGGATTACTGGCGCCGGGAAGGACGGCCGGTGTGGGTGGAAATTGACTCGGAGCCGAGGTTTGCGGACACACTCCGCCTAGGGGGAGCAACCCCGGAAGTTCAGGTGTCAAATAAGGAGCAATTGGTACGCATAAGTGAAGCTTCGCGCCGGCTCCCAAAGGAACAGCGATTGGCTATTCATCTGCGTATGCAGGGCCTCCGTTATCGGCAGATCGCGGATGTCCTTGGTGTTTCCACCTCCACGGCGGCGGAGTGGCTTTCAATTGCCGTAGAGCGTTTGCGAGGAGAATTGCATGACTGACCATCTAACGCAGGAAAGGCTTCTACGTTATATGGACGGTGAACTGTCGCGCTCGGCTATGGCTGAGACGACCGAGCATGTGCAATCCTGCTGGTCTTGCCGCGTCGAATTGGAACACCTGGAAAAAGACATAGCGATCATTCTTGACGCGCACAAGACGGTCTTCTTGCCTTCGCTGCCAAATCCGCCTCGGCCGTGGGTCCGGATAGAAACCAGGATTCAAGGCTCAGAAAGATCGAGAGCAAACTCCAATGTATGGAGACAGATAACTACCATGGCTGAGGTGCTGCTGAGGCCACCCGTCGCCTCTGCCACGGCTGCGCTGCTAGCTATCCTCATCATTTCTCTGGTATCGGTGCAAGTGATGCCGGTTTCTGCCGAAGAGGTCCTGCACAAGGTGGCATTGGCTGATGCCCACCGTCTGGCGACGACTCCGCGCCAAGCAATTCGCCAACGCGTCCGCATCCGCAGGGTCGACCGCCGATCTTTTAACACGGGAACCAGTATTCTGGAATCATGGAAGGCGGACAATAGCAGTTATTGGGACGCCCGTGCAGACCAGGTCGATTCTGAACTGCTGGACCGCTACAGGGCCAACGGGATTCCAGCATTCTTACCCCTCTCATCGGCATCGATTATGGCTTGGACGCACTTGGCGGCTTCCACGCCGATTGCTTCCCGCGAATACGACGGAGCTGTCAGGATCCGGTTTGTCCCCAGTGCCTCCGCTCGCGCCCGAGGCCTGGAGGACGTCAGCTTTCGCATTGAGCCGCAAGATTGGCAAGTGAGTGATTTGCAGCTTTCTTTCTCGGATGCGATTTTCAACATCACGCAAGAAAGCTTCGGCCTCGTAGACAGAAACCAGGTTCCTCGTAACGTCCTGGCTGCTCTGGACCCAGCCGATCCTAGTCTTCGCCTCCCGCCAGTCGCTTCGGCTCCACACCCCATCGCTCATGTGCCTGTAATACCAAACCTTGACGAGCTTGAAGTCAGCGTGCGCTATAGCCTGCACAGCATCGGCGCTGATATGGGGGAAAGTATTGAGGTGAATCGCAGCAAGGCAGAGCTGGTGGTCAACGCGTGGCCGTTGCCGCCGGATCGCCAAGCTGAACTGGCCGAGGTTTTGGGAAGCAAGCAGGGAGTCCGGCTGGAATTTCAGCCGCCTGAGGAACCTGCCGTCCCCAAGGTCACAGTGGCCCTTCCGGATACACCTCCACCGCAAAAACCCGACCAGCGGTTAACCAGGTTCTTTGACAGTGCAGAAGCCGAGGAGGCGTACGTAAACGGAGCTCTGAAGGAAAGGAAGGAACTGCTAGCTCATTTATACTCGCTGAGGACTTTGGCTCTGCGCTGGCCATCGGACGCGGAGTCTCATTTATCGCCGGCGGCCCGTAATCAACTCTCGAGAATAGTGCAAGACCATGCCGCAGGAGCGTTTCTGAACCTGATTAAACTCGAGGCAACAATTAGGCCCCTGTTACGACATTTCGGCTACGATTCAGCAATGGATGTTGCCCCAGTTGACACGACCTGTTGGCAAGACTCGGCCCTTGACGCGCTCGAGAAAGCCAAAGCGACGGAACGCAGTTTACTTTCATTGCTTACCACTTCGGATCAGCCTGTTTCTTTGGACGAAGGCCTTCCCAAAATGCACGAACAGCTCCAGGAACTCGACCGGATAGTAAGAAGTCTTCCTGCTTCTGGCAGGTAGAGGCCAGCATAGGTAAAGAGACTGAGGTAAAGACCTGCCGCCAGGCCCGACACTGTCACTCCACCGGGTCTTACAAGCCAAACTTTCTCGGAAAAATCTCAGCGTGCCGCGACATAGGAGTTATGAAAGCCCTTCAAGTCCGCGCTATGAGCCCAACTCGATGTGGAAACCCGGCGCAGGGGATTTCGCAAGGGCAAAATAAAATACAGCCCCTTTCAGTTGCGGGAGGTTACACCATTATGAAGCCACTTTTGGCTCGTTCTTTTGTCTTCTTGATGACTCTGGGAATGCTTGTCGCCGTAAGCTTGGCGCAGACTGCCGATACAGGAGCGATTTCGGGGACCATTACAGACCCCAAGGGCGCCGTAGTGGAAGGGGCAGCAATTAGTGCTATCGATGTCACCACAGGGCAAACCCGAACCGCCACTACGTCAGGTACCGGCACTTACTTGGTACCGTTGTTGCGTCCTGGTGCCTATCGCGTAGAAGTCAGCAAAAGCGGTTTCAAGCTCTCCGTAAGCGCGGACGTGCCAGTGCATCTCACGGAGACGGTTACGCTCAACCTACAACTGGCGGTGGGGTCACAGGTCGAGACCGTCAGGGTGACCGCCGAAGCGCTTACGGTGAACACAGAGAACGCGACTACCGGCCAGACGATCGAACACGCCGAAATCGGGAGCTTGCCCCTGGCTACGCAGAACTTCCAGCAACTCCTCACCTTATCAACCGGGGCCTCCAGCTCGCTCAACAATTCGCAGCAGCTCGGTCGCGGTTCAACCGCGATCAACGTCAATGGGCAGCGCGAGGACAACAACAACTACCTCATTGAGGGTGTCAGTGCCACCGACTACAATGTTGGTAAGCTCACCAACACTCCCCTTCCGAGTCCCGACGTGATCCAGGAGTTCAAGGTTCAGACCAGCCTGTACGATGCCAGTTCAGGGCGTAACGGCGGTGGCATGGTCAACGCCGTCCTGCGTACGGGTACCAGTCAGTGGCACGGCGACGCGTTCGAGTTCTTCCGCAACGACGCGCTCAACGCCAACGACTATTTTCTGGAACGCAATGGGCAAGCGCGCCCAGAACTGCGGCAAAACATCTTTGGAGCCAGCCTCGGCGGGCCGCTTGGCAAGGATGGTCATTTCGGATACATCTTCGGCAATTACCAAGGCACGCGCCAACGCAGCGGCGCGGACCTTGGCACAGTGATCAGCACAACCATCCCAATTCTGCCCGCGGTTCGTACGGAAGCGAATCTGGTAAGCACGTTCCTGCCGAACGTGCCCAATGCCCAAATCGACCCAGTCGTGCTCAAACTGCTCAATCTCTCAGGCAACCAGTTCTGCAATAGTCCCAGTGGATTGTTGATACCTTCCATTCCGGGAACGCCGGGCGTAAATCTGACCGATCCCAGCGCCCCTGTGCTCAACTCTGGCCCGTTTACCTGCAGCAACCCCGGGCGTTTCAACGACAACCAGTTCACCCTCACCTGGGACCGCGAGTTCCACAATTCGCATGATAAGCTGGCCGGGCGTTCTTTCTTCAGCAACTCGGATGCGTATAAACCGTTCGGTGCGGGCGGCCTGCTCTCTACCTACGGTGCTCCAGCCAGCAAGACCGACTTGAATTTCCCTCTGGACATTCCGGTTAACACACGTTTCCTGAGCGGTACATGGACCCACTTGTTCAGCAACAGCGTGGTCAACGCCTTTACTTTCGGCTATGTCCGCATCAACAACTCCTTCACCAACGTGCCGATCGTGGACGCGGCTGAGCTAGGCATTAACCGGCCCATGAGTACCATTACGGACGCCATCTACAAGTTCACCTTCACCAGTTCGGGATTTCAGCTCGGTCCCAGTCCTGGCGATAATTCCCAGATCCAGAATAACTTTACCTATAGCGACGTTCTGAGCTGGGTACGCGGTCGCCATCAGTTTCGCTTTGGCGGGCAGGTTGACCAGCTCCGACTGGATAAGTCATTTCCCCAGGCTTTCAATGGATGGATCAACTTCTCCAACACTCCGGCGACGGCAACCCTTCCCGCGCTCACTGACTTTCAGAATTTTCTTCTTGGCTCGCCCCAGTTCGTTCTGGGAGAGAGTGGTGCGTACCTGCATCAATACCGGCACAACAACTTTGCCGGGTTCGTGCAGGACGACTGGAAAACAACCCAGAACCTGACCCTCAACCTCGGGATGCGCATCGAGTCGTTCGGCGCCTGGCACGATAATCTCTGTCACATTGGCAACTTCGATTCTTCTCTGCTGCTGAATGGCCAATACCCCTATCTCTATCCAACCTGCGTCAACCAGTTCGATGTGGCCGGCCTGCACGGAACAACCAGCTCGACAACCCTGAACAACAACTACGCGACCGGCTTGGGCCCACGAGTTGGCTTGGCCTACGATGTTCTCGGGCACCACACGACCACGGTGCGCGCTGGTTATGGCATTTACTATGTCCAGCAGGACGTGGGTGCCGTCGACAACCTCGCTTTCCAAGCCCCGCTGCTTGATGTGGTATCGTCCGGCGGTCCCCCTGGATGCTTGGCCAATTATTTTGAGCCTACACAGCCAGCCGGTTGTTTGAACCCCAACCCCAACGCTCTGCCGTTGCCCGGAGTCATCTCACCGGCATTCGTGCCGGTTCTTTCCCAGATCACAGGATTCGTCACGGCATCGGGCGCTCCTACCAGCGACACATCTCAGTTTCCTGTTTACAACAACAACTCCATCAACCTTTTCACTCTGCAAGTTCCTCGGAATTACCGTGTCCCTAATGTGCAGCAGTGGAACCTGATGATCCAGCGTGACCTCGGACAAAACCTCGTGCTTGAAGTGGGATATGTGGGAAGTCACACCATTCATCTCCGCGAGGTGCACGATCCGTTGCAGTCTGTCATTGCCAGCCCGGCAGACCCACTCACCGTCAGCGGCGCCAACAACCAGCAGTACGTCATTACAACAACGACACTCGCCAATGCCATGGCGCGGAGCCTTTACCAAGGTGTGGACGGGTATTCGGCTTTTGAAGCCTTCGTCGACGATGCCTATGCTCACTATCATTCGTTGCAAACCACGCTCTCGCGCCGTTTTGCCCGCAGCTACTTTCAGGCCGCCTACACCTTTTCCCGGGCAACCGACACCGTCTCCAGTTCGAACACGGCCTTTAACAGCGTCTTCAACAATCAGCTCAATCTGCGAGGTTCCTATGCGCTTTCGGATTTTGACCGGCGCCATCGGCTTGCTGTGAGCTACCTGCAAGAGCTGCCATTCTTTACACACTCGAGCGACTGGAAGAGCAAAGTGCTGGGGAGTTGGAGTGTCTCCGGTGTCACCACGTTCCAAACCGGCACCCCGTTTTCCATCCTCGACTCCGGCGCCGGTTCTGCCTACGTCGGGCTTACCACCGTCCCAGGCACCACGGCCAGCCTGGCTCCGGGCGCGTCCCTGTCCTGTGGCCTCACTTCGGGAGGTATGGAATCGCGGCTGAATAGCTACGTGAACTACGCCGCCTTCCAAAAAGCGCCCATCATCGGCGACGACGGGGCCGCGACCGGTTTTGGGACGCTCGGCCGCAACATCTATCACGGTCCCTTCCAGCAGAACTGGGATGTTTCGATCATCAAACACATTAGCATCACCGATCGCCAGAAGCTCCGGTTCACCGCCGACTTCTTTGATATGTGGAACCACCCGGCATTCAGCAACCCGGCGTTCACCGATGTTGAGAGCCCGTCTAATTTCGGGCATATCATCTCTACGGAAAACAACCCCCGCATCATTCAGTTTTCGATGATGTGGTCATTCTGAGGGCTCGTGAGCTTTGGCCATGCAGCGGTTGGCGGCCACGATTTGGATTTGGTTCAATCTGGTTTTGAGGAGGATTAATCCCGTGAGCGTTCCAAGATACTTTTACGCCGCGATCCTGGTCGTGTCCCTTAGTGCTTGCCGTCCCCTCGGCTGGCCCCAAGCCGAGCCTTTACCCTCCAAGGACGTAGCATCCATCTATGCTCGGATCCTGCCGCAAATCGAGAAGATCCCAATCGTCGACATGCACGCACACCCAGGCTACTGGGATGACACTGACGTCGATGCCATGGCCGTCACCGTGACCGATCTCGATCCATTTCGCACACGCGAAACTAACCCGGAATGGATTCCTGCTCTCAAAGCCCTTTACGACTACCCATACGCCGATCTTGCTCCCGACCACGTGAAGTGGGTCTACCAGAAAGATGAAGAACAGCGTAAGAAGCTGGGCAAGAACTACCTCGACGCGTTCCTTGAAAAGTGCGGCATCCAGGTTTCCGTCGCCAATCGAGTAGCGATGGATTATCTCGAAAACAATCCGCATTTTCGCTTCGTCTCTTTCGTCGACCCCTTCATGTTCCCGTTCGACAACCGCGACCTGAAGACTAACCCGGATCGCGCCGTTTATTTTCCCATCCAGGAGAAGGCGCTGCACCTCTACCTGAAGCTGGTTGGCGCCTCGCAGGCTCCTGACAATCTCGCCGCTTACCAGACCGCCATTCATGACTACCTCAGCCGCATCAAACAGCAGGGCGCGGTCGGGATAAAATTCGAAGCTCCTTATTTTCGTTCGCTCGTGAACATTACCGATCCTCCCCGCGAGCAGGCCGAGGCCATCTACAGTAAGTACCACGCCGGAGGCGTCCCTACCGCCGACGAATACCGCATCTTCCAGGACTACGTTTTCCGTTATCTGCTGGACCAGGCAGGTGCGTTGAAGCTCGAGGTCCATGTACACAGCGCGGTGGGCGCCGGCAACTACTATCACGTGATGGAAGGCACTGCCTTGAACCTGGAGAATATCCTGCGCGACCCGCGCTATAAGGATGTCATCTTCGTTATGATCCACGGCGGCTTCCCCTTTGACCGCCAAGCGATCTGGCTGGCCGCGATGCCCAACGTTTATCTCGATGGCTCCGAGTTCATCACTCTGGTCTATCCCGCCGAGTACAGCCGCGTCCTGAAACTTTGGTTTGAAACCTTCCCCGAGAAAGTCGTCTTCGGTTCTGATGCGTTCCCCTATTCGCAGGCCGTCAACGTACCTGCTACCTACTGGCTCGCGGTAGTAACGGCGCGCCGGGCGTCAGCGGCTGCGCTAGCCGAGATGATCGCCGAAGGCGAGATCACTGAACCCCAAGCCTTACAGATTGCCCGCGACTACTTTCACGATACGACGGCCAAGCTGTTTGGCATCCCGGCGCTCGGTAAATAAGCACTGCCGGTGCAAATTTGGACCCCGAACTTGCTTTTGTCTGATTTAGCCGGGGGGTGAAATCAAGTTCGGCCCAAAATCTCGCAGAAGTGGAGAATTTCTTGAAAAATGCGGATTTTGCTTCTCTTGATTTATGGTGGGCCGCCGACTGCTTTCGTTGAATTAGCCGCCCCGGCAGACGGGCACTCCTTTGATGAAAACCCGACTTGATTTCTCTTGCTTTCTTGATTTTTTCTTGCTTTATGGGTGCCCGAAATCGCGGCGGGTCGCATGCGTTTCGAGCTGTCGTCCGAACCTGTTTTCCTTGCCCATAGCGGGATTCCGACACCGGCTGCTGCCAGCCATGCCGGCTCAACTTGGTTTCACCCCCCCGGCTAAATCAAGACAAAAGCAAGGCGCCAGGCACGTACTGTTTGAACGGTTCGAGCGGTCAAACATGCGCCTCCCGATGATGGGAACCTTAGGTCCAGAGCGGTACTGTTCGTCGCACGGTTTGCGGAGTATGCGGTGTTTATCGAACTCCAAAAACTCGAACTCTGTTCAAGAGCGATGCGTACGGCAGAGGATACATTCTCTTTGCAGCCGTTCGGGTTGCCGGCATCAATTGCCGGGCTGCCAGAGAGCAGCTGGATCGTCTGCGCCGGGCCGCCGGGGTTTCCCAACGCGCGCTGTCGAGGTGAATGCCGCCACCGCGAAGCTAGGGCCCTGGCGTGAAATCACGCAAACGGGAAACTGTTTTGCTGTCGAGCTTTGCCAGCAGCCCTACAAGGAGATCAACTGTCCGGTCAAGGTCTGCGCGGTTGATGATTCCGTTATGGGAGTGCGTATAGCGCGTTGGCACGACCACGTTGACTATGGGAACGCCTCCGTTGCTCGCCTGAATCGCCGCACCATCTTCGCCATAGTTACTAATCAAATCGTACTGAAGCGGTATCGACTTCTGGCTGGCCGTTTCTTTGAGAAGGGCAACCAGCTTTCGGTTTGGCAAAGCGCTTGAATCGAACAGGAAGAATCCTGGTCCCCCGCCGAGCACCTCCTGAGCTTCCTCCGGATGCGTTCCCGACGCATCTTTGACAATCCCCACTTCAAGTGCAATTCCGATTTCCGGTTTGATGTTCTGGGCGGACGTCTGGGCACCCCGCAACCCAATTTCCTCTTGAACGGTGGCGGCGTAGAAGATCTGATTGGGATGGGGTTCGTGCTGAAAACGGCGCATGACTTCGATAAGCAGCACGCAGCCTACCCGGTCGTCGAACGCCTTGGCCAGATAATTCTGCGTGCCGTTCATAATCTCGAACGGTGTTTCTGGCACAACGGGGTCGCCCGGTTCGACGCCCATAGCACGGACTTCGGCTTCGCTTTTGGCGCCGACGTCAAGAAACATGGAATTCGCGGGAGGAACTTTCTTGGTTTCCTCCTCAGGGGCGACGTGGATATCGCGAATTCCGGTGACCGCGCGCACGGGGCCTCTCGAACCGATAATTGTCCACCGTTGATCGACTAGCGCTTGATCGAGCCAGTCTCCCAGCATCTGCATGGTCAAATATCCGTCAGGCGTTATTCGGCGAATCATGCCTCCGAGTTCGTCCATATGGGCGTCGAGCATGATTCGGGGACCTGTGTGTCCTTGAACTGCGATAACCGAGCCAAGCCCGTCGTAGCTAAGGCTCTCAGCCAAAGGCTGCATCTGCTCGACCATGATCTTCCTGACCGGCTCCTCGTATCCCGACGGGCCGGGAGCATTGGTCAACCTGTCCAGCAGCTGCACAACAGAATCTTGCGCAGAACCAAGCACTGATCCAGTCAACAACAAAAACAGGGTCATCCCGAGACGTCTCATAGTTTCCCTTCCGTTTGACGATGGAACATGGGAATCTCACACCCTCTCATGGGTCGCCGGAGACAGCGCCTGATTTCTGCAACCGCAGTCCCCCTTAGAAAGAAAGCCGCAGCGCCAACTGTCCGATTCTTGGATCGTAGGTTGACGTGATCTGCCCGAGTTGGGGCGAGTAGATAGGAGTTGCACTAATCGGACTCTGCCACTCCGTATGATTAAGCACATTGAAGAACTCGGCGCGAAAAGCCAGCGCGACGCGTTCGGTCAATTGAGTGTCTTTCTCCAGCGCCAGGTCCAGATTGAACTGGCCGGGCCCGCGGAAAAAGTTCCGCGGCAAGGTTCCATAGGTAAAGGATGAGCACGACTGCGTAGCACTCGTGTAACAAGCCGGTTCCACTAAGTCCGTTGGGTTGAAGGCGAAATGCCCAGTAATGGGGGTACCATCCACGGTAAAGGTTCGAACCTGATGTGGATCCAAACTCTGGGGCGCGCCGCCCACCCAGTCGGGACGTATCAAATTCTGGTCCCCGGCTCCAGACGGCCCGGGAATGCCGTTGACGAATAAGCCGGCATTCACATCTATCGGAGGCCCGGATTGAACAAAGGCGATGGGATAGAGATTCCAGCCGCCGGTTAGCCGCTTAGGCCCGCTTGACCAGAGATGGGCAAACGGCAGTTCCCAACCGCCGCTGAAAACTAAGCGGCTGCGAATGTCTGAATCAGCGGAAGCCCAGAATTGTTGGTGATTGTAGTAGGGCACCTGCTGACTGTCGCGTTCGAATCCGTCCGCGCTGTTGATATTATGCGACCAGGTATAGGAAAGCGTGAAGAAGGTCGGGCCGACGGAGTGCCAGTCGCTCAGGCGCTTCGTGACGCTAGCCAGCAGCCCGTTGTAATTCGCGCTGGCGACATTCCCAAATGTGCCAAACATTTCAGCGTAAGCATTGGGAATCTGCAAGCCCGGTTCTGTGTTCAGAAGGAAGGTGCTGGTTCCCAGGATGAACGGATCGCGATCGTACATGGCCTCCAGCTTATGAGAGGAGCTTCCAATGTAGCCGGCCTCCACGGCCATGCTGCTACTTAGCTGCTGCTGAATGCTCAGATTGTATTGATAGGTGTACGGCGTCACCATGTGAGGATCGATGAACACACTGGCGGGGCCGAAAGGTATGAGTCCCTCGGTCACGAAGTTGAAGTTCTGCGGAGGCGGTAAAGACGAAGAGGGAAAGGGATTCTTAGCGCCAGACGCCCCAAACGGATCCGAGAGGTAAGGGAGCGGGCCGCTGTTAGGGCCGATCGGTTGGCAAGTCTGGTTCAGACAAGGAATATAGGCAGCGGAGAAGAAAGGTGGTGTGCCGTTCTGGTATTGATTGTCCTGACCTAACAGCGCATCGTAGAAAATGCCAACGCCGCCGCGGACGCTGGTTTTACCTGTGCCGGACGGATCCCAGGCAAACCCAACCCGTGGAGCCCAGTTGTCTCGGTCAGGGAAATATACGCCCCGCGGTGCTCCCGGATCACCCGGAAAGACCAGGCCGAGAGGTGCCAGTGGGAACCTTTTTGACTGTAATCCTGGGATGATCATGTAATTGCGACCTTCCGGATCCCACTTCGGGGTGTTGTACTCATAACGGATACCCAACGTCAACACGAGCTTTGACGTGGCCCGCCATTCGTCCTGCAGGAATCCCGCGTATTGATGGCTGCGGATAGCACTTATCCCCTTCGGGTATTGCTCATACTGGTCAGCAGCCCCCATCAAGAAGTCGGCTCGGTCATTTCCGGAGCCGAAACCAGCCGGCCCATAAAAAGTAAACTGGCCGTCTACTGCAAAATCAAAATAGGCGTTGTTCTGGAGCACAGCTAAAGATCCACCCGCCTTCCAAGTGTGCCGTCCCTTTATCCAAGTAAACGTGTCCGCATAGTTGTAAGTGGTATCGCCGTAATCCGCCGGGCCATTGACGCTGAACCCCAGTTGGAGGTTGCTGGCCGACAGGATAATCACAGGTGGGCCAGTTATGTCATCGGGAGTGATTTTCACGCCCATAGCGGCGGGACCCGGAAGCTGCCGGTTCGGAAAATCCAGTTGGATGCCTAGGTTTTGCGCCGTCATGCGGAACTCATTCAACACATTGCTCGAAAAGCTCCTCGCATAGGTGACATTGCCAAAATTGGAGTCAAACTGATTGCGACCGGGAAATCCGGGGACGTTGGGAGTCAGGCCGGGCAGGAACGGGAAAGTGACCGGATTATGCTGCTTTGCCAACAACAGGCTGATTTTGTCATTCGGCGTAATATTGTAATCCACCTTGCCGGTGTACTCGTCACGGTTGTCGGTTGCCCCTCCATTGGGGACGATCAGTCCGCTGGCAGTTGTCGGAACCAGGTTGTTGCTGATATAGGCCTGCGCCACAGGATTGATCTTCGTGGGATCGATAACTGCTTGTGCGGCCAGCGCCGGGTTTGCTTGAAAGAAAGGGTGGCTCTGAAGAAAAGCGGCCACACCCGGATCAGGGCCGCCATTCACGGAATGAGAAAAGTCGCCATTCAGTTCCGCAGGTGTGAAGGTCGTAATTTCAGATCCCACGGTAACGCTGGTCTGGCGCTGTCCCTGGTATCCGAAGAAAAAGAAAGCCCGGCTTTTGACGATCGGACCGCCGACCGTGCCGCCAAACTGATTTCGTTTTAGCACCGGACGTGCAAGAAGAGCTTCGTTGTTAAAAAATGTGTTGGCGTTGAAGGCATCGTTGCGCAGGTAGTCAAACAAGCTTCCATGCAGTTGGTTGGTGCCGGACTTGGTAACCACGCTGACGACTCCCCCGGCGCTGCGGCCATACTCCGCAGTGTAGTTATTGTCGAGAATTCGAAATTCCGCGATAGTGTCCGGGTTGGGGCTCATCACTGCGATTCCGTACGTCATGGAAGTGTTGTTCCCCCCATCCAGCAGGTAGGTAACAGAATCGTCACGGCCTCCGGACACACTTACGGTGCCGGAGCATTTATTGCCGCAAAGCCCGGCATATATGTTTCCGGGTGCCGGTGTCACACCGGGCTGGGTCAGCGCCAAATCCAAAACGTTGCGGCCGTTCAGCGGCAAACTCTGAATAGGTGCACCGGTTACAGTTCCTCCCACGGTGGGATTCACGGTTTCCACCTGCGCGGCCTCCGACTTGACTTCAACCACCTGAGAGACAGTACCGACCTTCAGCTGCACATCCATCCGCAACGACTGATTGATATTAAGAGCTTCTGGACTGGTCACCGTTTTGGCGAATCCTTGGGCTTCTACTGCGACCGAGTAAGTGCCAATCGGCAGGTCGAGAATCTGGTATGTGCCATCGCTGCGGGTTGAAGTCTCCCATCGCACGTTGGTGGCAGTGTTGGTCACCGTCACCTTGGCACCGGCGATGACTTCGCCTTGTAGGTCGCTGACGGTCCCGATGATTTGGCCTGTACTGGTCTGGGCACTGCCTACGATGCAAAAACCGAGGACGACCAGAATGACCGCTGCTGTCTGGCAGCACTTGGCAGCTAATAATATTGAGGCGCCGCGAACTGACACGTTCTCACCCTCTCTGGTCACGGTATCCCCCAATCGAGCTTTGGAAGTATAAGGCCTTTCTGACGTTCATTCTAACCTCTGCCATGTTTGCGCCATTTTAGGCTCCCGGTCGTTCCACGTCTCTTTTGTATTGTCGACTAATATAATAGAACTAGTAGGTGTTATGCAAAGTCCATCTTAATTGCCATAGGCAGGCGGCTA
>Ga0187784_10001970_pt1 | contig 16402 bp, 16 predicted proteins | sample 1015_SJ02_MP15_2_FD_132964 | JGI IMG/M metagenome (GOLD analysis project Ga0187784, IMG submission 132964) | Tropical peat soil microbial communities from peatlands in Department of Meta, Colombia - 1015_SJ02_MP15_20_MG | ecosystem: Environmental > Terrestrial > Soil > Wetlands > Peat | place...
GACAGCTCCTGTACGACCGGATCGTCACGGTGGTCTTCCAACACGGCGATCATCGCATCGTCGGCCGGATTCGACGCATCGTCAGGATCGGTGACGACGTCCTTGACATCGAACTCACGCGCTTTGGTAATGATAAAGCAGAGCTTCTCGGCAGAGATCGACAGATCGGGAATCTCGTCGTCAGGCATGTCATTGCTCATCGCGTCATTGCTCATCGCGTCATTGCTCATCGCGGGCTGAGACCGACCATCGCACAATCGAGGCACCTGCCAAACTATATGAGACAGCCTGGTCGGGCTATTGATCAAAATCAAAGGCAAAATACGCTGGTCGGGTGACAAGACTATGAGGTGGATCGAATGTACCAGCCAGCCGGCCGGCAGTTTCCCAATCTGGCATTTCTCTGGCCAGCTTTTGCCGCCGCCTCGGTGAGCGAAATGGCGGCGGAGGCGGCCCGGGGGTTCGCCGCTCTGGCCGTTGGATCGGATGCATCGAAGCGACCCGAACCGAACTGGGTGACGCCGCACGTCGTCGCGCTGGAGCTTCACACCACGCGGTTGCACGATTTCACAACCGGTACGAATGGGACGGCCGCATTACTGTGCGCGCCCTTTGCCTTGCACGGTGCCACGCTCGCGGATTTTGCGCCCGGCCACAGCCTGGTCGCCGCCTTGCGTCGGACGGGCCTGCAAAGACTTTTCCTCGCCGAATGCCGTTCGGCGAGCGCGGACATGCGCTTCCTCGGGATCGATGACTATCTCGCCGATCTCAATGTGCTCGTGGACGAAATCGGCGCACCGGCCGATCTCATCGGTTTGTGCCAGGGCGGCTGGATGGCGCTCATATATGCGGCGCGCTTTCCGGAGAAAGTCCGCAAGTTGGTGCTCGCCGGTGCGCCGATTGATACCGCGGCCGCTGCGTCAGCCCTCTCGATGCTCGCCGGGGCCGCCCCTGCGGCGATTTTTCACGAGTTGGTGCGGCTCGGCGGCGGCTTGGTGACCGGACGTGAAGTCCTGAAATTCTGGGGTCCCGAAACGGTCACGGCCGAGGACGTGCGGCAAGTGCTGCAGACCGATGAGCCGTGCGATTCCGCGGCCTTCGCTCAACTCGAAGCTCTGTTCCAACGCTGGTACGCCTGGACGGTCGACTTGCCCGGCCAATTCTTTCTCGAAGCGGTGGAAAAATTGTACATGCGTAACGAAATCGCCAGCGGCACCTTCGTCGCTCTAGGCGAGCGCATCGATCTCGCCCGCGTCACGGCGCCCGCGTTTCTGCTGGCCGCCCGTGACGATGAATTGGTGGCCCCGCCGCAACTCTTGGCCGCAGCACACCTGCTCGGTACTCATGCAGGCAACCTGCGCACGGCGGTCGCTCCGTGTCGGCATCTGAGCCTGTTCATGGGCAAGGCCGTCCTTGAAGGGTTTTGGCCGGCGATCGTATGTTGGCTCGCCGACCAGCGCGCCGTGGGTCGGGGAGGCGCGCACGATGTGCCTCGCGGCACGGCGGCCCCGCGCGCGATGTGAATTCGTCACACCGTTCCAGTGGCTACTTTCGCAGGCTCAGGAGATACGCGGTCACCTGCTTTACTTGATAGTCGAGCAGATAGGGACTTGGCATGCCGTCAGGGCGGTCCAGGCCGCGATGCGTGGTGGTGAGAAAATTCTCCAACCAGGCTTTGTCGACTTCTTTTCGTTGCGCTATCGACGCGAATGCAGGCGCGGGTGGATTCAAAATCGGCAACGAACGCTGGTCGGGTGCCGCCACGTGACACACCGCGCATACCGTAGCCGCCAACTGGTGGCCCTTGGCCAGATCTTCGGCCGGGGTGGTTTCTTGGCCCCAGGCCGGCGGCAAAGCCAGCCAAAGCGTGACGCACAACATCGAAGCGATCCGCATCGCCGAGCCCCGGCAACTCTTCGCACGCCGATTTGCCACAGATAGCCCCGCCAGCGCGTCAGAGGATTTGTGTAAGTCCATGTTACGCCTCGCTCTCAACTGGGAGAGATATTTCCAGGAATTGTACGTCGTCATGATCCGCGTGGTCTGTTCTTATACCATTCACATTTGTGTGTGACTTCGTGCCGCGAAGTGCGCCTATTGTTGGCTCGGTTTGGTTTTCCGCAGTGCTTGGATGATGCCGGTGAGGAGCGGACCAAGGATGGCGGGAAGGATACTATCCACCGGACCGCGTGCCACACCGGGGACCGAGCGGAACTCCTCCTCGAGGCCGTCAAGCGCCGCCTGACGAAGCTCGATGGCGGTATTCAACTCGGGACTCGTTCTGAGTGCAAGCGCGATTCCCGCTATGATGAGCGCGACCACAAAATCGCCTAACGCTGCGGCAGCTGCCGCCCAGACCGGGCCCCACAGCGTTTGCAGGGCGAGAAATGCGGCTGCGTTGAGCATGCCAAGCCCGAACACGGCGATCAGACCGGCAAACGCAAATAACGTCGAGCGGCGTGCCAACATGCGCAGCCGCACTTCGGCAATGGCCGATTCGGTACGCAGGACGATGCGCAGATGGCGAAAAATGCGATGCAAGGCGATACCGTCTATCTGGGGATGGCGCGGCCGATCAGGATGCCGAGCGCGAGCGCTCCCAACACGCTGCTGAGCGGGTGGTTCACCACCCGCTTCTCCATGTCCTCGGCAAAGATCGACATCTCGTGGGCGAGATGGCCCATCTGCTCGGCAAAACCGCCGTCGTTCGCGGTTGACGCCTGACCATCGCGAACCTGGTCGGCCGGCGCCCGCTCGGCCCGCAGCGCGGCTATTTCGCGGCGAAGCGCGTCAATTTCGGCGCGAAGGTCAAATTCACTCATGTGGCTCCGCCTCGCGCGGCTGCTCTCGCTGTCTGGGCGCATAACACTATCCGGATTGCGCCGGCACACGCAATCCGGATCGTGGCGAAAGCAAACGAGGGGCGCGATCAGGCAGCCTTCACGGTGATCTTCTTTGCCGCCTTCTCGGCCTCAGCGCTTTTTGGCATCGTTACCGTCAAAACGCCTTTCTTGAAGGTTGCCTCGATCTTGTCGGCATCAACGCCGTCGGGCACCCGGAAAGCGCGCTGGAATGCGCCGAAGGTACGCTCATTGAGGTAATAGTCCTTCTTCTTCTCTTCTTTCTCCTCCCGCTTTTCTCCCTTGATGGTCAACACGCCGTCGGCGAACTTCACTTCCACGTTCTTCTCGTCGATACCCGGTAACTCGGCCGTGATCTCGTAGGCCTTTTCGGTCTCCGCGATATCCACGGCAAGCGCCGTCCACGAGGATTCGCCGCGCCAGAGCGGCGTGACGTCAAAGAGGGATCCGGCAAACGGCGAGCGCCAGTTTCTCATGCCGAAATCATCGAACAACTGATCGATTTCCCGGCGAAGGCTTTCAAACGGACGCCACGGATTGGGCGGCGATGCGGAAGACTTTTCGTTCTTGACGGGTAGTTTCGTGACAGGATCGGCCATGACATGTCCTCCAATGGTTAAGCGGTATCGAAATGGCGCCGATCGGATCACCATACATTGATTTGCATCAACACTGACGATTCGGTGGTTTGTTAGCGTTATTATCAATTGTTGCCGGGGAATCGGGAGCTTGTATGCCCTATCGGACGAACGCCGACCTGCCGGCTTCAGTCAGGTCTCATCTTCCTGATCATGCCCAGGACATATATCGCGAGGCTTTCAATCATGCCTACGCGGCACATGCCGGCGAGGTCCGCCAGGAAGAGGCTGCGCATCGGATCGCCTGGGCGGCGGTCAAGCGGTCCTACGTCAAGGCCGGCGACCGTTGGATGCCGCGCGCACAACGCGCCAGCTTCTTCTGACCCGCTATACAAAAAGTCGCGACAATCTGATGGCGAAGTTGCGCTCGCCGGACCGGGAATTCCCCTTAGGGCCAATCCCTGAATTTTCGCCGGCATGGCCCGCGACTAGTCTGCCGATCGATACGCGCCCGACCCACGATCCAGGAACATCTGGCTCTGATGCGAAATGAATCAGGACAGCAAATCCGACGACTTGACGCGCCCGGCCGCTATCGGGCCGGCAGAAGCGCCCCCGACGGCACATAACCTTCCGGCGCCCGCGGTGGCCGGCTTGCCGGCGCTGCCTGCAGTAACAAAACCGTTACGCAGCCGGCGATGGTGGGTTCGCGCGGTCCTTGCGCTCGCGGTTCTAGGCGCGGGCGCTGGCGGCGCATACTACTGGTGGCAGCAGCTTCATCCGGCTTTGCCGCCCGGCATCGTCTTCGGGAACGGCCGGCTCGAAGCCGATGAGATCAATATCGACACCAAATATGCGGCCCGCATCGGCGAGATCCTCGCTGACGAAGGCGACTTGGTCAAAGCCGGCCAGGTGGTCGCCCGCATGGATACGCGCGACCTCCAAGCCTCGCTCCACAAAGCGGAAGCCAACGTTCGCCAAGCCCAGCGCGCGATCGATGAAGCTAAAGCCAACGTGGTCCAACAGCAAACCCAGGTGGTGTTGGCGAAGCAGGAAATCGATCGGGCCGCCTATTTGGTGCAAAAGGGCTTCCAGACCAAGGAGGTCTTGGACCAGCGGCAGCAGCAATGGGACGGCGCCAACGCCGCTCTCAACGCCGCCAACGCCCGGGTGATCGAGCTGGAGCACGCGCTGGAAGCCGCTACCCACGACGTCGAGCTTTACCGCGTGGAAATCAACGACGACACGCTGGTGGCCCCGCGCGACGGTCGCCTTCAGTACCGCGTTGCCAACCTCGGCGAGGTGCTTCCCGCCGGCGGGCACGTTTTTGCGATGCTCGATACGTCCTATGTCTACATGGACATCTATCTGCCGACCCTGCAGGCGGGTCGCGTGAAATATGGCGACGCTGCCCGCATCGTGGTCGACGCATATCCGAAGGCTGCGATCCCGGCCAAGGTAACGTTCATCGCCACCCAAGCGCAATTCACACCCAAGACCGTCGAGACGCAAGTCGAGCGCGACAAGCTCATGTTCCGCATCCGCGTACGCCTTGATGCCGATTGGCTGCGCGGACGCACCGACGCTGTCAGCAGCGGACTGCCCGGCGTCGCCTATATTTTGACCGATCCCGCCGTGACCTGGCCGGCGTGGCTGCAAAACACTTCCGGGCAGTGACGGGCCTGCCATGGCGGTAGCGCGCCTCGACGATGTCACGCAACGCTACGGTCGCACGGTTGCGCTCGATACTGTCAGCGTCGCGTTGCCGGCCGGCTGCATGGTGGGCCTGATCGGTCCCGACGGGGTCGGAAAGTCGACATTGCTGAGCATTGTCGCCGGCGCGCGACAGATTCAGTCCGGACGCGTCTTCGTGCTCGACGGCGATATAGCGAACAATACGCACCGCTCGATGGTTTGTCCGCGCATTGCCTACATGCCGCAGGGGCTGGGCAAGAACCTTTATCCCGATCTCAGCGTTCGCGAAAACATCGAGTTTTTCGGCCGGCTGTTCGGGCAATCGCGCCGCGAAAGGCAGTGGCGGATTGCGGAGCTGTTGGACAGCACGGGCCTTGGCCCCTTCGCCGATCGGCCGGCGAAGAAGTTGTCGGGCGGCATGCGGCAGAAGCTCGGCTTGTGCTGCTCGCTCATCCACGATCCCGACCTTCTCATTCTCGACGAGCCGACCACCGGCGTCGATCCCCTGTCACGACGTCAGTTCTGGGAGCTGATCGACCGCATGCGTTCGCGTCGCGCCGGCATGAGCATGGTGGTCGCCACCGCCTACATGGAAGAAGCCGAAAGATTCCAGTCGCTCATCGCCATGAACGACGGAAAAGTCCTGGCGGTCGGTTCTCCCGCGGAGCTCAAGGCGAAGACCAACGTCAGGACGGTCGAGGACGCATTCATCGCCCTGCTGCCGCCAGAGCGGCGGGCGGGACACAAGCGGCTGCAAATACCGCCGCGCGGTCGCGCAGACGGCGAGCCGGTGATCACCGCGCGCGATCTCACCTGCCGGTTCGGCGACTTTACCGCCGTCAATCGGGTGAGCTTCACGATCGAGCGCGGTGAAATCTTCGGCTTTGTCGGCTCGAACGGCTGCGGCAAGACCACGACAATGAAGATGCTCACCGGCCTGTTGGCGCCGACCGAAGGCGAGGCTCTGCTGTTCGGCAGGCCGCTCGACGCCAGCGACCTCGCCTCGCGCCGGCGTGTCGGCTACATGTCGCAATCGTTCTCGCTCTACGCCGAGCTGACGGTGCGGCAAAACCTCGAGCTGCACGCGCGGCTTTTCCACCTGCCGCCCGGGAAGGCGCGCGCGCGCCTGCGCGAACTCACGGAACAATTCGACCTTGCGGATCATATCGACCAGCGCGCGTCGGATCTTCCGCTCGGAATTCGCCAGCGGCTTTCGCTCGCGGTCGCGGTCGTGCACGAGCCGGAGATGCTCATCCTCGACGAGCCGACGTCGGGCGTCGATCCCCTGGCGCGCGACCGCTTCTGGGAGCTGCTCGCCGATCTGTCGCGCAACAAGGGCGTGACCATCTTCGTCTCCACGCATTTCATGAATGAAGCCGAGCGCTGCGACCGCATATCGCTGATGGATTCCGGGCGCGTTCTGGCGACCGACACTCCCGCGAATCTCGTCAAAGCGCGCGGCGTTGCGACGTTGGAGGACGCCTTTATCAGCTTTCTCGAAGAGGCGACCGGATCGCAGGCAGCGGCGGCTGCGGAGGCCGAGCCGTCGCCGCAACCCGCTGCCGCCCGGCAGTTTTCGCCGCGGCAGCGCGTGTTCGAGTTGCGGCGGCTGTTCGCCTATACCATTCGCGAAGCGCTGGAACTGTGGCGCGATCCCATTCGTCTGATCTTCGCCCTGTTCGGCACGGCGCTGCTGATGCTGGTCTTCGGTTTCGGGATTTCGACGGATGTCAACAATCTGACCTTCGCCGTGCTCGACCACGATCAAAGCCACGAGAGCCGCGCCTATCTGGAGGAACTCAGAGGCTCGACCTACTTCGTGGAGCAACCGCCGCTTGTCGACTATGCCGATCTGGCAAAGCGCATGCAGAGCGGGGCCATCAGGGCCGCGGTCGAGATCCCGCCTGGCTTCGGCCGCGATCTGGAGCGCGGACGGCCGACTTGGGTCGGCGCCTGGGTCGACGGCGCGATGCCGTTTCGCGCCGATACCATTCGCGGCTATCTGCAGGCCATGCACCAGCTCTATCTGACCGACCCGGCGGTGAAGACCACGTTGCCGCAACCGCGCGCTGCCGCTAGGATCGAATTGCGGTTCAAATACAACCAGAACTTCGAAAGCATCTACGCCATGGTACCGACGGCGCTTTCGATGCTGCTGGCTCTGTTCCCGGCCATCCTTATGGCGCTTGCCGTCGTGCGGGAGAAGGAGCTGGGCTCGATCACCAACCTCTACGTCACCCCGGTCTCTCGGCTCGAGTTTCTGCTCGGCAAGCAAATTCCGTACGTCGGCGTCGCCATGGCGAATTTTGCCGTGATGTTCGCCATGGCATTGTTTGTCTTCCAGGTACCCCTGAAGGGAAGCTTTCTTGCGCTGGTTCTCGGCGCACTGATTTACGTCACCACCACCACCGCCTATGGCATGGTGATTTCATCGTTCGCGAGTACGCAGATCGCTGCCCTGTTTGGCACGGCAATTCTGACATTCCTGCCGGCCTCACAGTTCTCCGGCATGATGGTGCCGGTCTCCTCGCTCTCGCCGACCGCGCAAATCATGGGGCGCGCATTCCCCATGACCTATTTCATACCGATCAGCATCGGGACTTTCACCAAGGGGTTGAGCTTCGGCGATCTCGTCGCGAGTCTGGCGGAGCTCGCCGTGTTCATTCCCGCCCTGACGTTGATCAGCCTCGTGTTGCTGCGCAAGCAGGAACGCTAGGAAACCAACCGATGCGCACGATCGAAAACATATTCTGGCTCGGCACAAAGGAAATCCGCAGCTTCTTTCGCGATTTCGTTCTTCTGGGTCTGGTTACCTACGCGTTCTCGCTCGCGATCATGGCTCAAGCCCACAGCTACTCCCAGGAGGTGCATAACGCCTCGGTCGGTTTGGTCGATGAGGATCGCTCCGAGCTGTCGCGCCGGATCGCGCGTGCGTTCCTGCCGCCTTATTTTCACGAGCCGAAGGCGATCGCCGAGCGGGATATCGTGCCGCTGATGAATCTCGGCAAATACACCTTCGTAATCGATATCCCGCCGAATTTCGAGCGCGATGTCCTGGGCGGACGAAACCCGGCGATTCAGGTCGACGTGGACGCCACCATGATGGTTCAGGCTGGGCTCAGTGCGGATTATGCCGAGCAGATCATCATGACCGAGATACAGAACTTCCTGTCGCGCAGCGAGACCGCGCCGGCGCCGCCCGTCAACCTCAACGTCCGCATCGTCTTCAATCCGAATATCACGACCGCGTGGTTCACCAGCGTCATGGGCATCATCAACAGCATCAGCATGCTGGCTATTGTTCTCGCCGGCGCTGCGATCGTCCGCGAGCGCGAACACGGCACCATGGACCATCTGCTGGTGATGCCGTTGACGCCATTCGAGATCGCCATGTCCAAGGTCTGGGCGAACGGATTGGTGATCACTACGGCGGTTGCCCTGTCGCTCTATTTCGTCGTTCGGCACTTGCTCGACGTTCCCATCGCCGGCTCCATCCCGCTGTTCCTGGTCGGGGTGGTCATCTACTTGTTCTTCGCCTGCGCGATCGGGATATTCATCGGCACCATTGCCCGATCGATGCCGCAGCTCGGCCTGCTCTACATGTTGATTTACCTGCCGATGAACATGCTCTCGGGCAGCAATACTCCGCTTGAAAGCATGCCGCCGTGGCTGGCGACGGCCATGCAAGCCTCGCCCTCCACGCACTTCGTCTCTTTCGCGCAATCGATCCTTTACCGCGGGGCCGGTCTCGATGTGGTGTGGCCGCAGTTCGCGCTGGTGGCCGCGATAGGCGGGTTGTTTTTTATGCTCGCCATCTTGCGTTTCCGGTCCACCGCCGCGCAAGTGAACTGAGCGGGTGAACGAGGCAGGTCGCTGGCCACGGGCGCCGAACGCGGAGCGCCGAAGGGGCCGAGATCGAGCTGCGACGACGGCCGGCCGGGGTCGCTCGCGCGCGCGGGCGCCCGGAAGCGTCGCGGCGGCCACGCCGGGCGGTAGCCGGAGAGCACGAAAACAATTATATACGGGCGTGCACGGAAGCGCGCGTGCGCGTTTTGGTGAAAAGCGAGAAACATGAACTGGATCTCCAACGTTGTGCGGCCGAAGATCCGCGGCATGCTGCGGCGCGAGGTGCCGGAGAATCTCTGGATCAAGTGTCCGGAGACCGGGCAGCTCGTGTTCTACAAGGATGTCGAGGCAAATCAGTTCGTCATTCCCGGCTCCAACTATCACATGCGCATGAGCGCGGCTGCGCGCCTGAAGTCGGTGTTCGACAACGAAACGTGGTTCGACATTGCGGTGCCGGAGGTTGCGCTTGATCCGCTGAAGTTCCGCGACGAGCGCCGCTACATCGACCGTCTCAAGGACGCGCGCAGCAAGACCGGTCTGCACGATGCCATGAAGCTCGGTTACGGCAAGCTCGACGGCAGCGCCGTGGTCTTGGGGGTGCAGGACTTCGACTTCATGGGCGGCTCGCTCGGCATGGCTGCCGGGGATGCGGTCATCAAGGGCCTCGACACGGCGGTGGAGAAGGGCTGCCCGTTCGTCCTGTTCGCCGCTTCGGGCGGCGCGCGGATGCAGGAAGGCATCCTCTCGCTGATGCAGATGCCGCGGACCATCATTGCGGTCCAAAAGCTGCAGGAGACGCGCAAGCCCTACATCGTCGTCCTCACCAATCCGACGACCGGCGGCGTCACCGCCTCCTATGCGATGCTCGGCGACGTGCATATCGCCGAGCCGGGGGCGCTGATCGGCTTCGCCGGCCCGCGCGTCATCGAGCAGACGATACGCGAGAAACTTCCGGTCGGCTTTCAGAAGGCCGAATATCTGCGCGACCACGGCATGGTCGACATGGTGGTCCATCGCCACGACTTGCGCACGGTCATCGGCAAGCTTTGCCGGCTGCTGACGAAGGCGCCCCCCGGCTCGCCGCAGCCGCGCTTCAGCCTGCCGGCTCCGGCGTGAGCGCGTCGTGGGCGGGCACGACGTCGATGCGGTGCTGGCGCGCCTGCTGGCGCTGCATCCCAGGCGGATCGATCTCGCCCTCGATCGCGTGCAGCGCCTGCTGGCGGCGCTCGGCGATCCGCAACGGCGCCTGCCGCCGGTAATCCACGTTGCCGGTACCAACGGCAAGGGTTCGACCATCGCGTTCATGCGCGCCACCCTGGAAGCGGCCGGCAAGAGCGTCCATGTGTATACGTCGCCCGATCTCGTGCGCCTCAACGAGCGCTTCCGTTTGGGGCGCGTTGGTCGGGGTTGTCTGGTCGACGATGCCGAGCTCGCTGACGTACTGGCCGTGTGCGAGGCCGGCAACGGCAATGCACCGATCACCGTCTTCGAGATCGAGACCGCCGCCGCTTTTCTTCTGTTCGCGCGCCATCCGGCCGACTTCCTCCTGCTCGAAGTCGGCCTCGGCGGCCGTCTCGATGCCACCAACGTCGTCGAAGCGCCGATTGCGACGGTCATCACCCGGCTGGCGATGGACCATCGCGAGTTTCTTGGCGACACGATCGAGCGGATTGCGGCCGAAAAAGCCGGCATTCTCAAGCCCAACGTGCCGGCCGTTGTCTCGAGCCAACCGCGTGATGCGCTCGCGGTCATTGAACGGCAGGCGGCGCGGGTGCGAGCGCCGCTCTCGATCGCGGGCGAGGATTGGACCGCGACCGAAGAGCGCGGCCGGCTCGTCTATCAGGATGCCGACGGGCTCCTCGATTTGCCGGCGCCGCGGCTCTACGGGCGCCATCAGTTCGAGAATGCCGGCGCTGCGATCGCGGCGCTGCGGGTAGCCGGCATCAAGCTCCCGACTTCGGCATTCGAGGCTGGCATGATCCGGGTCGAGTGGCCGGCGCGCATGCAGCGCCTCGCTCAGGGGCGGCTCACCAGCCTCCTGGCGCCGGAAAGCGAATTATGGCTCGACGGCGGGCACAATGCCGATGGGGGACGCGCCATTGCGGCGGCGCTCGCCGATCTCGAAGAACGCGTCTCCCGACCGCTGGTGCTGATCGTCGGCATGCTCTCGACCAAGGACAGCGAAGGATTCTTGCGCAATTTCTGCGGCTTAGCGCGCAGGGTTATCGCCATCCCGGTGCGCAACGAGAAGGCGCTCCCGGCCGCGGCCCTGGCGGAGATCGCCCGCAATGTCGGTATTCCGGCCATGACCCACGGCGATGTCGAGAGCGCGCTTGCGGTCGCCGCAAAGCTCGAATTGGAGCCGGCGCCGCGCATCCTGATCACCGGCTCGCTCTATCTCGCAGGCGAGGTCTTGGCCGCAAACCGCACCCTGCCGGAATGAGCGGCCTCAGCTCGCTTTAGGGACGCCGGTCATCGACAGGAATGCCTGCTCGATCGTTGCCGTACCGGCGTTGGCGACGAGCTGTGCGGGGGTCGTGTCGGCGAGGATCTTGCCGCGGTGCAGCACGATGACGCGGTCGGCGTCGGGTACCTCGTCGCACAAATGAGTCGCCCACAGCACGGCGACCGAGCGCTCGGTACGCAGCGCGAGGATCGATTTGAGGAGATCGCTGCGGCTGGCCGGATCGAGTCCGACCGTCGCCTCGTCCATGAGCAGGATGCGCGGCTCATGCAGCAGCGCCCGCGCCAGCTCGACCCGGCGGCGGTTCCCTCCGCTCAGTTGCGCGGTCTTGTCGCGGGCCCGTTCGATGAGACCGAGCCGCGCGAGCTCTCGCTCGATGCGGGCCTTGGCGACCGGGCGCGGGATGCCGTGCAACCCGGCGTGGAACAAGAGATTGCCGGCCACCGACAATTCGAGATCGAGCGTCGGCTGTTGAAAGACGATGCCTAGCATCGCCAAGGCCGGCACCGGATTGCGCTGCATATCCTCGCCCATGACCTCGATGCGACCGGAATCGGGCACAAACAGCCCGGAAAGAAGCTGGAACAGCGTGGTTTTGCCGGCGCCGTTGGGTCCGAGCAGCGCAATAAACTCGCCAGGCAATGCAGTGAAACTGATCCCGTCGAGAGCCCGTATCGCGCCGTAGGTCTTGACCACCTTGTCGAGGACCAGCGCCGGCGCGCCTTCATCGGTCGTCATCGTTCCCCGGCCCTTGCCTTGTGCGCGAGCATTATTAAGACGTACGCTCGCGTCGATGCAATGAAGGTCATCCCATGCGCAGATTGGTTTTGGCGCTTCTCCCCATCCTTGCCTGCGCGCCGGCGGGGGCCAAGGATACCGGGCGTATCTTCGTCAGTAACGAGAAGACCAACAACATCATCGTCATCGATCCCAATACCTACAAGGTGGTCGGTGACGTCAAGGTCTCGCGCCGCCCGCGCGACATGCATTTCGATGCCGCTCACGAAAAGCTCTACATCGCCTGCGGCGACGACGATGTGATCGACATTCTCGACGTTGCGACACTGCGCGTGGTCGGCAAACTCAAGACCGGGCCGAGTCCGGAAGCGTTCGCCATGGATGAGAAGCGGCGGCGCATTTACGTCTCCCAGGAGGAAGGCTCGTCGCTTGCGATCATCGACATAGAGCAGAACACGATCGTGCGCGAAGTGCCGACCGGCGCCGAGCCGGAGGGTGTCCTCATCAGCGAGGATGGCAAGATCGTATACGTCACCTCCGAGGAAGGCGACTTGCTGCATGCAATTGATGCCGATACCGGCGCGGTCAGCCGCGACGTGGTGGTCGGCTCGCGTCCGCGCCGTCTCGCAGCGACGCCTGACGGTAAGGATCTGTGGGTGACGGCAGAGCTGGCGGGCCAGGTCGATATCGTCGACCGCGGCAAATTTGTCGTCACCGACCGGATCGGCTTTCTGCCTCCAGGCATGCGCAAGGCCGATGTGACGCCTGTCGGGCTGGCCATGACCAAGGACGGCAAGACCGCCTACGTGACGCTCGGGCACGCCGCCCACGTCGCCGTGGTCGACGTGCCGACCCGCAAGGTTGTGGCCTACATCCTCGTTGGCAAACGAGCTTGGGGCATTACGCTGTCGGCCGACGAGAAGACGTTGTACGTCGCCAACGGGCTTGGTGACGATATCACCATCATCGATACAAAGACCCGCAAGGCCAAGGTATCCGTGCCGGCCGGCCGAGTGCCCTATGGTATCGCGGTCGATGACTAAGGTAGCACCATCGGTTTTGTTGCTCGCGCTGTTGGCCGGCGCGGCGGCGGCGCAAGACCAGCCGCCCCCGCAGCAGCAGGTGAAGATTGGTTTTGTCGAGATCGAGAACGATCCGCGTTATGAGCCGCTCCGCGCCTATGAACGCCTTGTTCTGAAGAGGCGCGAGCGTCCGATTACCGGCGCCCAGGTCGGCATCGATGAGGCGGCGGCCTTAGCGCGTGTGCTGCATACGGACTTCGTGCTCGACCGCATCGTCGCCAAATCCGCAGACGACGCGGCAACCTACGTGCGCGCCGCGCTGGAGGCCGGCACGCATTTCTTCCTGCTCGACGCGCCGGCGGAAGCCTATAGGCCGATGGCCGCGGCGGTGCGCGGGCGCGACGCGCTCGTCTTCAACGTCTCGGAGCCGGACGACTCGCTGCGGCGCGAGCTGTGCGCCGCCGAATTCGTTCATCTCTACCCGAGCCGCGCACAGTTGACGGATGGCCTCGTGCAATTCGTCGTCTCGCGCAAATGGCGCGACCTGCTGGTGCTCGAGGGCCCCGCGCCAGGCGACGCGGCAAGCGCGGCGGCGTTCATGTGCTCGGCGCAGAAATTCGGCGCCCGCATCGTCGCCGCACAGCATTTCAAGCCGGGTACCGATCCCCGCGACCGCGAACAGAACGATCCGGCGTTGCTGAGCGCCGTCAACCATGATTTCGATGCCGCGTTCGTCGCCGACGAGGCCTTCGATTTCGCCCGCACGGTACCCTATCATCTCGCCCGTCCGCGCCCGGTGATGGGCAGCATCGATCTCGAGCCCGTCGCCTGGCACTGGACCTGGGAGCGCAACGGCGGACCGCAATTGAACTCGCGCTTCGAGAGGCGCTCGGGCGGCCGGCATATGGAGGGTCCCGACTTTGCCGCTTGGCTCGCCGTCAAGATGATCGTGCAATCGGCGATGCGCACGCGCTCCGTCGCATTCGCGAGCCAACGCGACTTCATTCTCGGCGACAGCAGCTTCGACGGTTACAAGGGCCTCGCGGTGAGTGTGCGGCCGTGGGATCATCAACTGCGTCAAGCGATTCAGCTCGCCGCCCCCTACGAGGTCGTCGCCAGCGCCCCGATCGAAGGCTTTCTGCATCGGACCAACGAACTCGACACGCTCGGCGACGACGAGCCGGAATCGCCTTGCCATTTGAACAAGTGAAATCGATCCGATGAACGTTTCCGGTTCATGAGTTCGCACACCGGCAGATCGGAGCTCGGCGGCCTCCTTCGAAGACCTTCGAGCTCATGATCAGGCGGAATGCGTCGCGGCGCAACGCGTTGCCGGCGGTGGCAAGCAGGCAGGGAGACGCCACGTATGCACCTCACTCACATTCTGCGCGCGCTGCGCGCCGTCACGACGCGGGAGATGGCGAAATTCGTTCAGCAGCGCGGACGCTTGTTGTCGGCGCTGGTGCGTCCGCTGCTGTGGCTCGCGGTATTCGCCGCCGGCTTTTACAACGTGTTCGGCGTATCGATCATCGCGCCGTACAAGACCTACGTCACCTACCAGGTCTATATCGTGCCCGGCCTGCTCGGCATGATTCTGCTGTTCCACGGCATGCAGTCCTCGCTGTCGATGGTCTATGACCGCGAGATGGGTGTCATGCGGCTTTTGCTCACCGCGCCGTTGCCGCGCTGGGTGCTCTTGGCATGCAAGCTGGCGGCCGGAACGGCGTTGTCGGTGATCACCTGTTACGTATTCCTCGCCGTATGCATCCTCTTCGACATTACCTTCGAGCCGAGCGGATGGTTCGCTGTGCTGCCGGCGCTGGTCGTTTCCAGTCTCATGCTCGGCGCGCTGTGGCTCTTCCTGTCGGTCTATATCCGCCAAGTCGAGAATTTCGCCGGAGCGATGAATTTCGTGATGTTCCCGATGTTCTTCTTCTCCTCCGCGCTCTATCCGTTGTGGCGGCTGCGCGAAGGCGGCTCGGAGCTGCTTTATTTCGTGTCGCTCCTCAATCCGTTCACGCACGCCGTGGAACTGATCCGGTTCGCGCTGTACGACGCTTTCGATCCGGTGGCTGCACTGGTGGTCACCGGCGCCACGGTGCTGTTCTTTCTGCTGGCAGTCCTCGGCTACGATCCGCAGCGGGGCATGCTCCGGCGCACCGCGCAGGCGCAGCCGGCATGAGCTGTCCGCCCTTCGCTACAACGGCTACCTGATGAACGTGCCGCTGCGCAGCTCTGAGAATGCCTGCTGCAGCTCGGTCTGGGTGTTCATCACGATCGGCCCGTACCAGGCGACCGGCTCCTCGATCGGCTTGCCCGAAACCAGAAGAAAGCGAATGCCTTCCTCGCCGGCCTGCACGGCGACCTCGTCGCCGCGGTCGAAGACGACCAGTGAACGATTGCCGGTCTGCTCGCGCAATAGGATCTCGTTGGCGCCGTCGGTCTTCTCGGTGAGCACCCCGAACGGCTCCGATGCCGCGGCAAAGGCGCCGGACCCCTCGAACACGTAGGCAAACGCATGCCGCTCGACCTCGACCGGGAGGATTTTGCGCTTGCCCGGCGGCACCCACACGTCGAGATAGCGCGGGTCGGCGGCGACCCCTTCGACCGGGCCGCGCCGGCCCCAGAAGTCGCCGCACACGACGCGTACACGGGTGCCGTCGTCGTCGATGATCTCCGGAATCTCGGCGGCTTTGATGTCCTGATAGCGCGGTGCCGTCATCTTCAGCGAAGCGGGCAGGTTGGCCCATAGCTGAAAGCCGTGCATGCGGCCCTGGCTGTCGCCCTGCGGCATTTCCTGATGCAGGATGCCGCGGCCGGCCGTCATCCACTGCACGTCACCGGCTCCCAGACTGCCGCGGTTGCCCAGGCTGTCGCCGTGCTCGACGTTCCCCGCCAGCACATAGGTGATGGTCTCGATGCCGCGATGCGGATGCCACGGAAATCCGGCACGGTACTGGTCGGGCTGGTCGTTGCGGAAGTCATCGAGCAGCAGGAACGGATCGAATTCGGCGGTATCGCCGAAGCCGAAGGCGCGGCGCAGATGCACGCCGGCACCCTCGACCGCCGGCTTCGATGAGACGATGCGTTTGACGGGTCGAATGGACATGACTGAGCCCTCGATGATCCTTCCTCGGTGCAAGTGGTTGACTCTCGGGGCGAGGACAAGAGGGCACACCGGTGATACCCGGCACATCA
>Ga0187784_10001971_pt1 | contig 16397 bp, 18 predicted proteins | sample 1015_SJ02_MP15_2_FD_132964 | JGI IMG/M metagenome (GOLD analysis project Ga0187784, IMG submission 132964) | Tropical peat soil microbial communities from peatlands in Department of Meta, Colombia - 1015_SJ02_MP15_20_MG | ecosystem: Environmental > Terrestrial > Soil > Wetlands > Peat | place...
CTCAAACCGCTAACTCGGAATCCCGCGCAACTTCAGGCGGCGGTGACTCCCGGCCCCACTCCTCCCGGGATGGCCAACCCGCAGGTAAACCCGGAGGCCCTCCCGGCACCACCAGCTCCTCCCGCGTCGATCGCGGGTGCTCCGACCTCACTCGTCGACTTCGTGACTGGGCCGCACAGCCCGAACAAGACCCTCGAAAGGTTTGGTATCTCCGGGACCGACCTCGGGATCCCGTGGGACAACGGCGATCCCGGCGGTCGCCAGGTCTTGATGGCCTTCGGTGACACCTTCGGCTATTGCAGCGTGCACGGCGAGCAATGGCGATACAACGTACTTTTCCGCAGCCAAGACCGCGATTTGTCTCACGGACTCCACGTAGCGGACGGGGTGCCTAACAACCAATACTCCGGCTCACCGGTATGGGCACCGGGCCTTTCCAAGCAAGTCCTGAACAGCATCCATCAGGCGGCGCACGAGACCGGAATCATTCCGACTTCCGCAGTCTCCCTTGGCAGAACCCAATACATGAACTTCATGTCCATCAAGAACTGGGGCCGCGACGGGGAATGGTCGACGAACTACTCAGGAATCGCGAGATCCGTTGACAATGGCCAGAGTTGGGGCATCTTTCCGGGCGCCATCCGCTTGGCCTCAGCAGACACCGTCCCGGGAGGCCGGTACTTTCCGGGCAATGAGAACTTCCAGATGGGCGCGTTCATGAAGGGTAGGGACGGCTACCTCTACTCGTTCGGGACGCCGTCCGGACGCGGCGGTCCGGCGTTTCTGTCACGAGTGCCGCCGAACTTCGTGCCCGACCTGACCAAATACCAGTACTGGAACGGCGAGGGGAAGGGCTGGGTTCCGATGGACCCGAGCGCGGCGACGCCGATTTTCCCAGGGCCGGTGGGCGAGATGTCAGCGCAGTACAACAACTATCTCAAGCGGTACTTGGTGCTCTACACCAATGGCGGCAGCAACGACGTCGTGGCGCGGACGGCGCCGTCTCCGCAAGGACCATGGAGTCCGGAACAACCGCTGGTGTCGTCATTCTCAATGCCAGGCGGCATATACGCGCCGATGATCCACCCATGGTCGGCGGGTAGAGACCTGTACTTCAACCTGTCGCTGTGGTCGGCGTATGACGTGATGTTGATGCACACCGTGCTGCCGTAGCTCCAGACGTTACGACGCCACGTCGGATAAACGGAAGCTCATGCTCACTGTGGTCCCCGACGGGGTGCAGTCGATCTCGAGCCAGTCGCTGACGGCGCGGATTAGCAACAGTCCGCGTCCGCGGACGCCGGGGTCGGCGGGCGCCGGTTTCCATGACCCTTTGTCGATGATCCTCACATGCACTCGGGCGCCGTCGTTTTCGCCTTCTATCCGAACCTTGCGGGGTTTATGCCCTCGGTAGGCGTGCTCGATACTGTTGGCGGCCGCCTCGTTGACTGCCAAGATGATGTCGGCGATCGTGTCCTCCGGAACCTCAGCGGCCCGCAGCCAGGCGGCGAGCCGATGCCTGATGTCGCTCAATTGGTTAGCCGCTGCCGCTTTTTCAATCGTCAATGGGGCGTAGGGTTGCCGGTAGATGACGATCGCGATGTCATCGTCGTATCCCGTGGGCGGCGCCATCTCGCTGAGCACCGCATCCGCGACCGCATCGACGGGCAGATTCATTCCGCCGGCCACCGTCTCACTAACCCGCGCGATCCCGTCGTCGATTGACATCTTACGCCGCTCAACGAGTCCGTCGGTGTACAGGATCAACGTCGAACCGGGTGGCAGGACCACCGAGGATTGTGGGCGAGAACCCTTGCGGTGCACAGCCAGCGGCACTGAGCGAGCGTCAGAGATCAGCGTCGGCTCGGACTGCGGTGCGGCCAGCACAGCCGGCAGGTGACCGGCACAGCTGTAACAGAATTCACCAGACTCGGTATTGAGGATGGCCAGAAAAACAGTAGTGCAGAAGGCATCCGGGATCAGCTCAGCCACGGCGTCAAGTTCTTCGAGCAGCATGGCGGGCTCGGCACCGGTGAGTAGCAGCGCCCGTGCAGAGCTGCGGAGCTGACCCATCACGGCCGCTGCGGAGAGGCCACGTCCGACACAGTCGCCCACGATGATGCCGATCCTGTCGTCGCCGACCCGCAGAACGTCGTACCAGTCACCGCCGATCTCCAACGGCGAAACTGCGGGTTCGTAGCGGACCGCGAAGCCGGGCGGCAGTTCCGTCGGCGCCAGCATCGCGTGCTGCAACGTCAGCGACGTCTCCCGCGCAGTCTCAAACTGGCGAACATGCTGTATTGCCAGTCCGAGGTGGCCGACGAGCACGGTGACCAACAGGCGATCTTCCGCACTGACCCGGCGAGGCACCCGAAGCTCCAGCCACAATGCGACGTCCCCGCCGCCGGTGAGGACTGCGACGATTCCGCGTGCCGTGCCCGGGTTGTCCGGCCATTCGATCGGCTGCACGGTGAGTGGTAATTGATGGCGCGCCTGCTGAAATATCTGGCGCAGCAGCGGATCCAGTTGACGCCAAGGCACGGTGGGTTTCTCGCCGGCCACCTGAATCGTCGGGTCAGCACCGTTGGTCGGCCACACCGCGCCCACCACTCGATGAACGTCGAGCGCGAGGCGGCACTCGTCGAGGGTTATCGAGAGCACCTCGGCCACGCTTTTGGCCACACTGACCGCTGTGGCCAGGCGCAGGACCGCGCTTTCCCGCGCCGCAAAGGCGCGCTCGGCGGTGATGTCGCGAATCGTCCCCACGTACACGTCGCCGTCTGCGGCATCCGTCACGACCCGGTTGATGTTGGCCGTCACCCACACCAGACGGCCATCTCGATGCCGAATCGGTGTCTCGTATTGGACCTGGTTGTCTTGGCCGAGCCTGGATTGTTGTAGCCGCGCCGCCTTTTCGTCGACCAACCACGGGTGCGGCCACCGATAGGGGATCCCGTGCGCCGGGTAGCCGGTGATCCTGGTGAAGGCGTCGTTGAGTTCGACGACCGCGCCGGTGCGATCGGCAACGAAGAATCCCTCCTGCAGCGAATTCACCAATGCGCTGCGGAACTCGTCGCGGTCGGCCAGATCTTCGGCACGGGCTCGTTGTTCCTCGTATCGCTTTGTGCCGTCGAGGAATCCGCGGGTCGCAACGTCGAGCGGGGCCAGGGTCTGCAACAGGAAAGCCAGAGCCGCCGGCCTGTCGAAGCCCGGACACTGTGCGAGGTCGTCGACCAGCCGGAAGTGGTTCTCGATGATGTCCAGCATGCTGATGCCATGTTGCAAGGCCCGGCGGCCAAGCTCGTGGCCGACGGCCAGGTCCTCCTCGCCGCGCGCTTCCAGGTAGGTACGCAGGGCGGCGGCGTACCCGACGTGGAAGTCGCCGGCTTCAGGCATGGCGCTTCATCCCGACGCGCCTCGGTGACGTGCGGCGAGCACCAGCGCGTCGTCGTTGTCTTTGGCGTGTCTGTGCAGAATCTGGTCGGCGATCGTCAACGACGATGCGGAGAAGTCGATGTCGTCCAGGTGGTCTTCGACGATCCCGTCGCTAGACATCACCAGCAGATCGCCGGGGCGGATCGGGACTTCTTGCGGTGTCAGCGCGTCGGGTATCCGGTAGCCGACGATGCCGCCGACAAGACGCGCCGAGGACCGGACCTCGACGCCGGCCGGGTGTTTGGCGACAAGGTCGGCCGCGACATTGCCGATCCCGATCCAGCTCAGGGTATCGGTCTGAAAATCGATGCGCGCCAATGTCATCGCCGCGCCTCTGGTGCCTGATAGAGCGCGGTGACAGCGCTGGACGAGCACGTCGAGTGGCTCAGCACGCCATGACCGGAGCACGTCCACGCCACATGTCGCCGCCTCGGCGGCTTCCGTGCCGTGGCCGAGACCGTCCAGCACACCCATAAGCGCGCCGGTGCCGTCAACATCGACTGCGATAAGCTTGTCACCGCAAATGTTTTCGCCGGGCCGCGGGCGCGCCTTGGCTGCCCATTCGAGCGGACCCAACCAACCGTGCTCAGCCATTGCGCGGAATCCACTTCCACATCTCGACAGCCGTCCCTTGACCCGGTGTGGACTCCACGATCAAACGATCCATCAGCCGGCGCGCGCCCGGCAAGCCAAGTCCTAGGCCCCGCCCCGTCGAAAAGCCGTCCTCCATAGCTCTTTCGATGTTGGCGATACCCGGGCCGTCGTCTTCGGCGCGCACCACCAGCGCCTGTCGGCCCTCCCTGTCCTGCACCCCCACCCGAATCGCTCCATAACCGGCGTAGCTGGTGATGTTGCGGGCGACTTCCGAGATCGCCGTGGCAATCATCGTTACGTCGGTCAAGGAGAAGCCCAGCTTGCGGGCCAGCTGATGGCCCGCCTGACGTGCCGTGACGATGTCGTCGGGATTGCCGACGTCGACGATGACGTCATCCGCCACTGTCGAGTCCGATCGACTTCCCAAGCCCTAGTTGTCGATTCAGCAACGCTAGGCCTTCTTCCAGATCCAGCGCCGTATACATGTCGTCGAACATCAACCCCAGCTGGACCATCGCAAACGCTACTTCCGGCTGCAGGCCGACGATCACGGTGTCCGCGCCACGCAGCCGCGTCATGTGCGCAATCGTGCGCAGCGAGCGGGCGGCGAATGAGTCCATGACGTCGATGGCGGTGACGTCGACGATGATGCCCTGGGCGCGAAAGCGGCTGACCCGCTCCATCAGGTCGTAGCGCAGCCGCTCGGTGTCGGAGTCGGTCAGCGCCGCCTGCACTGTGGCAATGAGGATCGGGCCCTGCTTCAGGATCGGTACTGGCATGGCGTGCTCGCGTTAGCTCTCAACGAAATACCGGTTATCCGCCCGTCTCGCCGGTGCGAGTGACCTCGTAGCCCAACAAACGTTCGGCTTCTTCGATGCCGCCCTGCAGGTCGCCGACCGCGTTCATCTTGGAAAGATCCAGCCCGATCGTCACCAGGGTGAGCGCGATCTCCGAAGATAGACCGGTGATGATCACGCTGGCGCCCATCAAGCCAGACGCGTCGACAGTCTGCACCAGGTGGTTCGCCACCGTGGAGTCGATGGTCGGCACACCGGTGATGTCGATGACGACGACCTTGGCCCGGTTGGCGCGAATAGCCCGCAGCAGTTGCTCGGTGACCTGCCGGGCCCGCTGATTGTCGAGGACGCCGATGATCGGCAAGATCAGCAACTGCTCGCGCACCTGCAGCACCGGCGTGGACAGCTCGCGAATGGCCTCCTGCTGCTGCCGGATGATGCGCTCGCGTTCCTGCACGAAGCCGACGGCGACCGTGTTGGCGATTCGGTTGGCCGCGGGCTCGTAGGCGTCGAGCACCCGGTTGAGTAGGTCGAAGTCCGTTTGGTACTTCTCGAATAGTGAGCGTGCCAGCACGTCGCGTAGCAGCAACACAATGCCGACGACCTCATTGGTCTCGACGCCACGCGGAATGATGCGCTCGGACAAGTCGCGTGCGTAGTCTTGCAGCGCCTCGACGCTACCGGTTTCGAGCACCTCGACGTAGCTGTCGTAGACCGTCGTGGCTTCGGAGAAGATCTCCTCCGGCGACATCGCGGTGAGCAATTCGGCTTCGGTGATCCTGCGGGCCCATTCCTCGCGCAAAGCCGTTCGGTTCTGGCGTAAGTGCTGCACTAGTTGTGGTAGAAGCAAACCTTCACTCGAGATCGACGGCGTCTGATTGACGACGCTGGTCCCCGAAAAATCTGTCGACTGATCCGACATCGAACCTCCCCGGCTCTCCGCAGCGGGCATAAGTCCCGCGCCCAGCGTAACCGAGCCTTGCCGGACGAGGAGTTGAAGTAATATTTCTGCCAGTTTGCGCTCGAAGGAACCGGGTCGGCACCAGGTCCGTCAGGCGCGATGGGACGCCAACCGAAGGATTGCCGTTGTCAGCTGCGGATCCGATCACCACCTCCGTCGCTCACCGCGAAGGGGTCGCAGTGGTAAGTGTCGGCGGGGAAATCGATTTGAGCACCGCGCCCGCTTTCGAAGCCGCAATCGCGGGAGCGCTTGACGATGATCCGCCCGTTCTCGTTATTGAGCTGTCCGAAGTGAGATTCATGGCGTCCGTAGGTCTGCGGATCCTGGCGGCCACCCACGAAAAGGCCAGCAAATCTGCTCAGGTCGCGATAGTGGCCAACAATCCGGCAACAAGCAGACCGATGCAGTTGACCGGCCTCGACAAAGTCATCTCGTTGTACCCGACACTGGACGACGCGTTGACAGCAATGAGTACCGGATAACTAAACCGAACGCAGCACCTGGCGCGCGATCGCGTATTTATGCACTTCGGTGGGGCCGTCGTAGAGGCGGAATGCTCGCATATCAGAGAAGATCATCCCGACCGGTGTCTCGTCGGAGATACCCATGCCGCCGAGGATCTGCACGCAGCGGTCGGCGACCTTGAACAGCTCTTCCGAAACATAGGCTTTGACCATCGAGCTTTCGTGTCGGCCAGTGCCCCGATCGCCCTTGTCCAGGGTCCAGCACGCCCACCAGATCGCGAGTCGGCATTGCTGCAAGGCGATTTCGTTGTCGGCGATCATGAAGCTCACGCCTTGATGCTCGCCAAGCGGTTTGCCGAACGCGGTGCGCTCACGGGCATGCTGCACCGCGATCGACTGCGCGCGCGAGGCCGCCCCCAGCCAGCGCATGCAGTGCGTCAACCGTGCCGGCGCCAACCGCAACTGCGCGTAGCGCAGGGCCTGGCCGACCTCACCGAGCACCGCTGACGACGGCAGCCGCAGATCGGTGAACCGCACAACGCCGTGGCCTTCGACGTAGTTGCGGTCCATCGTGTTCATCACCCGCTCGAGCTCGATGCCCGGGGTCGCGCCGTCACACAGGAACAGCGTCGGCCCGCTGAGGTCTGGGCCGCCCTGCGGGTTGGGCGCGACGCGGGCCATGATGATCCAGGTCCGGGCGCCGTGCGCGCCAGTGATTAACCACTTGCGCCCGTTGATGACGTAGTCGGTTCCGTCGAACTGCGCCTCGGTGGCCAGCTGGCCAGGATCCGAACCGGCGCCGCCGGGCTCCGTCATCGCGAACACCGACCGCTGCCGGCCGTCGATAACCGGGATGAGGAACTGCTCGACTTGCTCGTCGTTGGCGACCCGCCCCAGCAGGTACATGTTGCCTTCGTCGGGTGCGGCGCAGTTGAGGGCCACCGGGCCCAGCGTCGACCAACCGGCCGCCTCGAACAGCACCGCCTGCTCGCGGTGGGACGGCTCTCGGCCACCAAAACGCTTGGGCGCCTGGAAGGTTAAGAGCCCCGCTTTGCGGGCTAACTCCACCAGCTCGGCTCGCAGCTCGTCATCTGGGCCGTGTCGAGTAAGGCGAGGATCGGCCTCGTACGGCACGATCTGCTCGGCGACAAACGCGCGGATCTCGTCGCGCTGCACCGCCAGGTCCGCGGGGATGTCGAAATCGATCATGCGCTCTCCATCAGCGTCAATGCCTTCTCGAACAGACTCACCGTGGCCGCGTGCAGTAGTTCCCCGACTTCCTTGGGTGCTTTACCGGCGCCGGCCCTGGCCAGCGTGCCCTCCAGCACGATGCCGAGCTTGAAACACGCCAGCACGGTGTACCAGGTGATGTGTGACAGGTCGCGGGTGGTGTTGCGCGCATACTGCTCCACCAGGTCGGAGGTGCCGGCGAATCCGCCCATCTCGAAGAGGCTGCCGCCGAACGCGCTGGACTGCCCCCAGGTGGCCAGTAGCCAGCCCAGATCCAATAGCGGATCACCGATCGTGCACATCTCCCAGTCGACGATCGCGACGACCTCAGGCCCAGTCCGGGAGAACATCACGTTGGCCGCGTGATAGTCGCCGTGCATGATGCCCGGCGTCCACACCGACGGCCGACCCTGTTCGAGCCACTTGGCGACGTCGTCGACCCCGGGAATGTCAGGCCCGGGATAGTTTTCAAACTCCCGATAGGACTCCAACTCCGAAAGCCATCGCGGCACTTGACGTTCCAGGAAACCTTCCGGTTTGCCGAAAACGCCGAGTCCGACCGCGAGGTAGTCGACGGCCCCAAGCTTGGCCAGGGCATCGGCCATCGACAGTCCCATCTGGAACCGCACGGCCGGGTCGCCCGCATGCAGCGGGGGCAATTCTTCGCCGGCGTTGAACCCGTCGATAGGTTCCATCAGATAGAAGACCGCGTCGCCGAGCACGTTCAGGTCGTCGCAGCTGGCGATCAGGTGCGGGTGGGGCACGTCGGTGCCGGCCAGCGCGGCCAGTACCTGGGTCTCCCGCATGATCACCACATTGCTGCGCGGACGGAGGTGCTTCGGTCCGCGTCGCAGCACATACGGTCGGCCCGACCTGGTAAAACGCACCATGATGTTCTGCGTTCCGCCGCTGATCTTCGAAACGTCCTCCAGCGGGCCGTCGCCCAACCCCTGCTGCGACATCCACTCGGCCAGGGCGTCCAGGGCTACCAGGTCCTCCACGTTGCTGAAGCTACCGTCCCCGGCCCGGGCTCGGGCCGCCGAGGTCTGCAAGGATCGCGCTATGACGCCACCAGTGATTGAGCGCTGGATCTCGATTATCGAGAACGGCCCTGCCGACGAACTGGACGCGCTGCTCGCCGACCTGCTTGCCGACCAAGCCGTATTCTTCTCGCCCGCGGTCTTCACCCCACAGGAAGGCCGGCAGAAGACCTCGATGTACCTCAAGGCAGCTGCAAACGTGTTCGGCGCTAACGACTTTCATTATGTCGAGCATTGGTACAAAGATCAGTCCGCGATCCTCGAGTTCGCCGCGACGATCGACGGGATCTACGTCAACGGGATCGACATGATCCACTGGAACGACGACGAGCAGATCGTGTCGTTCAAGGTCATGCTCAGACCGCTGAAGGCGTTACAGACGATCATCCCGGCGATGGCAGAGTTGTTGCAGCAGTGACGGACCGGCCCGCCCGCCTGAGCGACATCCATCAGATCGCCGCCGCGATGCCGTATGCGCGGCGCATCGAGGGACCCAAGGGCAACGCAATCTACCAGGTCGGCGGCAAGTCGTTCGTCTTCTTCCGTACTCCGCAACCCGACGCCGTCGACTCCGAGACCGGCGAGCGCTTGGCCGACGTGATCATGATCTGGGTGGAATCCGAGAGCGAGAAGTTGGCGCTGGTGCAAGACCCGAACTCACCCTTCTTTACCACCGATCGATTCGACGACCATCCGTCGGTGCTGATCCGGGCCGGCCGGTTGGCCGATGTCAGCAGAACAGAACTGGCCGAGCTCATCCAAGACGGCTGGCTGTCGCGCGCGTCGAAGCGTCGGGCGGCCCAGTGGATCGCTGCGAACCGTCCGTAGCCGACTCAGCCAAGGCCCTCCTCAGCCACGCGGCGTACTGTCCGGTGCTGACTGAAGACGGGAGGAACGATGATGCCGCGAACCGACAACGATTCCTGGGACATCACCGAAAGTGTGGGATCAACAGCGCTCGGGGTTGCCGCGGCTCGCGCCGCCGAAACCGAAAGCGCGAACCCGCTCATCCAGGATCCGTTCGCCCGGGCATTTCTCGAGGCGGCCGGCGACAGCACGTGGAGCCTGATGGCAAACCCCGCCAAGTCGGCCGAGCTGACTCACCTCGAGCCGGACGTACGTGCCCACCTGCAGGTGATGATCGACTTCGTGGCCGTCCGGACAGCGTTTTTCGATGAGTACTTTCTCAACGCCGCGGCATCCGGAGTCCGGCAGGCGGTGATCCTGGCGGCCGGTTTGGACGCGCGCGCGTGGCGGCTGCCGTGGCCCGATGGGACCACCGTGTACGAGCTGGATCAGGCCAAAATTCTGCAGTTCAAGTCGACTACCCTGCAGGCGCGGGGCGGACACCCAACATCGAGGCTGGTGAGCGTCGCGGTGGACCTGCGCCAGGACTGGCCAACGGCGTTGCAGCAAGCGGGGTTTGACGCGTCCAGCCCGACTGTATGGTCAGCCGAGGGGCTACTGCGGTACCTGCCTGCGCAGACCCAGGATCTGCTGTTCGAGCGCATACAAGCGTTGAGCCCGGCCGGCAGTTGGCTGGCTGTCAACGCGCCCGCGAAAAGCGCCCTGGAGCCCAACCTGCTGGCCCGCCAGCGTGACCAATCGCAACGCCTCCGCGCCGCGGCATCCCGGGTGCTCGACACCGAGGTGCCCGACGTCGAGGACCTGTGGTACCCCGAGGAGCGCACCGACGTGACCGACTGGCTGCGTGAACACGGCTGGGACGCGTCGGCAATCACCATGAGCGAGATGCTGATTCGGTACGGACGCAACGTCCCTGGAGACGACGTGCTGCCGCCAACCGTGTTCGTGTCTGCGCAGCGGTCCTGACCGCAGCGGGTGCAGCTACCCGACGTGCGTCTCGATGCTCTTGTACTGCAGTACTAATCGGGCGGCGTCGATTCGGCCGAACGGGTGAATATCCCTGGCTGTGAGAACCGGTGCAAACGTTCGCGGTCAGTTATCCAGATGTTTAGTCCAGATGTTTGGACGTTTGCCATTGCGGGTACATTGGTTTTGCTCTGCGGTTTTCTTCTCGACATTGATGGAGGCGAGGATGCGTGGCGGAGGTCTAATCAGTGCAGTTGTCGTGGTCTGGTTGGTTATCGGCGTGATAGCCGCGTTCCAGCGAGGCTATCTGAAAAATACTGATCAAAATTGTGCCTCTTTAGGCACCATCGCAGTCACTGTGCTCGTAGGTCCCTTGAATTACGCCGGTGTCAACCCGAAGGTGACCGATTGTCATTTGCCGCAACCCAGTTCGATGCCTGCCATGGACATCGACCACCTGATTGGAATGGAGGCGTCATGATCGCTTTGGGCATCGTCCTGCTTATATTAGGATATTTCCTCAAGGTGTATGTCCTAGAAACGATCGGCATCATCTTGCTGGTCATCGGAGCAGTGCTATGGGTTCTGGGCGCCGTCGGTCGCCCGGTCGCCGGCAGGCGCTACTGGTACTGACGCGAATCACCCGGAAGACCCTCACCGAAACATCTGGAACAGACTGGAATGGAGTCGTCATGATCGTTCTCGGAATCATTTTGCTCGTCCTCGGTTATGTGCTGCCAGTGCCACTGCTGATCACCGTCGGGTGGATTCTGGTGGTCATTGGCGCGGTGTTCTGGATCCTGGGCGCCGTCGGTCGCCCGGTCGCCGGTCGACGATATTGGTTCTGATCGGTCAACCTGCAGCGGGGCGGCTCACAGCGAAGACATAGGAATGCCATAGCAGCGGCTCATCGTGCTGGGCATACTTAAAACCTGTGAGCCAACCCCATGCACCCGTCGAGCGGGTCGTTATGCGCCGTGCCGACGGGAACCCGATCAACGTGCTGGTGGTCGACGACGAAGCCGTCCTCGCCGAGATGGTCGCGATGGCACTTCGTTACGAAGGCTGGAACATCGCCACCGCGGGCGACGGAGCGTCGGCTCTAGACTCTGCCCGATCCCAGCGGCCCGACGTCGTTGTCCTCGACGTGATGCTGCCCGATATGAGCGGCCTCGATGTGTTGAGGAAACTCCGCGAACTGAATCCGCAGCTGCCGGTGCTGCTACTGACGGCGAAGGATGCGGTGGAAGACCGCATCGCCGGCCTGACCGCCGGTGGAGACGACTACGTCACCAAACCATTCAGCCTGGAAGAGGTGGTGCTGCGGCTGCGGGCATTGCTGCGGCGCACCGGGGTGACGACGGAGGACAGCGGCGCGCAGCTCGTCGTCGGTGACCTAGTGCTCAACGAGGACAGCCACGAGGTGACTCGTGCCGGAGAGCCGATCTCGTTGACGTCCACCGAGTTTGAGTTGCTGCGATTCATGATGCGCAACTCCAAGCGCGTGCTGAGCAAGGCGCAAATCTTGGACCGGGTGTGGAGCTACGACTTCGGCGGCCGGTCCAACATCGTCGAGCTGTACATCTCGTATCTGCGTAAGAAAATCGACAACGGGCGCGAGCCCATGATCCACACGCTGCGCGGCGCCGGTTACGTACTCAAGCCGGCCCCCTAGCCATGGGCCGGGCGTGGTCCCTTCGACTACGGCTGTTGATCGGACAGGTCGTGGTGCTCGCCATCGTGTGCGTCGGAATTGGCGCGGTGACCGAGCTTGCGCTGTACCGATACCTGGTCGGGCAGCTCGATAATCAGCTGCACGACGCCTCCCAGCGCTCGGTGCGGATATTCGGTGAGCCGCCATCTGCGCCATGGCGGCATCACGTGCGATCATTCCCACGACCCGGCCCCGGGCCGGTCTTCCTAGATGCACCGGGCCAGCCGGTCGGGATGGTCGCCGCCGTTCTCGACAAGGGCGGGTCGATCGAAGCCGGATACCTGACCACCGCCGGCGGCCGGGCCGCGTTGAGCGACGCGGCCAGGGCGCAGCTGGACGCGATCCCGATCAACCGCACGCCGGTAACCCGAGATCTCAATGGCCTGGGTCGATACCGCGTCATCGCTGCACCCGCCCGGCACAGTGGCGACATCATCGTCACCGGACTGTCGATGTCGAATGTCGAGGCCACGATGATCCGCGTCCTGCTGATCTTCGCCGTGGTCATCGTGATCGCCGTCGCGGCCGCCACGACGGCCGGCATTGTGATCATCCGGCGGGCGCTGGCGCCGCTGCGCCGCGTCGCACAAACCGCCGGCGAGGTCGTCGCTCTGCCGCTGGACCGCGGCGAAGTCACACTGCCGGTGCGGGTGCTCGAGGCGGACGCCAACCCGAGAACCGAAGTGGGGCAACTCGGTTCGGCACTGAACCGGATGCTTGACCACATCGCAGCCGCATTGTCGGCGCGGCAGGCCAGCGAGACCCGGGTACGCCAGTTCGTCGCCGACGCCAGCCACGAACTGCGCACGCCGCTGGCCGCGATCCGCGGATACACCGAACTGGCGCAACGAATGGGTGACGACAGCGATGCGGTGACACACGCGATGCAGCGCGTGCAATCCGAAACCGAGCGGATGACCCATCTCGTCGAGGATCTGCTGCTGCTTGCCCGCCTGGACTCCGGGCGGCCACTGGAACGCGAATCGGTGGATCTGTCGCGGGTGGCCGTCGACGCGGTCAGCGATGCGCACGTCGCCGGGCCGGATCATCATTGGGAGCTCGACTTGCCCGAAGAGCCGGTGACGGTCTGCGGCGACGCGGCCCGGCTGCATCAGGTGGTGACCAACCTGCTGGCCAACGCCCGTGTGCACACCAGCCCGGGAACCGTCGTCACCACGCGATTGGCCTCCGACACAACGCATGCCATGCTGAGCGTGGTCGACAACGGACCGGGAATCCCCGAGCAATTGCAGTCGGAGGTGTTCGAGCGGTTCGCCCGCGGTGACACCTCCCGATCCCGAAAGGGCGGCAGCACCGGTCTGGGCCTAGCGATCGTCTCGGCGGTGATCAAGGCCCATCACGGCACGATCACGCTGGATAGCGCACCGGGGCACACCGACTTCACGGTGCGGTTGCCGCTGACGGCCGACGCTTAGCGACACCAACGGGCGACGCGACGACGGCGACGCCGTGGGGAGCGTCGCCGTCGTGTGCGTGTGGTTACCTAGGGGCAGGTGACGTCGATCTCGAAGGGCTTGTTCACCGGTTGCATCGGGTTGGACATATCCACCCCGGTCGCGGTCCCGGAAATCTTGTAGGTGCTGCCGTCCTTGGTCGCGGTGGCGTTGCCCTGGCCGGTACCCGGGGTGTAGCCCAGCACGACCCCGTTGACGTTGCCGAGTCCGACCGACTTCACCGCGGGCGGGTTGGCGTCAGTGAGCACGGCGCCGATGCCGGTGGACGCCGCACCGATGGCGATGTTGACGCTGCCGGCCGCCGTGGTGCAGGCGACCGTGCCGCCGACGTTCTGGTCCTTGCCGTCGATGCTGACTTTCGCCGCGGCAGGTGTGCCGCCTGGGCCGGTTACCGCCGCGCTGCCCGCGCTCGAGGATGACCCGGAACTGCTCGTCGTTGACTTGTTACTCGAACATCCGGACAGACCTACGACGACGATCGCCGTCGCTGCTGCAGCGACCGTAACTGAACGCTTCACTCGTGCTCCTTTGCAGTTGTGGCGGTCCACAGGAACTTCACAGACCGTTTCGGCAGTATGCAGCGCTGCCGAACGGCCGGTATCGGATTCGCCAAATTTGGGCCATTGGTCCCTGGGCCACCCGGACACCGCGGATATTCGCCGGGCGGCCACGGTCGATCGGGTGGTTCTGGTCCGACGCGGCGGAATCGATGGCAGTGTCAGACCGGTGGATCAGGAGCTGCCGACCGCTGACACGACGGATTTTGCCGACGCTGACCGCGGATTCATTGCTGCGCTGACACCCTGCGTCGTCACATCCGCTGACGGGCGTGTGGTGTGGGACAACGACGCGTACTCATTCATCACCGGCGATCCACCGCCGTCGGTGCATCCGAGTCTGTGGCGGCAGTGCATGCTGACCGCCAAACAGGGTCTCTACGAAGTGGTCCCGGGTATCTACCAGGTCCGCGGTCTGGATCTCTCCAACGTCAGCTTTGTCGAGGGCGACACCGGTCTGATCGTCATCGACCCACTGGTCTCCACCGAGGTGGCGGCCGCAGCGCTGCAGCTGTACCGCGCCCACCGCGGTGACCGGCCCGTCGTCGCCGTGATCTACACGCACAGCCACGTCGACCATTTCGGCGGCGTGCTGGGCGTCACGTCGCAGGCAGACGTGGACGCCGGCAGGGTGGCGGTGCTGGCGCCGGAAGGATTCACCGAGCACGTCGTGCAAGAGAACGTCTACGCCGGACCGGCCATGGCGCGCCGCGCAACCTACATGTACGGCACGCTGCTGCCCCGCGGCCCGCAAGCGCAGGTCGGCTGCGGCCTGGGACAGGCGCCGTCTCAGGGTGAGATAGCCCTTATCGTTCCCACTGTCGACATCACCACCACCGGTGAAACCCACACCATCGACGGGGTGGAGATCGAATTCCAGATGGCGCCGGGCACCGAGGCGCCGGCCGAAATGCATTTCTACTTCCCGCGATTCCGCGCACTGTGTATGGCAGAGAACGCCACCCATAACCTGCACAACCTGTTGACGCTTCGGGGCGCGCTGGTTCGCGATCCGCATGTTTGGTCGGGCTATCTCACCGAGGCGATCGACAAGTTCGCCGACCGCACCGACGTCGTGTTCGCGTCGCACCACTGGCCAACCTGGGGGCGTGAGCGCGTCGTCGAGTTCCTGTCGCTGCAACGCGACCTGTACGCCTACCTGCATGACCAGACGCTGCGGCTGCTCAACCAAGGTCATACCGGCGTCGAAATCGCCGAAATGCTCCAGATGCCAACGGCACTGGACAAGGCGTGGCATACCCACGGCTATTACGGCTCGGTCAGCCACAATGTCAAGGCGGTCTATCAGCGCTACATGGGTTGGTTCGACGGTAACCCGGCGCGGCTGTGGCCACACCCGCCAGAAGCACTCGCCGCCCGGTACGTCGACGCGCTTGGCGGGATCGACCGCGTCGTCGACCTCGCCCGACAGGCGTTCGACTCCGGTGATTTCCGTTGGGCTGCAACGCTGCTCGACCATGCGATGTTCGCCGACGATACGCATTCCGGCGCGCGGGCCCTGCTTGCGGACACTTTCGAGCAGCTGGCCTACGGCGCCGAGAATGCGACATGGCGCAACTTCTTCCTTTGCGGTGCCGTCGAGTTGCGCGGCCGCAACTTCGGCACCGCGGCCCAAGCGAGCTCGCCGACGTTGTTGGCCCAGCTGACGCCGGAGCAGATTTTCGACGGCCTGGCCATCACCGTCAACGGCCCTCGTGCCTGGGACTTGGATCTCGCCGTCGACGTCACCTTCGCCGACGTGGGCGCCAATTACCGGCTCGCGCTGCGTAACGGTGTGCTGGTGCACCGCAAGGTCGCCGCCGATTCCGGCACCGCGAACGTAACCGTCAAGGTGGACAACGCGGTTCGCCTTCTCACGGTGGTGATGGGCGATGTCGGCTCACCGGGGCTGGAGATATCCGGTGACCAGACGGCCCTGCAGCAACTGCTGGGTGTCCTCGACAAGCCCGACCCGGCGTTCAACATCGTCACGCCGTGACGTCGATGACCACCTTGCCGACCGCCCTACGCTCGGCCACATGCCGTAATGCCGTCGCGGCGTCGGCCAACGGGAATCTGGCACCGATATAGGGCTGAATTCGACCGTCGGCAAACATCTGCTGCAGTTCGCGGATGTCGCGCGCGGCGTCGTCGGGGTGATCGGCGGTGAAGGTGCGGATCTCCATGCCGCGGATGGTGATGTCTTTGAGCAGAACCAGATTGAGCGGAATAGCGGGAATCGCGCCCGCGGCGTAGCCGAGGGTGATGAACGTTCCGCCCCGGGCCAGACCACGCAG
>Ga0187784_10001972_pt1 | contig 16397 bp, 18 predicted proteins | sample 1015_SJ02_MP15_2_FD_132964 | JGI IMG/M metagenome (GOLD analysis project Ga0187784, IMG submission 132964) | Tropical peat soil microbial communities from peatlands in Department of Meta, Colombia - 1015_SJ02_MP15_20_MG | ecosystem: Environmental > Terrestrial > Soil > Wetlands > Peat | place...
CCGGAAGCGGCTTATCGAATTGCTTTTCGAAGGCGAGGGTAATGTCCTTGATATCCTGCGGCTCCAGGCCATGATCGCCCGCGTAGATTTCTTCGACCTTTCTGTCGGTGGGCAACGAAGGTTCCGCATCAGCTTCGGCAGTCGCCATATTCAAGATGCTCTCGACCAGCGCGGCACGATCCTTAGCCAGGTCGAGCGCCTGTTGCCGATGGGCCAGCTCGGCTTCGGGTTCGTCGTTGAAATTTGGCGGAACAAGGTCGCTGGCTACCAGCGCCTTTCCATGCTCGACCTGCTGTTGCATGCGATCGACCCGGCGCTGGGCCGCGTCCACCATCGCGCCGGCTTGGGTCTCGTTCAAATCCTCCACTCGAATCGTTGCATATAAGGTTTGATCGAGCACCACCTCATCGGCGGCGTCGTCAATGGCGCGCTGGGCTTCGTCGAGCTTCGATGCGGGGAGCAGTCCCTTGTCGACCTGTTCGCGGACGTGTTCCCAATTCTGGCGGGCCTCGGCGACGCGCGACGATTCATCAGAGGCGAACGCGAAAATCGCCGCCATCAGCAAGAGGAAAAACTTCATCAATCTTCTCTTTCATTGTAGTACGATCAAACTAGGAGACCACGTTACTGGGACAGGCGGAAAAACTGCATCCTCCCGAGCCTTTTTGGCTGTCTGCCGTTCGTGCCGCCGAGTCCAAACAAGCCCGCAACATTGTTGTACTCGATCTACGCGAGGTCAGCTCGTTTGCCGATTATTTTGTGATCTGTAGCGGCGCCAACGCGCGGCAAATCCAGACGATCGCCGATGAGATCGACCAGCAGGGACGCAAGCGGGGCGAATATGCGTCGAGCATCGAAGGCTACCACAACGCCGAGTGGGTGTTGATCGATTACGGCGACGTTCTGGTCCACATTTTTTCAGAAAAAGCTCGCGTTTACTATGACTTGGAGCGGTTGTGGCGGGACGCGAAGCCGGTGAAGTGGTGATCGTTTTTTGGGGCTCAAAAAACGATGAACAGTGATAAAATACGAATTAGTCCAGATTCATTCTGGCCGGGAGGAAGTTCATGAAGAAAGCCCTCGTGTTGTTTGCTCTCGTTTCCATGTCAGCGTTTGCGGCAAATTTTAGCGGAACCATTTCCGATTCCCACTGCGGCGCCAAACACGCCGCTGCAACCAAAGCAGATATGGAATGCGCACAGAAATGCGTGCAAGGTGGCGCAGACGCCGTGCTGGTGACCGCGGACAACAAAGTCTTGAAAATCGACGCGGCTTCCAAAGAGAAGGTCATGCCGTTCGTCGGCAAGAAAGTCACGATAAAAGGCACAGAGTCGAATGGCGTTCTGACCGTCGCCTCGGTCGAATAAGTTTTCGCGTGAGCGCGCGGGCCTGGTTCCGGGCCGGCCCTTCGCTTACTTCAGCTTCTCGAACTCCATCTCCAGACGGCCGGCCGGGCCTTTGTAGATCAGGGCGAGATCCTTATCTTTTACCTTTTTCGCCTCCAGCGGGAAGTACAGCAACCCCTCCACCGGCTCCAGCGACTCCTTGTCGGGCAGGATTTTTGCCTTCAGAAATTTCAGCAGCGGATTTTCTTTCGCATCACTCTCATTGTTGACCGTCGAGCCGGTGTTCCGCGCATTGCCGTCCGCCGTCGACCGGTTGCTTACGCCGCCCCAGATCGGGCCGTTGGTCATGGTTCCCCATCCGCCGGGTTGACGGGCAGCCTCTTTCACCACCAGTTCGCCCTTGCCAGCGATCTGGCCCGGATCGAGCGCTTCGGAACGCTCGCCATCCTTGCGGCAGATCATCGTGAAATCGTCGGGACTGATGCGCAGCGGCTTTTCCGTCTTCGGGGTCACCTTGATGCGAAAAATCACGTAGCCGGGGCCGATATCAGCGCCCAGCGCCTGGGTCATTTCGTCGCGATCGAGAATCGGCGAGGCAACCATTTCAATATCGTCGTTGCCGGCCTGTCCCGGCAGCGGTTTTCTCGGCCCGGCGAAGGTCAGCGTCGAGACCGCGACAATGAGAAGGTACTTCATCGAATTTTCTCCTGTCAGTATCGAAGATCGGAGGCGCGCTGGCGAATTTCCATGCATCCGCGCCCGGTGGGCAGCACCTTCCCTGGATTCAGACGGCAGCCAGGGTCAAACAGTTTCTTGAACCGAGCGATCATATCGAGCGAATCGGGGGGAAATTGGTGAGCCATCATTTCCATTTTCTCCATTCCGACGCCGTGTTCGCCGGTGATGGATCCGCCGGCGGCGATGCAGTAGTCGAGAATCTCGTCGCTCGCACGCCGCACCTTCTCAAGCTGTCCCTCGACCCTGGGATCGAACATGATCAGAGGATGCAGGTTGCCGTCGCCGGCGTGAAAAATATTGCTGATGGAAAGGCCGTACCGGGCTCCTAATCCACCGATGAAACGCAAGGTATCGGCGATTTTGGTGCGCGGAACCACGCCGTCCTGCACATAATACGCGGGACTGAAACGGCCCACGGCGCCGAACGCGTTCTTGCGTCCTGTCCATAACAGATCGCGCTCTTCGGGCGTTTTCGCGATGCGAAATTCGCGCACCCGGCACAACGCGCATGCCTCGCGGATCTGGCCGCACTGCTCCTCCACCATTTCGGCGAGGCCCTCAAGCTCGATCAGCAGAACGGCCGCCGCGTCCATGGGATAGCCAGCGTGCGTGGCTTCCTCGACCATTCGGAGCAGCACTCCGTCGAGCATTTCGATGGCGACGGGCGTGATCGCGCGCTCCGTGATGCGCGTCACCGTGTCGCCGGCGTCTTCGGCCCGGTCGTAAATCGCGAGGATGGTCTGGATCATTTCCGGCTTGCGCATCAAACGGACGATGACTTTCGTTACCAGCGCCATGGTCCCTTCGGAGCCCACCAGAAGTCCGGTGAGATCGTATCCTGCCAGATCGTATCCGCAGCCGGTCGAGATGATCGACCCGTCGGGCAGGACGGCTTCCATGCCCAGCACATGATTGGTCGTGACGCCGTAAGCGAGGGTATGCGGGCCGCCCGAATTTTCGCTGACATTTCCGCCGATGGTGCAGGCGCGCTGGCTGGAGGGATCGGGCGCGTAGAAATAACCGTCGGCCTCGACCGCGGAGGTGATGTCGAGATTCACCACGCCGGGCTGCACGACGGCGCGCTCATTGGCGAGATCGATTTCGAGAATGCGGTTCATGCGCGCGAAGGAAACCACGATGCCGCCCGCGCGCGCGATGGCGCCTCCGCTGAGACCCGTGCCGGCGCCACGTCCTACGATCGGGATGTCGCGTTCGGCTGCGACCTTCACGATCGCGACTACCTGTTCGGTCGATTCCGGAAAGACGACCAGATCGGGGCGCGATTTATCGACGCCGCCGTCGTATTCGTAGAGCGCCAGGTCTTCGCGTTTGTGCAGGTAGCCGCGCGGGCCGAAGATGGCCTCGACGGAGCGCGCCAGGTCACTGCTCACAACATCATGTTAAAGCATCTTCGAGATGCGTTCAGAGCATCTTCTGAATGCGCGCCAGGAAATCCGGGTCCATCCAATTTTGATTGCTGATGACTTTTTCGACTACCTTGCCCGACTGGTCGATGATGTAGGTTTCCGGAAGCTGGAAGGTGCCGTAGCTCGCCGGGATGTTCGAATCCGGATCGCGCGCGGTTTCATATCCGATGTTGTAGCGCTGGATGAACCGGCGATAGAGATTCTCGTTCCGGTCGGTGCTGACGCCCAAAACCACCACGCCCTTCGGCGCATAGGCGCGGGCGAATGCGTCGAGCGACGGCGTCTCCTCGACGCACGGCGGGCACCACGTGGCCCAGAAATTCAGCACCAGCAATTTGCCGCCGAAATTCTCCCGCGTGATGGTCTTGCCGTGATCGGTGGTAACGGTAAAATTGGGAGCGGTATCGCCGACCTCGATAATACGCTGCTCGAGCGTGCCGGAAACGACCCAAACGAGGGCGCCGGCCAGCAGGACGATTGACGCAAGGAAAATAAAATCGCTGCGCTTCACAATATGATTTTAGAGCATCTGAATGCCCATTGGCCGCATCCAATTGTTGGGTTATGTTAGGGACAGACTACTCTGTCCCCGATCCGAGGTCGTTGATTCGGTTTGAAAGCGTTCGGAGTGGACAGAGCGGTCTGTCCCCTTTTTCAACAAGTTCCTAGCGTTATGCTTCTCACCAGAAGAGCCGAGTTTTCAGCGTCGCACGTCTGCGCCATTTCGACGCTCAGCGCTGAGCGAAATCGCGCAGTGTACGGGGCGAACGCCAATCCGAACGGTCATGGACATAACTACGTTCTGGAAGTGACGGTCGAGGGCGAACCCGACCCTTTGACCGGAATGGTTTTCGATCTGCGCGAGTTGAAACAGATCCTGAACGAGCAAGTAGTCGAGCCGATGGACCATCGATTCCTGAATCGCGAGGTCCCGCCGTTCGATCGCGTCGTGCCGACGACGGAGAATCTGGCGGTTGAAATCTGGAACCGGCTGCGGCCGAAGATCGATCGGCCGAATGCGCGTCTTCAAAACGTGCGCTTGTTTGAAACCGCCGACCTGTTTGTCGATTACCGAGGCGAATGATGAAATTAACGCGGCGATATCGATTTTCGGCGTCGCACCGGCTGTCGACGCCGCGATTGAGCGCGGAAGAAAACCGGCGATTGTACGGCAAATGCAATAATCCTTACGGTCACGGCCACGATTACGTTCTGGATGTTACGGTGGAGGGGGCGCCCGATTCGTACGGGCAATTGGTGAATCGCGAAGTGCTGGACGGACTGGTGGCCGAGCGCGTTTTGAGCCGCCTCGACCATCGGGATTTGAACACCGATGTTCCGGAACTGGCGGGCGTCGTGCCAACGACGGAGAATCTGGCCGCGGCAATTGAAGCTGCGCTTTTGAGCGGATGGAATATCGCGCCGAGGCTGAGCAAGATCCGCGTTTCCGAGACCGATCGCAATATTTTTGAACTGGAAAACAGGAACGCATGAATAAGAAAGCCGAAGTAAGCGTACTGACCCCAAAACAAACGGGCATCGCGACGCACATGAAGGCGGTTCTGTCGCTGTTGGGCGAGGACCCTTCGCGCGAAGGCCTGGCGAGAACGCCGGAGCGGTTCGAGCACGCGATGCGCTTCATCACCAGCGGCTATAGCCGGGACCTGAAGCAGATCGTCAACGGCGCGCTGTTCCATGTGAAATGCGACGAAATGGTGGTGGTGAAGGACGTCGAATTTTTCAGCACCTGCGAGCATCATCTGCTGCCGTTTTTCGGAAAAATTCACGTCGCATATCTGCCGAAAGATAAAGTGATCGGGCTGAGCAAAATTCCCCGGATCGTGGACATGTTCGCGCGAAGGCTGCAGTTGCAGGAGCGATTGACGCAGCAGGTGGCCGAAGCGATCGAGGAAGTGATTTCGCCGCGCGGGGTAGGCGTGCTGTGCGAGGCTCGCCATTTCTGCATGATGATGCGCGGGGTGGAAAAACAAAGCTCGAGCACGGTGACGAGCACGATGCTGGGCAGCTTTCGCAAGAACAAATCCACGCGCGATGAATTTTTATCGCTGGTGAAGCGATCCCTCTAACTGGTGAAGAGATCCCTCTAAAAGGGCCTTTTGGGGCCGTTAATAAACGTGAATCAACATGGGCGTGCTTGTGTACGACGCATCCACTACAATTGTTGATTGAATTTTCCATCCTTGAAAGGGAGGCTGTGCTGCCCATGAACCGTCGAACGAAGTTGATTTTGGCCGGAGCCGTGATCGCGATCAGCGCGATGCCGGACTTCGGCGCATCCAATAACAATCCGGACCCAAACAGTTATCCGAATCCGTACGAGACCATCAACGATTTCTTCAAACTGCCGGAAGGGAGAAAGTGGGGATCATCGAGCACGGTGGACGTCGATTCGAAAGGCCACATCTGGATCGCGGAGCGCTGCGGCGCCAATAGCTGCGCCGGGACAACCGTGGATCCGGTGATGGAGTTCGACGCGACGACGGGCCAGATGCTGAAGAGCTTCGGCGGCGGGATGTTTATTTTCCCGCACGGAATCTGCGTGGATAAGCAGGACAACGTGTGGATCGCCGACGGACAGGCGCGCGACGGCAAGGGCAACGTGGTGGTCAAGTTCTCGCCCGACGGGAAGGTTTTGATGACGCTCGGCAAGCCGGGCGTGGAGGGCGACGGCAAAAGCCAGGACACGTTCAATCAACCCGACGACGTGGCGGTGGCGCCGAACGGGGATATTTTCGTGGCCGAAGGGCATAACGTCGGCACCGGGTCGGCGCGCATCGTGAAGTTCGACAAGGACGGAAAATACATCATGCAATGGGGCCAGCACGGGTCGGGACCGGGTGAATTCGAGATGCCGCACGCGCTGGCGTTCGATTCCAAGGGCCGGTTGTTTGTCGGCGATCGCGGCAACAATCGCGTGCAGATTTTCGATCAGAACGGGAAATTCATCGCCGACTGGCACCAGTTCGGACGGCCCAGCGGAGTCTTCATCGACAAGCACGACATTCTGTATGTGACCGATTCGGAATCGCAGGAAGTGAAGACGCCGGGCGGGCGAGGCGGCGCTGGAGCGGGTTATGGATACAATCCGGGGTACAAGCGAGGGATTCGGATCGGCAGTGCGAAGACCGGCAAGGTGACGGCGTTCATTCCCGATCCGCCGACGGAAAATATGATGGGTCCTCGTCCGGTGACCAGCGCGGCAGAAGGCGTAGCGGCGGATCAGAAGGGCAACGTTTACGGCGCCGAGGTGGGGCCGAGAGACATCAAGAAATACGTGAAGAAGAAATAGACAAATTGTAGACTGGAGTTAGATGTTCAGCACGCGACTGGCGCTTACGGTCGGGTTCGGGAGCCTGCTCGCACTCATGGCGCTGGCGGGCATGGACGCGCTGCGCGTGTTGCAACGGTTTCGCGCCGACGACGAGCGCATCCGCCAGCAGTACCTGTTCCAGAATCACGTACTGAACGATATCCGCAGCGAGGTCTACGTTTCGGGCACCTACATTCGCGATTATCTGCTGGAACCGGAAGCCGAGCGCGCCGAAACGTATCGCCAGAATCTGGAAACGGTGCGGCGTCAGATGGAAGCCGCGCTTGAATCCTACGGCCGGCAATTGCAGCCTGTGGAAGCGCAGCATTACACGGCTTTGAGTTCGGAGCTGACGCAATACTGGAAAATCCTGGAGCCGATTTTCGCCTGGACTCCCGAGGAACGGCGACGGTCGGGATACACGTTCTTGCGCGACGAGGTGTTTCCACGCCGGCAAAACATGCTGGCGATCGCGGACCGGATCGCGGAGATCAACGACCAGCAGTTGAATGCGGGAAACGCGCAAGTAGTCGGCCTGCTGCTCAATTTTCAGACGCGCCTGTTGATTGCGCTGATCGTAACGGTGGTGCTGGGGACGGCGATGGCGGTGTTCAGCACGAGACGGGTTCTGAAATCGGAAGCGCGCGCCGAGGCGCGGTTTGAAGAAGTGGCCGAGGCGCGACGCCAGCTGACGAATCTTTCCGCGCGGCTGGTGCAGGCGCAGGAACGCGAGCGGCGCGCATTATCGCGGGAGCTGCACGATGAGGTGGGCCAGGCGCTTTCGGCGGTGCTGGTGGAGTTGCGGAATCTTTCGGCTGCGCGATCGGAAGCGGAATCGCGCGCCCAGGTGGATCTGATCCGGGGACTGGTCGAGAGCACGGTGCGGGTGGTTCGCAACATGGCCCTGCTGCTGCGGCCGTCGATGCTCGACGACTTGGGGCTGGTCCCCGCGCTGCGGTGGCAGGCTCGGGAAACGTCCAAGCGCACGTCGATGGATGTGAGCGTCACCACAGATCTCGATTCCGACGATTTTCCGGACGAGCACAAGACCTGCATCTACCGGGTGGTGCAGGAGGCGCTGCACAATTGTTCCGAGCATTCCCAGGCGACGACGGTGCGGATTCGAGTGCACCAGCAGCCGGGCACGCTCGCTTTATCGATCCAGGACGACGGCTGCGGGTTCGACGTGAAACAGGTGAAGGGGCTGGGGTTGCTGGGAATCGAGGAGCGGGTGGCGCGGCTGGGCGGAACCTGCAGCGTCTTTTCCGAGCGCGGGCGCGGCACGAAGCTGACGATCGAGCTGCCGCTCGCGCCGAGCGTGGCGACTCGCGGCGCTGAGGCTACATCGGCATGAGCATGATTCGCATCCTGCTGGCCGACGATCACACGCTGATGCGGAGGGGTTTGCGGCTCCTGATCCAAAGCCAATCCGGATTCGAAGTCGTGGCCGAGGCGTCCGACGGACGGCAGGCAGTAGAACAGGCGGAATCCTTGAAACCGGATGTGGCGATTCTCGACATCGCGATGCCGAACCTGGGCGGGATTGAGGCGGCGCAGCGCATTGTGGCGGTGCTGCCGCAAACCGGAATCGTGATCCTGAGCATGCATGCCGACGAAGGTTACGTTTTGCGGGCTCTGAAGGCCGGCGCCAAAGGCTACCTGCTGAAGGATTCGGCCGAAGCCGACCTGATGGAGGCGATCAAGGCGGTTCATCACGGCAAAGCGTTTTTCAGTCCTGAAATCAGCAACATGCTGGTGGAAGATTACGTCCGCGAGCTGCGCGTGCGCGACGCCGAGGATAGCTATGAGCTGTTGACCTCGCGCGAACGGGAGATCCTGCAACTGCTGGCTGAGGGAAAATCGAACAAAGACATCGCGTCGATGCTGAATCTGAGTCTTTATACCGTCGAGACGCATCGGAGGAATTTACAGGACAAGTTGAATCTGCACAGCCTGGCGGAACTGATCCTATACGCGGTTCGAAAGCGCGTGATTTCATAAGAAATCAACCTAACCAGCCGAGTTGCTGCGTTGGCGCGGACGATGGTTTTTTGGTCGTCTGCGTTGCCTCTCAGTTTTTTGGCAGGCCACGAACGGCGATGGCCCGCCCCACCCGATATACCGTCTCGACCACACTAAATTTAGCCAATCGACGTTATAGGGAAACGGGCGTTTCGGCATTAGATTAAATCACAGGCAGAGATCCCGGTTGGAACGGGGATCTCAAAAATGGAGTACGCGACATGGACAAACAAGAGATGACCAACTACAAGCGGATGCTCGAAGCCAAGCGCGCTGAGATTATCCGGAGCCGCAATCCCGAAAAAATCGTGATCGAACGCGCGGCGGACGAGATGGACGAATTGGTGCTGGCCACCGAACGCGAGCTGGCGATCGACACGCTCACTCGCCAGGCCGGACTGTTGAGCCAGGTGACGAACGCGCTGGAACGGATCAAGGACGGTTCGTACGGCGATTGCGAGGAGTGCGAAGAGCCGATCTCGCCGCGCCGGCTGGCCGCGCTGCCGTGGGCTTCGCTCTGCATCCGCTGCCAGGAACAGGCGGACCAGCGGGACAGGAGCGGCCACGACTATCGCCTGGATCTGCCCCTGCCGGATGCCGCCTAACAGGCGAGCGGGCGTGTGACGGCGGCGGCTTTTCCCGGTCCTCTACAATGAAAGTCGTATGGCACGCCGTCACATTGGCATTCTGACCGGAGGCGGGGACGTTCCCGGCCTCAATTCGGTCATCAAAGGGGTGGTCTACCGCGGAACGGAAAACGATTGCGAAGTCGTCGGTATCCGCCGCGGTTGGGAAGGTCTGACCCACCTGAATCTGGAGGACCCGGCCAGCCGGGAAAGATACGTGCTTCCGCTGTCGCGCGAGAACACGCGCACCATCGACCGGTTCGGCGGGACCATTCTCCACTCGACGCGCACCAATCCGTCGAAGATGCGGGCGCTGCCCCAGTTTCTCGCTGGGGCGAGTTTTGCCAAGTCGGGCGATGGCACGTCAGGCGAAACCTGGGACATGAGCGCGCAGGTGCTCAAGAATCTGGAGGCGCTCCAGATCGACTACCTGATCGCGATCGGCGGCGACGATACGCTAGGTTACGCAGCGCGCCTCGATCAGCTCGGGGTGAAGGTGATCGCGATTCCGAAAACGATGGACAACGACGTGCAAAATACCGAGTACTGCATCGGCTTTTCCACGGCGATCACGCGGGCGACGGCGGCGATCGGGCGGCAGCGGAGCACCGTGGGGTCGCACGAACGCATCGGGATTTTTCGGATCTTCGGCCGCGACGCGGGATTTACGGCGCTGTACACGGCTTACGTCACCTCGATCCGGTGCTGCATCCCCGAATTCGAGGTGAGTGTCGAAAAACTCATCGACCTGCTGCTGACTGAGAAGAAACAAACACCCAGCAATTACGTGCTCCTGGTGATTTCGGAAGGCGCGCGCTGGTCAGGCTACAAACTGCAAGAATACGGCGACGAGGACGCGTTCGGGCATCGCAAAAAGATGAGCGTCGGCGAAGCGCTGGCGGCGGAGATTCACAAAAGGACTTCGGAAGAGAGCATTGTCAGCGACCTCACCTACGATCTGCGCAGCGGCGAGGCGGACTTCGTCGACAAGATGATCGCGTCGACGTACGGGAACATGGCGCTGGAAGCGATGCTCGCCGGAAAAAGCGGCGTGATGGCGGCCCTGGTGGGCGGATGCTACCAGATGGTGCCGATTCCCGATCCGAAGCTGGGTCCACGGAAAGTCGACGTGGAATCGATGTACAACACGGATCGGTACCGGCCGAGCTACAAGAACAAGCAGGGCGTGCCGATTTTCCTGACAAAGGCGTGATGAACCTGCGCGCTTGGTTCCGTCGGGCGCCCGTCGCCCCGTCCGAGATTCGCGAGCATTTCAATCGCGCGGCTGCCGACGATGAGCACTATCCGGCGACCATCGATCCGCGAATCTTCCACGTCAAGCTGGTGCTGGAGCATCTGGGCGACCTGCGCGGCAAGCGCGTCGCCGATGTCGGATGCGGCAAGGGGCGCTTTGCGCGAATCGTCGCCGAGCGGAATCCGGAAGCGTCGGTGATCGCGCTGGACCTGGCGGAAGCGATGCTCCAGCACGTTCCGGCCGGAATTGATCGCGCGGCGGCGAGCATGACCGCGCTGCCCCTGACCACCGCGTCGTGCGATGGCGCTTACGCGACCGAGTCGCTCGAACACGCGGTGGATATCGCGGGCGCAGTCCGCGAGCTGTGCCGCATCGTCAAGCCGGGCGGGCGGATCGTCATCATCGACAAGAATAAACAGGCGTGGGGACGGCTCCAGACTCCGGCGTGGGAACGCTGGTTCGGACAAAAGGAGCTGGAGCGGTTGCTCGCGCGGGACTGCCGCGAAGTTTCGAGCCGGCCGATTTCGTATTGGGAAGATGTCGAGCCCGACGGGCTATTTCTGGCTTGGCTCGCCATCCGATGAGGACTATCCGATAGTACCGTGGTAAGGGGACCTCAACCCCATCCCCGTACCATTTGAAATTGGGAACATGCGGCTATTCCTCCCGTGCGGCCAAGTTTTTAGAATTCAGGTGTGATGGAACTCGGTCAATATCAGCTACAGATCTTCGTCAGCCTGGTGGTCATCCTCGGCGCCGCATTCGTGGCGCTGATTTGCGATTTCCTCAAGGGCAACAACGAACAACTTCGTGAATTGACGGTGGAGCTGAAGGTGCGTCGCGAGGAAGAACAGCGCCGTTTGCAGACGCTGACGCCGCAGACCATCGCAGCCGGAGCGGCTCCCGCGATGAGGGAAGAGCGTGCGCCCGAGAAGAAGATCGAGACCAGAGCCGCGCGGACGATGGCGGCGCCGAAGGAACCCAAACGGACGATCGCGCCGGAAGCGCTGGCGGCGATGGAGCGCGGCGCGCAGCTAGCCCGGGCTCCACGGCCTCGTGCGGCGTCGGCCGCGGCAGGCGCGGAAGCGCATCGAGCGGAACGCCGTCCGGCCGAGACGAGGCAGGAAGCGCCGCCGGCCGTGGTTGAGACCGTGCAGCAAGCGCCGGCCGCGGTCGAGACCGTGCAGAAGCCGGTGTCGCCCGTGAAAACGGCGGCCGCGAGCAAAAAGGATTGGAACGCGCTCCTGTCGCGGCGTGCGAAGAAGTCCGAGACGGTGATCGAAATTCGCGCCGAAGCGCCGGAAGCATCGAAAGACAGCGCGCCGGTTCCGGCCGGATTCCACGATGGATTCATTTTGAGCAAGCTGGTGCAGAAGCGGCAGCCGGTGAGCGGCCTGGTGGTTTCGATCGGCGTGAGTGTGCCGCGCGACGCGAGCGGCTCGGCGCCGGAGGCGGTGAAACAGATGATCCAGTCGCTGATCGGCGCGGGCGATTTCGCCTGCCAGTCGGGCGATGAAGAATTCCTGCTGATTTATCCGAACGAGCAGGGTGCATCGGCGCAACGCAAGCTCAGCCAGATCGCGCAGCAGTTGTGGGATTTCCAGTTGCGCTCGATGGGCACCTTCTCGATCCTGTTTAGCTGGGGCGGCGTGGAAGTGGCCAGCGAATCGATCGACGAAGCTATCGCGTCGGCGAACGAACGGATGCAGGAAACGCGCCGCAGCCGCAAGCTGCTGACCATGCAACCGCGCGTCGAAACTCCGGCGCAGCAGCCGGTTCGAGTCAGGCAAGCCGTTTAGACAGTTTCTTTCGTAGCGTAAAACTGCCGGCCAAGCGCCATTCGTTTAAAAACACCGTTACAAGCCGTAGGGAACCGGTCTAAACAAAATCAGGAAATGGTCTAAGGCTTGCGAAGGGCCTGCTCTTCCTGGTAGGTCCGGTGAGTGATGTGGAGAAAATTGCCGACGGCTTTCAGCCATCGCTTGCCGCGGTTTGGACGTTTGGGAGTTGAATTCACGACCCCCGGTTGTTCCTGAGCCGGGGATTCGTCTTTTTGGATGGCCGGCGCGGGTGGCGCGGCTGCGATGGGCTGGGCGGGATCGGATGCCACGGGCGTTTTGCAATCTTCAGGCGCGGGAGCGATGACGACGGGCGCGGTTTCGGCCGGGCGCGGACGCGGCGGACGGCGATGAATCGGCTGGCGCGACGCGAGCGAAGGCGGAGGCGGCACGACGGGCGCAGAATCCGGCAAGGGCGCGTCGGGAACTACAGGTGTATCTGCGGGTTCAGGAACAGAGCGAACATCGGCGGCCGGCGGCGGACCGGTTTGCTCGACGGACGGCACCAGCGAGTGCAGCACTCGATAGGATGCGACTCCGGCCAACAATCCGGCCAGTAGAATGCCTCCGAGCCTGACGCCTCTGACGACATCCTGGCGCATACCCAGGAATCATCGGCAAGGGCACAGTATGACTCCATAAGCCGGGTACCGGTATTTTGTCTGACTCGTGTTAAGGCGGATGCCGGATGTCAGTCCTCGAATGCGGGTTCGAAAGCTTCCTCGCCCCGCGGGCGAAGCTCCTTGTTGCGCATCAGAATGCGGGCGCAGGTGTTCCAGCGCAGAAGCGCGTCGTCATTTCCGGCCGGACGCAAGGATTCCGCGTGCTCATAATGCGTCATCGCTTCGCGGAGGGACTGATAGGCGTTGAATCCGGCGCCGGGCGATCCCTTGCGGAGCAGCGCGCCGGCCCAACGCTCGCAGACGATTCCGGCGTAGTAGGCGCGTTCGTACTGGCCGTCAATGCGCTGCACAACATCGCGCGCGGCGGCGGCGGACACGCCGTGGCCGAACTGATCGGTGAGGCTGAGCAGCAGCATCACCAGCGCCGCCTGATTGGCCGGTTCGATACGCAAAACGTCCTGGCAGATGCTTTCCGCCTGCCAGGGTTCGCTCAGGAGCCGGTAGCGTTCCGCTTTCTGAAGCGCTTCCGGAATGGCTTCGCGGGAGATCGGCTTTAGCTCGAACATTCAGAGCCCTCCTACTTGAATATTTTAAAGAGACGGCGTAACGGATCGTAGAATTCGTCGACCACGCGCTCCTTGAGCGGAATGATCGCATTGTCGGTGATGTGAATTTCCTCTGGACAGACTTTGGTGCAGCATTTGGTGATGTTGCAGTATCCGATGCCGCAATTGTCGCGCAGATCGGCGAGGCGATCCGCGGTGTCGAGCGGATTCATTTCGAGCGCGGCGGCGTAGACCAGGAATCGCGGCCCGATGAACTTGTCATGGAGACGATGCTCGCGAAGCACGTGGCAGACGTCCTGGCAGAGATAGCATTCGATGCACTTGCGAAACTCCTGCACCCGATCGATGTCGGCCTGCTGGACGCGCCAGGTGCCGTCGGCGGCATCGGGGGTGCGCGGCTGGAACTTCGCGATGCGCGGCTTGACGCGATAATTCCAGCTCACGTCGGTGACCAGATCCTTGATGCGCGGAAAGGTGTGCATCGGCTCGATGGTGACGGGCCGGTCGAGAGGAATCTCGCTCAGGCGCGTCATGCACATCAGGCGGGGCTTGCCATTGATTTCGGCCGAGCAGGATCCGCACTTGCCCGCCTTGCAGTTCCATCGCACGGCCAGATCGTTGGCCTGCGCGGCCTGAATGCGATGCACGGCGTCGAGCACCACCATGCCGCTTTCGACTTCAGTTGAGTAATCGACAAATTTTCCGGATTCGCGATCGCCGCGAAAAATGCGAAATGTTGCCGTTGCCATTCTGCCTGGTGACTCCGCCCTATTTGTTCTCTTCGATGATCTGGTTCAGCTCCGCGGGCATCTCTTTCACAGGGACTTCCTGCACCTCGACGCCTCCTTCGGGAGTCCGGATCTCGCGCAGATTCCGGCCGCCCCAATAATCGCTTTTCGCCGGATAATCTTCGCGGAAATGGGCGCCGCGGCTCTCCTTGCGCGCCAGCGCGGCGCGCGCGACGATCTCAGAAACCGTCAGGAGATGGTTCAAATCGAGCGCCGTGTGCCAGCCGTTGTTGTACTCGCGATTGCCGGGCACGCCGGCATTGGCCGCGCGCGCTTTCAATCCGGCGATGCGCCCGAGGGCCTGCTCTATTTCCTCCTGACGGCGGACAATTCCGACTAAATCCTGCATCATTTCCTGCAACTCTTGTTGAATGGCGTAGGGATTTTCCCCCGAAGGTCCGCGCTCGAACGGGCCGAGCGCGTAGCGCGCAGCTTCGTCGATCTGCTGCCGGTCCAGGCGCGCTGCGGCGTTCTCCTTCGCGAATTTCGCGGCGAATTCGCCCGCGCGTTTTCCGAACACGATCAGATCGGAGAGCGAATTTCCGCCGAGCCGATTCGCTCCGTGCAACCCGGCTGCCGATTCGCCGGCCGCGAACAATCCCGGAACCGTGGACATTTGCGATTCGGCATCCACCTCGACGCCGCCCATCATGTAATGAGTGGTCGGGCCGATCTCCATGGCTTCCTTGGTGATGTCGATATCGGCAAGCTGCTTGAACTGGTGATACATGCTCGGCAATTTTTTCTTGATGTGCTCGGCTCCATTGGGAAGCTTCTCTTTGATCCAGGCGATATCCAGAAACACGCCGCCGTGCGGGCTGCCGCGGCCTTCGCGGACCTCTCTACGAATGCATCGGGCCACGTGGTCGCGCGTCAGCAGCTCCGGCGGGCGGCGCGCGCTCTTGTCGCCCTGCGTGTAGCGCCAGCCTTCGTCTTCGTTGTCGGCGGTCTGGGCTTTGTAGTTGTCCGGAATATCGGCGAACATGAATCGCTTGCCGTCCCGGTTGCGCAGCACGCCGCCTTCGCCGCGCACGCCTTCGGTGACCAGAATTCCGCGCACGCTCGGCGGCCAGATCATTCCGGTCGGATGGAACTGCACGAACTCCATGTCGCGCAGCGCAGCGCCGGCGTGAAACGCGAGCGACTGACCGTCGCCGGTGTACTCCCAACTGTTGCTGGTGATCTGGAACGCGCGGCCGATGCCGCCGGTCGCCAGGATCACGGCTTTGGCGCGCAGAACTTTGAACCGGCCGCGCTCACGATCGTAGGCGAACGCGCCCGCGCAGCGATCGCCATCCTTCAACAGGGTGACGATGGTGGTCTCCATGTGAAAGTCCATGCCGCAATGGACGCCGTGATCCTGAAGAGTGCGGATCATTTCGAGGCCGGTTCTATCGCCGACGTGCGCCAGGCGCGGGTAGCGATGGCCGCCGAAGTTGCGTTGCAGAATTTTTCCATCTTGTGTGCGGTCGAACACCGCGCCCCAGGCTTCCAGTTCGCGAACCCGCGCGGGAGCTTCCTTGGCGTGCAGCTCCGCCATCCGCCAATTGTTGAGATATTGGCCGCCGCGCATCGTATCGGCGAAATGGACGCGCCAGTTGTCGCGATCGTCGACGTTGCCCATCGCCGCGGCCACGCCGCCCTCCGCCATCACGGTGTGCGCTTTGCCGAGCAGCGATTTCGAAACGACGCCGACTCGCATTCCCGCCGCGGATGCCTCGATCGCCGCTCTCAATCCCGCCCCGCCTGCCCCGACTACCAGAACATCAAACTCAAATTCCTGATAATCGGACATCCTAGAGAATCCTCCAGTCGGTCCAGATCCCCATCGAACACA
>Ga0187784_10001973_pt1 | contig 16397 bp, 9 predicted proteins | sample 1015_SJ02_MP15_2_FD_132964 | JGI IMG/M metagenome (GOLD analysis project Ga0187784, IMG submission 132964) | Tropical peat soil microbial communities from peatlands in Department of Meta, Colombia - 1015_SJ02_MP15_20_MG | ecosystem: Environmental > Terrestrial > Soil > Wetlands > Peat | place...
AGCTGGGCGCAGCGGCCGATGCTCTTTCACAACATCGAGGGCAAGAGATTCGAGCCGGTGCCCGCGGTCGCCGGCACTGGCCTGGCCGACGTCATTTCTGGCCGCGGGCTGGCGGTGGGCGACCTGTTCAACGACGGCAAGCTGGACGTGGTGATCAACGTGATGGACGGGCATCCCGTGCTGCTGCGCAACGTCTCGCCCGATCGCAATCACTGGCTGGAGCTCAAACTCGTCGGTGGGCCGAAGAGTCCGCGCGACGCCATCGGCGCGACGGTCTATCTGACGGCCAACGGCATGAAGCAGCGCGCCGATGTGGTGAGCGGCGGCAGCTATGCCTCGACGAGCGATCCGCGCCCGCACTTCGGCCTGGGACAGGCGACGAAGGTGGACGACCTCGAGGTCCACTGGCCCGGCGGGAGAGTGGAGCACTTCTCCGTGCCCGGTGTGGATCGCATCCAGGCGATCACGGAGGGAGCGGGTTCCATCGCCGCGCCGGGGCAACAGCAAGCCGACGCGGCTCGTTGATCTCGTGGATCCGAAGCTCGTTGAAAGACAGCCGCAGATCCTTCGACTTCGCTTGGCCCAAATTCGGGCCAAGCTCCGCTCAGGATGACAAGCGCATTTATGGTGCGAGTTTCAGATAGAGCCGTGCCCCATCAAGGCGCATTATGCAACCGCTTCAGAACGACAGGCGCGCGCTCAACTGAATCTCCCTGCCCGGCGTCGTGGTTTCGGTGATGCTGCCGAAGTTCGCCGTGTCGACGAAGCGATTGGGCGTGCCCAGGTTGGTGTGGTTCAGTGCGTTGAAGAACTCGGCGCGAGCTTCAAAGCGGGTCTTCTCCATTACGGAGAAGTCGCGCACGATTCCGAGGTCCAAGGATTCCATTCCCGGACCATAGATGGAGTTGCGGCCCACGTTGCCGAAGGTGTAGGCGGGCGGCGCGGCAAAAGCCGCCGGATTGAACCAAGTGGTTGCATTCCGTGTGCCCGAGGGAAAGATGGGTGCGCCGGTGAGATTAGCGCGGATGGGGTTCTCTCCCACCACGGTTCCCGCGTTGGCCGTATCGCCGAAGACCGAGATAGTGAGCGGGAATCCGGTTTGCGCCTGAAACTCCATCGACCCGCGCCAGTCCTGCGTGAGCGCACGGGTGAGGGGACTCCGGTTCCACGACTGAGGGTTGTAGACCGTGCTCAGCGCGAAGCGCTGGCGCACATCGCAGCCGGGGCCTTTCTCCGCAGCGAGGTCGTTGTCGTTCTGGGGGATTGCAGCCTCGAACATCGGCGAGCGGAAGTCGGGCGCGTCTTCCAGCGACTTGGCGAAGGTATAGTTGGCCAGGAAGCTTAAGCCGCGCGCATAGCGCCGGCGGATGTTGACGTAGCCCGCGTCGTACCAGCTTTGCGAAGAGTTCTCGAGTAGGTTGATCGTGCTCACCGGAAACGTGGTGCTGCTGACGGTGACATTGGATGGGAACACGGAGTTGGCCACAAAGCTGATCTTGGGGAACGGCCGGCGCGGCTGGATGAGGCCGGGGCCCGGTAGCGCATTGTTGATCAGGTGCGCGCGCTGCAGGTGGAAGCCGCCGGCTCCCAGGTAGCCGACCTCAAGCGTGGTCTGGCTGCCGAGCTGCTTTTCGAACGAGGTGCTCCATTGCTGGATGTACTGCGGCGGCGCGTGCAACTGGAGCGCCGTAAAGCTGACGACGGTCGTTCCCAGCACCGGCGTGGGAAAGTTCAGAGTGGCGATGCTGGGCGTGAATGGATCGCTGAGCGCGGTCTCCGGGAAGACGTAAGGGACATTGTGGCGCTGATTGCACCACGTGTTCATGTCAACCGGCGTATAGAAGACGCCATAGGCCGCATGCCAGACCAGCCCCAGGCGCGGGAGGCTCTGCGCCAACCCAAGGCGCGGCGCAAATCGCGCCAGGTTGGGATACATGAGGCCGCGCGGATAGCCGTTCTGGCCGCCGATGAAGACCTCTGGAGCGGCGCCGCTCAGGTCGAGATTGCTGTTGGTATAGCGAATGTCGACCAGCGGGCTCATGAACTCGTAGCGCACGCCGTAGTCGACCGTGCTGGTCGGTGTCAGACGCCAGGTATCCTGCGCGTAGCCGTCTGCGTACCATTGGCGCAGATTCATCTGCGGGACGCCGGCCTGTCCCTGCCGGGCGACAGGCAACCCAAGCAGGAAGCTGGCCAGCGCCGATCCGCTGCTGCCGTCGTTAAGTGCATATTGCGTCGTGAACCCGTTGGTGAACTGGTAGTAGCCGCGATTCTGGAAGAACCCCCACATGGGCCAGATGTACCTTTGACCCGCCGCGCCAAATTTGAGATTGTGACGGCCGATCTGCCAGCTCAGCGTGTCGCGGCCTTCCATGACCGTGTCCCAGGCTTCCATGGGAGTCGCGAGGTAATTGTCGCCGAAGGGCGAATAACCCTGGACCGTGAAGTAGGGCGCGCCCCACGCCTTCGGGCCGCCAAAACCGGTTCCCGTGATTCCCAGCTGACCCACAATGTTGTTTTTGTTGGCGCTTTCGGTAGTGTGCGACATGGCCAGGCGCGAGACGGCGAGTGAAGCCATGTTGACCATGCGGTTCGAGATCACACGCGTCCAGGCCAGTGTCGACTGCTGCGCGAAGTTATCGTGATACATGCCAAAACCCGGCAGGCCCTCAGGCATGAATCCATATTCGCTGCCCGCCGAATAGCGGAAGAACGCCGTATCGCCGCGCGCGAAGCTATGATCGATGCGCAGCGTGCCCTGGTCGTCGGTCATGCGCTCTTTGCGCACGTCGAGGTAATTGTTGGCGTCGTTGCCGGCGCCGAACACCGTGGGCTGGCCCATCATGGTCATTCCGCCCATGTTCATGGTGTTGGGCTGCGGCGTGTATTGGTTCAGCATGATGCTGGCCGCCTGGCTGATGCGGTTGGGCGGAATCACGTTGAGCTGGCCGTTGTAAGAAAACTGCTGGCGAATAACCTGCGGGTTGGACGGGCTCGCCGGCAGGCTCGGGTTGTAATTCGGATTTGGCGCCGCAGTCGCCGGGTCGTAGATGTTTACGCCGCTCTGGCTGAAGTCGCCGCTATCTTCGGCAGCCGTTGGCACAGTGTCGACCATGGTCATGTCTTCGACCAGCCGCAGACCTTCGTAGTTCCCAAAGAAGAAGGTTTTGCCGGAGCGGGGAATGGGTCCGCCCAGCGAGGCTCCAAAATTGTTCTGAACCAGGAAGTTCATGCCGCTCATCTCTTCGAACGACAAGGCATCCATGGCGCCGTTGCGCAGGAACTCGTAGGCGGTGCCGTGCAGGTGGCTGGAGCCGGAACGGGTGACGATGTTGATTTGGCCGCCGCCTGCGCCGCCCATCTCCGCCGAGTAGCTGCCGGTCTGCACCTGGAACTCCTGCACGGCATCGGGCGAGGCGCTGAAGTTCTGCGTGCTGAAGGTGGGATCGGTGTTGGTTGCGCCATCCAGTAGAAAGTAATTTCCGTTGGGCCGGCTGCCGCCGATGCTCACTGCCGACCGCTGGCCGGGCCGCCAATAGAGCGCGTTCATATCGCCGGTTGCGGCGCCGTGGCTGATGTGCGCACCGGGCACGGTGAGAACCAGATCGATGAGCATGCGGCCGTCCAGCGGCAGGGATTCGACCGAGCGCTGATCGACGACCTCGCCCACGCTGGCATCTTGCGTTTTCAGCAGTTCGCCCGAAGCTTCCACGGTGACCGTCTCGGCGTCGGCGCCAACCTGCAATTGAAGGTCGAGAATCATCTCCTGGCCGACCTCCAAACGCAGATTCTGAACGTCCTGCTTGAAGCCCTCCCGATCGACTGTGAGCGTGCAAGCGCCGGGTCCCAGGCCATCGATCTCATACAGGCCGCTTGCATCGGAAATAACTTCGCGCGAAGCGTTTGTCGCGGTTGTAACAAGTTTCAGGCGGGCTCCCGGAACGGGACGATCCTGCGGGTCGAGAATCGATCCGCGCAGCACGGCGTAGTTGCTTTGTGCATGAACGGCGAAGGCGCCGGCGAGGAAGCAAACGAGGATCGCGGAAAATCTTCTGGTCATTGGCTTCTCCTAAAGACGATCGCTTTATGTGCCGAAGACATGCGCGCTTCGGCTAGGCTGTATTCGGGCGAAAAGCCTGCGCCATCCCACGTGCGCATAACTCTCGGCTGAACTAATTGACAAACGAAGCGAGAATGAGAGGTGGGGATGCCGCGGAATGCGAGGAGGAAGAACGAATTCCGGCAAACCATCCCCATGGTTGTTGAGGAGTTTCAGAAAACTCGACAAGATCATCTCCGGCGGGTGGCAGGATTGTCTACGGCGGATGTGAGGATGGCCCTCTCCACCATTAGTTTGAGAGAGAGGCACTCGGCTTAGCATAGCGCCTCATCAGCCGGAGACACGGCGGGCGGGCGCGGCATGGCTCAAGGAGATTTCGCTGCGCGGGCGCCTTGTGCCGCCCGAGCTCCAACTTTTGATTGAGTACGCGGCGCATCGCGGGCCGGATGCCGTTCTCACCTAAAAACGCGTAAAATGGTTCGCGCGATGCTTCCCCGATTCCTGGATAACAAGACGATTCGCATTGCGGGCAGCCTGCTGCTTGCGGCTGGAGTTGTCACCGGTCTCGCCATCTCAAAGACGCGGCTGGCTCGCGCCGCAGGCGATCCGGCGAGCGAGCGCGCGGTCTACTCGCAAAGCGTCGCCGAGCATTACAACACCCGCTTCGGCGCGGACCGGCCGTTCCTGCCGTCGAATGCGACGACCGATACCGGCCAGTTCATCGATTCCAAGTCATTCTTGACGGCGAAGTACTGCGGCCACTGCCACCAGGAGGCGTATGCGGAGTGGCGCCAGACCGCGCACGCCAACTCCTTCCGCGCGCCGTGGTACATCAAGAACACCAATATGCTGCGGGATACGAAGGGAATCGAGTACACCCGCCACTGCGAAGGCTGCCACAATCCCATCGCGCTGGTTTCGGGGGCGTTGACCAAGGGCTCGCCCATCGACCGCCACTTCGACCAGGACGGCATCACCTGCTCGGTCTGCCATTCGCTGCAAAAGGTGGATACGCGCGGTACCGGCAGTTACGTGATCGCGCAGTCAACGGCTTTGCTCGATGCCGACGGCAATCCCATTTACGGAGAAGTCCCGGATAAGGAGATCCTCGCCCATCTCGATCGCCACGCCAAAGCGGTGATGAAGGACTTCTATCACACCGCCGAGTTCTGCGCGGCGTGCCACAAAGCGGCCCTCCCCAAAATGCTGAATGACTACAAATGGCAGCGCGCCATCTTTCTCTACGACGAGTGGCAACAGGCTTCGTTCGCCAAGCAGTCGCCGCTGCCGTTTTATGTAAAGCCGGAAGTTTCGAAATGCCAGACCTGCCACATGAAGCCCGAGGAGATTCACGCCCAGGATTACGGAGCGCAGGAAGGCAAGCTCGCGTCGCATCGCTGGCTCGGCGCGAATACGGTGCTCTCGAAGTATTACGGCTACAACGAGCAGATGGAGAAGGTGATCGCGTTCCTGAAAAACCAGGTCCTAAACGTAGACATCTTTGGCATCGAGCGCAACGGCGGAAAGGTGATTGCTCCGCTGGGCACGACGCCGATCGATCTGGCTGCGGGCGACGATCTGATTGTCACGGTCGTGATCCAGAACAAAGGCATCGGGCACAATCTTGTTCCCGAGCAGCGCGACTTCTACGAGTGCTGGGCGGAGTTCGAAGCCACGGATGCCGCCGGCCGCAGGCTGATTCGCTCCGGAGGGTTGAGACCGAGCGGCGAACTCGATCCGACCGCGCACAGCTTCACCAACCGGCTGGTGAACTCGAAGGGCACATTGAACGACCGGCACCAGGTGTGGGACACGCGAATCATCGCATTCAACAACACCATCGTCTCCGGCCGCTCACAGATTGTCCGCTACGAATTCAAAGTGCCTGCCGGCGCCACAGGTCCGATTGCGATCACCGCAAAAGTCAACTACCGCCGGTTCAACCAGCACTTCATCGACTTCGGCCTGGGCAAGCACTACGAGATGCCGGTTGTGGAGATGGTGTCGCGCACGCGCACCTTCGCGTTGGGCCCGAATTCCGCCACGGCCCCCGATCCGCAGGACAATCCGGACTGGATGCGGTGGAACAACTACGGCATCGGCCTGCTCGACGCGCAGCAGTACGCCGAGAGCGCAAATGCGTTCCGGCATGTGGCCGAGATGCGCCCCGACTACGCCGACGCGCACACCAACATCGCGATCGCCGACTTCTCGTGGCAGCGCTACGACGATTCGCGCACCAATCTCGAGCAGGCCTTGAAGCTGGCTCCGCACAATGCGCGGGCGCTCTACTATCTGGCGCTGGTCGATCGCGTGCAGGGCCGCCTTGACACCGCGATTGCCGACCTGCGCGAGGTGATCGCGCAGTTTCCGCGCTCGCGCGACGCGCACCGCGAGCTGGGTTTCTCGCTCTACCAGCAGCATAAGTACGACGAGGCGCGCGCCGAGTACGAGACCGTGCAATCGATCGACCCCGACGATCTGGCGGCGCACTACATTCTGTCGATCGTCTATCGCCGCCTGGGGATGAAGGATGCGGCGGCGCGCGAGGCGGCGACGTTCGCCGATCAGAAGGACGATCCCACCGCCAACACCTACGCGCTCGATTATCTGCGCACGCATCCCGAGATCACCTCGGAGAGCGTTCCCTGGCACGTGCATCGCCAGTCGGCGATCGATGCGGAGCCCGCCGCCGGAGGAGGCGCCGGCCAATGAGATGGCGGCCGGTAGCGCCGGCTCTGGTTGCGATCTTCTCGTTGCCTCTGCTTGCCTCGTCAAGGGAGCAGCGCGCACACGGCGCGGCTCTGTTTGCCTCGAGCGGCTGCCAGCACTGTCACATGATCAACGGCGCCGGCGGCCATCGCGGGCCGAATCTCTCCAGCATCGGCAGGACCGCGAAGAAATCCGCCATGCGCGACCAGATCGTCAACGGCAGCCAGATCATGCCGGCCTTTGGCGATGTACTCGAGCCGCAGGAGATCGACGACCTGATCGCCTATTTGCATTCCTGCCGCGCCAAGAAGAGAGACTAGGTCTCGTTCGCGCGCCGCGTGCCGGTGTCCGGCGGTGTGCAGTAGTCTAGTGAGCTCTTCAAAGCGAATGCTCACTTCCTGTGCAATTTCACAAGGCGTGGGTCGCTCTCAAGATCGTCAACGACCCTTACCCGCTGTCCGCGAAACGGGAAGACCCGCTGTCTGGGCCTCTTCTGCTTCCTAATCTCTGCAAGGGCATCGCGTAGTTTTTCCCATTCCTCCATCTTGCTGAAATCAATGGAAGGATTTGCCTTGGCGATCGCTTCAAAATCAGGTTTCCGCAGCATACTCGAATCCTCTCCCTTTAGACATAGGAACGATAATCGCCAACGACGTGAATGACTCCCTCCGAACCCCTTTTTTCCATGTAGTCGGAGAGCAGTTCATGGTACGCTTTGATGGCTGGTGACTTCTCTTGGTCGCTCCCAAAATCGTCGATTAAGAGGTTTAGGTCGTTTTTCAATACTTCCATCGAAATCCCGTATCCGTGAGAATGCCAACGTTTTGTGTCGTTGAGAGCATAGCCAATCTTCTTGGCCCGCTCCTTCTTCATTGCTTCCGTAACAGGCTGCCCGCGAGTCTCCGTCTTGTCCCAGTTCTTGAATTTGAACTTCACGAGCCACTCTTCCAAAGCCGCAACAGATGAATCTCTTGCCTGCTCGTAGGAATACAACTCAGCTTGATCAAACCCCGCTATGAGGAGCTGAATTTCGGCTTGTGTTATTTCCCCGTCGTTCGCTTTTTCTATTAGGGCGTTGTATTTTTCGATGTAGCCCAGCGCAGATACGATTCTTCCTTGCGGCGATTTGATTTGAGGATCAATTGGCCCAAGACGGGAATAGTAGTCCATGAAAATTGCGTCGCCAGAGAGAGCAAACACAGTTCCCGCTGAATAGGCATGGTTTGGAATAACAAAATCAACTACCTGGTAATGCTGCCGCAGAATCGCAACCATCCGTTGCACAGGCTCCAAATATCCGCCCTCGGTTGTCAGCGAAACAACCAACTCTGTGGAGTGCGGTTCTACGGCACATCGCCTTTCGATGACAATGCGAAGAAGATCGTCGACCCCATCAAAGAGGGGTCCTGATACACCCAAACCATCTGCGCCAAATACGGATTCCACCTTTGCTAGACGGGCGTTCAGTTCCTGCTCGATGAATTCGTTCGCTCTTACAGGCGTTATTGCCGGCGCGGTAGTCATGATTCTTGCGCTTTCTCTCGGTTGGCCCACCTTGCTTGAGCCGCCATGCGCGCGATCTCTATTTTGCGTTTTTTTGAAAGAACAGCCGCCCTGACTCTCCCGCCCTTTATACCACCCCTACGTCCGATTGTTGCCAAATATTGTGAGACGACACTCATCTTTGGCGCTGACGTCTCTGGTTCATCGGTTGCGAGCCTTAACCTTGCGGCCGCCGCCTGATTGGGACCGGATGGCATATTGCTTAAGCGCCTCATGCATCGAGTATGACGCGAATGGAACAATTCTGCAAGCATGCCGCTGATTGCTGCCACTACCCCGCTAAATCGAAGGTGAGTCGCGATCGGGCCATGCTCAACGCGCTTCTTCGCGTACACTGGATTGTCTGCAACAAGGAAAAGGCTGCGGCGACCAACCCGATGACGATGGGAAAGACTGCAATCTGCGCGTTCATGGCCTTGACCGCCGTTTTTGCGCGCGCCCAAGCTCGCTCCGATCTCGTTCGCTACGATGCCGAAGCAGTTCGGTTGAACAATCGCGGCGTGGCGCTGATGGGCCAGCAATTCACCGAGCGCGCGGTGGACGCCTTCGCCGCGGCATTCAAAAAAGACCCGCGGCTGGCCCAGGCCGCGGCCAACGAAGGAATCGCGCTGCTGACCCAGCAAAAGCTTGACGACGCCAGAACTTGGCTCCAGAAGTCCATTGCAATCGACCCGAACCGTGCGCAAGCGTGGTACAACCTGGGCCTCGCGCAGCACGCGGGCAACGAGCTGGACGCCGCGCTGGCCAGCTTTCAACGGGCCGCGGAGCTCGATCCGAGAGATGCGGATTCGCTCTACTTCGTCGGCGTCTGCTACCAGGAGATGAAGCAGTACGACAAGGCCATCGCGACTCTCGAGAAGACGTTGCAGATCGAACCGCTGCACGCCTCCGCGGAGTTTGTGCTGGCGCGATCGCTGCAGCGCACCGGCCGCATCGACGAGGCGCGAGAGCACTTCAAACGATTTCAGCACCTGACGAGCACGAAAATCTCGGCGGCGATCGGCCTGAGTTATGGCGAACAGGGACACTATTCGACGGCGAGCACCGTGCGCGAGCCTGAGACGACGATTCCGGCGATGATCCCGGTGAAGCTGGAGGCGCGGCCTTTGGTGGCGGGCGAGGGAAATCCAGAGTTCTCCGCAGTCACCGGCGGAGCTTGCATGATGGACGCCACCGGCTCGGGGCAGATGGATCTCGTCCTGATGCAATCGGGAGAGCAGGCCATTCGCGTTCTGCACAACCAGGGCAACGGAGAATTCAGCGAGTGGGACGCGGCGGGCGCGGGGCTGAAGGCCAGCGGCCGCGCGGTAGCCTGCGCCGTGGGCGACTACGACGGCGACGGTTTGAACGATCTAGCCGTGGCGCTCGAAGACCGGGTCCTTCTGTTTCGCAACCTCGGACACGGGAAGTTCAGCGAGGTGACGGCGAAGTCGGGCATCGTGCCGCGCAATCGTCCCTCCGGCATCACGTTTGTGGACTACGATCACGACGGCAATCTCGATCTGCTGCTGACCGGTTTGGGGCTGAAACCCGGCGACGCGCCCAACGTGCTGTGGCGCAATAACGGCGATGGAACGTTCACGGAAAAGACCGAGGCGACGGGATTGGGCGGCAGCGGTAAGACAGCGGCGGCGATCCTCACCGACTTCAACAACGATCGCGCCGTCGACTTGGTCGTGACCGGCGATGGCCCGGCGCCGATTATCTATGTGAATCCCCGCGAGGGAAAGTATCCTAGGCAGCCGCTCTACGAGCACGTTGCGCTGCCGCCAACCACCGGCATCGCAGTTCTCGATTACAACAAGGACGGCTGGATGGACATCGCGGTGACCCACGCGGGCGCGCCGGGGCTGACGCTGTGGCGCAACGTGGAAGGGCCGAACCGCGTAGGGCGGCGCTTCGAGCGCGTCGCGCTGCCGCTGCATGGGGCGCTGCGCGGCTGGGGTTTGACGCCGATCGACATCGACAACGACGGATGGATCGATCTGGCGGCGATTCTGGAAACGCATGCCGGACCGCAGGTCGTCGTATTGCGAAATCGCGGCGACGGCAGCTTTGAAGACGTGAGCCGCGCGCTTGGGCTCGACAGTGTCCGCTTGCAGTCGCCGCGCGGGCTGATTGCCGCCGACGTCGACGGCGGCGGCGCCGCTGATCTGATCGTGACCCAGGAACACGCTGCGCCTGTGCTGCTGCGCAATGTGGGCGCGAACAAGAATCGTTTCGTGCGCATCGACCTGACCGGCCTCGCCGACAACAAGACTGCGATCGGCGTCAAGGTGGAAGTCTTTGCCGACGGGCTTTGGCAGAAGTGGGAGCTGCCCGGCGCGTCGGGCTACCAGACGCAGGCAGCGCCGCAAATTCTCGTAGGACTGGGCCAAGCGCCGGGCATCGACCTGCTGCGCATTCTCTGGCCCACGGGAGTCTTGCAGGACGAGATCGACATTCCGCAGCAACGGGTGATCGCTTTCAAAGAGGCCGACCGGCGCGGCAGCTCCTGCCCGGTGCTGTTTGTCTGGGACGGACAAAAATACAAATTCGTGACCGACATGATCGGCGCGGGCGTGGTGGGCCACTGGTTTACGCCCACGCGCCGCAACACGCCCAATCCGGGCGAGTGGGTGAAGGTGGATGGTGCTGACGTGGCACCAGTGAACGGCAAGGTCAGCGTGCGCTTCATGGAGCCGATGGAGGAGGTGAACTACATCGACCAATTGCGCCTGATCGCCGTCGATCACCCAGCAAACGTCGAAGTGAATCCCGACGAGCGATTTCTCGATGGGCCGCCATTTGCTTCGGGCCGCGTGGTTGCATGCTCGAATCTGCGCTTGCCCGCGGGTGCCTGGGACGGCGAGGGCCGCGACGTGCTCGATCTGATCAGCCAACGCGACCATAAGTTTGCCAGCGGATTCTCGCCGCTGCCCTACGACGGTTTCGCCAACCTTCACGCTCTGACGATTGACTTGGGTCCGCTGGACGCGCAGTCCCCGCTGCGCCTGTTGATGACCGGGTACGTCAATTACTTCAGCGCGACGTCGCTCTACGCCGCGTGGCAGGCGGGAGTGAAGGAAATTCCTCCGTATGTTGAGGCGGAGCGGCCCGATGGCACGTGGCAGCGCATTCCCGGCGATGCAGGATTTCCCGCCGGTCTCGAGCGCACCATCGTCGTAGATCTGAGCGGCAAGCTCCCCGCGGGCACGCGGCGCATCCGCCTGATGACCAATTTACAGGTTTATTGGGACCAAGTGCTGATCGACCAGAGCGCGGGCGCCGAATTTCGCACCACCGAGGCGCCGCTGGCATCGGCCGCGCTGCGCTTCCGCGGCTACCCCAAGGAGATCGACTTAGTAAGTCCCGGCGATCTGACTTATGACTACAACGTGGTGAGCCTGACCGGCTCGTATCAGCATGAGCGCGGCAGTTACACGCACCTGGGCGACGTGACGCCGCTGCTTACCGCCGTCGACAATCGCTTCGTGGTCTTCGGCAGCGGCGAGGAGATCGCAGCGGAGTTCGACGCCGCGAATCTGCCCGCCCTGCCGGCAGGATGGAAACGCGATTACTTCTTCTACGCCAACGGCTACGAGAAAGACATGGACTGGTGGGACGCGTCTCCGTTCACAGTGGCGCAGATGCCATTCCACGAAATGAGCACCTACCCTTATCCCGATTCCGAAGATCGCTCGCTGGAAGCGCAGTCTCTCGCCTACCAGTTGGAGTGGAACGACCGCTTCGACTCCGGCGAACCGGTGCGCTCGTACCGATTCGACTTCCGGGCGCTTCCGTCCACTCCAATCGACGATCTGCCTGCTCATTCCTCGCCGGTCGCGCAACCATGAGCGAATTGGTTCTGGCCTCGGCGACACAGCAATTGAAGTTTTTGCGCAGCGGCGAGATTTCGGTCGCGGAGTTGGTCGAGGCGCATATTCGCCAAATTGAGCGGTTGAATCCTGCGTTGAACGCGCTGGTCGACTTCGATGCCGAGGGGGTGCGTTCGCAGGCTCGGGCGCTCGATGCTGTTCCGGAGCCGCGCGGCGTGCTGCACGGGCTTCCCGTCACCGTGAAATCGTCGATCGCCGCTGTGGGTTACCGGTGCGAGATCGGCAGCCTGTTGCACAAAGGCGAGATACCGGCGGAAGATGCCGAGGCTGTGGCGCGGCTCAAGCGTAGCGGCGCCCTGATTCTGGGCACGACGAATTGCCCGGAGTTTCTGATGGCCTACGAAACCGCGAATCTGCTGCACGGGCAGACGCGGAATCCATGGGATCTCGACCGCACGCCCGGTGGATCGAGCGGCGGCGAATCGGCGGCGATCGCCGCGGGGCTTTCCGCGGCGGGACTGGGCAGCGATAGCGGCGGCTCGGTGCGCGTGCCGGCGCATTTTACGGGCATCTGCTCGCTGAAACCGACGCCGGGACGAATTCCCGGCCGCGGCCACCTTCCGCCGTGTGTAGGACCGTTTTCCATCCTCGGCGCCATCGGGCCCATGGCGCGCACCATCGCGGATGTCGCGCTGTTCTTCCGCGCGCTCAGCGGCCAGGATTTGCTCGATCCCGTCAGCCCTCCGCTGACATTGCGCGAGCCCACTCCGGACGATCTGCGGCAGAGTGCCATCGGCTATTTCGAAGACGACGGCCTCGTTCCTGTGACGCTAGAGACGCGAGCCGCGGTGAATGCGGCTGCACAGGCGCTGCGCGATGCCGGTTTTCGCGTTGCGCCGTTCCGTCCGCGCACCCTCGAGCAGCTCAGGAAGCTGTGGCGGACGTTTTTTGTGCAGTGCGGAGCGATGTTCTACGCGCCGGTGATTGCCGGCAAGGAGCAACGGCTGAGCCCGATCTTCCAGGAGTTTCTCTCCATCGCGCGGGCGCAGCCGCCGCTCACGGCGACGGACGTGCTGAATGCCTGGGCAACACTGGACATCCTGCGCGCCAAGACACTCGAAGAGATGCGCGAGTTCCCGGTGCTGCTTTGCCCGGTTGCCAGCATTCCTGCGTTTCGTCACGGCGAGCGCGAATGGACAGTCGAAGGAAGCCAAGTCGCATACCTCGACGCCATGCGGCACACGCAGTGGTTCAATGCGCTGGCGGCGCCGGCGGCGGTGGTTCCGGTGGGCCGCTCGACGGAGGGCCTGCCCATCGGCGTGCAGATTGTGGCGCGGCCGTTCGAAGACGAAGTCGCCTTGGGAGTGGCTGCCGTTGTGGATCGCGAATTCGGTTTTCGGCCGCCGCCAATCGCGCTTGCCTGATCAATGGCTGCAACGGGTGGTCTTGCCCAGCCGCGAATCATTTCCTCCGTCTCGAGCTGTTCGTGAAACCGCTCCGCGACAGATCTCCAGGATTCGTACGATTCCCGCAGTCCAGAGTTATGGCGTTGCAGGCGGCAAACCGGAATCGCCGGCCTTCTTCTTGGCCTCGGCTGTAATCGCCGCCTCGAACGCTGCAAGCCGCCGCTCCAGCTCCCATTGCGCGGCGGCTTTCTCGCTCGAGTCCAGGAACGCCTTACACGCACCTGACGGCGAAGCTCCACCCACCGTATCCTGCTCGCACACCTTTACCGGAGCATCATAATAATCCGCGTAGGGCCACAAACTCGCGCCGGGGAGGAAGCTGTGCTCCATCCCCGTGCGCGCCAACTTGACTAAGTTTTTGTAAGTCAGCCGATAGTCCAGCGCAGCGCGAACATATTCGTTTGTCAGATCGATGCGGCTCACGCCCTCGTCGTCGGTCGAAAGAGCCACGGGCACTTTTTCCGCCATGTAGATCGGGAAAGGATGCTGATTGCCTTTGATTCCGAGAATGCCCTCATTCGAACTCAGGTTGATCTCGACCATCACGTGCTTGTCCGCCAGCTCTTTCAACAACTCATGCGGATTGTCCTCGTCCATGATGTCGACGCCGTGGCCGATGCGCTGCGCACCGGCCAGCTCCACCGCCTGCCGGATATGAAAACGCAGTCCTTCCGGCGGCGCCAGTCCAAACGCCAGCTCGCCGGCGTGCAGAGCGATGGGCACCGTGGGATACAGGGAATGCAGGTAGCCGATCATCTTCATTTGCAGCGTGTAGTCGCGCATCGAGATGTAGCCGTCTTCCGGCTGCACCAGGTTGATGCCCACCCAGGTATCGTCGTTCGCGGCCAGGCTCGCCTGCACGGTTTCGAACCCCAATAGAAGCTGCGCGAACACGCGCTCCGGGGGTTGGCCCCGCAGCACCTGGTAGAGGTAGCGCGTTTCCACCAGGCAGGCCGTCGCTGCCTGCGGCGTCCCGCACTGTTCGGTCTTTTTGCGCGCCGCCTCGGTCTGGGTCGCTTCTTCCCGGTCGGTCTGCACTTCACTACGCACTCCGTTGTCGAGGAGCTCCTGCCGAAACTGCGCGAACAGCTGCTCGTTCGCTTGCTCCAGGTTCGCGCTTCGCCCCATCTGGTCCGCCGTCTGTGCTGCGTATGCGTACGCCGGCGTGACCATCAACTCGATGTACTGGTTGTTTTGCGCAGCAGCGCGGGCCGCCACTTCATCCACCCACTCCGCAGTATGGATCTTTTTCAAGCCGCCGAAACGGCCGAACGTGGCGAAGAACTGATCGTGGCCGCTCCATCCCGCCGAAGGCGCGAAGCTGCGCATGGAAAACGCGTCGATCAGCTTGTCGTAGATGGCCTGATTCGCCGCGGTCATATTTCCCGAGAACTCCGTCGCCGGAATCAGCGATCCCGTGCACGGGGGCTGCGCCAGGCTCAGCGCCTCGGGATCGACGCACAATCCATCTTCTCCGGCATCGCGGATGAAGGTCTCGGCGTAAACTGCTCCCGAAAGGTGAACGTGCAGGTCGGCCCCTTTGGGAAAACTCAACAGAAATGCGCGCAACGCCGGCGCGCCCTGCTTCACGGCCGTCTCGTAGGCGATCTCCACCTTGGTCTGGGGCGTCTGCGCTTCTGGCGTGGTTTCCCTTGCGCCTTGTGCCAGTGCGGGGTTGTCGACCAAGGCGGCGATGACAACGAACGAGACGAGGGAGAATACCCTGCGGCCCATGGTTCCTCCACAGTGGAGCAGTGAGCAGACTTAACCTGGACTCAGCTGCGAGTCAAAACGAAGTTGTTCTTGAGGGAGCGGGCCGTTGCCCGTCCATCCACTAGCCCGAATGGGGATTGGGACAAGCGCGGAAAAATCTGTTGCCCTGGATCATAACATGGCCGCCGATGCCGCCCCGAGCGGAATCTCAAGCGCCTGTTTCTGGCGCTCGCCGGCCCTCGCCCTTCTGGCCGTCAAGTTGCCCCGTTGATATACTGATTCTGGTTGTTTTTGAGTGCACGGTTCGTGGACTTTGCCCACCTTTCCCGGCCCCGCCGGAATCCGCGCCGGACAACACAACTGCACGTCTCGACTGAGGCCAGGTAGCTCAGTGGTAGAGCGCGGCCCTGAAAAGGCCGGCGTCGGCGGTTCAATCCCGTCCCTGGCCACCATATTCCAAAAGATTTGGCGGAAGCTGAAATCGGGCGAGTTGAGTCGCACAGACAATGCTCGGACATCCTGTCAAGCGGTGTTCGCCGGTCTCCGGCTCGATCAGCGTACAAAGTTCGCGGCTGTGTCTCCAGTGCGCGCGATGTGCTTGCGTCCGAGCTTGGCCTGCCGTGGGGTCGTTTTGATATTTGACTGGCCCAGAATCGTTCCGCCGAGCGTTACCTCACATGCCGAAAATGCCGAGCTGCTCCCAGCGTCCGATCAGGCGCGTTGCCAATAGCGCTTAGGGATTGGCCGATACTTCCTGGCGATCGGCCTGCGTCGCGGGATAGAGACCCACACAAGGACTCGTTGCAAGGGCAGGGATGAATTCGAATTATGAAGCCCGCATGTTTCTCAAGGATTGTCTTTCTTTGAGAATGCGCCGCCATCGAGCTCCGTGCTGCCACGATTTGCTATCGGAAACCTGGCGCGATGCCGGCATTTCGGTACTATGGCGATTCCAATGTTGGTGTACCCAGGACCCGCTAACTCGCCAACTCGCTAACCTGCGCGCAAGCGCACGCCAACTTGCCGTCTTTGTGTCAACGTATCTGTCGTGTGACCTGGGTACAG
>Ga0187784_10001975_pt1 | contig 16393 bp, 18 predicted proteins | sample 1015_SJ02_MP15_2_FD_132964 | JGI IMG/M metagenome (GOLD analysis project Ga0187784, IMG submission 132964) | Tropical peat soil microbial communities from peatlands in Department of Meta, Colombia - 1015_SJ02_MP15_20_MG | ecosystem: Environmental > Terrestrial > Soil > Wetlands > Peat | place...
CTCCAATGCCTGGAGTAAATCTTCCGGCGAAGGGCAAGAGGCATCTTCTTTTGCTTCTATCTCTGGTTTGAAAACGCGCTCAGACATGATGGTTGTCAGCTCGGATACTTCCCACTATTTTCAAAATGGAGGAAGGGGCAGATCTCACTCTTCTAGCCCCGCCGATAAATATAGAATTCAGCGACGCAAACAACCAGGTACAATGCGATCCCGGCAAACCACTCGAGCGCCTTTGCCCGCGACCGTCTCCGTTCTTCAGCCTTACTCAGCAACATCGGCACTCCCAGCATCATGGGGAAGGCAAAAACCCGGCGCAACTCCTCTTCATCACAGAGCGAGTGGTCTCGGGTTTCAACGAGAAAAGCCAGCGCCAGCCCCAAAGCGAGCCCGGCCCCTAATCCGCCCAAACTGATTTTCACGCGATTCGGGCTGGTAGGCTTCGCCGGCAGGCTGGGTTGGTCGATGATGCGGAATCGCTGGCCCTGTTGGCGTCTTTCCAAGCTGGTTGCCAGCTCGGATTGCGTCTTCTTGTTCAGCAAGTCGTCATAGTGTTGTTTGGCCAGATCGTAGCCGCGAAGCAAATCCGCGAGTTGTTGCTCACGAACAGGGGTCAGGTTGAGACGGCGCTGATACTCTGCAATGAGGGATTCGGTCTGCTTCTCTTCCGCCGTATCGTTCTGGAGCTCTATACGGTTCGCTTCCAGCTGGCTTTTGAGCTGCGCGATGGCCGGGTCTTTTTCCGTAGTCCTGGTCGGATTTGAGGTCTCCTGCACGGTCCCACTCTTGGGGGGCTCCAGGGCACCCGTCGCAGCCGCCAGCAAGGCCTGCGTCTCCTTAATTTGCTCGTCGATTTTCACTACGTCCGGATACTTCGGCGTGTATCGTGACAATAGATCGGCTTTCTCATCTTGCAGCCGAGCCAACTCTGCCTTGATCGTTTCGATGGGACTGGCGGCCGGCGATCCGGGGGCCGCGACACTGGCAGGAGCAAGGTCTTGGTACCGTGAGATTAAGGACTGAAGATAGACCTGCTGTTCGTGCGCCCGAGCTATAGCAGCCATGGTGTTCTGAAGTTGTGAATGCAAGCCGGCCAGTATGGCAAGATTTCCCTGTTGCTGCTCCGGCAGTTCACCAAGGAAGTTCATCTTGAAGTCCCGAACACGGCTCTCTTGCTGCTTCAATTCTCCTTCCGCAAGTTCGAGCTGCTCCGCCAGGAATTTGGTCGTCCCTGTTGACTGCTCTTCACGTGACTTGTTGTTTTCATTAATGAAGAGGGTAGTCAGCTCTTTGGTCACCGCTTGCGCCAAGCGGCGGTCAACGCTGGTGAAAGAAATCTTGAAGGCGTTTAAATCTCTGGTCTCAGAGGTCCTTTGCAATGCTTCAATCTTGATATTGCTCCGCATCAGATCGACTAGCTCCTCCGGGGCTAGACCCTTCCTCTCCTTCACATATAGAGCGAATTCGTCTATAATCTGGAGCAACTGAGTGCGGGAAAGAATCGCGTCAGTCATGACCATAAGATCTTCTCTGAGATCGAAAGTCGTATTCGCAGTGACGTAGCGTTCAGGCACCTGCTGGCGTTCCACAAGGATAGTGGCCTCCGACTCGTAACGGTTAGGGAGCAGCAACGAGGCCAGGCAGGCAGCTAGTGCAATGAGCGAAGTAGGCAGGAGCACCCACCAGCGCCGTCTAACGGCCACCGCCAGAAGCTTGCTTAGCATTACATCAAGATTCTCGTCTTGTTCGGCCAATGAACCCTATCTCCTTCATCGATCGCCTCGTCGCCGCAAGTATCGACGCGCCGTCTCAAGCGCTACGGCGGCCTGTGGTGACTGATCCAATCTCTGCTTGGCTTTACTCGCCACGTTCGTTGAGTCGTGCTCCTTCCCTCTCATTGCTGGCCGGCAGCCAATTGCTCAATGCGTTCTGCCGAGGGCTTTAGCGAGTTCGCACCCCTGCAGCCGGGCTGAGGTGCTCATTCTTTATATTCAGAACTGACTGGCGCATTTCCAGCCCTGCCCAGACACACGCAGCTGTGTAAGTGAAAAGTCGGATGGGCTTCCGGTCATGGCGTGTCCTGAGCAACACCAGATCAATTGGAGCTGCAAACAGCAGGTTCGCCATCGGATACATGAGGGCTTTTCCCGCAAAGGGGCGCATTAGCGGATCTACCTCGACGGGCCTGAACCCACTTGGATAATGGTGGAAGAAGTGATTCGTGCTTTGCGCGTCCCAAGTCACTGCGGCATGTATGGCGAAACTCAGAATGATCGGGGCGACTTTGTCGCGCATGGCGTGTCGCTCGCTTCGAGCTTGCGGAGCACCTTTCAGAAACGCCATATCCCGGGGCCTTTCAACGCCCAAAGGAACCGAATGCTGTCCCGGGCCCTCGACCCGCCCCACCACAGGTAATGCCACGTGCTTCCCGTCCAAATCTGTCGGCAACGCGTCACCCGGTATGGTCTGCTCTCCGGTGTTAGAAGGTTTGTTTCCCGAGAAACTGCCGTCCTCGCAAACAGCTTGGACGTCCCGATTGGAAGAAAGTAAACTCGCAGGTACAGTTTGCGGCGCGCACGTCCCTTCCGTCATTTCGCCGCCTTGATAAACAGCCGCTTCGGCCTGGACCTGTGCAACTGGCGAGGCTGCCTGCGCCATGAGGCCAATGGGCCATAGCACAAAAATGGCAAGGAAACTGATTGTTCGCAATTTCTCTCTTAGGGAACGACTATTGTGTCGCCGGTCTTGAGTTCCACGTTTTGCTCGGGGTTACGTCCCTTGATCACTCTATTGTAATCGAAATGAAGCGTTTCGGAGGAGCTGTTGCCCCTGGGCCTTATAATGTAAATTTTGTTTGGCTTCGCGAAATCGAGAAAGCCGCCGGCAATAGCGATAGCTTCAAGAACCGTAGTCGGTCTGCCTAACTCATATGATCCGGGCTTTGTCACCTTGCCGAGGACAACGTATGTTCGACTTTTCACCTCTTGCACAATCACGGCAACTTCCGGCTTAGAGATGTAGTCTTTTAGCCTCTCCGCCACGATGCGCTGTACCTGGAGGGCCGTCAAACCGCTTACTTGCAACTCTCCGATTAGCGGAAGCGATATCTTGCCATCGGGGCGCACAGGGACAGTCCGGGAAAGCTCCGTATCCTTCCAAACATTAACCGCCAGCACGTCTGAGGGCCCGATGACGTAGTCATCACTGACAGGCTTGAGGGTGGGAGCGTTGGGCGTTGCGCCCGTTTTCTTGCCTGCTTGTCCAACCAAACTGGCTGTCTGGACGGGCTGGTTTCCGCCCCCTTGGCTGGATTCTGATCCTTGAATGTCGCTGATAGCGATTGAAAGACAGGCCAAGAGAGCCAGTCCGGCAAACCAAGCCCTCACACCCGGGGTCCACATCATGCTGCTTCGCTTTCTCTGCGCCACGCTATCTTATCAAAAGTTTAGATTGAATGGATCAATATCTTCTTCGCGGAGATTTCCCAATCGACTCGCTTTGCGTTGATTACGAGTCCGACCCTTAAAGGGAGTAAGGTCCAACTCGTTCCACAAATGAGACTCCCCTATCAATTCTCAGGATGTCCTCTCGGGCCACTCCCGCGTCACGGACGCGCTCAACCACACTGACATCGACTTCGACAGAGGCAGATTGTGCCAGCATTTGCACTGAAAGCACCAATCGAAATGCGCTCTTCTTGCGGACTAGTATGCCTTGAATCCCTTCCAGGGGTCCGGATTTGATCCGCACCCGGTCTCCGCATCTAAGAAAGGGGTGCGGCTCAATCCGCAATGAACTGTCGACCAAACGGCGCACAGCTTCAATTTCTTCCGGTGGAATATCCGCCGGACGCCCTGCCCAGGACACAATTGAGTGAACCCCTGGCGTCATAAGGATGTTCAACATTCGGTCGAGACCGCCTCGGATGAACACATAATTGGGGAAGAGAGGCAGAAGGAGTTCCTTGCGACGGTCCTTCCAGCGGTGAATTGCGTGGTATTGTGGCAGGAACGCTTCGAATCCCTTGGCAGAGAGTGCCTGAGAAACAACTTTTTCGCACTGATGGCGAGTGTAAAGCGCATACCATCCGGAAGCCCAGCGGCCTGCGGCAAAACCCTCGCATCTCTCTTCCATGAGCATCTGCCCGTACCTTTCTGGCGTCTTCAACTTACAGCTCCGCCCTTTGACTTACAGGCTCAACCGCCCCATAAGCCTTCTGTTCGCAGTCTTCGAGGAAGAAACGACTGAAAAAGCCCTTGCCATTGTCGCCCAGTATTCCGAGCGCCGGTCACCTGGGTCGCACGCTCCCAATCCCGTTACGTTTTTCTACCTTTGGGCTCACGCTTAATGATTTTGCCTTCCTCATTTGATGCGCAGCGATGGACGCATGATGCCATTCTCCGAAAACCGGCCCCTATCCTCCACCGAAGAGCACGTTTTCTGAGAATTTACTTGTGTTTCCACTCTCCGCCAAGCGTACCGGCGTACCGGTACTTCTGTGGAGGTACTGCCTAGGCAACCGCCGCTGAACTCGCAGGCTCAAGGTTGGACTGCCTTCTCAGTCCGCATGGTTTCTCCTCAGAGTATTGAAAGAGGGTACACGGCCCGCCCCGAGGAGAGAGACATCCCGTCGTAGCCTATCTTGGTCACGACGGGGGAGTATCAGCATTAATTCCGGTCACAGTATGAGACCCAGAACCCTCCTTACCGACCAATGGCACATTCTTTCATGCATCCAACCTAGCTGGACGACTCAGCCCAGAGTGGGTTCTCTTCCCCGCAAGTCATCTTAGATTATCGAGTTTAAGCCTTTAGTTTGCCTGACAAGCTGAAATTGACAATAGCCCGACGGTTCCATGCCTATGGCACCATAAGGTGCTAAGCCCTGCCCTCCCCGCTTCCGCGCTCAGCCACATCGCTTAGGGTCAGGGCCGGGGCTAGTCCTTGGGAATCCACCCGTGATCAATAGCGAAGAGGACGAGTTCCAAGCGGTTGGACACTCCCAGCTTGTCAAAGATGTTAGTAAGGTGATGCTTGACAGTCTGCTCGCTGATGCCCAGTTTCCGTCCAAGATCCTTGTTCGTATAGCCAGCAACAACGTGGGTCACGACCTGCATCTCACGGGTGGAAATACCGAAGTCTCGATTGGCCGTTGATGCGCGACTGTCAGGCACGGTTCGCCGCAGTGCCTCGATGAGGTCCGAAATGCTCTCTCGACCGACCCAATACTGGCCGTCGCCTACACAACGAATACACTTGAGAAGAAGTGGCAGTGCCGCGTGCCTGAAAACGATGCCGTGAGCCCCCAATTGGAGAAGCTCGACGACCTGCTCCTTTTCGATGGCCCCAGTCACGATGATGGTGCGTGTTTGAATCCCCAGCTTGCCTAGCTCTCGAAGGGTCTCGACACCAGTTCCCTTAGGCATCGAGAAATCCAGCAGGAGGATCTTGGGTTTGAGTTTGCCAACGACCCTTACCGTCTCTTCGCCATCCCCAGCTTCACCGACAATACGCAACCCCGGTTCAGCTTCGAGCAGCTTCCGCAGGCCCTCCCGAAATATGGGTTGGGCGTCGGAGATGACTATGTCAATAGTGGACGGAGGCTCTTCCATTGGCACTAGACTAGACCAAAACCCTAATGAACTATATCTCTCAGTCCTTATTGTATCACGGGTTCGCCGCCTAACCAATGCAGCCAATCGGCACCGTGTCGTGCCGTGCGCCAGAAGGGAAAACTTTGCTCAGGCCAACTCCTCCTTACCTGGGTTCGCGCCACAGAGCCCGTTCTTGCTGCTTGCGGCTTCTCACCCGAGGGGCCGTCATCGGCGCATTTCGACCCCCATTGTTTGAGCCACGAATGGACCTTGTTCTGTATTGACATGATGCACTTCGAGGGTTAGCATCAGTCCCATTGCAATGGCCTCATTTCGCACGGAGAGGAGACCTGTCGTGATAAAACAAATTGGCATCGTGAGCTATTGGCTGGGTTTGCTCAGCACCCTGTTCGCTTTATGTCTGCGGGGATTGAATATTTTCGGAATACTGAGCTCCCGCGTGGTCCAGCAGGGAAGAACTCTTTGGTACATGAGTTTCTATAAGGGAGCGCTTCTGTTTTTCTTGATCGCTATTGCCACGGCGAGTTACGAGTCATTGCGCGCAAAGACTTCATAACAACCTCCTTTCGCAGCTTCTGTGGAATCGGGGCGCAACCTTGTATTTCAGCGACAGAGTGTAGGCTAATCCGAATTCCACAACAGTAGGGGATAACCTCCCCCGTGGAGCATTAAGGGGAAGTGTATCAAGGTCGTTGGCAATGACCTGCAGTCCACACTAACCCATAGTGGGCACGGTTGTGGTAGGCTTCGTAGTGGCGGAACTCAATTGCATTCGAGCGGGAGATTGTATTGTCATGAATATCGCGGTCATTGGGGCGGGGTATGTGGGCCTTATCACCGCCGCAGGCTTGGCAGAAATTGGTCATCGGGTCATCGCAGTGGACGACGACGCGCGGAAGATAGAGACCTTAAACGGGGGCGGAATGCCGTTCTACGAGCCGCTTCTGGGCGATCTGGTCACGCGCAACCGGCAGGCGAAGCGGCTGGAATTTAATTCTCAAATAGAAGACGCCGTGGCCCAGTGCCAGGTCATCTTCATTTGTGTGGGAACTCCGCCCTTGGAGAGTGGTGAAGCCGACCTTTCCTCCGTGGAGTTGGTGGCGCGGAGAATCTCCGAACATGCCCGTGGTTACCTCCTGGTAATTGAGAAAAGCACGGTGCCCGTACAGACCGGCCGCCGGCTTCAGAAGTACTTCAGCATTTACGGGAGCAGCTCTCAGTTCCAGTGTGACGTGGCCTCCAACCCGGAATTCTTGCGCGAAGGATCCGGCTTGGAGGATTTTTTCCACCCTGACCGTGTTGTTGTGGGCGTCGAGTCGGAAAAGGCGGCCAGCCTCCTGGAGGAGGTTTATCGGCCGGTGCTCGACCAGAGCTTTGCCTGTCCCGTTCACGAAGATTGCCACAACAGCCCGCGGGTGCCATTCATCGTCACGGACGTCAACAGCGCCGAGCTGATCAAGCATGCTTCGAATTCTTTCCTGGCAATGAAGATCTCCTTCATTAACATGATCGCCGATTTGTGCGAAGCCGTGGGAGCGGACGTGGGGAAGGTGGCCGAGGCCGTGGGCATGGATAAAAGGATCGGTGGCAGCTTTCTCAGACCGGGCGTGGGATTTGGTGGTTCCTGTTTTCCCAAGGACCTCCAAGCCTTCGTGGGGGTAGGGCAGAATGCCGGTTGCGACTTCACGCTTCTGCGCGAAGTGGACCGAATCAACCAGAGGCGCATCGATTCGTTCGTTAACAAAATCAAGGATGAGCTTTGGGTAGTCCGCGGAAAACGGATAGGAGTTTGGGGACTTGCCTTCAAACCCCGCACGGATGACGTTCGGTCTTCTCCATCGCTCGCGGTCATCCGCAGATTGCTTGCGGAAGGAGCTCGCGTGCGTGCGTACGATCCAAAGGCGATGGAAAAAGCTAAAGCGGAGCTCCCCGAAATTGAGTATTGTGCGGATGCTTACGCAGTGGCCGAAGGCGCGGAAGCGGTCCTGGCCCTCACTGAGTGGGAGGAATTCCTACGCCTTGATTGGACGAGGGTTCGCCAAATCATGGCGCGACCACTGATCTTCGATGGTCGCAACATGTTTTCCCGTGGCGTGATGGCTGCACATGCTTTTGAATACGTAGACATCGGCAGTGGATCGCGGGCGCATAAGCGCCTTCCCGATTCGAAAACCGTTTGAGGAGATAATGAGGGATCTTGATGACGGTTGTCATTACAGGTGGGGCGGGTTTCCTGGGGAGTCATCTCTGCCAGCAATTACTTGCCCTGGGACACCAGGTTTGCTGCGTGGATAATCTTGTGACCGGACGCCTGGGGAACATGGCTGCCTTTGAAAGCCATCCGGGATTTAAGTTCCTTCTCCAGGATGTCACCAAGCCGATAGAAGTGGACGGGGCCGTCGATGCAGTAATGCACTTTGCTTCTCCTGCCAGCCCTGTTGATTACCTCAGGCTGCCCATCCAGACATTAAAGGTGGGATCCCTCGGCACTCATAATGCTCTGGGGCTGGCTAAAGCGCGAGGTGCCAGGTTTCTGCTGGCCAGCACCTCCGAGGTCTACGGAGATCCGGAGGTGAGCCCGCAAAGGGAAGACTACTGGGGGCGGGTAAACCCGGTAGGGCCACGCGGCGTCTACGACGAAGCGAAACGCTTCGCGGAAGCCTTAACCCTGGCCTATCATCGCACTCACAGCCTGGACACGCGCATTGTTCGCATCTTCAATACCTACGGCCCCCGAATGCGACCTCACGATGGCCGCGTCGTCTCCAATTTCATCGTCCAGGCTATACATGGTGAGGATCTCACCATCTATGGAGATGGGACTCAGACCCGGAGCTTTTGCTATGTCTCGGACCTCGTGGAGGGTATTATTCGGCTTCTCCTTCACTCCGGCGAAAGGGAAGAATCCTCGCATGACCTACTCAGTGCCATTCACCAGCCTGTCAACCTGGGGAACCCGGCCGAAATTACCATCGCGGAAACTGCTGCGCTCATCATCCGGCTCACCCAGAGTTCGAGTCGAATGGCTTACCATCCCCTGCCCGTGGATGATCCTAAATGCCGTCGGCCGGATATCTCACGTGCTCGGGCCCTTTTGGGGTGGGAGCCGCACGTTGGCCTGGAAGACGGGCTGGTCCGGACTATCGACTATTTTCGCAGCTTGTAATCGAGTTACGATTTGGGGTTCAATTTCTGGACTCGAGTTGAGAACTCCGGAAGATCTCCAGTTTACCGAAGCGCGGATCAGTTTTTACGCTTCCGATTTTGGTCCGTACAGGCAAATGAGTCGCACTCAGTTTCAAGGGAGTGTCAACCCCTAACCACGAATCAGGTAATGATGCGTAGAGCAGACGGATAATCTCGATGTGGGCGGTGCAACGGCACTCCACACATGAGAGGCCAAACCCTATCACTCCGAAGAGGCCTCGCCAGACCTCTAAGCCCTTGTCCAGCAATGCATTAGGCTCTCCCGACGCCACCTTCGTCGCTGCGCCTGTTTCTGGTCAGCGAGTTGGGCTAAAGACATATTGACAGTACCGCTTACTTGTTGTAAAGGAATAGGGCGCTCATTGAGTCTGCCGAGAGTCGGAAAACATATGCGGCGGCGAGGCCTCTCCCATGGATACCAAGTCCGTGCAACGACAAGGTGTGAAGGCAGCAATCCTTGTGGCGGCCATTAGCACACTTGCCATCCTCTCCGCTTCCCAGACTGTGACTCTTGGCTGGCCCCTCAGCGTACCGGAGGTCACCCGTACATCTGCCAGCCTTTTCTTTGGAAACCAGCCCGTCGGCACGATCATTGCTCAGACGATCGCCCTGCGCAATGCCGGTAAGATAGGTTTGAACATTACCAGCCTTGCGATCACAGGCACCAGCGCCGGCGACTTTGTTCAGACCGACAATTGCGGCAGTTCGGTGGCAGCAGACGCCAAATGCACAATCAGTGTGATCTTCAGGCCTTCCGCTAGTGGTGGCGCCACAGCCTTGCTAAGCATCTCAGACAATGCCAGCGACAGCCCAGGGGCTGCGAGCCTCTCCGGAACAGCGGAATTGATCGCTAACCCGTTCCCGGGCGCCGTGGCCAGCCTTTCACCCACCGACCTTTCTTTTGGCGAAGAACCTGTCGATGTGACAAGTACGGCGCAGGCTGTCACCCTGAGCAACACCGGCAACGCCGCCTTGAGCATTACCAGCCTCGGGCTGGCGGGTATCAATGCCAACGACTTCACTCAGAACAGCACATGCGGCAGTTCGCTGGCCGCAGGCGCCAAGTGCATGATTGTAGTGACGTTCACTCCTTCCATCGCCGGGAGCGAAACGGCCGCGCTAGGCATCTCGGACAATGCTAGCAACAGCCCGCAGGCTGTGAGCCTCTCCGGCACGGGAGCGCACGACGTAATTCTGTCCTGGACCGCCAGTACGACTCCCGGGGTCGCCGGGTACAATGTTTACCGTGGCATCACTTCGGGTGGGGAAAGCACTACGCCCCTCACCGGCTCTCCTGTGGCCGCAGGTTGCACGAGCAGTACGAGCACAACGAACTGCACATACGCTGATACGGCTGTCGTAGTTGGGACGACATATTATTACACCGTCACAGCCGTGGCCTCTGATGGGGTCACTCAGAGTGCGCCCTCGAAGGAAGTTTCAGCCACCGTGCCGTCAAGCTAGTACCATTCCTGGTGCAACAGCAGGCTCTCTCAGCCAGTGTTCTTCCAACTCGGCGGCGCAATAGTTGTCCAAATGCTCTATGTCGGTTTCCGGGCCTTCGAACTTTGGCACAACAGACCGATGCGCCAAGGTTCGAAGCCATTGTCGTGGACGATGGCAGGGAGGAAGCTGCTCCTGAATTTATTCGCCAATGGAATCAATGCTACCCCGTAACGGTAGTCCGACAGCCTCATGCGGGGTCTCGGTTGCCGGAAATCGCGGGATCCAGATTTCGAGAGGATCGGTCCTGATGTTTATGGATGCCGACCCTAGATTGCAACCCAGTTGTCTCGCGAACCCTTGTTGAACGGTTGTCGCCGGCCCGCTGGGCAGGGATCATACTGGTTTCCGTGGGGGTGGCGCTGGTGTGCACAGATTAGGCGGCACGAGGCCGATCTGCAACCGAAGGGTGATCTCCGTTTTGCTAATGCCAGCGTGGTGGGGCTTCAGTGCCTGGCCGGAATGAGAAGCTGCCCTCAGTGGCCGGCCCAGCAGGTAGGGTCCGTGGGTGGCGAAACGCAGGGCCAGGCAGGTTCCTATCGTTTTACGGCGCCGGTGTCCCCGACTCAATGTAGTACATGATGGGGCGGCTGTGGAGTTGGCACTCGTCTTCGCTTCGGGTGGGGAGAGGAAGCGTGTGCTGCCGGAGCGGCAGCGACGATGGTAGCGACCAAGGCTGTACCAGCCAGGGCAATCTTGCCCACCGCTTCACGGCGGGAGGCTAGCCCTGCATCCAAGGCTATCACACTGCCCGCTTCCAGAAGGTTGGCCTTTTGGAGTTCCGCGAGAGCCTGCAACACCACCTTGCGGTCTGACGGAGTTCCTAGTTTCGCTCCGGCGACGCGCGAGAGTTCGTCGACCGTCCTGGTTCCATCGCAGCTTTCCCAAATCGCCGCCGCTGTCTTGTTCAGGCAGTGCACTTTATTGCTGGTCTTATCGTAGAGAACTGCCTCCTCCGGCAGGTTCTCCACGAAGATGTCTCTTTTCCGTGCTAATGGCTTCATGATCCCCCCTCAGGTATCCAAGACCCGACTACAACGACGCCAAAACTTGTCGAGCAAAACTCGCAGCCTCCCCTCGCAGCCCTTCAAAACCCTGAGCATTTGTCATCGCCTTGGCTAAAGCCTTAACCGACTCCTCCGGACGACTACGCAGAGGGATGGTGTTGTCCAAGAGCCCCAACAAAGTCCCGCCACAAGTCAACCGCCGGGGTTGCCAGCTACTTCCGTCTTCATAACGGCTGATGAAAACCCATCCCAGGGGAATGGGACGGGGAGGCGGCCCGCAAAGAACACTGCCCAGGTCGCGGCTGGGGAGCGTGTGGATGGGAGCGGCTTTTAACTTCGGAAGCCGCCAATACGGATGAACTCTACCCTCCGAATCAAAAATGGCATACTCGTCCGAGTAGTAGTCTGCCCCAGCCTCCACCAAGGCCAGCACGAGCGTAGTCTTCCCACTCAAGGAACGGCCGGGAATGACAATCGCCCTGTCTCGCCAGCCAACGACCCCTGCATGGACGAAAATCAGCCCCTTTGCCAGCCTCGCAACGGCCAGTTGAGCCCAGGACTCGACAGCGTCCTTAGCAGCTCGAAGGCTAACCTCCGTCCCCAAAACCATCCCGTTTTCGGCAATTTCAAAGAGGGACTCGCCTTCAGCGTTACGATTCAGCCGGACTGACAGTACGGCATCTGACGGCCCTCGGTCATCAATCTTTGCGTCGGGGACAATCGGCGAAGGCAATTCTCCGAGGAGGGCGGGCGGAAGCTGAAACTCGATTCGAGCGCCATACGCAAAAACAGAGAATACAGTTTCCGACGGTTCAGTGCCGAGGTTCGAATCGCCAATCGCAGTTTTTGGCAGAGTAAAAACCATTCGTCTGGCCGGCAAGAAGAGAAATAGATTCTGCCGCGAATCTGTTTTCCATCTATGGCAACCGCAGGTTAATTCTTCTAAACACATTTGTCAAGCCTAAGTTATGTACGTTCCATACTTCTATACGTACCTATCTAATAAATGAGGGATGGAAACTTCAATGTCTTTGGGAACCGCGCGCCGACAGGGACGGCAAAACCTACCTTGCGCCGGTAGAAGGCTCCCGGCGGAAAAGCAGCACCAACCGTAATAACTGAGCGGTGTACTTCGCGAAGTGCCGGGTTTCAGGGGATTCGGCATTCAACGAAGCGGGGAACGACGATGAAGGAATCGAGGCGGCAAGCCCCGAGGTCGAACAAAAAAGCGAAAACGGTCGTAGAGTCAGGATCGCTTGTTTAGCCTGTAACGAGCGCTGCAGAGAGCAATGGGTCACCTGGAAGTCCCCTTGCTCAGCTCTTTCGCCATGGGAACCGTGCTGGCTTGCAGGCGGGATACTGGTCAACAAGCCAGCGGTCCATTCACGGGTGGAAGCCGAAGTGGGTATTATTGAGGGTGATGAAACTTTGATCGTCTGAGTCGGAGTTCGCCTACCTGGGCTTGGGTGATGGAAGCCGTGTCCAGATTCTCCCAACCAGGACTCGCCAAAAACTCAATTGAAACAACCAAACTCCGACACACGTGCCCGAAGTGTTAGTGATGAGATCTGTCGTACCGGAATCGCGCGTGGGAAGGAATGCCTGAAGAATCTCGATCGCCAAGCTGAGTGTGAACCCGAGCAGAACGGTGATCCGTGCGGGCGTTTTGATTTGTCTGGCCAGCGAAAAGTAGGCGCAGACAAGAAACCCGAAAGGAACAAAACCCACTATGTTGATCAGCACGTCTTTCCAATAGCTCCAACTTGGACGAAATTCCTGCCAGAAAGGGACCAGAAAGGCCTGGTCCAAAACCAGGTAACGCTCCGGAATATACAAGTCGGTTCTCGAGGGCACTTGGTTATGAATGACACGACCGGTGCGTTCATCAAACAGATAAAGGGCCACGGCACGGTCATTTTGGGAAACGTCTGGTCGTCCCTTTTCTATCCATGTCTGATAGTGGTGAAGGACCTGGGCCGGAGAGATCTCTTCGTCATAAAAGGCAAGGCCGCGCAAAAGGCCTGACCAGCTATTGTCACTTTTGGGCAAGTTGGCGATGACAAGCTCGCCGTCAAAATCCCGTCTGGAGAGCGGAAACTTGGGGGCGCTCCGGGCCAACGCGCCATCAATATAGACGGATATCTGCCCTCCCTTGGCCGTAACTGTAACAAACAACGGCTTTCCCCGATGGAAAATGTCGTCAACATAGAGTCTGGTGGTCAGGGTTCGATAGCCCCCCTCGCGAAGGTCACTTTGCAAGGCAAGGTCAGAAATGGACTGGTGCAACGAGAACTGTCGAGGGTTCTCCGGATCATAGAAGGCGAAGAGAGTGCCCGAGGCCGCAGTAAGAGCAGGCTCAAACCAGATTTCCAAACTGCACGGGGCATCCGCCGGTGCATTCGCGGCCTCAAATTTCCCGGAGCTTAGTACTGTCCCACGGCGACCGAATTGCAGCCCGCTCGCGCCCGCGAACCATGCCACTTGATTCTTGGGAGAGTGAAAGGGCCAGAGCCCGGCCACCAGCATGCCCGCTAAGACTAATACGCAGGCCGCGCCAAGGAGCTTGGGACCTAGCACGTCTCTGTCAGTCTGGCCGCTCTTCGGTTGGATTCCCGAGGTAATAGGCGGCCCGCCAGACTTGGCATCGAGTTGTTTCATTTGAATCCCCGGGTTTGCCAGCAAAGTCTTTTGCTCATACCAAAACACACTATATAGTCCACCATATCATGAAAGCCTTGCCTTCTTGACTGCCACGGGCGGGTGGGCTTTAGGAGGAGGCGTAATCACCATCCTTGCGCCTTGCCTCGGCTTCCGCCAGCCAACCTCGTTTCAATTCTGCTTCAGGGACGCTGCTCAGATATGGCTTGATGTCGAGGATGGGCGTGCCGTCCAGCATGTCCACGCCGTGGACTCGGAGCTGGTTACCCTCGCGCCCAAGCAGTCGCACCACCGTTAGGCCAATGGGATTTGGGCGGCGGGGTGATCGCGTGGCAAAAACGCCGTGAGGTTGCACATCACAGGGCGGCGTGCTTACTAAATCGCATCCTTGACTGCGATCGAAGACCCACAGAACGTAGAGATGAGAAAAGCCGTCGATGTCTCGGAGGCCCGGTTCGAACTCGGGAAGAATCTCCAACGTTCCCTCTTCGTCATGCTTCGCCCCCAGCCCGCGAGGAATCTGGTCAGCTTGGGAAAAAGGGCTGTGAACGAAGCCAATGGGGTGCATCGCTAAGTACTGCATGGTCTCCTCAAGCCGGCATTACCCATCCAGGGGGGGCGCTGGCAGGCTCCCGCTGGTCCGTCATCCTAATGCCTATAGCATACCTCATGACCTCTCACAGGCGATATATTGAGATTGGGATTCATTTCGGGCGATCTTTTTCCGATGTGTTGGTCTTTGAGTTGTATTGACCTCGTATATTTCAAGAATTATTATGAGTCCGATTGTAACGGCCGCATTTCGTACCGGAAGGAGAGGTCTCGTGGAAAAGCGAATCGCTACGGTGAGCTATTGGCTGGGTCTGGCCAGCTGTCTTATCGCTGTGGCGCTACGGGTGTTAAATGTTCTTAGAATACTGCCCCGAACCGTGGTTAAGGAGGGACAGACTCTCTGGTACATGAGTTTCTATAAGGGGGCAATTCTGTTTTTGGTGATCACCATTGGCACGGCAAGCTACACGTTCCTGCGCTCCGAAAAGACCTTATAACGACCTCCTTTCGCAACTTTGGCACGATCGAGAGCTCCTTGCAGCGTAGCTATGAATCGTAGCGTGAAGCCGAACCCGGATTCCAGAATACCTGGGGATAGCCGTGCCCGGGCCTTTCCGCGATAAGTGTGGCGAAGCTGCGCTAAGCGGGCTGTGCCCGGTGTTGGCCCTGCTTGTTAGCGGTCTAATGCTCTCGCTGGCGTTCTGAGGAGGATTCCGGCGGGAGGCGCATTCATCCCCTGCATTTCACTCGATGGTCCGTGAGGAGGGAAGAGGACTGGCGGAGAATTCAACCCGATTGCGTCCTGCCTCTTTAGCCCGGTAAAGAGCGGCGTCCGCCCTTCCCAGCAATGCTTCGAGCTCCGCAGGAACAGGGGCATCGGCCACTGCCACACCCAGGCTGATTGAGACCTCGATGGGTTTATTCCTGGCTTTCACCGGCTCGTTGCGAATAAGGTGGCATATACGCTCGGCCAGTTTCACACCGTCCTCCAGGTCGCATCCCGGGAGAACCAGGAGAAACTCCTCCCCTCCAAATCGGCCGAGAGTGTCGTAGGGTCGCAATGAACTTCGCATTCGGCGAGCCACTTCACAAAGGACTTCGTCCCCCACCTGGTGTCCGTGGGTGTCGTTGATTCTCTTGAAGTGGTCGAGGTCCGCCATCACCACGCAAACCGGCTTTCCCGTGCGGCAGCCTCGATTTAACTCATCCAACAAGGAGTCGAAAGAAGCCCTGCGATTCCGCAAACCCGTCAGGGGATCGTGAGTTGCCAATTCCCGCAGCCTGTCCTGCAACTCGATGATGCGTTCCCCGGCGTGGATCCGGGCTCTTAATTCCGGCGGATCAAAAGGCTTGATGAGATAGTCATCAGCCCCCGCCTCGATGCCTTCCACCACGTCTTGCTTTTGATCCCGGCTTGTCAAGAGCAGGAGATAAATGAAAGGGTCGGGCTTCTTCTCCCGAATCGCGCGGCAGATCTCCACCCCATCCATGTTCGGCATCATCCAGTCGAGGAGGGCAAGCCGCGGCCTATCCTCGCCCTGAAGGACCTTCCACGCTTCCGACCCATTGCTCGCGACCACCACCTGGTAGCCCCATTTGGTAAGAAAAGTCTTGAGCATGTGGCGGAAGGTGATTTCGTCTTCGGCGACCAGGATTCTCGTGCTGGACATCTTTCCGAGTTACCTCACTTCGTTCTTCCGACGGCCTGGGCAACCGCACAACCCCGGGCGGGAATTAGAAGGCACCTTTCTCTGCCTCCGCCCGAACAGCCAGTAAAGCCGGCTTCAAGCGTAGCAGTTGAGACTCCAACTCCGAAAGAACGCTTTCGCCGCGCGCTAACTCTCCAGCGTGTGA
>Ga0187784_10001976_pt1 | contig 16391 bp, 12 predicted proteins | sample 1015_SJ02_MP15_2_FD_132964 | JGI IMG/M metagenome (GOLD analysis project Ga0187784, IMG submission 132964) | Tropical peat soil microbial communities from peatlands in Department of Meta, Colombia - 1015_SJ02_MP15_20_MG | ecosystem: Environmental > Terrestrial > Soil > Wetlands > Peat | place...
CGCCGTGGATGCCGGCGCCGGGCCCCACGTCGACCACGTGGTCGGCGGCGAGGATCGCTTCTTCGTCGTGTTCGACGACGATGACCGTATTGCCGAGATCGCGCAGCCGCCGCAGCGTGTCGAGCAGGCGGTCGTTGTCGCGCTGGTGCAGGCCGATCGAAGGCTCGTCGAGCACATACAGCACGCCGGTCAGTCCTGAGCCGATCTGCGAGGCGAGGCGGATGCGCTGGCTCTCGCCGCCCGACATCGTGCCGGAGCTGCGCGAGAGCGTGAGGTAGTCGAGCCCCACGTCGATCAAGAACTTCAGCCGATCGCGGATCTCCTTCAGGATGCGATAGGCGATCTCGTTGCGCTTCTTGTCGAGTTCGCCAGGCAGAGCCGCGAACCAATCCGCAGCCGCGCGCACCGAGAGCTCGGAGATCTCGCCGATGTGCCTGCCCGCGATCTTCACGGCGAGCGCCTCCGGCTTCAGCCGATAGCCGGCGCAGGCGACGCAGGGCGTCGCGGACATGTAGCGCCCGATCTCCTCGCGCGACCAGTCGCTCTCGGTCTCGAGATAGCGCCGCTCGAGATTGGGGATGACGCCTTCGAACGGCCGCTTCACGTCATAGGCGCGGTAGCCGTCGTCGTAGGAGAAGCGAACCTCCTCTTCGGAGCCATAGAGGATCACGCGCTGCGCCTTGGCGGGGAGGTCGCAGAAGGGCGTGTCGAGCTTGAACTTGTAATGGCGCCCGAGCGCGTCGAGCGTCTGCTGGTAATAGGGCGAGCTCGACTTGGCCCAGGGGGCGATCGCGCCGCGCCGCAGCGAGAGCTGCGGGTTCGGCACGACGAGATCGGCGTCGATCTTTTGCTCATGGCCGATGCCGCCGCACTTCGGGCAGGCGCCGAAGGGATTGTTGAAAGAGAAGAGCCGCGGCTCGATCTCGGGGATCGTGAAGCCGGAGACGGGACACGCGAATTTGGAGGAGAAGATGATGTGGCGGCCATAGTGGGTGGAGACATTCGCGGGCGCGGCAGTCGGCAGATCGGCAGTCGGCAGTCGTTCTCCAGACTGCCGACTGCCGGCTGCCGACTGCCCGCCTTCAGCGAACTCGATGACGGCGAGCCCTCCGGACAGCTCCAGCGCGTTCTCGAAGCTGTCGGCGAGGCGCGAGGCCATGTCGGGGCGCACGACCAGCCGGTCGACGACGATGTCGATATCGTGCTTGAGCTTCTTGTCGAGCGTCGGCGCCTCGGCGATCTCGTGAAACGCGCCGTCGATCTTCACGCGCTGGAAGCCCCGGCGCGCGTAGTCGGCGATCTCCTTCCTGTATTCGCCCTTGCGCCCACGCACGACGGGCGCGAGCAGGTAGAGACGCGCCCCCTGCGGCAGCGCGAGGACGCGGTCGACCATCTGCGAGACGGTTTGGCTCTCGATCGGCAGACCCGTCACCGGCGAGTAGGGAACGCCGACGCGCGCCCAGAGCAGGCGCATGTAGTCGTGGATCTCCGTCACCGTGCCGACCGTCGAGCGTGGGTTTTTCGACGTGGTTTTCTGCTCGATCGAGATCGCCGGCGAGAGCCCGTCGATCTGGTCGACGTCGGGCTTCTGCATCATCTCCAGGAACTGGCGCGCATAGGCCGAGAGCGACTCGACATAGCGCCGCTGTCCTTCCGCATAGATCGTGTCGAAGGCGAGCGAGGACTTGCCGGAGCCGGAAAGGCCCGTGAAGACGACGAGCTTGTCCCGAGGGATCGTGAGGTCGACGTTCTTGAGATTGTGCTCGCGCGCGCCGCGGATCGTAATGAGCTTTGAGTCGGCGATGGACGCGCGGACGGCGACCGGAAAAGCGTCCGTCGCAGGAGATTTTTTCGTGCTCGCCATGGCTTGAAGCTGGACCTCGCGAGATTGCAACGCGCATGATACGCGCCGAGCCCCTGAATGACATGTCGCGTCGCCACAATCCACAGACCCTACCTCGCGCGCTGGTCAACGCGGATCACATTAAACAATGCGGATCGCCTTGACGCAATCGCCGGCCCCTGTTACCTAAGTTGGAATTGAGCTTGAAAAGCGGTCAAAGAGGAATGCGATCGTGAAAAGCGCGCACCGAGAATCCGTCTCGAAAACCGCAGAATCCTCGGGGGCGTCCCGTCCGGCGAGGGGAAAGGTTCCGCTTAGCAGGTCGCGCAGTAAAATAGAGCGCGCTCCGTTGCTTGATTGGTACCCATCGGAAAGGGTCAAGAGAGATTTAGGAACCATATGCCGGCAAGTGAGTCAAGAACATCAGGAAATTATGTTTCTCGGTTCATCCAAGGCGCCGCTCCTAACGCTGATCGACGAGAAATCCGTTGAGGAAATGCCGGACGAAATATCCATTTCCGTCGACAAGGCAAAAGCCGACTGGTCGGCGGTCACTTCCGCTGCCTTGTTTTTTGGTCACGTATTCGTGATTTTCGTATCGAAAACACCGCTTGCGGTTTTGCGTCGTCATAATGAAAATCGGCATGGGGCGATCCTAAGATACTCCAGGGAGGACAAAATGGGGAGGCGCGGCGATCATGACTTGAGCGAAGTAGGCGCCCTTAAAGCTAGGTGTGAGCGGCTCCTGGCTAAAAACAAGGAGCTCGTCGAAGAAAATAGGAGGCTTCGAAAACGGACCAGATCTGACAAAAAAGAAATTGATTATCTTGAAGAATTTCGTGAACTGGAAGAAGAAAAACATCAACAAGAAATCGAAAAATACAAGAATCGTAGAGAGGCCGATCTGAATGCTCGCCTGAAAGCAGAATCGCATCTCAGAGAACTTGAGCAACCCTTGCGTTGGTCCGAAGCAGCATCGGATAAAGAGGCCGAATACCGAATTGAGAAGCTAATTAATGCAGTTGAGCGGCACAAGAAACATAACGAAGAACTCAGAAAAGATAACGAACAACTAAGAAAAGAGAGAGAAGAACTCAGTGCGAAGTTGCTCCAGCGGCCGCGCGCGGGCTTCCGCATCAAGGAGCCTACGCCGGAAGAGCGCGCGCTGCGCATGGAGGCGCTCTCGAAGCGTGCTCCCGTAGCGCACGACAATATCACTGCCGACGCGCGAGAGGATCGATGAGCGCCCTCACAATCGACACGCTGGCCGTATCACAAGTGTTGCGCAAGCGCGGTTTCACCGAGGATCAGGCGGCGGGTGTGGTCGAGGCGTTCCGGGAGATCGACGCCTCACAACTATCCACTAAGGCCGATATGCGCGAGGTCGAGTCTCGCCTCAAGGAGGTTAAGACGGAGCTCGAGGTCAGGATCGATAGAGTAAAAACGGAGCTTGACGCGAAGATCGAAACGTCTTCAGCCAATCTCAAGGTCGAAATCCTGCGATGGCTTGTTGTCACACAAGTCGCCTTGGCCGGATTCATCTTCGCTGCTATCAAGTTCGTGAAGTGAGGATGACCTCCCCCGGCTAATTTCAGCGTTTAGTAGCCGGGCTGCATGCTACAACGGGTCAACGGGTCGCGGTGACAGTGCACTTAGTCGCCCGTGAAGAACCACCGATCACGCGGCGATGGGTCCATTCCGTGAGCGGCTGACGCTTGCGCATGCAGCCAGGAAGAAGGCGCAAAGAAGCGCCAGCCACGCCAGCAGACGTCTGAGGTTGTAGCCGGCGGCGGCCAGCACGGCGTTGATGGCGTCTCCCTGGGCATGGGCGAGGAAGTTGCGGCTCATGCGGTGGTCGCTCTTTGAGATGGCCGATGACCGGCTCTACCGCCGAGCGCCGTCGCAGCTCGCGCTTGATCGCCTCGGTCACGCGCCGCCGCTGGCCGGAGATGAACACCCGGAATTGGTGCGTCTTTGGCGCATTGTGGCCGCGATAGCCACGGTCGGCGACAATGCGGCTGACCGAGGCGCCGATCTTTTCCTCCATGTGAGGGATGATCTGCGCCAACGTGTGGCCGTCGTAAGGCGCGCCCGGCAGCGCCTGCACAAGCGCTACGAACTGGCCGCCTTTCGAGCGGTGCAGCGTCGTCGCCACCGACACCTTGACGCCGAACTCATAGGGGCGATGCGCTTTGCCCTTGCCGATGCATTCGACCTCAGGGGCGTGCAAGCTGTAGACCTTCTTGCCGCGCTGCTTTTGGCGCTGCTCGCGCACCCGCTCGGCGAGATACAGCGGGCGGCGGAACACGTCGCGCAAAGCCTCGCTGCCCTTGATGCGCCTGGCGATGTCGCGCTCGACGCGGCCCAAAAAGGTTCTGATCTTGCGCAGCGCCTTGTTCGCGCGCTTGAACTGCTTCGCATGCGCATAGCGGCTATGCGCGATGAGCGCGTGCTTGCCGATCCGCTCGTAGGATTGGCGCAGGGCGACGCCGTGCTGCTTGGCGAGCCGCACCAACCGCTCGCGCGCGCGATGCATCAGCTTGGCGTCGGTCGGGAAGGCGACGGCCTTCTCCTGCACCGTGGTGTCGACGATGACCTTGGAAAAGTCGGACGGCTTCGCCGCGCCGGTTCGCGTCGCGACGGAAAGGCTCTCCTGCACGAGCGCGGCGAGCTTCTCCTCGCCCATGCGCTGGCGCCAGCGCGTCATCGAGGAGCGATCGAAGGGCGGCTTGTGGACGAAGAACTCCTCGCCGCAGAACAACTGAAAATAGGGGTTTTCCAGCCAGCGGTCGCACAGCGCCTCGTCGGAGAGGTCATGCATGTGCTTCAAGATCGCGAGGCCCGCCATAAGCCGCGTCGGCAGCGGCGGACGGCCGGCAACGTCGGCGTAGACGGCGCCGAAACGCTCCTCGAGAAAGCTCCAGTTAATCGTCGCGCCGAGCTTTGCAAGCGGATGGCTCATGTCGACGATCTGATCGAGCCGCGCCCGAAACAGATCCCGCTGCCCGCTGTCCCGCCGCTCCTTCGGACGCATCGCGAATCTCCCTGCCGACGCTTCGTCGACGACAGAGAATCACGGCGCGGGCGCGAAATCAATTTGCAAGAAAACGACTGCAAACGGCCTGCAACTTGGCGAAAACGGTTACTTCGCCAAAGCCTTTTCCGCAGTCAAGACAAAGGATTATGAGTTCTTCACGGACGACCACTTAATCGACTCGCGGCGCGTTATGGTGCGATCTCAGCGTGCATCGCTCGTTTTCGGTAGCGACGGCGTTTCCGACGTCCACACGACGTGACGGGTCACAGCGCTGGCGGCGCAGAGTCGGGTGGACTGTTACGTTTCGTAACGGCTTAGGCCATGGCGTTCCGTGACACGCCACATTTAGGGTTACGGTGACAGTCCACTTAATCGACTCGTGGCGCGTTACGGTGCGATTTCGGCGCGCACGGTTCGTCTCAGTCGGGTCGTCGTTTCCGGGTTCGGGGAGGCTTGCGGCGCGAGCCGTCTCGGGGACAGCGAGACGTTTCGGCGCCGAGCCTCAAGCGAGAAGCTGCAGGCCGTGCTTGCGCACGAGAGAGAGCAGCTTGAGCGCGGCGCCGCTCGGCTTCTTCGCGCCGGTCTCCCCCTTCTCCACGGCGCTTTCGCTCGTGTTGAGGTAACGCGCGAACACCGACTGACTGATGTTGTTCGCCTCGCGAAGCTGCTTGATCTGGGGGGCCTTCAACACCAAGCTGCGCACGATCGGGGTCGTGCCCTTATCGTCTTCCCCGCGGCCGCTGCCGCGGCTCATCGTCTCCGGTCCCTCCGCGAGCCTGCCTGCCGACATCGACGGCGCTCTGCGGGCAATTGCGCGCGCGACAGACAAGCGGCGACTGGTCGGCGCTCCTGTAGGAAGGCTCTCCCGGCGCGATCTCGAAGAGGTTGAGAAGAGCGTGAGGCAATATTTCGGATTGTGAAAAACCACCTCCTTATGCCGAGGAGTCCCCGGAAGGCGCGTCTCGAAGCTAGGTCTCCGCTGCGGACGAGCCGCATCCTCCGAGACGCCGCTTCGCGGGAGGGCGCAGGGTTTTGGTCCACATGACTCCGCGTGCTGCGCCGTTCGTTCATGCTACAATTCCCGAGCCTGTCGTCGGGATCTCATCTCCATGGACTCTGAGACCTTAACCGTGCGCGTGGATGCAGCCACCAAGAAACGGCTGGAAGAACTCGCGCAGCACACAGGCCGGGCCCAGTCGATTCTCGTGGGAGAGGCAATCGCCGAGTATCTCGACGCCAGCGAATGGCGGATCGACGGTGTCAACGCGGCGATCCTGTCACTCGGGCGCGACGGCGCTTCGGCGCATGACGACGTGGCGGCATGGATTTCGTCCTGGGGAACCGACTTCGAAAAAGCGCCGCCCAAGCCTGAGCGATGGGGGAAATCCGCTGGTCGCGGCTCGCGATCGAGGATTTGCAGGCGCCACGAGTCCACATCGGCGAACATGATCCGCTCGCGGCGAAACGCTTGGCGGAAACGATCGTCACTTCTATCGAAACGCTCCTTTCAGAACATCCAGAAATCGGCCGACCCGGCCGCGTGGCTGGAACAGGCGAGCTCATCATTGCGCGTACGCCCTACATTGTCCCTTACCGCGTGCGCGCGGGCCTCGTCCAAGTCCTGCGCGTTTATCACGGCGCCCCGGCGCTGGCCGACACGCTTCTAAGAGCACTCGAACCAGTTACGTCCCGCGGTCAGCCCCGCCAGCCCCGAATCTCAATCGCAGCGCCGGGGTCGCCGCTCCCGAGGAGCCCCTAAGAGCGCCTCCCTCCCCGCATCGCCTGAACGAGGCCCAGGCGGAGGCGGAGGATCTCGCAGCGCAGGGGCGCTTCGTCGAGGCCATGCATGTGCTGCTGCTGCGCGGCCTCGCCGAGATGCGCAAGCGGCTCGCGATCGACATGCGCAACTCGCTGACGAGCCGAAAGATTATGAGCCATGCCCCGCTCTCCGCGCAGGGGCGCGGCGCGCTCGGCGCCATCATCCAGATGGTGGAGCGCACGCATTTCGGCGCGGCGGGCGCCGGCGGTGCGGAACATACGCTCTGCCGCGGGCGCTTCGAGACGCTGAAGGACTCGCTCGTCGCATCCGGCGCCAAATGAGCGAGCCGAGCCTCATCTCGCCGAGGACGCCGAGCGCAATCGCCGAAGCGCCGCCCACAGAGAATTTGGAGACCACGTGAAGCTGGATTTCGCTGGCGCAGATCAACATCTCAGCCAATTAGCGACAGAACCTGAGCTCTCACCGCCTGACGCAAGACCTTGCCCATCTCATTGCGAGGCAGGGCCGCTACAAAGTGGACGCGGGCTTGGGGAAACCCCCGGAGCTGTTCGCCAAGTATGGCGATCAACCGTTCAGAATCGATCGGTTCTGGAGCTTCGAAGACAACATGGATCTGCTCCTCGCCGCTGTCGTCCGGCATGGAGAGCAGACAGACGCCGCTGACGCCAAGGATCCCGCTCAACCGTTCCTCGACGGGCGCGGGGGAAATCTTGAATCCTTTTACATTGACGACGTCGGTGAGACGTCCTTGCAGCGCCATGCGGCCGTCGGATCGCATGACGGCCAGATCGCCGGGATAAAAGAAACCATCCTTGAAGAAGGCCTGCGTCGCGGTTTTGTCACGCAGATAGCTGGTCGGCCCGCCTGCCGTGCCGACGCGCACCCGTCCGATCTCGCCGGTCGGCACGGGGCGATCGGAGTCATCGACGATTTCGACCACGCGCCCGGGCGCGAGCCGGTGCCACCGAAGGTCCTCAGCGGTGTCGAGGAGCGTGTAAGCGATGCCGCCGCCCTCGGTGGAAGCGAGCCAATTGAACAGACGAGGCGTGATGCGGGCCTTGGCCTGGTCGACTTGAGTCCGGGTCATGGCTCCGCCGCCGACGGCGAGCTGCATCGCATCGTTGCGCGGGAACGCGCCTGGGGGCGCGGCCAGGATGGCGGCGAGCATTGCAGGAACGAGCACGGCATGGGTGACTCCAGGGCGCAACAGCGCCTGGTAGGGTTCGCGCCCTTGCTCGATGAGGGTGGCCCCTCCCACGGTCCAAGGGCTGGCCGCCCACCTGTAACCGGCAGCGGTCCAAGCCGGAAAGTGGAATACGCTGAGCACAGTATCCTGGTTAATGCCGATCACTTCGGTTTTGCGCCGCAGGAAAACGGCGTCGATGGCGGGACTCATCAGCACCATTTTGTAGACGCCCGTCGTGCCCGAGGTGTGCAGGATGTGACCACCGGGCGGATTTGGTCCTTCGGAAGCGCCAAGTTTCAAAGCGGGTTCGCCATCCAGCGAGACCGAAAGCATCCTCAGCCCTTGCGCGGCGCACAGGCTGTCAAGGCCGGGCCAAGCCTCCGCCGGAACGGTGACGACGCAGCGCACGTCCGGGAGGCCAAGCCCATGTATCGCCGGCGAAGACGGCACGGTCGCCGTGGTCAGGCCGAGGCTCCGCAAGGCGAGGCTCAGCACCCAAAAATCCAGCAGGTTGTGGACGGCCAGGACCGCGCATCCGGGGCCGACGCAGCCCCGCCGGGCAAAGTAGCCGCGCGCGATGGCGATCCGCTGGGCGAACGAACGGTAGGACCAGGGCCGGCCATTGTAGATTACCGCCGTCTTTTCGGGCGTTTGTTCCGCCCAGTCGAAGATATGTTTGGTGATCATTAGCCGCCAGCTGGCCCCGTTTTGAGGGTGATCGGAGACACATGTTACCGCAAAGCTAGTGTGGTCCCCAAAACTGGGTCAAATTTCGCGGGCCAAGGCTTGGCCTGCTACTTCCGGTGCAATCGACATATTGTATGTGATAGGCTTGTTCGGCACGCCGATTGCAAGAAGCGAACGGAACGCGGTGTGGCCGATTGCACGGCGATTGAAGCGGAAAAGGAACTCGTCGAGATATGACTGAAGGTGTTTCCTGCGAAGGCCGCGATAGACGCCGTGCGCCCAGGTTTTCACGTTCGAGAAGACACGATGACCCCATGGCGGCACAATCGCCGCCTCCAGCGACGGCTGCAGTCTTGGTGCGCAATGGCAACTTAGAGCCTATCATAGACAGTATTTACAAAAACCATTTCTCTTGCATTGTAGATCAATTGTCTTGATGGCTTATATCCGATCGAACGCATATATTCATTATATTTTAGCGCGTGAGAATCGATTTCAAGTATAATCAAAGGGTTGCATATTTCTATTAGTTTAGTGGCGCCTTTTAGAATTTCGAACTCGTAGCCCTCTGTATCAAGATGCAAAATAGAAACGTTTGGCAGCGGCATTAATTCATCCAAGGTAAATATCTCGCACTTCTGGAGATTTGAATCAAACTCGACAGAGTCCGCGATCACGGTCCTTGGTCCTAAGCTTCGGCCATTTTCTTTTATCTTAAAGTACTTATTGGAGCAAACCTCTCCGAGTCCGCAGTTTAACAAATGCACATTGTGTATGTCATTCAGCTCTATAGTTTTCTTTGCGCAAAGGTAGTTCTCATAATTGGGTTCCATCGACCATATATTTCCAGAACACCCCTTTGACAATGCGGGGAGAAAATCGCCGAATCCGGCTCCCGCATGAATGACGTCCAAACCTTTGCTGTTTTCGATAATGAATCTTATCGTGCTCGCTTCGTGGACTCGGCCACCAAGAATAGTTTTTGACGTGTATGTATAAGCGGAAGATTTTGGTACGCAATATAAGCCATGCTTGTTTTTTGCAATCGTGTATGTCTCTTCGTCGAGCATTTAACTCTCCGCCACCCGTGAGGGGCCTGAGCTTTTCCGGACCGGCTTTGTGTTTAACATATTTAGCCGTCGATTACGAGACGGCCGACGGATCAGATCCAAAGGCCGCGCTGCAGGCCAACGGGCGCCCGCGCGGAGTGTGTTGAGCTCGTTGACGCGTCTCGGTCGCAATGCTTGAAACTTATCTAATTTCGGACGACTTCGGGCGTTACTAGGCCTTTGATTTGGTGCCCAGGAGAGGACTCGAACCTCCACGGCTTTCACCACTGGTACCTGAAACCAGCGCGTCTACCAATTCCGCCGCCTGGGCACGGGCGCGCTTCTAGCGGCTGGCGGGCGGCGCTGTCAATGCGCGAACGCGCGGGCGCCTGGCGACGCGACGCATTCCCTTCCTGCGCAAAACGCGCTAGAGCGCCGCGCGAGACGAACGCAGCGCATGAGGCGGGTGATGAGCTTGGAGACGAGTCGGTTGGTCACGGTGTTCGGCGGCTCGGGATTTGTCGGACGCCATGTCGTGAGCGCGCTGGCGCAGGAGGGCTGGCGGATCCGCGTCGCCTGCCGGCGTCCGGACTTGGCCTTCTTCCTTCAGCCCCTTGGCGGTCCCGGTCAGATCAGCTGCGTCCAGGCCAATCTACGCGATCCGGCTTCGGTCGCGGCGGCGCTGCGCGGGGCCGAGGCTGTGGTCAATCTCGTCGGCATTCTGGCCGAGGGCGGGCGGCAGCGCTTTTCGGCTCTTCAGGCCGAAGGCCCAGGCGTCGTCGCCCGCGCAGCGGCGGCGGCAGGCGCCACGCGCTTCGTGCATATCTCGGCCATCGGCGCCGACGCCGGCTCGGCCTCGGCCTATGCGCGCACGAAGGCCGAGGGCGAAGCCGCGGCCCGCGCCGCTTTCCCGTCCTGCGTCATTCTGCGCCCATCGATCATCTTCGGGCCCGAGGACGGCTTCTTCAACCGCTTCGGGACGATGGCGCGCTTTTTGCCGGTCATTCCCGTCGTCGGCGCGGACACGAAATTCCAGCCCGTCTATGTCGGAGACGTCGCCAAGGCCGTCGCGCTCGCGCTCGGCGGCAAGGCCAGGGACGGCGTGACCTACGAACTCGGCGGTCCCGAAGTGAAGAGCTTCGAGGCGCTCGTGCGTTACGTACTGCAGGTGACGGAACGTCAGCGCCCCGTGCTCAAGCTTTCGTTCGGGCTGGGCTCGCTCGTCGCCGCCGTGACGGAGCTGCTTTCCAAGATCTCCTTAGGCCTCTTCCCGCAGCTGCTCACGACGACGCGGGACCAGGTCGAGCTCCTGAAGCGCGACAATGTCGTCTCTACAGAAGCGAAGGACGAGCAGCGCACCCTCGGAGGTCTCGGGATCGCGCCGAAGGCGATCGAGGCCATCGTTCCAGGATATCTGTGGCGCTACCGCAAGACCGGGCAGTATCAGGACCAGCGCAGCTGACCGGCGCGGCTCACAGCGCCTGCGCGGCGGCGAGCACCGCCTCGGCGTGGCCGGGAACCTTGACCTTGCGCCAGATTTTCGCGATCCGCCCGTCCGCGCCGACCAGAAACGTCGAGCGCTCGACGCCCATATATTTGCGTCCATACATGCTCTTCTCGACCCAGACGCCATAGGCTTCCAGCAGCTTCTTTTCCTCGTCCGACGCGAGCGGGATTTTCAGCTCGTACTTGTCGCGGAATTTGTCATGCGCTCTCACCGGATCCGGCGAGACGCCGACGATCGCCGTCCCGGCCTTGGCGAATTTTTCGCGAAGCCCGCTGAACTCGATCGCCTCCTTGGTGCAGCCGGAGGTGTCGTCCTTGGGGTAGAAGTAAAGCGCGAGCTTCTTGCCCTTGAACGCTTCAAGCGAGAGCCGCTCGCCGCCAGCTCCGGGAAGATCGAATGCGGGGGCGGCGTCGCCTTCTTTCAAAGCGCTCGGCATCTCTTTAGCTCCAGCTCGTCGTCGCGGTCCAAACCTTCCCTCCTTAACCTGCAAAGATTGCGCCGCCAAGCGATGGCAAGCTCTCGCGAGAGCGGGCGCAAAGCGGCGAGGAGGCAGGGCGTCGACCTTTTTTCTGACCTTGACGCTTTCGCCTTCCTTTTGGCCCATGGCGCTGCAAGATTGACTGCGATGATGATCGGCGCTCACTTGGGGAGCGGGGCAACTTGACGCGGGACGAAATCGCAGCGGCAAACGCGGATCGGGCTCCGACGCGCCTGTGCGTCAGAACGCACCGGCTCGGTCCCTGTCTGCTCGTCCTGTTCGGCCTGTGCCTGCGGCTCAGCGTGGGCCTGATTACGCTCACGGTCTTCGCCATCGGCGTGCTCGTGCTCGCGCTCTCGCGAGGGCCGATCGACCTCGAGCCTCTCGCGCCGCTGATCGTGCGCTCGCTCGATGAGGCCTATGCGCCGCGCTACGCCTTCGGCCTCAAGTCCGTGCAGCTCGCCGGGTCGGACCGCGGGCCGACGCTTTCCGTTGAGAGTCTTACGGTTTCGGCGGACCGTCGCGTGATTGTCGCGGCCCCTCGCGCAGAGCTCTCGCTGGACCTGACCTCGCTCGCTCTGGGCAGGATCAAGCCGCGGCGCCTGGAGATGCTGGACCTGGAGCTTCGGCTGGAGCTCATGCCCGAGGGACTCGTCGTGCTTTCGGCGGGAGGGGCGGGTCAGGACCGCGCGCCGATCAAGTTTCCAACCCCCTCGGGCGATGCGGTCGACGCGCCCAAGCTGCTTCAGCGCGGCGGCGCGGCGGCGCGGGCGCTGCTTGATCTCGCGACGAGCCCTGAGAGCGTCATCGGAGCGATCGATCGCGTCGGCGTCGCGCATGGGCGGCTCCTCATCGACGACCGCGCCGCGGGACGACAGATCGCTTATGAGGATCTGAGCCTCAGCCTGGACAAGAGCGCGACGGGCGCGAAGCTCAGCCTGGCCGCAAGCGGCCCGGAGCGCCGTTTCGCCGTCGTCGCGACGGCGGAGGGCTCGCCGGGCGCGCGCCGCATCTTCGAGGCGCGCGCGCAAGGCTTCTCGCTCGACGAGATCTCGCTCCTCGCCGGCGTGCGCAGCCTTCCCTTCGACGCCGACACGCCGCTCGGGGCCGAAGTCCGGCTCGCGCTCTCGGAGGCGGGCCGCGTCGTTGAGGCAAGCGCCTCCGCGCACGCGGGTCCGGGCTTTTTTCGCCTGAGCGAGCCCGATCACGAGCCGGTCATGATCGACACGCTGACGGCGAGCGTGGCCTGGGACAACCATAAGCGGCTGTTCTCGATCTCGCCTGTCCGCATAAAGACCGGCGCGCTGGACTTTACCATCGAAGGCGAGCTCACGCCGCCCGAGGCGAATCCCGAAGCCGAGGCACAGCCGGTGCTGGAAGGCGACTGGCGGTGTTCTCTGAGGCTGAAAAAGCCCGGTGTTGTCGGCCCCGAGCGCGCCGGACAGAAGCCGCTGCGCATCGACCGCGCGAGCCTGACCTCGAGGCTCTCGCTCGCCAACAAGCGCATTGAGATCGAAGGTTTCGACGTCGCCTCGCCGCAGCTCTTCGCGACCGGCGCCTTCACGGCGGATTTTTCGCCCGATCTCCACATCGCCTTCGACCTCACGCTGGACAATGCGCAGGGGGAGGCGATCGCGCGGCTCATCCCCACCCATATCATTGCGCCGGTGCGCAACTGGATGTTCGAGCATCTGCGCAGCGGGGTGATCCGCCACGGGGTGTTCAGCGCGAGGCACAGCTGGGCCGAGATCGTGGCGATGCGCTATGAGCTTCCCCCTCCCGACGAGTCGATCCATGGCGAAGGCGATTTCTCAGACGCCGTGCTGACGGGACTGGTGAACGGCTTGCCGCCCGTCTCGGGACTGGCAGGTCACATGCGCCTGTCCGGGCGCAGCTTTGCGATCGAGAACGCGACCGGGAGTCTGGAGACCCCTTCCGAGCGGCGCGTCGCCCTCTCCGAGGGGCGGTTCGTCATCGACGACACTGCGCTCAAGCCCTCGATCGGGGCGCTCGACTTCAAGTTCTCGGGCGGCGCCGAAAACGTCTCGGAGATCCTGTCGGCGCCGGGGCTCTCCGCCTTCGTTTCGGCGCCGATCGATCCGGCGCGGGTCAAGGGACAGGTCGAAGGACGCGTGCATGCGCAGATCGAAGTGGGCGACGACTCGCGTCCGGACCACACGGTCGCGGCGGTCGAAGCCAACGCCACGGGCCTGACGATCGAGCGCTTTCTCGGCGCCGAGCGGCTCGAGAACGGCGCGCTTTCGGTGCAAAACGAACGCGCTGGCCTGCGCGTTTCGGGGACCGCGCGCATCCTTGGCGCGCCGGCGACGATCGAGCTGCGCCGCGGAGCGGATGAGAAGACCCCGGCGCAGGCCGTCCTGTCGCTGACGCTCGACGACGCCGCGCGGGCCAAGGCGGGTTGGGGGACGCCGAGCGTCACGGGGCCGATCCTCGCGCAGATCAAGACGGCCATGCCCGCATCGGACGCCGACGCGCAGGTCGAGCTCGACCTTACGCGCGCGGCGCTCGACAATTTCGTGCCGGGCGTCGTGAAGCCCGCGGGCAAGACGGCGAAGGCGAGCTTCACGCTCGTGAGGCGGCCCGACTCGATCTTGCTCGAGCATTTCATGCTGGACGCCGGCGTCGCGCAGCTCGCGGGATCGCTGGAGCTTTCGCGCGAGGGCGTCTTCCGCTCCGCGAAGCTTTCTCAGGTGAAGATGTCGGCTGGGGACGACCTTAAGCTTGACGCGCAGCGCTCCGGCGACGCGCTGAAGCTCACGGCGCGCGGATCCAATTTCGACGTGCGGCCGATCCTTCGCATGCTATTCGCCAATCCCGGCGAGAGCGCGCCGACGACGGCGGGTAAGGCTCCTGCGGCTTTCGAGGACGTGGACCTCGATTTCAAATCCTCGCTCGTCACCGGCAGCAACAAGCAGATTCTCTCGAACGTGGAGTTGAAGTGGGAGCGCCGCGGCGGCCGCTCGCGTTCCTTCGTTCTCGCCGGCAACTTTGGGAAGGAGCCGCTGGCGGCTACGACGTCGGGACAGGGCGTGGAAACGATCAAGATCGCCTGCGGCGACGGCGGCGCGCTCTTCTCTTTCCTGGACCTCTACAACCGGATGGAATCCGGCGCCCTCACTGCGACCATCGCGCTCGGCCAGAGCCGCTCGGAGGGAGAGCTCAGCATTCACGACTTCTACCTGAAGGGCGAGCCGGCCATGCGCCAGCTGATGACGCAGGGCGCGCATCGGATGGACGACAAGGGCTCCTGGCGCTTCGATCCCGAGTCCGTGCGCGTTGCGAGGCTCGAGTCGGGCTTCGAATGGGCGCGCGGACGCCTGTCGCTCGCGTCGGGAATTCTGTCCGGCCCCGAGGTGGGCCTGACCTTCAACGGCTTCGTCGACTTCCCCCGCGACCGCATCGACGTGAGCGGCGCCTATGTGCCGCTCTATGGGCTTAACAACCTCGTCGGCGGCGTGCCGCTGTTCGGCGAGATCTTCGCCGGCGGCTCGCACGAGGGCGTCCTGGCGCTGAATTACGAGGTCAACGGCCCGCTGTCGGCGCCCATCGTGAACGTCAAGCCGCTGTCCTTGTTCACGCCCGGCATGCTGCGCAAGATCATGGCCATCTTCGACGGCACGGCGCGGCCTCAGGAGCAGGGGCGGTAATCGCGGGCTTTTCCCCGCCAACGGGCAAAATGAAAGAGGCGGCAGGCCTTTCTTTGGACCCGCCGCCCCATTCCTCCGGCGCTTGTTGTCTCGCGAGGCCGGAGGTCTCTGTCGCAGGCGCTCAGCCGCCCGCGAGATAGGTGGTCGGATCGACGGGGGTCGACCCCTTGCGCAGCTCAAAGTGCAACTGCGGCGAGCCGACATTGCCGGACTGCCCGGATTTCGCGATGGTCTGGCCGCGGCTCACCTGGTCGCCGCGCTTCACGGACAGCTCGCCATTGTGCGCATAGGCCGAGACGAAGCCGTTGGGGTGGCGGATGAGCACGAGATTGCCATAGCCTTTCAGCTCGCTGCCCGCATAGGCGACGACCCCGCTCTCGGCGGCCTTGACCTGCGTCCCCTCCGGCACGGCGATGTTGATCCCATCATTGCCGCCGCAAGAGAAGCACTGGATAATCCGCCCATGCGCCGGCCAGCGAAACTCGGGATGCGCCGCGTCGGCGACTTTCTCTTCCGCCGCCGGCTGAGGCGCAGGCGCCGGAGCAGCGGCCGCGGCGGGCTTCTCGGTCTTGGCCTGGGGCGCCGGGGCCGGCTCGGCGGCGGCGGTCCGCTGCTCGACAGCCGGAACCTGCTGCGCCTTGGATTCCTGCCGCTTGGGGGCGGGCGCGGCCGGAGCCGGGAGGGGCGCCGGCTTCACCGGCTCGACCTTCGCAATCTTCTCCTTGCTCTTCGCCGCGGCGGGCGCGGGCTTTGCCGGCTTCGCGGGCGTCGGCTTTTCGTCGTCGTCGTCCTTCTTTGCGACCTTCGCCTTCGCTTTAGCCTTCTCGGCCGCGGCGGCGTGAGGATGCGCAGCCGTTTCGTGCGGCCTCGGCGGCGTGTGCTCGGCTTTCGCCGTCTTCTCGGGCTTGGCCGGCGCGGAAGCCTTTGCGGCGGGCTTAGGCGCGGGCGGCGTCGCCTTGGCGACATGCGTCGGCGGCTCCGCATGCGGGCGCCCCGCGGGGGCAGGCGCGGACTGTTTGGCGACATGCGCGACAGGCGGCGTCGCGGCCTCCTTCGCGGCGTGCGCGACGGGCGGCGGCGTCGCGGCCTTGGCGGCGCTGGCGTGGTAGACCGGAACGATGATGCGCGCGCCGGCGGGCGGCGGCGAGGCGACCGA
>Ga0187784_10001977_pt1 | contig 16388 bp, 13 predicted proteins | sample 1015_SJ02_MP15_2_FD_132964 | JGI IMG/M metagenome (GOLD analysis project Ga0187784, IMG submission 132964) | Tropical peat soil microbial communities from peatlands in Department of Meta, Colombia - 1015_SJ02_MP15_20_MG | ecosystem: Environmental > Terrestrial > Soil > Wetlands > Peat | place...
AGCAGCATCGCCGGGTGGAATAGAGATTAGAATGCATCAAGAAGAGCGCAAGCGTCGTGATCGATTTATAGAAGCCCGCAGAAAAGACCGTGAACTCGGCGTCTTCATTGTGTACTACTTGTAAGCGCATGAACGATCAAGAGTTCTCAACGGTGAACGAACTGCTTTGCGACGCCATTGTTTCTGATTCGATCCGCCACGGCAAAACCAAGATTAGCAAGTCCGTTTTCGAATGGCATCTGAGCGTTGATCACGACAAAGGCATTGTGCTAGTAACATACAAGAACGGCGAGACGTGGCACGACGATTGTTATGTCGATGAAGTTGATGAGGCGCTCATTGAGCATCTAGCAGCGGAAGCGCAGCGGAAGCTGCGCTCAGACACCGACAAGCTCCAAATGGATGATGTTCAAGCCAAAAGCTACGCTAATGGTGCGCTGCGACACTCAGCTGCCAAAGCCCCTAAAAGTGAAGCTTTCGGTGCTGAAGTGCTACACCTTTTCAGGCACAACAGATTCGTGGAGCTTGTACGAAAGAACCTGGGGAAGTTTCACGTCGGAGATGGAAATATTGCTGAACTTGAGATGCTTTCAGTTGCAAGTTTGTCTGTTAAAAACACAAACGGGATACAGCCGAAACTGAGTGGTGAAAGCGGCAAAGGGAAGACGCACACTGCAAAGTCAATGTTGCATTTAATCCACCCAAGCATCTATAGGGCGGCATCATTCAGCACTAAAGCGCTCTTTTACGATAAGACGCTCAAAGCTAAGATGATCATTTTCAGCGACGATGTCAATCTGCCTGAGGACACGGAAGAGATAGTTCGGGCAGCGATGTCAAATTGGGATACACCCACGCAGCACATTACCCTCGATTCGCAGCGCAATCCCACTACGCTCTGTCTGCCGGCGCGAATCGTCTTTTGGTTAACGAGCGTGAAGACCACCTCATCGATGCAACTGCTCAACAGGCAAGTGGAAGCGAACGTTGATGAATCGCCTGAACAAGACAGGAGAGTGGAGCAACACCAACGGAAGTTGTCCGAACTAGGGCTTCCTGAGTTCTATGTTGACGACGAAGTCGAACTCCTCAGACAGGCGTTTCTGCACCTCAACCAGATTGATTACCAGGTGAAAATTCCGTTTGTGGCCCGCATAAAGTTCAACCACGTCAGCAATAGGCGAAACCTGCCTATATTCTTGGATTTCGTCAAGGCTTATTGCATTCTGAATTATGGCGCACGTCAAATTGATGATGATGGTTTGCTCATTGCTCAGAAAGAAGATTTCGACTACGCCTGCCAGCTATTCAAAACGATTGCAGTTCAACAAGTAACGAAACTGGCCGAGAAAGAGCGGCGCGTTGCCGAGGTGATTAAGCAGAATACGCCCTGTGACATCCTGACTATCGCGGATGAAACTGGATATAGCTTCTCCTACATCTATGAACTCATCCACGGGGACAAGCATAGCGGCAACAGGGGTCTGCTTGAAAAGATTCCAGAGCTGCGGCTCTTTGCGCGGTGGGACATTGACCCTGAGACTGGATCGCCTTGGGGGAAAAACCACTATTCGTTGCCTGAAGATTGGACGCTGCTAAGCAGTGACGATTCAATTGTCTCTTGGGTTGATGCGCCGGTGCAAGAGAAGCAACTTCAGAGTATTTCGGACAGTTTCGGAGATGATTTCCGAAATAGCAAGACGGGCGAAGAGGGATTTAATGACAGAAAAGACCCACCAAGTGCTGGCATTCTTGATAATGCCAACACTAACTTCGCTACTTCGGAGAAGGGCGACGCTGTCAGTGGCATCTCTTGCAGCTCCACCGCCTCTGCATCCGAGCGAAACTCCGAAAGAGAACTCAAAGTCGTACCGAACAGGCCAGCAACCGGCTATGAAAGGCAGATAGATGTGCAAAATGACCAACAAACTGTTTCGGAGACCCAGTCCGAAGTTGAACGAAATACCCGTGAACAAGATGGGTCTGCTAATAGCCCAAGTGTGGGCAACAACGTTTCGCACAGCAATTGGCACCCAAGCATAATAGTTCCGCGACGCATCGATGGAAAATGGGTGACGTACATTAAGATAAGAGCCCTCGAAAGCATTCCTGAGTTTGCATGCATTGACGGCCGTAGTTACAAACTCTGCAAGAACGAGGCAGTACACCTCCCTGAAGCTAACGCCAAAGTGCTTTGGCGGCGGAAACTTGCGGTGTTGACATAGATGGTCGCTTGCTACCTCGTCCGCCTCTACAAGTTTTAGAAGCACATCGGCTACCCGTTTTGGCAGCTGCGATTGACAAAGCCAAAGAGCGACATAGGGCAATGAACGTGGAAGATTTAGACGGAATAGATTTTGATTGACGAAAAAATCAAAATAGCGATAGAATGACGAAATAAACAATTTGTGAGGCATTTGAAATGAACCAAAACACCGATAAGAAGGCTATTACTCCGAGATCCGAAGGCACTCAAGATAGATCAAATGAGTTCTATGAGAAGGTGCAATCGAGATCTGACGCTAACCTGTGGGAGCTTTTAGTGTCTGCGAGTACCGCAACTGAATACGTCAAAGCCGGCACCGGCCGATTTGCCGCGCCAGAGTGGAGCAACCGACTCGAAGGATACCGTGACTGTTTAGCACTTTTTGAGGAGTACTCGCTCGATACGCTGCTGCGGATGAGAGACGAGTTTTATTTGAGCGCCACTGAGTGGGACGTACTCGATCTCCTTCTCGAGAAGAGGGGTGCGGAATACGGGCTACGAAAACGGGGGCTTTTGTCCGGCACTTAAAGCTGTGCCGTGATGTGGAATGTGTCCGTTCCGCTTTTTCTACTGCGGCTGGCAGAAAAGTTGGACATTTTTGCTTAGATATAGACGAATTAGACACTGATTGATTAAAGGAATCAAGCACAGAGATAGAATGAGCGGGTATATGCCGACGAGTAGATTTTTGGAGCCGGAAAAATGGGACAGGGCGCAAGTAGCGGCGGCGCGTGAGAAAGTTGCGCCTCTGGAGCAAGCTCTGAAAGCGACAACCAATGAGGCTAAGATGGTAGGCCCGCTTATCGAGAAGCGGGCAAAAGTCGCGAAGAGGAAAGACGAGATATATGCGTCGATCAAAAACCCAGCTATTACTGATGACGTAGTAGAGGAGTTGAGAGACGAGATTGAGAAGCTCTCGCGGTCGCAATTTCACTTAACGAGCACGATCGAGTTTCATAATAACCACGTCCTCGACGCAGATCGGAGGGTCAGATCGTGCGAGACTCAGATCAAAGCCGCGACCGATCATATGTCACACACCGACTATTATGACAACGCTCAAAGACTAGCGAACGCAAAGCTCGATGAAGCTCAGAGGCTAAGAGAGAGGGCTCAAAATCAAGTAGCAAAGCGACAATTTAAGGCTAATCGTTTCCGGGAGGAGCGCATGGCACACAGAGCGCATCGAACTAACACTGGAGCATAGACTCAAGCGCCGCCAAGTTTAGGGAGCTAGATTTTGAACGCATGCAACGCCCTTCCCGCAAAGCACCAAAAACGTTTTTTGCAGCATGGTCACACAGTGCAAGTTTTGTAACAGCCCCGAGAAGTCAGCGCTTGAGCGTAAGATCGTAGCGGGGCGAATAACGCGCACAGAGGCCGCCGCAAGAATAGGCGCAAATCCGGCCAGTGTCACGCGGCACATGAAAAACCATGTAAGCGCGTTGGTTAGGGGTGAGATCATCAAGAGCGACGGGGCGCTCGCCCTTAACGTCACCGCTCAGATACACGAGACCCATGACGACGTGCGGGCGATCATCACACGGGCGATTAGGAAGGGCAACGACAAGTTAGCGCTCAAGGCGATCGAGGTTGAGCTAAAGACAATCGAGCTCGCTGCGAAGCTCTCAGGGCAATTAGACGAACGCCCGACGTTAAACCTATTGCTCGACGCGCGTTATGCTCAGTTACGAGAGACGATCATCGAGAAGTTAATGCCCTATCCAGAGGCCCGTCTCGCGCTTGCCGACGCTCTTGAGAAGATAACCGAGGCCGAGAGCGACTCAAAGAACGGAGCGATAGGCGTTGAGATCAGCGAGGACATGGTGGAAACCCCAAGATGAGGGCACAGTAGCATGGTAGAGGCTAAAAACAACGCCGAGATCACAGGAGACGTTGCTCGCGATCTCATCTACGCACTCAATCCGTTCAAGTTTGCTCAGCGTCTGGGGATCAATCCCGACGAGTGGCAAAGAGAGCTCTTATTGAGCAACGCAAGCCGCATTATCCTCAACTGCTCAAGACAAAGCGGTAAATCGACGATCGTCGCGATTCTCGCCTTACATCATTCGCTCTACACAAAAAAAGCACTAACACTCGTCGTCTCACCAAGTGAGAGACAGAGTAAGGAGCTATTCGCTAAGATCGTTGACTTTTATCAAGACCTCAAGCTCGAAAAGGAAGGGACTATACTCGACTCGGAGACCGAGAATAAGCACGAGCTTCAGTTATCGAATAAGAGCCGCATAATATCGCTCCCGTCTAAACCACAAACGCTCCGAGGCTACTCCGCGCCTTCGTTAATCTTGATCGATGAGGCCGCTCAGTGTGCCGACGATTTATATAACGCATTAACTCCTATGCTTGCCGTGAGCAAAGGCCGATTGATATTGCTCTCGACCCCGTTCGGCAAGAGCGGCTTTTTTTTCAACGTATGGAGCACGGGCGGCGCAGATTGGGAGCAATACAAAATAACGGCGGTTCAATGCCCTCGAATAAGCCCCGAGTGGCTTGAGGAGCAAAGACGAAACACGAGCGCATGGAGCTTCAATCAAGAGTATCTATGTAGTTTCGAGGCGAATGAGTCTTCATTTTTCGACACTGACGAAGTTAAGCGGGCCTTCAGCGATAAAGTAAAAGCGATTCGAGTGAGACTAAAAATCAAAGGCAAAACGGCATGATAAGTGACGCGGAACGGCGAGAGCTCCAGAGAGCCGAGGATCAAAAGCAAAAGACAGAGGCGCTCTCTCGGCGTGAGCGGGAGTTATTCGTCTTAGGTGTTGACCTCGGGCAACGATCGGACAGCACGGCAGTCGTCGGCCTCGAAAAAATACGATACGATAGGTTCAAAGAGTGGATCGAAGAAGATACCGCGCCCGTTGACTTGCTCGACCCCATGAGCACAAAACAGCCGGTCTATTCGCGAGAAGTTGAGTACCACGTTCGATACGTCGCACGCATGGCACTCGGCATATCTTACTCCGATATAGTGAGCTATATCCTCGCGCTACACGAGGCGCTTGAAGATTATAAGCCTATAATTGCGCTTGATGTTGTCGGCGTCGGTCGCGTCGTGCTCGACATGTTGCGAGAACGCGGGTTATCGAACGTCGTGCCGATCACCACGACTGCGAGCGTTGAGCCCGCCGTTAAGAAAAACGGCGAGTGGTCAGTCGGGAAAGCCGAGCTTGCACAAACGGTTAAAGGATTGTTCGGGCGTGATATCATCAAGATCGCAAAAGACCTCGATGGCGCCTCTCAGTTACTCAGAGAGCTAGACGGCTTCGCGGTCAAAGTCTCGGCAAACACACGACGCGCGCGATATGAAGCGGCCTCGGAGTCTATTCATGACGATCTAGTGAGCGCTCTCGCGTTTGCTTCATTCTTCGCGACAAAGCATAAGCGAATCCCTATAGTCGCGGGCGAGGGAGTAGGCGACCGCCTGCGCGTCGCGCCCGAGCCGTATGAAAAGCTCACAAAAAGACAACGTGAACGATGGTATTAAAATACGATCAACAAGAGGCGCGGACTTTCTCATGTTTCCGCCGCGATCGGTCTGGGATAACCAAAACATGAGACTCAGAGAAATAGAGTCTATCACGCCGTTATAATCTCCAGCTCCTCGATGCCTCGGGCGATACGGCACCGGATCAACTCGGGGCGTGCCGTCTCGGGTGCTTGTAATCGCCGATCAGGAGGAACAAAGGGCAAGCCTCTGGCGGTGGCCTCGTATCGTATCGTAAGGCACGCGAAGAGGAGAGGCGAAGGGCTAAGCACTGAGGTATAAGGCATATGGTGCCTTGACTGCTCGGCTCCTCGCCAGCTAGAAAGCTAGAAATTTTCAGGATTTTTTCTCAGCTTGCCAGCTGTCGGCAGCTTGGCGGCTGTCGGCGATTTCACAGGGCCAGATCAAATTTTTTTTAGATCGCGCCTCATTTTTTGCCGACGCAAATTTTCAAAGATCGCCCGACACAAAGCGCTCAAAACCTTTTCCGCTGAGAAATACGCAGCCGAAATTTTGAATCTTTTTAGGCCGGAGCAGCGTTGATGAAATCGTCATGCTCTACTAGCAAAACCCATAACTTAGTAGAGCTCTCGCATGCAAGCAAACAACAATTAGACTTCCGCAGTATCTCACTGCCGATGCTTGCTTTTTGGCCGAATGCGGTTAGCGATTTGCCGACTTGCAAAAGATTTTTTGTCTTTGCCGCACTGCGTAGAACCACGCCAAAATGGCGACCGTTATTGACAACCGTTATTGCAAACAAACACACTTTTCGGCAATCGTGAAGAACATCACTGATTACCTCGAAAAGTAGCAGGTCCCAAGTCCTTAAGTCGGCGCACCAGTGCATTACGCGGGATTACCTTATGCTGGCAGTGCTGTGGCGCACCTGCGTATGGTTGAACGAGTTGCTGACTATCACTCCGCGCGACATCGAACCAAACAAGAACGTGATAAACGCACAAAAGCGAAGGGAGGAAAGCAGCGGAGGGTGCATTTAGACGCAGAGAAGATCAAAATGCTCTCCCAACGCTTTTCAGCACAAGAATCCCCCGATGATTGAACAATCTTTGCCCTCAAACAGGACAGGTGCGGAACATCGCTAAGCGCTATGGCTCGGTCATCGAAAAAGACGTCCATTCCCATACCTTCCAACATTCGTATGCGATACTCGCTGTGCGAAATGACAGAGATATCCAGAGTTACAGCAGGTGCTCGGGCATTCGAGTTTGAACGTGACGGCGAGACCTGCAGTTCAGCGACCAAAATATCAAGGAGCTTTACGACGAGACGCCTTTCTGACGTTTCAGTCCGGCCACGGCGTTCTTATTTCTGAACAGTCTCTTACTAAATAAGGCCATCAATTTGGCTGCTAAAGATTCAAATGGAATTGTTTCAGATCGCATGCTCAAGCTATATGCTCAAGGATGCTGAATCTAAAGTCGAAAGACCGCAATGTTTGATGTCAGTCCTCTCGTAGCCGAATTGTGCAGGCAACAGCCAAATCAGCTCATTTTTGAACCGACTGACGTTCAGCTATCTGATATCGTCGTAACCACTGCCAAAATAGATAACGAAACTCCTCGATTTGTTAGCGTTGACCCGCAGAATCAACCGCCAATACGCTTCTTCAGTCCACAGTTTCCTCTTAATAACCGCGTCGTCGCAATAGACAGCACTAGCGTGGTTCTTGGATACGTGCCAGAAGGATTAGTTGGGGCCATTCGCGCGTCAATCATCCTCAAGCCGGAAGGCGCCACCAGTCACAAGATGCAGCGCTACGGGCCGTACCTTGTTGTCGTTACCAACTACAACAAAGATGAGCTGTACGCAACTATGTGCAGACTCGTCTATGGAGAGGCGCCTGCGGGAGCCGCTCCCGAGAACAGAAAAACGCTCGATCGGCTACGAAATCTCTTAGAACGCTACCTCCAGTCTCAGGTGGTCAGTTCGTATTCTCATGCGCTTGTGCTTATAGACGGGAGCCTCATGGCTGGGGCTGTAGCCGATCCGATGTTCGTGATTAGAAACATCTTGCACGAAGCATCCTTGAACCGTAATACCCTCGTAGCACTCTCAAAATCAACTACACTAACCCTGAAAACGAATCGCTTGGGGATCCTCTCATTGATCGACGGGATCCCTGGTGCATGTTATGTAGGCGATCTTCGAGAACATGTCACTCAGGAAAAGGACAGATACTTTGGCTGTGTTTACGTTGGACGGTTAGCACCACAAGGCGAGGCGTTCCGATTCGATATTCTCAGGAACACACCCGTCCAGCACGACAAAGTTTTCTCGATGGTAAGCGGGATATCAGGTGACCATGGCTATCCTGAAGAGCTTAAGCTGGCTCACATGACCAGTGTTTTTAGCTCTATCGAGGTCATCGAACTCCAAGCTGCAGCGATCAACTTGCACCGATTAAAAATGAAAGACAACATCCGAAGGAAGCTTTTCCCAATGTAAGAAGCTGTGATCAGCATGTATGTATGGACGAAGTATGGGGACGAATTGGCGCTCGTGTTCTCGCCTGATGAAACAGTTCGACTGGGTGATACGTTGCTCGTCGACGAAATCATCGCGCAAGTCATCGACATCCAGTTCGCGGACCTGCCCGGGGTGCTTGAGCACATCTTACGTAAGTCGCTCATTGCACGATCAGAGACCGAGGAACACATACAGCCCGAGCTACAAAGCGTGGTAGACTCATTAACAGATCAGAAGCTTGCACGAGCGAAGATTCGAGGAAGACTGGTGCGGGACAATGAAAGGACCACAAAGAAGGTTTTCAAGACTGGATTGAGCGAGTTTAACATCAGCAGAGCGCACGCTTCCGTTCAGATACTCCCAGAAAACACGCTGTTCAAGGCGCTGGATCTAACTTTTCGATGTACTTGCGACTTAGCCTCGACGCTCTCTGCAGACCGATCTGACTTTGACATTCTTGTCGATAGGCTCGGCATCAATTTGATAACAGGCATGAAAGGATCGGGAAAGTCGTATCTCGCTAAGCGACTCCTATTCAAACTTATGGATCATCACGTGCTCACCCTCATCTTTGATCTCAATGCTGAGTACGTCAACTTGAGAAAAGCAGACGAGCATACGCCAAATCAATACGCAGATCGCATGATCACGTTTACTCCGTATCTGGCTAAGGAGACTGACTTTGAACGTACGCTAACTATTCCCGTACACGAACTGTCGTATGATGATTTTGCTACATTCGTCAATATTCAACGCGATTCCGCTACATATCTTTACTTGATCCAGTTCTGGCGAAAGAACGACGGCATCGCTTTCACACTCGATGATCTTGAGCGATTCGTTATCTCGATTGAGAACGATTATGTGAGAGAGGGTCTGCTCCAGCGCCTCGAAGTTGCGCGGATATCAGGCCTTTTCGGGCTAAACGCTATTTCTGAATTTATCAAAGAGATGCACGAAGATGGAGGAGCGATAATATTCAATCTCTCTGAAATCAGTCACTGGGAACGGAAGATTGCAGTTGACTTTATACTGCGTCGGTTGGTGCGAATGGGGCAAGCTAGAGATTTTGAAGCAGTCTCTTTATTCCTAGAAGAAGCGCAGCTGTACGTCGAGCGAGAAAACATGATTGACATTATTACGAGGATGCGGCATTCTGGCGTTTTTCCAACGTTTGTCACAAACACACCAAGGACGCTACCTGAAGACGTATTTGCTCTGCTCGACAATTTGATTGCATTTAGCTTTAAAAATGAAGATGAACTGCGTCAGCTGGCTCATTCGGGACTCATCGACCAGAAGTCAATTAATGCACTGCAGCACCTCGAAAAGCAACAGTGCATCGCCGTTGGCAAGATTACTTCACAATACCCCTTGTTCATAGAGATTCAGTCGCAAATTGGTGCGCTTATGGGTGGGGAAACTAGAAAGCTGACCTAAGACTTCGCTGGTCGGGCGAATGTCATCTTTGACAGTTGTCGGATGCATTAGACGTGCGAGTTGTTCTTGCGCTTAGTGACCGCGCGCTTGTGTGCTTTGCCGGCGCCTTTTTCTTTTTTTCAATGTGGGCTTCGATAATCTTAATAACGTTCTCCAATCCAGTTTCGATGTCAGCGTCCCAAAACCTGAGGACGTCCCATCCTTCCCTTTGCAACGCTTCATTGACTTCCCGATCTCTTTCTATGTTTCTTGCTATTTTTTTTGTCCAGTACTCCTTACGAGTCTTGACTCTTGACACTGTCTTCTCGAAATTCCTACCGTGCCAAAACGCACTGTCGCAAAAAACAGCTAGCTTAATCGATTTAAAAGCAATATCCGGCTTCCCAATCGCATCCTTATAATGCGTGACATAACGATAGCCTTTCGCCCACAAGGCCCTACGCAGCACCAATTCAATAGACGTGTCCTGGCTGCGTATCCGCGACATGTTGAAACTGCGTATCTCCTCAGGCGTCCTAAATGGCTCTGCGCTGAGCATTTTCTCGTCAGTCTTTTTGATGGCTTTAATGACTGTGCGCATCAACCTCCACATGAGCGTTGGGCACACTGCATTTCCTAAAGCTCGATACTGCCGCACGTCAGAACCCGTAAGAATGAAGTCGTCTGGGAAAGATTGGATTTGAGCCACTTCCCGAGGCGTGAATCGTCTGTAGCGCTCTCCCACCCTTAGAACGGGATCCGTACCGTTGATGCAAGCTTGCGATAAGTGAGCACCTAACGTATTGCAAGGCTTGTCGATATTCTGCACTCTGCCTCGGGCACGGTATTTTTTCGCCTTTCGCGCTTTTTCCATCCCTCGCACAGCTTTTTCGCTAAAATAGTATCTGTCGTCAACTTCTGCGTCAGGCGAGATGACTTGATCAAGCGAAATCTTCGAATCCAATGTTGTAGGCTTGGGAAAATTGAAGTTGTTTAGCACTTGAGGTTCGCGAAAGCCTACGATAAAAACGCGGTCTCTGTTTTGCGGCACTCCGTAGTCGGAGGCGTTTATTGAGGCATGCGTAACGTGGTAACCGGCGTCTCGAAACGAGTTCAGAATTAATGGGAATGCTTCCCCGCGATTGCTTGACAGTATCCCCTTAACATTCTCGGCAATGAAACACAGCGGCCGCCTCTCTCTGAGAAGTCGACTCATTTCAAAAAACAGCTGCCCTCGCTTATCTTCGTATCCAAGTCCTCTGGGATTTCGTGAAGCGACGGAAAACGGCTGACACGGAAAACCGCCGAGCAAGATATGATGTGGCGGTATTTCCTTTGCTTTGAGATCCTTTATGTCCTTTTGGATACATTTGGTCTGAAAGTTGCTGTTGTAAATTTCGCAAGCGTATTGGTCGTTATCGGCGGCATAAACAACTTCGACTGGATTTGCTGAGTATTTTTTGCCAAGGTATGTGAAATTTCCAAGCGCTCCTAAGTCCATGCCTCCGCAGCCGGAGAAAACAGACGCTATTTTTAGTTTAGCCATGTCACCGAGTTTTAACTTTCGATTAGGCTGAGGCTGAAGCCTCAAGATTTGATTACGGCGGCGCTCCTTATTAAAAACATTCTCTTCTCCGAAGTTAAACTTCGGGGCTTCAAAAACGATAGCTTCTGAAAATCGCGACGCTTTATTGCTTACAATGTCATTCTTAGCTGAGGAAAAGAACTCGAATAAGGTGGCCGAAGAAGCAGATTCAATGACCGGTCTCTTTTACGATTCTTGCCGTAGCTGGCCTCTTCTTATGACTTGAATCGAGTCAAACGAAGTTAGCTAGCTCATCTGCCACTGCTTTTGCAAGGAGCGGCGGCACCGCATTACCAACCTGGGAGTACTGCTGGTGCTTGTTCCCGAAAAAGATGACTTTGTCTGGGAAAGATTGAAGTCTGGCGCTTTCTCTGACTGTTGGAACTCTATTGTACGCATAATGGAAATGATGCCGATGGCCAGTATCTATCGTCGGCGCAGGTTTGTCGCCATCGTACCGTTTCCAAGCGTCATGAAAATTTCGTGTGTCGCGGTATTGTTGTGGGAGATCTCTGTAATCGCCGCCTTCTGGCACAAGACTTATAATTTTCTTGACTTTCTCCGTATGTATTGTTGCAATGTGATTGAATAAGTATTTGGATCCAGAGCGCATGAGTTTTTGATACTTGTTTCGAGGCGGTCCAGGGTATTTCTGCATTGCTTCGCCAATCTCGCCCTCTAAAGACGGTAAATCATGTATAGCTTCGCTGCACGTAACCCACCTATTACCGTTTATGATGGTTTGAGTCTCAAAATTTACCGCGTGTGGGAACAAAAAAGGCTCTGAATGGTTATTGAGGCCGACAAAAAAAACACGCTTCCTCATTTGCGGAACACCGAAATTTGCCGCTGTTAGTGTCCCCACGGAGACCCTGTAGCCAATAGCTTCGAACTTGCGCTTGATTAGTCTTTTTATCCTGCCTTCATACAACATCACCGAACCGGGCACATTTTCCAAAACAAAAGCCGTGGGTCTGAGGCATTTGGTAATTTTCACGAAAGAGAGGAACAGCCTGTTTCTAGGGTCGCTGTAATCTCGTCGTCCAGACTGAGACAAACCCTGGCACGGTGGGCCCCCTATAACGACGTCGACAGGCTCTTTTGCAACCGCTTCTGAGATTTCCGATGCGGAAACAAGTTCGATGTCCTTGCTGATGACAGAGGCCTCGGGATGACTATTGCTGAACGTTTGCAAGGCGTCAGAGTCATCGTCAACTCCCAAAGAAATATTGAATCCTGCAGCCGCGAACCCTAAAGACATGCCACCGGCGCCGCAAAAAAGATCAACGACGGCATTTTTCCCCATTATGAGCCTCCGCTTTCAGTTTGAATGCGTTTCCAGCTTGTCGCAGACCCTTCGAACCGCACTTTATGTGCTAAACAGCGAGCAATTAGTTTGCCTTGCGGATAAGCTCTTTGTTTGTCTCAAGTGAAAATCGCACTCGGCTGGCGTGTTCTTGGCACGATTTCTGAGTCAATTCAGTTGCTGATATGGCACAAAATAGAGTGTAGTGAAAGCCCCTTGATTGAAATAAGTGTCAGACGACCTGGATCTCACAAGTCCGAGTACTATTAATTCCCCGTCTTCATCGAAGTTCAATGCAGGGTGCCGTTTTCTGTTTAATCCTCTTATTGAAATGAAATCGTTCGTAGTGGAATTCAAGCGCAGTCGCAAGAAAGATCCCCCATACACATCCGCAAGTTCTTCTATGGTCCCACGGAAATCAAGCGGCCAAGGCTTCTCGGGGCTAGTTTCTTTGCTTACCCAATAGCTCTCGCACGCCGGTTTGTAGCGACAGTATTTGCAACTCTGTTCAGAAGGAGACGCAAGCCGCTGCTGCAACGCTAAGAAGTTGCCCCCTTTTCTTATCGCGCAGTTCATATCGTCTAGAATAGCTCGCGCTTGGCGAAGCAGCGACAGACATTCTTCGGGAGTGAAAGGAATTCGAATGACTTTGCGGTTTAGAGCGACGAGTTCGAGGCTGGTCGGCCAAATGCCTTCATTCAGGTAAAACAGAGCTGCATACATTCGCAACTGTTGCGCATTATTTTCCGGAAAAAGCCGTCCATCTGACGCAGCTTCACGGGAATCAAACCAAACGCCAGTCTTGTAGTCGATGATCGTAGTTTCTCCATTTCTCCGGCTAATTGCGTCAATGCGGCCCCCAATTTTCCCGTCCTGACTTTGCAGCCATTTTTCTCGCTCAGTCGCACCAACGCCAGGCCTCACCGTTGATCGGTCTTGCGTCAAAGCAATATTGTCGCATTCGAGGTGACATCGCTTCTTGACGAGTTCAAAATTAGTGCACATCTTTGCCAAAGGGACAAGATGCGTTTCGAACCAGCGTGAGCGCATTTGCGCTTCTTGCTCTGACAACTCTTCGTTCCAAACGCGCTCGAAGAAATTGCTGTTTTCAGGACTTTGCGCTATCCGCTCAATAACTTTGTGAACAACGCGCCCCAACCGTGTGTTTGGACTTTCTGGAAGCAACGTTGGCGCGCGGTTGGCATTCCAGGCCCCTTTTAACTTGCACTCAATCGAAGTTTGAAAGCTTGAAGGGCTGATTCGCTCGAGCGGCGTGACTGAGGGGCATAAAGGTAAAACCCCCGGTATCACGCAGCCTCCTCTCTCAAGTTATAGTAGCAGGTGCTAGGGCGTCTGATTAACTCAAAAGTGTTTATAAAATGACAAAGAGACCGGGGCGTATCGCCTATAGCCTCAGCAACAATGGTCCCGTAATGGTCTTCCGTCCTCCAAAGAGGATGGACTATAAACACTTTATGGCCATTAAATTCAAATCCGGGGATATCTCCCCAATGCTGGGGCTTGCCACTGAAAACGCTTACGAATTTATCTCGCTCGCTCTCTGCAAAACTTGGCCAGCCCTCGAGTTCTGGATCGTCGAACTTCCCGTCCACCCCACAAGCATAGCCTGGATTGTGGAGTAAGCGCAGATATGATAGTCCAAGGCGCCAGTCAAGGAGCCCGTGGTATCGCATGTTTTCATAGGATTGTAAACAGTTGTAGCACGCGGTGGCGCAACTGTTTTGATGGCGCTCGGAGAATAAAATGCGAGTGAAGGTACTCCTACCACCACGCGCGTTCCCTCGGAGTATGTCGCTGAGTATCGGGTCCCAATTGTCAGCTATCCACTGCACAAATCCAGACCCGTTTGCAAGCTTATCGCTGAGGACGATCTCGCCCACGTAGTTCTCATCGAGCTTTGAGCGCTGGATTTTACAAATCTCGATCTCATTCGGGTCAATATCAAGCAGTTCAGCCGCTCTTGCTTGCAGCAAAAAAGCTGCAGAATAAATAGCAGCTTTAACGCCAGTTAATTGTTTACGCTTCTCACTAGCGTAATTTCTGCCGAGCAAATCTAAGTTGAGACCCGGGTAAAGAGTTTGAGGTCTGAACCTAATGATATTGGTTTTCTTTGAAGAACCGATTGCAATCTTATTTACGTTTGTGCGGTCGTCATCTTCGACGTCGACGCTGGTAATGTATCTGGTGTCTATCCACTGATTTTTCAGATATGAACGCCCGTGTTTTGGGCGAGCACTTACAAGTCGCCCTTCAAAAAGCTCCCCACCGTTTGTGTTTATCCGCCAAACCTGCAAATCAGGAATGGTAGCAAGCTCACAGTTTCGTTCGGGCACCGAAGAAAATGTGGGCTGAGCACCTTCAGCTACTAAAGGCGACCTGACGCGAGGGACGAATTCTTCGTCTTTTGAGTCGGCGCCGAAACGAAGATCTGTCCTGAAAGCGGGCGGAAATATCACTTCATAAATGACAAAGCCATTTTGGCCAGCCACGTCTTCTTTCTCCGGTCCCGGCTCTTTGAGAGGTTCCCTGCAGTTCGGGCACTCTTTGATTTTATAAGCTTCGTTGCGTTCTTCGTGTGATTGCAAAAAGCCACAGTTATAGCAATGCGCTACCCAGCGACGGTTATCTAACGGATTTCCTTTTAGCGGATGCCATCCTTTCGTCAGTTTTAACGGATTGGTCAAACCGATAGCAGTGTAAATGGCTTTGTCTTTCGTTTTTTGGGCGCCAGGTGCAAATTCTGTAATTGCAAGTTCCAGATCTCTTTCTATCGTGAAAGGTTTTGTGCGCCCTAGGTAGTGGTAAAGCGACCTCATTCGGGTGGGCATGCCATACATTGGCAAAATCCCTGCTTCGGCAAGCCGCTCAGCAATTCCTTCGCCGACGATATCCTCGCGCTGCATTATCGATCCGATACGCTGAGGAAGTCCTTTAACAAACGCGTCAAGCGCACTTACTGTTTCAGGTGAAGTTTGTCCTGCAACTGTAGCAATTATTCTCGCCCTTTCACTCTCAGCCTCCGTGCTTGTCAGCCATTCTGCGACTGATGCTTTTGTAGCCCCCCAGTCCTTTGCGTCAGTTTCCGTGCCGGCAACTACGCCAAACTCCCCGTGCGTGTCACGGCCTTCGGGGTTGTCCCACCAGCGGACGCCTGCTCGGCGAAATGCTTGGCGCAGGCTTTCTTTTGCTATCACTCGCTGGACGATTTGCGCTTGTCCGGTAGTCACAAAGGGAACCGGAGGAGGTTCGTTTATGATTTTTTCCGGGTGACTGTAGTAATAGTTGTCGTGGCTGCGCCCTCCTCGGCAGAATGTTAAAGCAACAGAAAAGGCTTGGCCTCGCCGTCCAGTACGGCCGGCGCGTTGCTGATAATTAAATCTGTTTGGCGGCATGTTAGCAAGCAATACAGCTTGCAGATCGCCAATATCCACGCCCACCTCCATCGTTGTTGTTACGCTAAGCACATCTATTTCATCGACCAGTTTGAGCGGAGGCCTAGGACATCTACCAGTTTTTCCTACGAAAACTCGCCTAAAATGCCGCTGCCTTTCCGGCTGATCGTCAGTTTGGCCCGTCAACTCCTCACAATGAAGCCTTAGTGGTGGGCGCTTTCTTACAGCGGGGAGAGCGTAATAGTTCTTGGACCAGAGTTCTTCGCATCGGGCTTCAGGATCTTCAGAAAGCTTGGTGCGACAATTAGTGCAAACGCCTGCAGAATGATGGAGATGAGGCCGCCTGCACTTAGGGCAAAACCACACCGGGTCTCCGGGTAAGGCGACCTTAACGTGTATTTTAT